>Ga0190334_1001418_pt1 | contig 10395 bp, 10 predicted proteins | sample 48720478_MG_FD_161270 | JGI IMG/M metagenome (GOLD analysis project Ga0190334, IMG submission 161270) | Hydrothermal vent sediment bacterial communities from Southern Trench, Guaymas Basin, Mexico - 4872-04-7-8_MG | ecosystem: Environmental > Aquatic > Marine > Hydrothermal vents > Sediment ...
ACAGCCGGTTGAACATATACTGGAGCATCTTCCAAAGATAGTAGTACGTGATTCCGCTGTTGATGCAATATGTCACGGTGCTAATCTTGCGTTACCTGGTGTTGTTGAGGTTGACTCCGATATCAAAAAGGGAGATATTGTAACTGTTCTAACATTAAAAGGAGAAGGAATAGCAGTGATGAAAACCCTGATGACCACTGAGGAGATACTACAGAAAGATACCGGTATCTGCTGTAACCCAATACGTGTTTTAATGAAAAAAGGTACATATCCTTCTATTTGGAAGAAATCTTAAAAAAAGATTGCTGTTTTCACTCTTTGTTTTCTGCTGAGGTGGCCCAGCCCGGTACGGCGCGAGCCTGGAGAGCTCGTGAGGCATTGTCCTCTCGGGAGTTCAAATCTCCCCCTCAGCGTTATCTAACTGGATTATTTATGATTTTAAATAAAGCAAGAATAATCAAACTTTCAGATAAAGTATAAAACGATGTTTAATTATGTAGCATTTGATCTAAAGAGATGAACAAGGATATATTTCCCATACAGATTTTTCAAACTTTCTATGTTTCAAAAGAGATGAGTAACTGTCCATTATTAGCAAATGTTTTTAGATTCATTAAAAAAAATAAGGATATACCCATTTCAAGTATAAGTATGAGATATGGTAAACGCGTTTTGATTAACGCAGAGGGTGTTAATTTCGGAGAACCAGGGAAAGAAAGTTTCATTGAAATTGTTGATTATGACCCTTTCAAGAAATTACTTCTTATAATGGGCCCAGGTGAACCAGTTGCTGAAACACCTGTACATTGGTTTATACATCATGCAAGAAAAGACATCAACGCGGTTTTGATAATCAACAAAGAAACAAAAGGAAAAAACATTGACAATAAAATCCCCATTTCAAATAAAGAACAACCCCTCGGATCTATCGAAAAAATAAAAGAAATAATGGGGTTATTGAGGGAGAATAAAATAATTGATATTAAAAACAACAGTTTGTTACTGGTCGGTAAAAATCTTGATGAAATCGAAGAAAATTATTATAATTATCTGAGGTTTTGAAGATGAGAGTAAATAATAAGAATCTTAGATCACTGTGGTTTGAAAAAAACTCTATTGTTTTTATAGATCAGAGAAAGTTACCATATAAACTTGAGTTTTTTAAAGCTGAAACTGTTGATGATTGTTGTTTTGCAATTAAGGATATGATTGTTCGTGGTGCACCTGCTATTGGTGCCGCTGCAGTTTATGGAATGGTGCTAGGTATAGAGAATTATGTTAAAGCAGCTGATAAACTCAGTGAAACACGTCCTACTGCTTTTGATCTTTTCTATGCCGTTGAGTATATGATTAGAAAAATAAAGAACAATGAGGACCCATTAGACGCTGCTAATAAATATGTTGAGGATTTAGTTGAACGATGTCATAAAATTGGAGAGAATGGTGCTAAACTGATAAAAGATGACATGAGAATTCTTACTCATTGTAACGCTGGCGCTCTTGCAACTGTTGACTGGGGTACTGCTTTGGCTCCTCTGCGCGTTGCACATAATAATGGTAGAAGATTTTTTGTATTTGCTGATGAGACACGCCCTAGATGTCAGGGTTATCTTACTTCATGGGAATTATATCATGAAGGAATAGATCATGTAGTGATAGCTGATAATGCCGCGGGTTATTTCATGAGAAAAGGGGAGATTGATATGGTCATTGTTGGAGCGGATCGTATTGCTCTTAATGGTGATTTTGCTAATAAGATTGGGACATATGAGAAAGCAGTTTTAGCACATGAGAATAGTATCCCGTTTTATGTTGCTGCTCCGATTAGTACGTTTGATAAAAATATAAAGAATGGCGATGAAATAGTTATTGAAGAACGGGAGAGAAAGGAGTTTTCTGAGATTAATGGAAAAAAAATTATGCCTGACTTCATTAGGGTTAGAAATCCTGCCTTTGATGTAACACCTCATGAGTTTGTAACAGGGTATATAACTGAGAGGGGCGTAATGAAAAGATTATGATTTACTGTCCGATTTTTTGAGTGATTTAAAAATGTTTTCTACTATTTTGAATTTACCGAGTACTGGGAATATATCCTGATATGTGATTGTTTTTGTAAGGATGTTGTCTTCAAAGGTTTCATCTGACTCAGATTCATATTTATGATTAGAATCTATTATCACTGTTATGTTTTGTATCCCTGCAAATGTTTTGAATGCTTGGAAATAATCAGGGTTTTTAAATGGGAAAAGAGAAAATAAAACTGTTCTTGTGTCACCACTGTTTAGTTGTGGTATTATTTCCGTTTTGAGAGTTGTTTCAGTCTCATTTTCGCATTTGTAGATGATTTTTAGCTGTATGTTTTCTGCGTATCCATCCCCCTGGTTTTTCATAGTTACTGATATCATGTTGTTTGTTTTAGGTATAAATAACTCGTTTTTTAGTGTGAAGTTTATTATTTTTAAATCAACTTTTGGTGTGTAACTTAAGTAGTAGTAGATATCTTTGTTTGTGTTTCTGTTATCGGTCCAGATTATTTGATAAGTGCTTCCGATATCTGTGTAGCTGTATCCAGATACCACGGATTGGTTTTGAGTGTTGAGTTTGAGTGGGGTAGTCCAGTTAACTCCGCTGTCGTTTGATTGTGTTAATGATAGATTGCCGGATTCGATAAATGTGCATGTTATATGAGTTTCGTTTACAGTTATATCTGGATAGGATGGTTTTGCGATTGGTGATAGAAGATTTTCTGTGATATTGATTGGTTGATCCCAGGTGTTTCCACCATCTGATGATTGATAGAGTATAATCTCATTTGTATCTGTTTCAGCTACGATGTAAACATGATTGTTTTTCACGGTTATTTTTGGATGAAGTAGGTTTTGATTGCTGGTAATTGTTTTGTTAACAAGATGATCTCCATAGTACCAATCATATGGTTTTCCTTTGAAAAAGAGGAGATCATGTTTTGTACCGTTTTTGATTTCACACACTCCATAGATTGTTTCTGATCCATATTGATTAGCTATTGAAAGATTACTGCAGTGTTGTATTTCTGGGAACCATGCGATAGCTATGCTTTCTTCAGGTTCAACTAAATCTATGAAACTAAACATTGGAGTGTCATCACATGGACCTTCACCTGTGTCTGGATCAGAGTAGTTTGTACTACCGATTAATGCTATAACCCAGGGTGTTGTCTGATTGCTGTAATAAATAATATTCATATTTTTGAAATCGTAGAAGCTTGTGAATTCATTGGTTGATTGATTATAAGAAACATTCGACCAGTCCAGTATTGAAATGCTTAGATAACTAAGTGTGCTTCCGATGTTGTTAATTGGGAAGTAACAGTAAACAGATGAATCCTTATAGGATGATATCATTGATCCGAATGCTTTATTCCATCCGGGTCTAATGCCAAGACTTGGAGATTTGAAATCATGGTTATTTAAAAACGAGTAATACTCATCATTGCCAATTGTGATTTTAAATGGGTTTGACCAGGTTTGACCATAATCATTAGAATTTTTAAGATAAACATCTTTTTTACTCCCATTGTATGATTCATACATCACCATTGCATTAAACTGATTTGTAACGAGAGACGGCTGATATTCATCATCTGAGCTACCTGTGATCTGGATGTTATCAATATCATTGTTTACCATTAGTTTATCTTTTTCAACTGCTTCTTTATTAAAATATATTCTTTGATCAATCGGTTTATTTTTTAGAACCATCGCTTTGCTACCAGTAGTTTTTTCTACTTTATGAGAATCTGATAAAGCTACCGTGTTTATTGAAGAAACAAGTAATAGAATAAATACTGTGCAGATGACCATCATTTTTGTTTTTTTACCACTCATAATTAAACACCTTTTTAATAAATTTTTATTAAATAATAATATATTATCGTTATATATATAATTTGTTGTACAGACTTAATAAAAAAGAAAAAAGCTATCTCTTAGAAGGTTTTTTAGCACTGCATTCAGAATTCAAACATAACTCCCAGGCACGCTTACCAGGTGATTTAACCTTTACCACAGGCGCATTACATTTGCCACAGGTTTTATCAGTGAAGATAATAGTTCCTTTCTGAGGAAGAGAATAAGTATTTTTACACTTAGGATACCCTGTGCAACCGACAAAACGTTTTCCTTTTTTTGATTTACGAATAACCATGTCCTTACCACAAATAGGACATTTACCAACTTTTTTCTGCTCTCTCTCCGCATCTCTAATACTATCCCTGATTTTGAGTTTGTCCTTCTCCAACTCCTTCATAACCTTACGAAGCATCTCCCTTGAATCCCTAACAGCATCCTCAAGAGTTCTTTTCCCTTCAGATATTTCATCCATTTCCTTTTCAAGCCTAGCAGTCATACGTGGTTTAACAACATCACAATCTCCAAGAGCATCAATCACAGCAAAAGCCGTTGGAGTAGGAGCAAGAGGAGAAAGCGTGATATACTTCCTAGAGTACAATTTACTAATAATCTCATGCCGTGTTGATTTAGTACCTAAACCAAGTTCCTCCATCTTAGCAATAAGACTGCCCTGAGTGTAACGTGCAGGTGGCTTGGTTTTATCCTCCTTCAAAACAATATTTGATATATCTACCTCTTCTTTCTCAAAAAGCTCAGGTAAAACCTTTTTTTTCTCCTTGAAATAGATATAAATATTACGCCAGTTAGGCTCAATAACGCGATATCCTTCAGATTTGAAGTTTTCACCATTAATATCAAAAACAACATTAACTGTCTCAGAAATAGCATCTTTAGCAAGAGTAGAAAGAAAGCGCCGGACAACAAGATCATAAACCTTCTGCTGATCACTGTTCAATTTTATATCCCGTGGGATATCAACAGGATGAATTGGTGGATGATCCGTTGTTTTTTTCTTACCACGAGTTGGAATGCTACGACCATTAGTTAAAACCATGTTTGCTTCCTTTGAAAACTTGGAGTTAACAAGTCTATTCAGAATATTTTTAATATTCAAAGATGAAGGATAAACAGTGTTATCAGTACGAGGATATGAAATAAGACCATACATGTACAACTCCTCAGCAACACTCATAGCACGTGAAGCTGATAAGCCCAGATGAGAAGCAGCCTCTAAAAAAGAAGTAGTGTTAAAAGGAGAGGGGGGCAACTCCCTCATAATCTTTTTTTCAACCTTTACAACAACTGCTTTTTTACAAGATTTAACCCTGCTAAAAACAGCATCAACTTTTTCTTTATCCCAGAACTGCCCTTCAACATGAACAGCATCAAAAGATTTACCCTTCTTCAAAGTAGCAATAATCTTCCAAAAGGGTTTAGGTACAAAATTTTTAATCTCACGCTCACGTTCAACAAGCAATGCAAGAGTAGGAGACTGAACACGCCCTATAGAAAGAAAATCCTTACCAAACCTATGAGACACCAGTGAAATAAAGCGAGTAAGAACAGCACCCCATATAAGATCGATTATCTGACGTGTTTCACCAGCACTAGAAAGATTATAATCAACCTCAACCAGTTTGTCGAAAGCATTTTTGATCTCATAACCCGTGATAGCGCTAAACCTTGCACGCTTAACATCAGCAAGCTCTTTGTTATACTCCTTGAGAAGATCTATAACTTCAACACCGATAAGCTCTCCTTCTCGATCATAATCAGTTGCAACAATCAAAAAAGGATTATTATCAACAAGTGTTTTAAGAGAAGCAGCAATATTTTTCTCACTGACTTTTTTAATAGGATCAACATCAATTAAATCAACTGGTGAAATCCTATTCCACTTATTGAAATCAGAAGGAAAATCAAGATTTATAATATGACCCTTTAGACCGATTACGCACCATTTTTCATTGTTTTTTGTAAACTCATACACAGGTGTTTTACCAACTTTAAGCCCTCTAGCTTTACTATCTGATAAGATATCAGCGATTCTTTTGGCTGAAATATTTTTCTCACAAACTACAAGTTTCATTTTAACATCAATGATTTTTTTCTTTTGAGAACTCAACATAAAAATCTTATATAACTATTTTACGGCACAAAAAACACAATCAGTTTTGAGTAGAAACTATTAATTAATCTTTGTCTATTCCCAGGATTGATAGATATGAAAATCCAAATAATACTTGGTTCAAAATCTGATATACCTGTTGCTGAAAAAACACAAAAAATACTTGATGAGTTCAAAGTAGATTATGATATCAAAGTTGCCAGTGCCCATCGAACACCAAATTATCTGAAGGGGCTAGTTGAAAAAAACGATGCAGATGTTTTCATTGGAATAGCAGGACTATCTGCTGCATTACCTGGTAGCATAGCAGCGCATACTGTTAAACCAGTTATTGGTGTTCCAGTGAGCGGAAAAGTAAATCTTGATTCAATACTTTCAATTGTTCAGATGCCGCCAGGTATACCAGTTGCAGGTGTTGGTCTCGATCGAGGTGACAACGCTGCGCTTCTTGCTATTCAGATTCTATCTGTAAAATATCCTGAGCTTAAAGATAAACTTGAAAAATATAGAGAGAAAATGAAAGAGAAAATAATTGAAGAAAGTGTGAAAAGATAATGTTTGATGCTGAAAAATTTATAAAAGAAACAGTTGAACAACTTAAAAAAACTATAACTGGAAAAGCATTGATTGCTTTTTCTGGTGGTGTTGACAGTACTGTATGTGCCGCACTGGTAAATAAAGCTATAGGAAAACGGCTCATCGCAGTTCATGTTGATACTGGTTATATGCGTAAAAACGAGTCATCTAATGTTGAAAAACTAATGAAAAAAATGGATTTAAACTATAGATTTGTTGATGCTAGTAAAGAGTTTTATTCTGCCTTGAAAGGAGTTGAGGATCCAGAAAAAAAACGTAAGATAATCGGTGAGAAATTTATACGTGTTTTTGAGAAAATAGCTGAAAAGGAAAAAATAGAATTTCTCGTACAAGGAACTATAGCCCCAGACTGGATTGAATCCGGTGATAGTCTAAGAGATAACATTAAATCCCATCACAATGTTGGTGGACTCCCCGAACATATGAAACTCAAACTTGTAGAGCCTTTACGTGATCTCTATAAGGATGAGGTTAGAAAAGTCGCACGTGTTTTAAAACTACCCGTCTCTGAGAGACAGCCATTTCCTGGACCGGGACTCGCAGTACGTATTATAGGGGAGGCTTCACCGGAGAAAGTTGAAATAGTTCGTGAAGCATGTGACATAGTTGAAAAAGAGATAGAAGCCGCTGCTGAGAAAGGACTTATGGATCTACCATGGCAGTATTTCGCAGTACTTTTACCAGTCAAATCAGTAGGTGTTCAAGGAGATCGGCGGGCATATGGATACGTGATCGCTATTCGTGCTGTACAAAGCATTGACGCAATGACATGTGCATTTAGTAGAATACCACATGATGTTATTGAGAGGATTTCTACTCGTATAACAAATTCTCTCAAAGATAAGGTTAACCGTGTTGTGTATGATGTAACAAATAAACCACCTGGAACCGTTGAATGGGAGTAAAAAATGGTAAAAATAATTGTTGTTGACAATGGTGGTCAATGGACTCACAGGGAATGGCGTACACTACGTGACCTTGGTGTAGATACAAAGATTATCCCAAATACTGCACCTTATCAGGAAATACTTGATGAAAATGCTGATGGGCTGGTTCTATCAGGTGGTGCTCCCAGGATTGGGTTGGAAGGAAAACTTGGAAACTGCAGAGAATATCTTAAAAAAGCTAGTTTTCCGGTGCTTGGCATCTGCGCAGGTCATCAATACATGGCACGTTTTTATGGTGGGGAGGTAAGTCCGTCTCTTGTACCTGAATTTGGAAAAGTAGAGCTTACGATTCTGAAAAAGGATATACTTTTTGATGGTGTTCCGGAAAAAACAATTGTATGGGAATCGCATAATGATGAAGTATCAAAACTCCCTAACAATTTTGAAATTCTAGCTGAGAGTGAAAACTGTAAAATACAAGCTATGAAACATAAACAAAAACCGTTTTATGGATTACAGTTTCATCCAGAGGTGGAACATACAGAATACGGGGAGCATATCTTCAAAAATTTTGTAAAAATATGTGAAAAAAAATAACATACTTCTTTTATTTCCATCTTTTAAAAAGAGAATGATCTATATGAAGTTGATCTAGTATTTTACCAACAACAAAATCAACAAGATCATCAATTGTTTCTGGTTTATGATAGAAACCAGGCATAGCAGGTAGAATACTCGCGCCTGAAAGTTTTGCTTTCTCCATGTTTTTAATACCAGGTAAATCCAAAGGAGTCTCACGAACAACAAGAATCAGTTTACGGTTTTCTTTCAAACAACAACTAGCAGCACGAGAAGTAAGAGTATCGCCATAACCATTAGCAATAGCAGAAAGTGTTTTCATACTACATGGACAAACAACCATAGCATCAAGTATGAAACTACCACTAGCAGGAGCGGCAAATAAATCACTGTTTTCATAATAAAAATCAGCTTTCTTTCTTAAATCATCCGGACTATACTTTATCTCATGTTTAATGATTTTTTTACCACCATCAGATATAATAAGATGAACCTCAACACCATTTTTTATAAGCTCTTCAACTAAACGTATACCATAAATACTACCAGATGCCCCCCCAATGCTAACTAAAACCTTCATAACAATTATTCCTCAATAGCACGGAGAATATCTTCCAATGCTTTTTTAAGATTTTTTTCTTCTTCAAGCTTAGTACCAGTGACAATAATATCAGCACCAGCTCTAGCTTTCTCCATAGCAGTTTTAGGATCCCTAATACCTCCACCAACTAAAAGAGGGATATCAATATTTTGTTTAACAGCAGAAATCATCTCATTAGGAACAGGGGAATGTGCACCTGAACCGGCTTCAAGATAAAAAAAACTCATACCAAGATACTGAGCGGCGAGAGCATACCCAACAGCTGTTTCAATATCATCCTGTTTAATGAGATCACACTCACCAACCCTACCAGCAGTCATACCCGGCTCAACAATAACATACCCCATAGAAATTGGCTCTATACCAGAATGTTTAACAAAAGAAGCGCCTTTTACATGCTCACGTATCACATAATCAAGATTTCTAGAATTTAACAAACTCATAAAAAAAACAGCATCCGCATATTTACTAAGATATTTAGCACCAGATGGAAACAATATAACAGGGAGATTTGACTGTTTTTTTATTGCTTTAACAGTTTTATCTACTTGATCTTGTGAAACAAGAGTTGAACCACCAACCATAATAGCAGTTGTACCAGCCTCCTCAGAGATCCTCGCTATATCACCAGCAATCTCTGGTTTCTGCTTATCAGGATCAAGAAGCGAAAAATGAAGAGTTTTCTCCTTACATCTACGAATAATGTACTCGGCAATAGATGTTTTTTTTTCAGTCATACTGGCATACATCTTTTTCAAACGGCGATAAAAACTTCATCTATTAAATATTTACGTTAAAAACAAAAACAAGAAAAACATACCAGTGGCGGGGGATTAAGAACACTGATTCATGATATACTGAACCCAAATGCTTCTGAAGCAATTAAATTCATTGATAAATATCATAAATCAAAACCAGATAAAACAATGCTTCTAATAATTGGTGATTGCACAGTTGAATACAATGGTAGAGCAAAATCCTTCTTAGACTGGGGAGAAAGACTAATCCTAATAAAACAAGATGGAAATGTTATAGTACATCAACCAGAGCTAAGGGAACCAGTGAACTGGCAACCAGCAGGTAGCAAAAACTCCTTCAAAGTGGAGAAAAAACAACTTGTTTTAAGATCCCACCACATACAACCACCTGAGAAAATGAAGATAACCTTCCGTAAAATAAAAATGATAACAACTACTCAGCTAAGAGACAAAGCTAAACTAGTAATCGCAGGTATGGAAGTAGATGTGGTAAATCAAATAATAAACAACCCTGAGATAATAGAAGAAGGACTACGTATCACAAAAAGAGAAAAACACGTTAAATCAGGTATGATAGACTTATACGGATACGACAAAAATCATACACCAGTAATAATAGAAGTAAAACGCAGCTTAGCGACCATAAGTGCAGTACAACAACTACGCATGTACGTTAACGATGTAAAAAAAGATGTAAAAGAAGCAAATGTCAGAGGGATACTATGCGCACCACGCATACCAGACATGGTGAAGAAACTTCTATCAGACTATGATCTTGAATGGCGAGAGGTAGAAAGGAAAATTGTTTTACCTGACGATTATCAAAAAACATTGAAAGATTTCTGAAAAATAATATAATTTTATAAACAGATAAAATATACAGGAAATGGGGAGGTCTGGAATAACAACTTTAAGGGGTGTATCATCCCATCCGATTCCGCTTTTTTCCAGA
>Ga0190334_1001423_pt1 | contig 10374 bp, 9 predicted proteins | sample 48720478_MG_FD_161270 | JGI IMG/M metagenome (GOLD analysis project Ga0190334, IMG submission 161270) | Hydrothermal vent sediment bacterial communities from Southern Trench, Guaymas Basin, Mexico - 4872-04-7-8_MG | ecosystem: Environmental > Aquatic > Marine > Hydrothermal vents > Sediment ...
TGAAAGCTGTGAAAATAATGCCTGAAAATCCTATCTTTAATTTTAACTTAGGATTATTCCTGTACAGAAAAGAAAAGGATCCAACAGCAGCTATCTCTTTTTTTGAGAAAGCAATGGCACTTTCAAGAGACAAAGAGTTAATTAAGCTTTGCAGAAAATACTTAAAGGAGATTGATCAACTCAAAAATGACAGAAAAAAGCAAAAATAAAAAAAAGATTATTAATCTTATTTTAATAGCATTAGGTGTTGCAATAGCATCTTCGTTAGGTGTGCTATTCGGAGTTTTTTTATCTTATCAAAAAGGCTTACCAAAAATAAAAAATCTTGAAGATATAAAACCATCAGTTGTATCCGAAGTGTATTCTGACGATGGCAGAGTAATTGGAAGATATTTTTTAGAAAAAAGGATTATACTGTCTTCAAAAGAGGTTCCGGATGTGGTAAAAAACGCTTTTATCGCTGTCGAAGATTCCCGTTTTTACAAACATTGGGGAGTGGATTTTTACAGAATAATAGGAGCAATAATAAGAAACTTAAAGCATAAGAGAATCGTTCAAGGAGCAAGTACAATTACAATGCAGCTTGCAAGAAGTTTATTTCTTACTCAGGAAAGAACATTAAGAAGAAAAATTCAAGAGACACTTCTAGCATTGCAAATAGAAAGGCAGTATACAAAAGAACAAATTCTCACATACTATTTAAATCAAATCTACTTAGGGTACGGAAATTATGGAGTTGAAGCTGCAGCAGAATACTATTTCGGGAAAAGAGCCAAAGATTTAAGTATAGATGAAGCGGCTCTGCTTGCAGGAATAAACAGCTCTGTTGGGAGATACTCTCCCATTACACACCCGGGCAGAGCAATTAAAAGAAGGAATTTTGCGATAAAAAGGATGTTTGAAGAAGGCTTTATTTCAAAAAAAGAATACGAAGAAAACATAAGAAAACCTCTACACATAGTTAAAAAGGATCCTTACAAAACAAACGATTACATAGCATACTTTATTGAAGAGGTTAGAAAATACATTAGCAAACATTATGGGAATAAAGTACTTTATCAAAGTGGTCTTAAAGTTTATACTACTGTTAACATTGAGTACCAAAAGATAGCCTATAGAGCTGTCCAAAATGGGTTAAGAGCTCACGATAAAAGAAAAGGATGGCGCTATGATAAAGAAAACATACTTGCCGAAGGAAAAGATATTAATACTTTTACTCTTAAAGAGTGGAAATTTCCTCCTAAAAAAAATTGGATAACAAAAGGAGTTGTTTTAAGTGTTACCAGAAAAAAAGCTAAGATAAAAATAGGAGATTATACAGCAATTTTAGACCTTAAAGATGCTCTCTGGACAAAGAAGAAAAGCCTAAAAACTTTAATAAAGAAGGGTGATATCATAGAAGTTAAAATCCTAAATATAAATGAAGACAAAAAAGAGCTAATTGTTTCCCTTGAGCAAGAGCCACTTACAGAAGGAGCTCTTCTTGCAATTGACCCTCATACAGGAGAAATAAAAGCGATGATTGGTGGCTACTCATTTAAAAGGAGTGAATTCAACAATGCAATTCAAGCAAGAAGGCAACCGGGCTCAACAATAAAGCCTATCATTTATTCAGCAGCTCTTTCTAATGGATATACGCCTGCTTCTACATTTATAGATGAGCCTGTCACTTTTAACAATAAATGGACTGGATTTCAGGATTGGAGCCCTCTAAATTTTGATGAGCAGTATAGAGGACTGTGTACATTAAGAAGAGGAATTGAAGAATCAAGAAATGTTATAACAGCAAAATTACTCGAAGCGATAACTCCCGAGCTTGCTATCCAATATGCAAGAAGGTTTGGAATAACATCCCAGCTGCAGCCTTACCTTTCTCTTTCATTAGGAACACTTGAAGTATCTCTTCTTGAAATGAGTTCAGCCTTTTCGGTTTTTCCAAATAATGGAATAAGGATAAAACCTTATTTTATAAAAAAAATAATAGATATGAATGATAATATTCTTTATGAAAATAAAATGGAAGTGAATGAAGTTATCTCACCTCAAGTTGCTTACCAAATGTGCTCTCTTCTTCATGGTGTTGTTCTAAGAGGAACCGCAAGAAAAGCAAGAGTTTTAAATAGGACATTGGGAGGTAAGACCGGCACTACCGATGATTTTACAGACGCATGGTTTGTCGGATTTTCTCCCTCTTTGACAGCAGGAGTGTGGGTGGGATACAGCATAAAAAAGAGTCTGGGTTATTATGAAACTGGAGCAAGGGCAGCTCTTCCTATCTGGATGGAATTTATGGGAAAGGTTTTAAAAGACAAACCGGACGAAAAATTCCCTGTTCCTTCTAACATAAATTTCGTAAAAATAGATTATATGACAGGACTTTTAGCAACTCCCATTTGTAACTATGTTATCGATGAAGCATTTATTGCAGGTACAGAGCCTCAAAGATTCTGCACTGAAGAGGATCATTTAATGGTAAATGATTATTACACTCATGGAGCCTCTTCACATGAAGAGTAATAAAGAGCTCACCGATCTTTTGCGATGCATCTCTGCAATTAACAAATCATTAAATATCGAAAGTGTGTTATTTAACACAATTTCTCACATTCAAAAAACTATAGGTGTTGAGGCAGTTTCTATCTGGGAGTATGATGAGAAGAAAAATGAGCTTTTCTTCAGAGTCTTAAAAGGAGAGAAAACTAAAAAAATAGTAAACCTAAGACTAAAGGAAGGAGTAGGGATAGCTGGAAAAACTTTTCAGGATAGAAAATTCAAAATAATAAATAAAATTGAAAAAAACAAAGATTGGAACAAAAGTTTTGATGAGATTTCAGGGTTTACTACAAAAAATATGATGGTAGGTCCCCTTGCAATAGAAAATAAAGTTATTGGAGTAATTCAAATTATGAATAAAGTAAGCGGAAACTTTATTAAGGATGACCTTGAATATTTAAAGATTATTTCATCACCTATCTCCATCGCTCTTGAAAATGCAAAGCTTTACGAAAAGAGCAAAAGACTTTTGTTTGAAATTTCCCTATCATTATCACTTGCAATTGAAAAAAGGGACCCTTACACAGGCGGTCACACAAAGAGAGTTTTAGATTACTCAACTTCAATAGCAGAAGGTTTAAATTTTTCAGCAAAAAAAATTGATAAATTAAAAATGTCAGCAATTCTACACGACATAGGGAAGATAGGAATCCCAGATTCAATATTAAACAAAGAAGGTCCTTTAAGCGATGAAGAAAAAGAATTAATGAACAAACACCCTGAAATCGGAGCAGAAATTGTCTCTCATATAGAAGATATGGACGATGTCATAGGAGGGATAAAATATCATCACGAAAATTATGATGGTTCTGGTTACCCTTTTGGGTTAAAAGATAAAGAGATACCATTGTTTGCAAGAATAATTGCAATTGCCGATACCTTTGACGCAATTACGACAGAAAGGCCATACAAAAAAGCCCTTCCAAAAGATTATGCAATAGAAGAGTTGATAAAAAACAAAAATCGTCAATTTGACCCAGATCTTATCGATATATTCGTAAAAAATTTTAAAAATCTATCTTAACCAAAAGCTAACAAATAAAGAATTAGTTCGTATTTTATTACCAGAGGAGGATTTAATGATAAGAGTGAATATTGGATTTCTAATAATTACTAGCTTTTTCTTTTTATTCTTTCTCATAAGCTCAATTTTCGAGAGGGAAAAGAAAGCTGCTCTTATATCATCTATTTTCTTTGGAATAAACACTATTTTTTGGCTCTATTTAATAAAATACAATCATTTAAAAATAATACTCTATTTAAATAGGATACTGATAATTGGATTTGTAGCCTTCACATTTTTATCGTTAATAAAATTTTTCCCTAAAAAAGAAAAAGATGATTTAAGCAATATAGAGCTTTTTGATGAAAGAGATCACATGTTTTCCAGAAACAATCTTCAATATTATCCGGAGCTTATGGAAAAATATTATAAAGATAATCCTGATAAAAAAAAGATAGATGAAAAGATACACAAACTTCCTGAACTTGGAGAGGAGGGAGCAAGATATTATGATCTTTACTATTCAAAAATCGCAGATGCAAGTTTTAGAGTTCTTGATAGAACTACATTTCTTGTAGAAGGTGAACATTCAAAAACTCAAAAAAATACAGAACCAGAAAAAATCACAGAAGCCATAAAATTTATTGCTAAATATTACGGAGCCGTTGATGTTGGAATTACAAGATTAAAACCGTATCATTATTATTCCTATCACGGAAGAAGAGCTGAGAATTGGGGGAAGAAAATAGAACAAAGGCACAAATATGCAATAGTAATAATTGTAAAAATGGATTATGACATGATTAAAAAGGCTCCTACCCTTCCTGTTATTTTGGAATCCTCACGCCAATATGTTGAAGCAGCAAAAATTGCTCATATAATAGCAGAATACATAAGAGTATTAGGCTATGATGCGAGATCCCATGTTGATGGAAATTATGAGGTAATTGCAGCACCGCTTGCAAAGGATGCAGGCCTTGGAGAAATAGGAAGACTCGGAATATTAATTCACCCTGATTATGGACCACGAGTTAGGATTTCTGCTGTTACAACAAACCTTGAATTAATAGAAAGTCCTAAAAAAGATCTCTCCTATATAGAAGAATTTTGCAAATTTTGTAAAAAGTGTGCATACAATTGTCCGACAAAATCTATAAGTCTTGATGATAAACCTCCTCAAAGCAGGGGATTTCGACATTGGAGCATTAAAATGGAAAGCTGCTATGCTTTCTGGAAAAAAATTGGTACAGATTGCGCTTTTTGCATAAGGTCATGCCCCTTCACAAAAAAGAATACTTTATTACATAAGCTTGTAAGATTTTACATATCAAGAAATCCAATAAACCAAAGGATTGCACTCTTTTTTGATAATATTTTTTATGGTAAAAATTATAAAATAGAAAGTAATAATTCTTCCTCTTTTTCAATATTAAAAAAATTCTAATTATAAACTTATTCTCATATTGTAAAAGAATTTTTACTGTGCTATAATTATTTTATGGAGAAAAGAGATTATAGTAAAATTGTTAGGGAATTAAAGGATAAGGGTTATACTCTTTCAATGGCAAGAATAGCCATTTTAAGGTATGTTATGCAAAAAAACGCCCATTATACTGCTGAAGAAATTTACAAAAATCTAAAAGAGGAATATCCAACACTCTCAATTGCAACGGTCTACAACACTCTCAAGCTTTTATCAAAAGAAGGCTACTTACAGCAAATTATGATTGATCCGAACAAGGTAATCTATGATTCCACCCTCGGAGTTCATCCTCATTTTTATTGTAAAGTATGTGGAAAAATTGAAGACATTAATTCTAATATCAAAGTACAATTAGACAAAAATATTAACGGTAATCGTGTTGAAGAAGTTCATATTTATGTATATGGCGTGTGTAAGGATTGTCTTGAAAAAGAGAAAAAAAGAGCAAATCCCTTTCCTTGAATTAAAAACCATAACATACACTTAAAATTTTTAAACCGAAATTTGCACAAAAGCACATATTAAGTATCGCGACAATCAATTAATTCTAAATAGTAAAACAAACCCTTCTCTTACTATTTACATAAATAGCTCTTTTAAATCTCCGAACTCTTTTTTTCCGTATCCGGCTTTGTTAAGGACATCAATATAATGAGTAATTTTATCAAGTACATTTTCGGATGCCCCGTACTCAAAGTGAACCCTTGAAAGAAATAACTTTACTTCATCAGGAACAACGCCCATAATATCATAGCTAATATTTGCCGACTCTCCGGGATTTTTATTAATCCACTCAATAGCCTTCTTTGTTTCCTCAAGGAATATTTGAGCTATTTCAGGATATTCTTTTAAAATTTCTCCTTTAAAAAGGACCCCGGCATTGGGTAGGTTTCCCTTCTCAGGGAATAGTTTCTCCCAGATATCTCGGTAAGCAATAGATTCAACAATGTCTCCTTTTCCTTCAAAAATTGCAAAGCTTGCTTCAGGCTCTCTCAAAAGAGCCGTATCTATCTCTCCACTGACGAGCATATTTTTTATCTCGCCTGGTCTTCCGAAAGGTTCTCCGAAAACAAATTCAAAATCATCAACTTTCTCACCTAATACTTTCATCAAAAAGGATGTTACGGCATAAGGAGGAGCAGCTTTTACAAGAGGAAGATAAATTTTATGCCTTTTTAAATCAGCGAAAGTTTCAGCTCGATAGCCCCTTGTTAAAATAAAAAAATTATCCCAAACGGCCACTGCTTTCATTTTAATATCAAGACCTTTTTGGTAAATCTTTGCTACTGCCGCAACAGCAGAAAAACTTATGTCTGCCTTACCGCTTAAAATCCACCCGAGATGTTTCTCTGTTTTATCCCAAATCTTAAGTTCTTCAAGTCTTATTTTATCCATTAGTTTTTTAGATTGTAAAAGCCTCATTATTATGGGATAAACAACGGGAGTTGCCGACTGAATTGTCAAAGGTATTCTACCACTGTACCTCTTTTTGCTCTTCTTATCAGCTCTTTTTTTGTAAAAATACACATGATGCTCAATAGGGCTAACTTTATCAACATAAGTTTCAAAACCAAGAGGCTCAATCATATTAATCAATGGTGTTGGTTTAAAATATTGAATAATTTTAAAACCATCGCCTTCGGGAGTCTCATTAGCCTTTTTAAGAATAGCAGTAAAAGGGTCCTCATCCCAACCTCTGACATCTATTTCATCAAATTCATTTTTCCGCTCAATCCAGTTTTCATCCGATTTTTTAGGTGCTCTTTTTATATAAAGTTTAAACTCATCATCTTTCACCTCTTCAAGATAAAAAGAATCACCTGACTCTTTTAACATATTTACAAGAGGAGTCGGATTAAAAGAATTAATTATGAGTAAGACCTGATTCTCTTCAAGCCTTTTTATTGATGATAAAACCTCTGGAAGAAAGAAATCATCTCTTTCTCTAACATCCAAAAGCACTACTTGCTTTGCCTTATCAATCCATTTTGGCTTTTCTTTTTTTTCTACTTCAGGTTCAAGCATATTTTCTTTGATACAATTGGGAGCTTTTTCCAAAAGCTCATCCTCTTTTCCTATAAATCTGTTTACTTTATGCAAAATCTCACAAATTGAAAAATTACCGAGCTTTGCTACATCCGAAAATGTTGCCCATTGTCCTATTATTCTGAATATCATAGGATTTTTTAATTTTTTAAATTTAGGCGAAAGAGTAGCTAAAAAATCTTTTAACTCCGGGTACTCTTTTAAAGCATCCTTAACTCTTGTTTTGGCTAAAATTAACATTTTGTCCTCCTCATATTTTGGGAATAAGTGGAAATTCCACTAACCTTTCCGCTGTTCCATCATCCTTGATAAGATGAGTATCTTCTATCTTTATTGTCCCAAGCTCTTTTCCGCTCAAAGGTGCATGCCCTGCACTTATTACCATGTTGGGTTTAACAGGTTTCATCCTGTCTCCCGGTACAATTGTTAAGATGGGAGTCTCTTCATATCTTAATCCTACCCCATGACCAAATCCGTAAAGATACTCATTTTCAAAACCATATTTTTTAAATATGTCAAAAACCTTTGATTCAACCTTATTAAAAACATTGTCAAGCTCAAGAAGGTTTGAAAGATTAAGATGCACCTCTTCCATAGCTTTAAGAGCATCTTCCCTTCTTTTGTCCGGCTTTAATATCACTGTTCTTGCCATATCATAAAAATAGCCTTTGTAAGATGGCATAAGGTCTATTAAAACATAATCTTCTATAACCTTATCCCTTGGCCTTGCATGGACTCTGGGACCTCCTGTATTCACATAAATAAAGGTTTCGTCAGCTCCCGCTTTTTTCATCTTATACTCCGCTTCAGCTGCAATCTCATACTCTTTAACTCCACCCTTAATAGCATCAAGAGCTGCTTTCATTCCTATAACTGCTATTTCTCCCGCTTTTTTTATGTACTCGATTTCTTCCTCATCCTTAAACATTCTCAATTTCATTATGAGTTGATGAACATCCACAACCTTTTTTCTTGCATGAATCTTAAAAAACATATCATACAAAAGTGCGGAAGCATCTATATCAAGATTAAAACCAATTACAGCCATATCCACCTTTTTGTGAACACTCTGAATCAATGTCTTAACATTCCGGTAAGGAACCACTTTTTCAACCCATGTGTTTTCTTTAAGCTCATCTATCTCCTCTTCAATTGCAAAAATAACAGGTTCACCCTCAGCAGGAATCATAATTGCAGGAGGATCCCACTTTACACCTGCAAAATAGATAAAAGCATAGCTATCCCTTATCATAACCACATCTATCTTTTTCTCTTTCAAAAGCTCCTGAAACCTCTTAACTCTTTGTTCAAAAACCTCTTTGTTCATATCTACCTCCTTATTAATTAAGATAGTATATCATATTTCCTACAAAGTTTGTAGGTTTTTTAATTATTTTTTAAAATTTCTTTGTAAACATATTCTCCTTCAAAAGCCCTTCTCATTCTTTCTATGTAATTTAGAAGTTTCTCAGGTTTTTCTTTCTTTATAAACTCCACTCTTTTTACTATAGCAAAAACAGTTTTAACAGCCTTTTTTATCATTTTACCTTTAAATAATTTTGCAAGCCGGTGTTTTGGAATCGAAAGATTTTTATAAATAAGAAGAGTTCTACCCTTATATGGAATAAATTCTATTCCTCCATAACTATCTTTGGCTGAATCTGATTTGAGCATCTTCCAAATAATCTTGTATCCCCCCTCTTCTGTTTTTTCAAGCTTATTATAAGTTACATAATGGCTATCCTTTAGAGGCCACGGAATATTTAACACAAAATAAATATTAAGTTCTGTAGAAGAATGGTACTTATAAGGTCTTGAAACCCTTAAATCAGGAATAAAATCTTTATGCTCATCATAAGCAAAAAACACAGCAGATGCTTCTTCAGGTTTTGCATTAATAAATGTTCTTATTATAAGTTCGGGCCAAGGAGAGCCTTTAACCTCTTTTAACCTAAGTAAATAACCTTTTTTTAATATTTCCACCTTTTCATTTTGGGTAGATATTACTGTCTTTTCTATTGAATAAAGGCTACTCCATACCACAAGCAAAAATAAAAATATGAAAATTCCTGTTTTCTTTAATTCCCTTTTTCTCAAATTTAAAAAGGAGCCCTATTTTGCGATGTGTTCTTATTAAAGTCTTTTGGTATCTCAAAAAATGATTTATTAAAATTTCTTGGCTTAACATCAAGCACTTCACTTGTAGTAATAGTCTTCCCTTTAATCTTACCTTTTTTATCCCTTTCTATTGTAATGGATACTGTTTTAATAGGAAAGCCCAAACTTTTATATGTTCCCAATTCCTCCTTAATTGCTTCATCAAGTTCATCAAACCCTGTTTTAAACTCTTTGTCAAGAAAGGAATTTTCATAATTATTGAAATATTTAAAATCCTTTGAAGCCCATATTTCCTTTTCTTCTTCATAATTTACAGTCTTTTTGATAAAAGCTATTTTCATTTTCATCTTATAAGTTATAAAAAGTTTTAAATGATTACACTTAAACCCATTGACAGTCTCAGGGGCAAGGGTTGTTTTCTTTATATTGTAATCCTCTATTTCAAACTTTACTATCTTACCAATAGCTCTCGTGAGTTGAAGCATTGAATCTATGGGTATTACCATATAGCTTTTTTCCTCAGGATTTACAACATAAACGACATTCTCTTTTCCTCTGTAAATCCAGTAAATTCCGGAACCCTCATAGGGATTATTCTTAGAGTTACTCCCCTCAATCCTTACAAACTCCTCTCTTATATTAACTCCATCAGTGTAAACTTTTGCAATAACCGTTGTATTAGGTCCATGTTTTTTCGTTGATGTTGTTACAGTCTTTAATGTCCACTCTGCCCCTGCAAAAGCAAAAGAAAAACTCAAAATTAAGATAAAAGTAATTGTTAAAATAAATCTTACTCTTTTGTTCATAAAACACTCCTTTTAATAAATTGTCCAAAATTATAGCAGACAAATTAAAGTTTAACAAATAGACTATTTTCGTCAAAAATAATCTAACCGAAAGGGAGATGTTTCATCAAAAAAGTCTAACTGAAGAAGGAGAAAGAGATGAAAAAAGAGGGAAGAGTTGAAAAAGAATTAAAAAAGGGTTATCACCACCATATGAAGAAAAAAAAGAAGAAAGGAGGTGATGATAACACATGGTCTCAAAAATCCCCAAAGGGGTATATAAGATGACCGAAAAAAGGAAAATTGTCAAGGAGAATTTTAGGATGTATTGGAGAAGTAGCAAGAAGAAGAAAGGCCAGATACTTGATGAGTTGACAGTAATAACC
>Ga0190334_1001425_pt1 | contig 10365 bp, 10 predicted proteins | sample 48720478_MG_FD_161270 | JGI IMG/M metagenome (GOLD analysis project Ga0190334, IMG submission 161270) | Hydrothermal vent sediment bacterial communities from Southern Trench, Guaymas Basin, Mexico - 4872-04-7-8_MG | ecosystem: Environmental > Aquatic > Marine > Hydrothermal vents > Sediment ...
GTTTTCATTTTTATACGGGCTAGGCGCCATATTCATCTTGACGTGGAACGCTTCTGTTATTGGAACAGCCATAGGAAACTTCATTCGAACAGAACTATACCAAATCAGTGGAGAATTTAATTTCGTGCTTGGACTAAATTACTTTCAAATAATATCTGTTGGCTTATTCAGATATGCTATCCATGGCATCCCGGAAATAATGGCATACTTTGTTGCGGGTCTTGCCGGCGGGATTATTTCAATAGCCGCAATAAGGCATGATTTCGGAACTAAGAATTATGAAAAAATAATTATGGATTCTTCAATATTGTTGTTATTAAGCTTATTTTTGATTATATCAGCAGCTATCTTAGAAGTCTGGGTAACACCTCTGTTTTTTTAAGTTATTCTAGAACCTTTACTCTACCAGGAGATATTTCAAAAACTTCCCCTTCCTCTATTAAAGCCTGTATGATTTTGTCTGTGCCTTGAAGGTTAAGATTAGAAATGATTTCCTCAACAGATGCGCCTTTTCCCTTATCTAAGATTGCAACCGTGTTTAATATCTTTTGGTAAGGTCCTATTTCCGTGCTTGACTCTTCATTTTTGTCAACAGGAAGTTTTATGCTGTTTGTCTTCTTAAAAAGTTTAATTTGTTTCTGATGAACTTCATACCATCTTTTGTCTTGGACTAATTTTATGTGCTCAGGCACAATATATTTGGAATTGTTCCATTCCCTTGGCTTACCAACCACACTCACCAAACTTCCTAAAGATACGTTTTCAGGCAAGATCGTGTTGTCAAAAATTCTGATTACTATGTTTCCAGAACCATCATCCAATAACAAAGATATACTATTTTCTTCCCTAGCCAAAGAAACAACCACACCCATAAGATGAACACGGGACACCTCTCCTTGTTTTGTTAATATGCCGGAAGGCTCCCAGCCCGGCCTCTTAATATAAGTAGAAGTTAGAATGTCATTAACAAGGATTTTCGTTGCGACTTTTCTTTTTGGAATTGCCATTTTTTATATTTTAGAGATAAATCCTTTTCTGGGCTCGTAAACGTCTCCTGAACGCTTTAATTTTTCTATTACTTCCAGTACAACATCCTCAGTTAGGTTTTTTGAGCTTGCTTCTATAAGTATGTCTTCAACAGGTACCGTCTTTCCAACTTTTGACTCAATCTCATTAATCAATTCTCTTACTAAAACAATATTACTTCTTTCTGATGCTGTTACGCTTGATGATATCCTGTCTATATCAAACTCGCCTGTTTCTGGATCAAGACCGATTTGTGTCAAGCAATAATGTACTAGTTCGATAGCACGTTTTGCGTCTTTCCTGGAAACTTTATCTGACAAACGTATTTTTGCAGACGCTTCAGACAGCCTTAACAAGGCTTCCAATTGTCTTGGTGAAATGGGTATTGATTTAAGGATGCCTTCTTCAGTTGAGCCAGAAGATCTCATTTTAACATAATATTTTTTAATCTCATCAATTGCCGCATCTGTCAATACTGGCTCAATTTTTTGCCTTGCATACGCAAAATATTTTTTCATCAGCTCTGTGCTAATCTCTGTCTCCACTTCTTCTTGATCTTTATGCAACTTTAAAATGAAAGATGCCATTTTCTCGTCTCGCACAGCATCTGGCAAATCTTTTATAGGAAAAATCAAGTCAAACCTATTGATTAATGTGCTTGGTAAGTCAATTTGTCTTGCCAATATCTCATATGGATCAAACCTGCCAAATTTTGGGTTGGCTGCTGCCAACACTGTTGTTTCAGATCTTAAGGTTGCCTGGATATTCGCCTTTGATATTGTAACTGTTTGCTGTTCTAGAGCTTCATGCATCGCGCTTCTATCCTCTTTACTCATTTTATCGAGTTCATCAATACAACAAAGACCTCTATTAGTCAGAACAAGCGCGCCCGCCTCTAAAGCCCATCCCCTAATAAATTCGTCTTTGACAACTGTTGCGGTAAGTCCCGCGCCTGTTGCTCCCTTACCTGAAACATAACGTGCCTTTGGCGCAACCTGAGCCATCCTTTTCAACAATTGAGATTTACCAGCACCCGGGTCACCTATTAATAAGATATGAATATCTCCTCTTGTGGGTGTGCCTGCCTTTTTTGTTTTCCTTACACCTCCAAATGTCTGCAGAATAAGGGCCTCCTTAATCTTATCATGACCAAATATTGTGGGTGCAACAGAAGCAACAAGTTTTTGATAAATGTTAGGATCGTCTGCAAGCTTTCTAATCTCTTTCTCCTCTTCAGGAGATATCTGTAATTCAAGAAAATCTTCTTCAATCGGTTCAACATAATTCGCCTCTATAAGTAAATCAAACCGGGTAAGCTTTCCACCCTCTTTTGCCGGCAACGGAACCTCTTTTAAGACGCCGTAAACTTTTATTTTGCTGCCCGGATTAGTACGTTTTTCTGACATTGGGCTGACTAAATCACTTTTCAGAAAAATATCCATTCTTTTTGGCTGTTCGCCCCCTTCTAAATCTTCTGGAGCTTCTTCAAGAACAATCTTTTGTGCATCAACAAGTTCTTTACTTAATAATCTAAACTTTCCTTTCCGACCACAACCACACCTAGTAGGTTCTTTAAATTTTGAATCTAATTGTAAAACTGTAATTACGTTTCCGCAACTTGGACACTCAAACCTCGCGCTTGTAACCTGCGGGCGTACATCAGATTTTTGTCTAACCAAGCCTTTAACATACAAAAACTTGTTAATATGCTTGCTACGGATATCTTTAATCATAATCTCCATGCTATCCGGTAAATTAGTTATTCTTATCTTGAAATTCTTGATGTCTCCTTCAAACTGTTCAAGAGCAAGTTCTCCGGCTTTTATAACCTCTTCAGGATTATCCAGAAGTTCATCTGTTAATTCAGGATCGTGCATAGAAAAAACATTAAAATCTATTAACAAAAATTTTTCTCCCTTGCGTACTTTTTCAGCTATCTCTGTCTTATGATTCTTTTCCAAATATTCTTGAAACTTCTTGATTATGGTCGTTGGTTCCATTTTCCAGATAGAAATTACTGACTAACTTTCTTTAGATTTATTATTAATTTATCAAGCGCATCATGCACTTCCTGCTCACTTTTAGTACCTGTACAAACAATTTTTCCATTACTAAATAATAGGAAAGTGGCTTTTGCCTCATTTAATTTATAAACAAGGCCTGGAAACTGTTCCGGTTCGTACTCAGTATTGTCTAACTTCATTGCTAACACGTTTAGGTTAAGGTCCATTCCTACGCTGCCGCTAGCAACTATGTTCTGGATACTGATTTTAGGTTTTATTGTTATCTCGATACCTATCTTTTTTAAGCTTTTAATTATCTTTTCAATAGATTCTTCAACTTTGCCCATGCTCCTGGCACCTGTACAGACAACTTTGCCCGAGCTAAAGATTAATGCAGAAGTCTTTGGCTCCCTTATCCTAATAACCAGGCCCGGAAATTGTTCAGGATTATATTCTGTATTGCTCAAAGTAGCAGCCATCTTTTCCAAAGGAATGTCATGTTCTAAGCTGGTACTAACTACTATATTTACAACTTCAATATTTTTTGTTTTTTCACTCATGAAATTCACACCCCGTTTTCAAAAATTCATTTAAAAAGGAACAAATATTTATTTATAAATACTTTCTATTTTGTAAATCTCCAAAGCTCTGATAACATATCCTGTGCCGTATATCCATAACCCTTTTGTTTAAACATATATTCGCCAAGCTTGCCGTTTATTTGCGCAGCGTGTTTTGCAGAATCAAATAAATTTCCTGTTTGTGCTACGTACCCTGCACATATCCCTGCTAAAATATCTCCTGTTCCGCCAACTGTCATTGAATTATGTCCTGTTTTGTTGTTATGCCGCCTGTGTTTTGTAAATACTACATCAGTTGGGCCTTTCAACAAAATTATATTGTTACCTGTGTGTTTTTGCATATTTTTAATATTAATCTCATTGTCAAGTTCATCAAAAGGCGGTTTCTTTATTGTGTTATTATACAATATCTCGAATTCTTTCTGATGCGGCGTAATAATGCTGTTAGAAACTACATCTAATGTAATTACTTTTATTGCGTCTGCATCTATAACAAACGGTTTTTTTATTTCTCTCAACAATTTCAGGACAAATTCTTTTTTTAATCCTAGGCCGTTACCCAAAACAACAATATCAAATTTTTCGCTCATTGATATGATTTCCTTACAATGCGTTAAATTAAGTTCATCTCCCAGAAATTTTTTTGTGATAATGTCCGGTGAATACGTATTTATTGTCCATGCAACTTTTTCAGGTGCGCACACAGTAACAATATCTACGCCTGTCCTTAAGGCAGCCGTTGCAACAAAAGCAGGCGCTCCCACATAATCTTTACTACCTCCTATAATTAAAACACGTCCGTTTTGGCCTTTTTTCGGTTTTCTATAAACTCTCATTTTGTTTTTTTAGTTCTCGATATTTGCGGCGCATTTCTTTTTGTTCTTTTGTAAGTTTTTGTCTTTTTGGCTTTGTTTTATTTAGATAATATGCTTTCCTTTTTGAATATTGCACAGGGTTCTTAATTTTTTCGCATAAATTATCTGGTGAGCAAACCCCAAAATCTTGGTAATACGATCTGCAGTTTGGCGGAAGAATCTTTTGCTTTTTTTGTTTATGGTATCTGATTTGGCCTGTTATAAGGGCTTCTCTTAGTTGTTCTTGATTTTTTTTGTTCCATTCTAAAAGCAATTCTTCTGTATTTTTATAATCCCACCCAACTGAAGTGAGGAAATTAGTCAATATAAACAAAGAACGTTTTCGGCCGTCTTCCAAGCCGTTTAATATATTTAAAATACAGGGTGGAAAAAGTTCTTTCGGAATAGCTTTTGTTAAGTCGTCATATGTTCTTTGAACTCTCTTTCGTTTTGCGGTTTCCTCATGATAGATTTTTTTATATTGTAAATCTTCTTTTCCATAATCAAACGCATTAACAAGTAATTCCAATGCTTCGTTTTTTTTACTGTTAGATCTATCTAAAAACTTATGTTGAATCTTAACCTTTGATGGTTGTGCCATCTCTTTTTCAAAAGCCATTATTGTGTTAGGATTGATTGGCAAAGACACTAAACCGGATTTCTCATGCATACTATACGGTGCTCTGAACATGTGCCTCGATGATATAAGTAAGGTGTCAACATCCACAATTGACAATGGACTAAATTTATCCTGGTTTTTCTTAGTTAAATGAGAAATTTTTTCAGCTGTTGTTTTATATTTTTTGTCAAAAATGATTTCGCCATTTTCTTTTATCTCTATTAAATTGTTGGTAATATACTGTAATAAGTAAAGGGCAATTTTTTTAGGTCCTTCTGGAAATAATTTGTTAACTGGGATATTATTAACTTTGTCAGGAAAAGTTTCAAACAACACGCCTATATGAAAACCTTTGTTGCCTGAAAATTTGCAACTTACTGAGTTAATGCCGTGCATTTTTAATGCTTTGACAAACAAATGTGCTGTTATCTTTGAAAAAAACCAGTACGGACAATCAATATCCAAAACCAAGTCCCAGCCAATCCTTAACTCATCTAAATCTGCCCTTTTCATATTTGTAGACAAAAGCATAGGATTTGACCATCTTTCTTCTGAAATGTGAAAACTTGTTGCGCCTTTTTTTACAGATTCAAGAACATCATTTTCATAGACAAGTATGTCCGGTCTTTTACCGAATCCTTTATCACCGTACTTTATTCCTACCTCTCGATTTTTGCAAGAATCCACGATTGCTTTTTGCACATCTCTCCTTTTATAATAAAGAAGCCTTTTGCTAAGTTCTTTTACCCCCATGTTTTTAAAAAAAACATAAATAAATTTATATTGTTTTATATTCTTAAAAATTGCATGTCTGAAGAGTTATTAGTAGAACTGGACAATCTTAAAACAGCAGAAAAACCAATTATTGTTGAGGGCAAAAAAGATAAAGAAGCTCTCAAAAAATTAAGTATTTACTGTGTGTTTACAATTAAAGAGCCATTATTTAAACTATGTGAAAATATTTCTAAAAAGTATAAAGACGTGATTATTTTAACTGATCTTGATAAAGAAGGCAAAAGACTTTATTCTAAACTTAAAGAAAATTTTGAAAGAAACGGTGTTAAAGTTAACGATAGATTTAGAGAATTTTTGTTTAAGGAAACTACTTTAAGACAAATAGAAGGTTTGAATAAGTATATTGAAAACACACAATAAGTTTATAAATTACAAAAACCCTTATAATGTCCCGGGGATGTTTTATTATGGCTTTCATAAAAAGAGCTTATGACATATCCAGAAAAAAAATTTTCTTCTGCAAATCAACAGATTCTTTAGCAAAGATTGCAACAATAATGCACACAAACAATGTTGGTTCTATTATTGTGAAAGATGGTGACTCAATAAAAGGAATAATTACTGTCAACGAGTTATTAAGACAGATGTCTAAAAACAAAGATGCTGAAAAAACCCTTGCAAATGACATAATGTCCTCCCCTATTATAACAGCAAACAAAGACCTAGAGATTAATAGATTAGTAGACGAATTTAACAAGCATAAAGTGTCAAGAATGGTCCTAATAAACAAAGAAAATAAAGTTGTCGGTATTGTAAGGGATATTGCCGTATACAAATACATGACTTTCTATAAATATGATCGGGAGGTCAGAAAAAGGTTTGCCCGGGATTATCTACATAAGCTTTACTAATTACCTTGTCTTGTACCATGCATAAGACACTAAAAACACAATAAAAAATAAAAAAAATAATGTGTATGTCTTAGCTTTTTCTGATGAAGAAGCATAAACAACATTACTAGTTATTTTATTAGACTTGTTTAAAATAGTTGTAGCAGGGATTGTTTTCATGATATTGTCTAGTTCTCTTTCCATGATTTCATTTACCTTTAAAGAACTGGCGTTAAGATAGAGATTTTCAGTAATCTCATAGGGTGTTTTTCTATCGTCTCTTAAAATTTTAATTTTTAATTTATAATCTCCGGGAGAAATATTGAAAAGCGTATTTTCAAGAATAATGGTTTTTTTAGATGTTTTGCTAAGACTAATATTAATTTTGTTTTTTTCGCGATGCCCTGAAAAAGAAACAGGGCCTTTATAGATATAGCTCCAAACCGAATAAGTATGGTTATGTTTTGTTGGATTATTAATATTTAATTTGAGAATAATTTTTTTATTTGTTTTATTAAATGTATAATTAAGGAGTTCATATAATTTAATGGTTGTCTTTTCTATGGGGGCGTCTTCCTTTGTTACAGCAGTTGAACCACAGAGCCCTTTTTTATGCCCTTTGACAATTATTCTTTTTCTAATTTTCTCGTCAAGTCCCTCAACATAAACATAATAATCAGCTGCCTTGTACTTGTTATTGCAGTTAGATTTTAATTGTAGAGGGATTGTAAGTTCATAATCATGAAATTTCTCATATAAGTTAAAATAGGTTGTATAACTAATTCTCTTCCCAGATTTTTCAACATATGCTTTCAGAGAGTTTTTGGTGGTGTCTCCCTTATATACTTTAATTTTAATCCTAACAAGGTCGCCAAAAGAAACTCTGTTTGAATATAATTTTTTTATTTCAATTTTAGAGGATTTATCTATTTGGCCCTTAACTACAAACGATTTTTCATTAGAGGTTTTATTATTGAAATTATTGCAGGCTATCCAAGTAAGTTTATTTTTTAGCAAGTATGCATTACCTGGCTTTGGTGTGTAAGTTTTCTTATTCTCATTAGACGTGCTGACTTTGTTTTTAACTTTATTCCCAAACAAATCTTCAACCCAATATTCTATTTTAAAAGGAAAGCTATCATTGCTAAGTTTATTATAAAACCCAACTTTTTCTCCTGGCACGTAAATCTGCTTTTCTATATTTATTGAAAGAGAAACATTGCATGAAATGTTTTGCCATGATAAAACATTATAAGGTAAACAAAGAACATTATTTTCTGTGTTATAATCAAACAATGTAGAATTCAAAATCTTCCCGCACGCAAGATATTTGCCTGCTTCTTTAAATATAAATTGTCCTGTGTTTTTTGTCGTATAAAAATTTAATGATGGGTTTGTAATGCCCTCTGTAAGTTGCTTGAAAGAATCATTTATTAACCTTGAAATATTGTAATAAAAAGTAACATCTATTTTTTCATTTATGTTTGGATAATCAAGATTTTTAATTTTAAATAGATTGTACTGTGTGTCTGTAAAAAGATTCATTGGGAGATTTTCTAGAACAACAATGTCTATGGAATTTATTTTTATAGGTATGTCTTCAATTACCTTGTTTGGTTTTCCTGGTGTGGGAGATGTTTCTACCCATGTTCCATTTATCAAAGATAAAGAATTGCCTTTCTCAACTGGTTTTGTATATGTAAGATTTGACAGCACAATGCCTTGTTTGGAGACAATAACTTGATCATTAGAATTGCCTAGCCCATTGCCAATTGTATTATCATCAACACAGTAAAAATGTTCTAAGTTAGAGAAGTTAAATGTCGTGTCTTGGTCAAAGATTACAATAAATGTATTTTTAGGTAAAATAAGGCCACAGCTTAAATCAAAATCACAACAAACTATGTCATCCGTATAATAGTTATCAGTAAGTGTTAAGCCTGATATGTTTGTTGCATTAGAAACTAAAAGTTCAACCCACTCATTTCCCTCTTTTGGATTAAACATGATTTCAGATATATTAATGTCTGCGTAAACCAAAGGAATAACTAATAATAAAATAAAAGCTGTAACTGTACGTTTCATTATTCATGTCGTATAATTAGAAAAAATTATTATAAAACCTCTCTCATGAAAACCGGAACTTTTACGAGTCCGTTTCATTTCATTGGCAACGCCCGTCATAAAATAAAAAGTTTTAAAAACTCTAATAATCTATGTGTTTTTAAAGTATAAGATGGGTTTTTTTCAAAGTTTTAATAAAAAAGAGGATGTTAAGAAAGAAAATACTTCTAAGCTAGATGAAATGCCGCCACCGCCTTTACCAAATAAAGGACAAAGTGACAATAAAGATAAACTTAATGCCCAAACTAATGATATAATACCTCCGCCGCCGCAAATACAAAAAACTCCCTCGCCCAACAAGACAAAAAAAACACCTGATAAAGCTATGCAAGCATCGCCTGATAAAAATCCAGACCTTCATCCATCAAAAGAGGCTGCAAACCAAACAGCCACGCCCCTTATGCAAAAATCACCACAATTTTCTCAGCCAAATTTGGCTGAAAATAAAATTCCAAGGCATGCTCAAACATCTGAAGCGTTTTCCCAAACAAAAAAAGATGAAATGCCTATAACCAAAACAACAATGCAGACACAGCAAAACATTACAGTGCCAGAAACCTTACCAAAAATGCCTTCGCTTAATGTAAAATATGACAACAAAAACCAGAGCACATATACTTTTGTTCCTTCCTCAACTGCAGACATCCCTTATTTTTCAAATATAGAGATTGAAGAACCAACAGATGAAAATGAAGACTTACTGAACCTGCCTGTAATAGATATTGAAGATGATACAGAAAGTTATGGCAGGTTCAAATATCGCAACTTAAAAAAACCTTTGTTTATCAGAACAGATCATTATAGCCAGATTTTAACTAACGTAGATACAATGAAAAATTATGTTGAAGAATCTTCTGACAAAATTTCAATGCTCAACAACCTAAAAAGAAATGCTGATATTGAACATAAAAAGTATAAACAGGTTTTGGAAGATATTCAAAGGAAACTAATTTATATTGATAGAGTTTTATTTGATTAAAAAGAGGGATAAAATATGCACAAAGACAAAAATGTTTTTGTTAAAATTGATGAATATAACGATATTCTTGACATAATTGCACTTATCAATGAAAAAGTTAGAGAGGCCAGGATGATTCTTGGAAAAATTGATGACCTGAAAAACCAAGAAGACCTGGAATTAGATGCGTGGAAAGCTTCATTGGACGATGTGGAAAGAAAGTTAAGATATATTGACCAGACCTTGTTTGAGCCTAAATATTAAAAATGAAAGATGATTTTTTTGTTGGTATTTACGACCCAATAGATGTGCGAAGAAATTTATTAGAAAATTCAAAAGAACTAATTAAATCTTTACAATCTTTTGACACATTGGTGAAGATAAGGCATCAAAAGACCAAATTGTATAAAGAAATGAAAGATGTCATGAACGAACTTGGATTATTGATCACAAAATTAAAGTCAAAATTGCCAAAGGCACATCTAAGAAAAGCAATTGAAAAAAATCAGCCAAGAAGAGCCATGGCGGCAAGGATCGGCACAGAACTAAAGTCCTCATCAAAAGAAGGATTTGTT
>Ga0190334_1001431_pt1 | contig 10330 bp, 10 predicted proteins | sample 48720478_MG_FD_161270 | JGI IMG/M metagenome (GOLD analysis project Ga0190334, IMG submission 161270) | Hydrothermal vent sediment bacterial communities from Southern Trench, Guaymas Basin, Mexico - 4872-04-7-8_MG | ecosystem: Environmental > Aquatic > Marine > Hydrothermal vents > Sediment ...
CCCTTTTTGCAGCCAGCACTCTTAATTCCTTTCTGAGTTTCTCTGAAACCTGAATAGTTGTTCTACCCTCCATCTAAGTTCATACATAAAATTATGTAAGGGTTTATAAAGTTTATGAAAAAAGGAAACCAGGAAGAGCCTAAAGATGAATCTTATTTCATAACATATATAAACCAAAACTCGGTTTTTTCTGTTAAATGTCTTACACAAGAAGAGCCATAAGAGGCTTCTCAATAGTCTTTGCAGTAAATATTATCGCAGCCTTCATAGGCTATTTGATAAGGATAGTGCTCGCAAGGAATTTAACTGTGGAAGAGTACGGAGTGTTCTTTGCAGTGTTTACGCTGATAAACTTCTTGGCGATATTTAATGATTTGGGCATGGGACAGGCCTTGGTAAAATATATTCCTGAGTTTTTGGTAAAGAAGAAGCCGGCTAAAATTAAGAATTCTGTCTTTCTTACTTTAGAAGTAACTCTTGCTTCTTTTATTCTTATCTCTGTCTTTTTGTTTGCTTTTTCAGAGTTATTGGCACAGTATTATTTTAAGAATGATTTGGCTGTTCCCCTGCTCTTATTATTCATACCCTTGCTGTTGTTTTCAAGACTAAGGGGATTAGTAAGGAATATTTATCAGGCATTCCAGAGAATGGCATCATATGCATTAATGTACCTGACAGAGAACTTGTTAATACTGGTCCTGCTCTTATGCTTATTTGCTTTTAAAAAGAACATCTTTGTTGCGACTTATTCGTACATAGCTGCTTATATGCTTATATTCATTATTTTTTCTATAATCTTATTCAGGGTTTTTAATTTTTTTAAGCATAAGACTTCCATTAATAAATCCTTGGTTAAAAAGATGTTCAAGTTCGGGATTCCGCTCATGATTTTAAGTGCTGGGAGCATGATAATTCTTTATATTGATACATTAATCCTGACTTATTTCAGGAGCCTTGAAGAGGTAGGAGTATATAATGTTGTTGTGCCCACAGTCATGATGGTCATGTTCTTTGGGAAATCAATTGCTTCAGTCATCTTTCCTATGAGTTCAGAGTTATGGGCAAGGAAAAAGAAGAAGTACATTGGAGAAGGCTTGAGGATTCTTGAGAAATACTCCTTTGTTATACTGATACCTGTGGCTCTTATCATCCTAGCATTTTCAAAGATGATTCTGAAGCTAATGTTCGGGCCAGAATACGTTACAGGGGCACTGACCATGCAGATATTGATTATAGGGGTGGTTTTCTTCGCAATATATGCAATTAACTCAGCATTGTTCTCAGCAATAGGAAAGCCGCAAATAGCCACTAAAATACTATTACAAGGAGCCCTAATAAACCTTGTGCTAAACCTGATAATAATACCCTGGCTGGGAATGCTAGGAGCAGGAATAACCTCGCTGATAACATACCTCTATGTTGCTTTAGTATCTGTGATTAGGTTAAGAAAGTATATAAAAGTGAAGATGCCATGGGCTGAATGGGCGAAGATATTCATAACTGGAGGCGTCGTGCTTACAACAATGTTTATATTAAAGAAATTATTGTTTATGAATATTTACTTAGAAATAGCTATTCTCTGTCTTCTATCAGGATTATTATATTTAAGTCTAATATTTGCTATGAAAATAATCAATATTAATGAACTTAACGGTTTTATAAAGTCTAGATTCAAGAAATTCAACTGCTTTAAATAGACATTATTTCTATATTTTTAAAGCTAATCTCTATTTATCATCTAGATATTTCACCATTATTTTTGAGGTGTTTTATGTTATGGTAAATTGGTAAGGTATAGTCTGTTACTTCTTTTTTTTCAAATGCTTTTTTTATCTCTGCTATGCCATGTATTATGTTTTTCTCAGTTTTAAATCCTAGCTCATTTCTGATTTTAGAGAAATCCACTCTGTAATTTCTTTTATCAATTGTTTTATCCTCAATTATTACCCTGGCTTCTGGGATTTCCTTTTTTATCATTTCCCCTATTTGCTTAATAGTTAGGTTTTGTTCTTCTGAGCCAACATTAAATATTTGTCCTCCACACTTCTCTAGTGGAGATTCGAGCACGGTAATTATTGCTTTTGAAACATCTTCTACATGTACATTGGGGCGCCATTGATCTCCTCCAAAAATAGTTATTTTTCCTTCTTGAAGTGCTTTGGCTGTGAGAGTGTTGACAACCAGGTCAAAACGCGGTCTGTAGGAATAACCGTAAACTGTTCCTAGACGAAGAATTGTGGGTAAGAAATTATTATCCCTCATGCTTAGAATTGCTTTTTCTGCATCTCTTTTCATTTTTGCATAAAGAGAAACAGGTGCTAGTTCGGATTCCTCTGTAAGCAGCTCTTTTCCTTTTGAAGCTCCGTAAACACTACAAGAGGATGTGTAGATCATTCTGTTAATCTGATAATGCTTGCATACAGATGCCACGATTTTTGTAGCTAGGTAATTAACGTCCTGGCTGAGTTTTGTGTTGTGATTACACGCAGGATCACCTACTAGTTCGGCAAGATGGATTACTGCATCCACGTCTTTTGCTGCTTCTGACACTTCTTCTACATGCCTTGTATCTCCTTCTCTGACTTCAAGATTAGAATTATTTATGCCTTTCAGAGAGTCCTTACTATAAAGAAACTTATCAAAGACCTTGACCTTATAACCTTTTTCTAAAAGTTTTCGCGTCAATACTGAGCCGATAAACCCAGCACCTCCTATAACCAATATTTTCTCTATATTTCTTGGTTCTGGTCCTTTTTTATTTAGATAGGTGAATCCTTTTTTTTCAGGCAGAATAATATCCACCACTCTTCCTTTTTTATCTAGTACTGGCAGACCTAATTTGCTCTTTTCAATTTCTAATTTATGATAAATGGTCTTTTTATCGTCTCCCTCTTCCACATATACAGGGTTTTTTGTCATAATTTTGGAAACATTTTCATCTATGGATATTCCGTTCAGGATTGCTCTCCTCACATCACCGTCAGTAACCAAGCCCACCATCTTGTTATTTTTATCCACAACCACGCCCATCCTTATTCTTCCCTTGTCTATGATGGCTATGGCTTTTTTGATACTAGCCTTTTTTTTTATCAAAACATTATTTATGTTATTCATATTTTATCATCCCATATATTCTTTTATTGATTTAATAATATAATCTATGTCTTCTTTTTTCATACCCGGATATAATGGAAGTGTTAATACCCTTTTTGAGAGGTTCTCTGTTACTGGAAGGTCGCCTTTTTTATAGTCATAATCCTGGACATATATTGTTTTTAAATGTGCCGGATTAAAATATACCTTGCTCATAATCCCTTTCTTGGCGAGATGGTTTTGTAAATCATTTCTTGTTTTCTCATCCTTTAGTTTAATAGTGTACATCTGATAAACTATTTTGTGTCCTTTTATTTCCTTAGGGGTTTCCAACCCTTCTATATCTTTTAATCCCTGGCTGAAGTAGCGAGCAGTTTTTTGTCTTAAATCAATAACTTTATCTATTTTTTTGAGCTGAGATAAGCCTAGAGCTGCTGACATTGTAGGCATCCTAAAATTGTAACCGACTTGTATGTAATCATTGTCCTTAACAGACGAGAAGTAGTCTTCGCTTAACTCAACTCTTCCATGAGATCTTAAATACTTTGCTTTTTCATACACTTCTTTAGAGTCAGTTACTATCACACCACCTTCACCTGTACTTATCACTTTATTCTGACAGAAACTGAATATTGCTGAATCTCCAAAAGTTCCTACTTTCTTCTTCCCTATGCTTGCTCCAAGAGACTCCGCGGCATCTTCTATAAGTAGAATATTATTCTCATCTGCGATTCTCCTCAATTCTTTTATCTCTTTGGAAGGGAAACCACCGTAATGTAATGCAATAATTGCTTTGGTATGCTTATTAATTCTTCTCCTAACATCTTCTGAGTCCAGACCATATGTTTCAGCTTCTGACTCCGCGAATACAGGTGTACCTCCTGCAAGGATGATCGCGTTGGCAGTGGCTATGAATGTGAATGAAGGCACTATCACCTCGCCGCCTTTAACATCATGAACTAATAAAAGGGTGTGTAGGGCAGAGGTGCCTGAGTTAAAAGTCAGAGCGTACTTGGTCCCCACATATTCAGCTATTTTTTTTTCAAACTCTTCTATTTCAGGGCCTGTAGCCCAGTAAGTCCCTCTTTTAATTATTCTAGTAACTGCTTCAATATCATCATCTTCCCAATAAGTCTTGAATAAAGGTATTTTCCAACCCATTTTTCTTTGTGTTCTTTCCTTTTTATTCTTCTTGCTTTTTTATTTCCTTTATTACTTTTGCAGGCACTCCTACTGCAATAACATTATCAGGAATATCTTTATTAACAAAACTAAAAGCCCCAACAACCGAGTTTTTACCAATAACGACCCCTGGCATAATAATACTATGCGAACCAATACACGCGTTTTCTTTAATCACAACACTCCCTTTTTTATTATCAATAGTGCTTATACTATAAATAGAGCAGTGACTTCCAATCTGAACATTATCTCCTATCTCAACTCCATGCAAAGCATTAATATAAGTAAAAGCACCAATATCTGTCTTCTTACCCAGCTTTAATCCTTCTTTATTCTGAACCATCCAATTCCACTTAGTAAGCTCACCCTCTTCAATGACAGGAGGTTTCCAATCCTTAAACCTATCACTCATCTTTAGATCACCTCCCTAATTAGTATGAATGCTTCTGCGAACTTAACACCTGCTTCAGAACCTCTTTTCTTAGCAAGGGATTCAATAATTTCTATAGATCTGGGATGAGGACTTTTTTTAAGCTCGCTTTTATATGCTTTAATAGCTTTGATTTTCTTATTAAATGTTGATGAGATGTTTACATAAACATTAGGGTTAAAGTTCTCTATTATTTGGCCCCATTCTGTTTCTGATAGGACTTCATAACTTAGAATCTTCTTTATTTTATGTTTTATTGGTCTAGCGGCAACTAAAGATGCTTCAAAAATTAAACGGTGATCTTTATTCAAATCACCTTTATGAGGGACATATATGATATCTGGCTTAACTTCATCCACAACTTTAGAAATCATCTCATTCAAGTCTTTTTGAGGGATTGTATCTATTTTTGCTGTTGGTAGATTTAAATAATATGTTTTTTTAATTCCTAAAATTTTTTTTGCTTTTTCTATTTCTTTAGGCCTATTTTTAATAAATTCTCCAGACCAATCTGGAAGGTAAGCTTTAGTAACTATACATAAAAATACAGACTCGCCATTCTTAACATGTTTTGCTATTGTCCCCCCGCAGCCCAGAACCTCATCATCAGGATGAGGTGCAATAATTAATACTTTCATTTCACATCACTTTTAATAGGTTATTCGTTTTCTCAAGAGGTTGTTATTAATCTTTATATTTTCCAATATTTTCACAATCTTGGAACTTGTATTTCCATCCCCATAAGGATTAACACATTTATTTACTTTTCTAATGAATTCTTTGTCTTCAAATGCTTTTTTAATAGCCCAGATTATATCTTTTTTTTTTGCATCAACAAAGATTACATTTTTAGAATGTTCTCTCCCAACATTTCTTGAGCCTATATTTACTACAGGCAATTTTAATGAAGGGGCTTCAATAATACCACTACTCGAGTTTCCTATTAGTAAGTTAGAATGTTTAAGCAGGCTTATATACTCTTTGTGTGTAAGGTTTGGGAAAATCTTTACAAAAGGCAGTCCTCTTAATTTTTTTATTTCTCTTATTATATCCTTACTGCCCGCATCATTATTAGGATAGATTATTACGGTCTGAATGCCCAATTCTTTTATTGCACTTATAATCTCATACATCTGTCTACCAACTTTTTCTTTTTCTAAATGCACAGGATGGAAAACACATACAATTGTCTTCTTTTCTAAATCAAGTCCAAGCCTTTTTGATAATTCTGATCTTTGTATTGCTTCTGAATTAATAATACTATCGAGTCCTAAAGCCCCGACTTCATATATTCTAAATTCCTCTTCTCCCATCTTGATAAGCCTTTTGGTGTGCTCTTTAGTTGCAGTGAAGTGTATACATGCAAACCTTGTTATTGAGTGTCGTATACTTTCATCAATATGTCCGCTTTCCGTCTTATCTCCTCCATGTATATGAGCAATAGGTATCTGTAGTAATGCTCCACTAAGAGTTGCAGCTAGAGCTTCTAATCTATCCCCAAAAACTACTAGAAGATCTGGTTTTATCTTTAAGAGAGCATTAGTAAATCTATCTATTCCTTTACTAAAAGCTTTTCCATAATATTTTTCATCTTTTTTTTTTGGGTCATACATTGGTATACTTACTTCAATTTTGAAGCCATCTCTCCTTATCTCTTCAATGCTATTACCAAACTCCTTTAAGAGGTGCATGCCTGTAACTATCAACTTTAACTCTATTTTTTTTGATTCATTAATTTTTCTAAGTAATGGTTTCAGTATTCCATATTCTGCTCTTGTTCCTGTAACCACCGCAATTTTTTTTGTCATTATTCCGTTACCATTCTTATTATTTCACTGATCTTATTTATCTCATAATCAATAAATTCATCACTAGGCATATCTTTAAATTCACCTTTTAAAATCCTTATTGTTATCATACCAGCTTCTTTTGCCCCCTTAAAATCTAAATGAGGGTTATCTCCTATATAAAACGCTTTCTTTACAGGCTCTTTGAGATTACTTATTGCTTTTTTGAAGGGTATATCTGAAGATTTTGACTCCTTAATTTCATTTGTAAATACCATCACATCGAAATAATCTTTTATCCCAAGTGAATTTATCTTTCTTTTTTGCCTCTTAACATTTCCGTCACTGATTATACCTATTTTGAATCCTTTCTCTTTTAATTTTTTCAGGCTTGAAATAACATCACTGTAAGGTTTAAGCTCTACTTCATGGTTATTGAATATATTAACAACCGCATCAAGTTCATTTTTTATTCCCAAACTATCAAGCACATCATTAAATAGTTTTGGATACATGCTGGTTTTACTCTTCCATTTTTCCATCAGTTTTTCATATATTTCATTTTCTTTTAATTTATGTTTTTTTGATAAATATTTACTGACTTCCATGAAAGCTGCTGTAAAGTATTGTTCTACATCATATAAAGTATTATCCAAATCAAAAAAGATAGCTTGCATTTATATTCCTCCCTTGATTTTATTATCAGAAATAAATATTTCATAGTAATTTCTTAACATTATTATTCCTTCTTTAAAGCTCTTGCTTGGGATGGGTTTCTCGTTTGTTATAAGCTTCTTCAAGTTTGGGATTATAGTCGGGTCTGCTTTTATTGACAAAAGGGCCCCTCCGCCAAAACGAGGGTTTATCTCTATGAATTTAATTCCTTCTGAGTTTTTTATACATTGAATACAAGAGGGGCCAAAAAGTTTTAATTCCTTAACTATCTTCTTACAGTATCTTATTATTGTATCATCATAAATAATTTTTCCTTTGGTTGAAATTCCTGATTCCGTTTCCAATCTTATTCTGGGGACTACAGATAAGGCATTTCCCTGCTTATCTGCTAAGATATCCACAGTATATTCTTCTCCCTTAATAAATTCTTGAATTATTGGATTATTAACTCTTTTAAGATAAAAATATAGTTCATCTTTATTTTCTGTTATGTAAATGTCTGAGCTACCTCTTCCAAATCTTGGCTTTATTATACAAGGGAACTCTGCCTCCTCCTTTTTAATAAATAATCTTGGTGTAGGGATGCCTAGCTTTCTAAAAATTTTACTTGTTTTTACTTTATCTATGCATATTTTAACACTCTTTAGATCAGGACATAATACCACAACTCCTTTTTCTTCGAGGATTTTCTTATTCTTAGCAAGAACCAGTATCTCTTCTTCAGGTCCTGAAAGAATAGCATTAGGTTTTTCTTTATCAATTATTTTTATCAATTCACCAATGAATTTAGAATTGTTTGCAGTAGGTATTACATAACTCTTATTTAAGAAGTATAAGCCAAATGAGAGTGGATTGGCATCAATACCAATCACCTCTATACCTGACTTTTGAAGTTCTTTGATTAATCCAAGTGAGGGCATACTCCCAACGGCGCTCCTTATTACCTTAAGTTTTCTCATTTTTCTTGTCTTATAAGCTCTCTTTTCAACATTCAATTTTTTCCCAGCTAATAAGCTCATCCTTTTTTATGTCTCCTTTTGTTTTTTTCCCAATAACTTTGTTATATTCTTCTGGTTGAATACCTATCCCAGGTCTCTTAATAATAATATCATCCGGTTCTATTTTTTTTCCTTTTTTAATATTTCTTGCAGCGATGACACTTTTCCTTACAAGAAATTTAATCTTTTCTTCACTTTTATTAGGTTTTTTCTCTCCCGAACCAAAAGCCTTTTCAATGTTTCTAATAGATTTAACCATGTATTTAAGTTCATCAGGTTCAATTGAAGCTTTATGATCAGGACCTTCCATATTTCGACTGAGCGTGAAATGCTTTTCAATAACACACGCACCCATTGCTCTCGCAAGAATAGGGATCTCTGTTCCCATTGTATGATCTGAGTAGCCAACAAGACAATTAAGTTCTTTCATCATAGTTTTCATAGCATTCATATTAACCTCATCATAAGGGCAAGGATAGTTAGTTGTACAGTGAAGAACAATTATCTTATTATTACCTGCTTTTTTTATCCATCCCATGGCTTTCTTAATTTCAGGCATGGTGGCCATGCCAGTTGACAGAATTATCGGCTTTTTTGTCTTTGCCACGTATTCTAACAGTGGTTTATTAGTTAAATCACCTGAACCAATTTTATAAGCAGCAATCTCAATTCTTTCCAAGGCATCAACGGCGTCTTTTCCAGAATGCGGAGTTGACAAAAATATTAAACCTTTTTGCTCTGCATATTCCTTGAGTCTTTTATGATGGTTCTCATTTAATTCAAGCTTTCTCAACATTTCCACTTGTGAGTTATCTAATTGTAAATTCTCTTTTTGATACGCTGCCATCTCAGCATCAGAAGTAACTACTTTGTCTGCTTCAAAGAACTGGAATTTGATAGCATCAACACCTGCTTGTGCAGCTACATCAACCATTTTTTTTGCTAGCTTAAATTTTCCATTGTGATTAACACCTGCTTCTGCAATAATAAAACAAGGATGATTCTTACCTATTATCTTATTACTAATTTTTACTTCCATATTTTTCCTCCTTCATTAGGAATTCAACAAATTTTATATCTATTAAATTATCAATATCAATACTTCTTTCACTAGGCATAATATAAACTGCTGTTTTTTTATTGAAAAAAGAGTTATACTTATACAGGTTTTCAGATGTTGTTATAAATATTGCGCCATTCAGGAAGTATGTTTTTGGCAAGTCTTGTCTTCTTTTGTTCAGTAAATAATCCCAACTAATAAATGGAGATAAATAATTATCCTTTATATTTACATACCAATAAGGTGACTTACAGGCTTCTGTTACACTTATTAAGCTTTCACAATCCTTTTCAAAGAATAATTTAAGAGCATCATCTATGTCTTGCGATGTTCGCAATGGAGATGTTGGTTGTAACAAGACGACAATATCTGAGAGATGGCCCTCTTCTTTTTTTAATACATTCAAACAATGCTTCACTGCCTCTACTGTAGGAGAATCATCTCTCGCCAAGTCTACAGGTCTCTTAACAACTCTTGCTCCATATTGCTTTGACACTTTTCCTATTTCCTTATCATCAGTTGAAACAACCACTAGGTTCACATATTTTGATTTCTTAGCAGCTTGAATAGTATAATAAATAAGAGGTTTCCCTGCTAGTAATCTTATATTTTTCTTAGGAACCCCCTTACTACCTCCTCGCGCAGGGATTATGGCTAAGATTTTTCTCTTATTTTTCTTCATATTTTTCTCCTTAAGTATTCTTAATGTAGATTGTAATATATAAGATTTCTAGTTGTTAATAGAAGATATTAGAGCTTTAAAAAGCTTATGAAACCTTGTTCGTATTTGCTGCTGGGCTCTTCCTAATTTTTTCTGAGTAATTTCTTTATAACTTTCACAACTCTTTCAGAGGCCTTTCCATCATTCTTATAAGCGTGTTGATATACAAACCTTTGAGTCATCCTTTTAATTCTTTCTCTTACTCGAGTAGTAAATAACAAATCCATAACATGCTTCTTCAACTCATCTGCATTATTCGCTTCTAAGGCCCCTCCCTTAACATAACCCCAAGGGTCAAATTCTTTTTTTGGATTAAATATGATTATAGGGACTCCTTTAATCATCGCTTCCAATCCCACAGTAGATGTCCTAGTGATCACTATT
>Ga0190334_1001433_pt1 | contig 10327 bp, 11 predicted proteins | sample 48720478_MG_FD_161270 | JGI IMG/M metagenome (GOLD analysis project Ga0190334, IMG submission 161270) | Hydrothermal vent sediment bacterial communities from Southern Trench, Guaymas Basin, Mexico - 4872-04-7-8_MG | ecosystem: Environmental > Aquatic > Marine > Hydrothermal vents > Sediment ...
ATCCTTTGTTTAAAGAACGTACTATGGCCCATTTAAGGGAACATGCCATTGAGGCCCAACTGCCCTTTTTACAAATAGTTTTAAAGAATTTTAAGATTGTTCCTATCTTGATTAGTGAGGTAAAGGATGAAGATATTTTTATCCTGGCAGATATTTTAAAAAAAGTCTTGGGCAAAGATATAAAAAATACCCTTTTTATTGCCAGCTCTGATTTTACCCACTTTGGTCCTATGTATGGTTATGTGCCTTTTAAAGAAAATATTTCAGAAAAAATCAAAAAAATGGATATGGAGGCAGTTGAGTTTATTAAAAAGGGTGATTCCAAAGGATTGTTAGATTATTACCATAAAACAAAAATCACTATTTGTGGCATTTATCCCATCGCTATTACTATTTCTTCTTTAGCTAAACAGCCTAAGGGATTTCTTTTACATTATACCACTTCTGGAGAGATATTAGGCAATTACAGTAACTCTGTGAGTTATGTAGCCATGCTTTTAGATGAGCCTGGATTGAATCAGAATGAAAGGGAAAACTTGTTAAAATTGGCCCGATTTACTTTAAAATATTACTTTAATCATGGTCATCCTCCTGCGGTTGAGGAAATTCCCATAAAAGTTTCTCCTGTCTTAAAAGAGAAAAAAGGGGCATTTGTTACCTTAAAAAAACACGGAGAATTGAGAGGATGCATTGGATTCATAAGACCCATTTTCCCTCTTTATAAAACCGTCATGCAAGCAAGTCTTCAGGCAGCCTTTGCTGACCCCCGTTTTTTACCTTTACGTCAGGAGGAATTGAAAGAAATAGACATTGAGATTTCTGTGTTGGGGCCCATTATTCCTGTAAAAAAAGTTGAAGAGATAAGAATTGGTCGTGATGGACTTATCATTAAAAAAGATGGCCAGCAGGGACTACTTTTACCTCAGGTGGCAACTGAATTTAATCTGGATCGGCTAAAATTTTTAGAGTTGACTTGTAAAAAAGCAGGTCTTTCTCCCTCAGCCTGGAAAAAAGGGGCATCTATTTACCGCTTTACGGCAGAGGTGTTTGGAGAGAAGAAACATTAAACGGGAGTTTTGGGCTGGCAACTTAAGTTGACAATCCCTTTTTTTTATGCTATTTTCACCTACGTTTTATTGAGAAAGGGTAAAAATGCAACAATTGAAGGGTGGTTTTTATTATTTTAGCTATTTTGATTTGGGTCTGCCCACTGTTTCATAACCAAGGCCCAATTGCGATAATGGCCGTGGGCAGACCAGTGCCCACGGCTGAAAGGAAAGCCGTGGAGAGAACCTTCACGGCTTTTTTATTATTTATAAAATAGGAGGTTAAAAGATGGGAATGGAATTAGCAGGCAAGCAAATCGGCAAAAGGATCAGGCTAGAGCGAATCTTCGATCGGGAGACAGGTAAAACCGTAATTATTCCAATGGATCATGGGGTTACAGTGGGTCCTATTCCGGGTTTGACTGATATGAAAGAGATTATCAACCAGGTGGCCCTAGGAGGTGCCAATGCCATTGTCATCCACAAAGGGATTGTCACTGCTGGACATAGAGGGGGTGGTCCTGATGTGGGTCTTATCATTCACCTTTCAGGTAGCACTTCTTTATCTCCCTTCCCAAATACAAAAACTCTAGTTTGCACAGTAGAGGAGGCTATAAAACTAGGTGCAGATGCAGTTTCTATCCATGTTAACTTGGGAGATGAAAATGAAAGGGAAATGCTGAGAGATTTTGGAGAGGTTTCTAAAAAGGCCTTAGATTGGGGGATGCCTTTATTGGCTATGGTTTATCCTAGGGGACCAAAGATTAAAGATAGTTATGACCCAAATGTTATTGCTCATTGTGCCAGATTAGGTGCTGAGCTGGGAGCAGATGTGGTAAAGGTATCTTATACTGGCTCAGAAGAAACCTTTAAAAAGGTAGTAGAAGGTTGCCCTGTGCCAGTAGTGATTGCTGGTGGTCCAAAAATGAATTCGGATAGAGAGGTAATAGAAATGGTCAAAGGGGCAATAGAAGCTGGAGGTGCAGGTGTTTCTATTGGAAGGAATGCCTTTCAACATGCAAATCCCACCAAAATAGTAAGGGCTATTGCTCAAGTGGTCCATAAAAATGTCAGTGTAGAAGAAGCCTTAAAAGAATTGGAGGGTTAAAATGAAACAGGTTTGGGTAAAGGTAATACCATGGCAAAAAAAATTGGTAACCACGGCCATTGAAGGTGGGGCCGATGCCATTTTGGTAGAGAAAGGTAAAACAGAGGCGGTTCATGCCTTAGGCCGCATCAAAACCATAGCCCCAGACGGTGACTTGAAGATAGATAAAGACGTCATCTTTGCAGAAATAAAAAGCAAGGAAGACGAAGAAAGGGTTTTAAAACTTACCAAAACAGCTATAGTGGTAGTTACAGCCAAGGACTGGAAGATTATTCCTTTAGAAAATCTGGTTGCCCAAACAAATAACTTATTTGCTGAAGCTGCTACAGTGGAAGAAGCAAAAACATTATTAGGCGTATTAGAAAAAGGAGTAGATGGTATTTTAGTAAACACTACTAATATCAATGAATTAAAAAAGATACTGGATTTGGTGAAAAAATGGTCAGAGAAATTAGAGCTTTATTCAGGAAAGGTAACCCTTATTAAACCCTTAGGAATGGGATATAGAGTATGTGTGGATACCTGCGATTTAATGGAAATAGGTGAAGGGATGTTGATAGGTAATAGTAGTGCAAGCATGTTTTTGGTTCATGCGGAGAATATAGAAAATCCTTATGTGAGTCCCAGGCCATTTAGGGTCAATGCAGGCCCAGTGCATGCTTATATTAAGGTTCCAGGGAATAAGACAAAATACTTATCTGAATTAAAGGCCGGAGATGAAGTATTGATTGTCAATGCTAAAGGGGAAACCAGGACAGGGATTGTAGGCCGAGTAAAAGTAGAAAGACGTCCCTTGCTCTTGGTAGAGGCAGAGGTAGATGGTCAGAAGGTGAGCACCATTTTACAAAATGCAGAGACTATCCGCTTGACTACACCAAAAGGCAAACCTATCTCTGTAGTCCAGTTGAAGCCTGGAGATGAAGTAGTGGTGGCTATGGAAAAGGGAGGGAGACATTTTGGCCATAAGATAGAAGAAACTATTATGGAAAAATGATGCCTATTGATGCAGAAACCAGTTTATATGGTATTATTGGCCATCCTGTAAGGCATAGCTTAAGCCCGATTATTCAAAATTTGGCCTTTACTTCCTATAATATAAATGCTGTTTATCTGGCCTTTGAGGTAACTGAGCTTTCTGGGGCCATAAAAGGGGTGAAGGCCTTAGGCATAAAGGGCTTGAGTGTAACTATTCCCCACAAGATAAATATTATGTCTTTTTTGGATGAAATAGATATAATGGCTCAAAAAATTGGAGCTATAAATACAGTAGTAAATAGAGATGGCTATTTATTGGGATTTAATACCGATTGGTTAGGGGCCTTACTTAGTCTAAAAGAAAAAACAGAGATAAAGGGGAAAAGATTTGTTATTTTGGGTGCCGGTGGAGCAGCTAGGGCCATTGCCTTTGGGTTAAAAAAAGAAGGGGCAGAAATAATTATCGTTAATCGCACTTATGAAAAAGGCTGTGCTTTGGCCAAAGAGATAAATGCCCATGCCTTCCCTTGGGAAAAATTACCTGCGCTAGCTGGTGATGTGCTCATTAATACTACTCCCATAGGAATGTGGCCAGAGATAGATACTTCTCCAGTGGATGAAAAGGTATTAGCCAAATTTGAGCTAGTGATGGATACGGTATACAGACCATTAAAGACAAAACTTCTACAAATAGCGGAAAACCTAGGCTGTAATACCATTGGCGGATTAAAAATGCTCATTTATCAAGGGGCAGAACAATTCCGTTTGTGGACAAAAAAAGAACCGCCAGTAGAAAAAATGTTGAAAGTGGCTGAAAAATTTTTGGAAAAGGAAAATTGAAAAAGCTAATCACTCCTATCTCAAATCATATAAAGCTTGTGGTTACTGTTCCTGGCTCGAAGAGTCTTACCCATCGGGCATTGATTACGGCTGCTTTGGCCAAAGGCCATTCTACTCTGGAAAACATTCTTTTGGCAGAAGATACCCTTTTGACCACAGAGGCTTTAAGGCAGATGGGTGTGAAGATAGATATTTCTAATACCCAGGCTGTGGTGCAAGGGATAGAGAAAAAATTAATTCCTCCTAAAAGACCTGTTTATTTAGGTAATTCAGGCACTTCTATGCGTCTTTTGACTGCCATCTGTGCTATAGGTCAGGGGCGTTTTGTCCTTACAGGAAATGAAAGGATGCAGCAAAGGCCAATTCAACCTTTATTGGATGCCTTAAATCAATGGGGAGTAAAGGCATATAGTGAAAGGCAAAATGGATGTCCGCCTGTGGTTATTGAAACTCAAGGTTTAAATGGCGGTAAGACAGAGATAGACCCTACCATAAGCAGTCAGTTTCTCTCTGGTCTTCTTTTGGCTGCTCCTTATGGGAGAAGAAATAGTGTGATTGAGGTAAAAGGCAAGATTGCCTCGCTTCCTTATGTGGACTTAACCATAGATGTAATGGAAAAATTCGGTATTTTTGTAAAGAATTTGAATTATAAATGTTTTGAAGTAAAAAAAGGTCATTATCAGGCCTGCCAATATACCATTGAAGGTGATTGCTCAACTGCTTCTTATTTTTGGGCGGCAGCTGCTATTTTAAAAGGTGAGGTTACTGTAAGACCCATTGCTCAAACCTCCAAACAGGCAGATATTGGATTTGTTAATGTATTGAAAAAAATGGGATGTCAAATAATTCCCCAGGGAGATGGTATTAAGGTAATCGGTAGAAATAATTTAAGGGGTATTACAGTGGATATGAATAAAATGCCAGATGTAGTGCCTACTCTAGCGGTGGTGGCGGCCTTTGCTAAAGGAGAAACAGTGATTAATAATGTAGGACATTTAAGGGTTAAGGAGTGTGATAGGCTACAGGCTGTGGCTACTGAATTAAAAAAGATGGGCATTGAGGTAAAAGAAAAAAAAGATGGTCTTATTATCAAAGGCGGTCAACCGCAAGGGGCTGAGATCGAGACTTATAATGACCATCGTATCGCTATGAGCTTTGCCATAGCCGGGTTAAAAGTGCCTGGGATAATAATTAGAAATCCTGATTGTGTAAAAAAATCCTTTCCGGGATTTTGGGAAATAGGTCTATTTAAATGAGTAAAAAACAGATAAAAAACCTTCACCAGAAATTGCAACAAGAAATAACTAAACTTAAAAAGACATTTGAGGAAGATGTTTGTCCAACTTTTGTTCCTGCCCCACCTGAACTTACTAGAAATTTTAATCATTACTTAGAAGAGGCAAAACGTATTTGTCCTGAACATGAAGGAATTCAGTTATTGGATCCACTAAATGAAAAAGGATGTAAAATGGGGCAGGTTTTAAGAGCAAGCATAGCCCTATCTGAATTTTTATCTGAATGCCAAACTAATGCCAATTGCTCAGGCCCCACGAGGGAAAATTAAATAAAAAATTGTTTTTTTCAATAGAAGCCAAAATTCGCGATTGATTTTTTATTTTAACGTCTCTGCCCCGAACGGCAGGTGGGCCTGCCCACAGGCAGGCGGGTTTTTTTCCTCCCATTGACAGAAGGAAAAGAATACTCTATATCCTTTTTAAATAGCTTATTAAATTAAGAAATTCCATGTCTCCTTTGGTAAAACTTGATTCTATTTTGTCTTCTATTGAAAAAGAAATAGATGTGCATTTAAAGGCACAAACACCTTTGGCTAAAACCATCAGTCAATATATTTTAAAAAGTGGAGGCAAAAAGTTAAGGCCATTATTATTTGTGCTTTCTGCCCGGCTGTGTGGTTGTGAAACTGGGGAAGAAATAAAATTATCTCCTATTTTTGAATACCTCCATGTAGCTACCCTTTTACATGATGATGTGATTGATGGAGCCAAGACACGTAGAGGAAAACCGGCCTCTCATGAGGTTTGGGGTAAGACAGTAGCTATTTTAACTGGTGATTTTTTGTTAGCCAGGGCCTTGGAATTAGCCGCCTCTTCTGGAAATCTGCGAATAGTAGAAATGCTCTCTAAAACAGTATCTATTCTAGCTCAGGGGGAAATTTTGGAATTTGCTAAAACAGGTAGCCTTGACTTAAGAGAAGAAGAATATTTTGAAATTATTGATGGCAAGACAGCCGCTTTAATTGCCCGTGCCTGCCATTTAGGAGGAGTTCTAGCTGGGGCAAGTGAGGAGCAAGAAAATGCCCTTTATGCTTATGGTCATAATCTGGGGCTAGCCTTTCAAATTGTAGACGATATTTTGGATTATATTGGTAGTGAAAAGGAGTTTGGTAAACCTATTGGCCAAGATATAAGAGAAGGTAAGGTCACTTTACCCTTTATTTATGCCTTACAAAATGCCAATCCTGATGAAAAAGATATGATTGAATCTTTTTTTAATAAAAGACAACAAAAAGACATTGAGAATATAGTCTCTTTTGTGAAGAATAAAGGAGGAATCACTTTGGCTAAAAATAAGGCACAAATTTTTATTTCTAAAGCAAAAACAGCTCTGTCTATTTTTCCGCCTCATTACATAAGAGAAAGTTTATTTCAATTGGCCGATTTTATAGGCAAACGGAATTATTGACTATGTCAAATTCTCTATTTCTCCTCTGGTTGCAATTCTTTATATGTAGTATTTTTATTTTCATTGCTGGTACTCGGCTTTCGCTTAATGCCGACATCATTGCGGAAAAAATGGGGCTAAGTAAAAGCTGGATTGGTATTTTACTATTAGCTCCTATAACATCTGGCCCTGAAGCGTTTAATGGCTTGAGTGCTGTTTTATGGGTAAAGGCCCCTGATATTGCCATAGGTGGAATTTTAGGGAGTTGTGTTTGCAACTTATTTATTTTAGCCCTTTTGGGCCTTACAATTGGTTTGGGTTCATTACTTAGGCAGGTAAAAAGCAATCATTTTTTTTCTATTAGTTTTGCAATACTCATGCTTCTCCTGGCAGGTGTAAATATCTTATTAGGTCAACACCTTGCCTTTGGTTGGATAAGTGGGGGTAGTTTAATCTTATTTTTTCTTTATCCATTAGCTATGTTTTTTATTTATAAAGCAGAAAGGCTAATAGAGCAAAAAAAACTGAATGAAAATTATAGAGATATTTCATTATCTCATGCCTTTAAAAATTTTGCACTCAATGCATTTATTATCTTAATAGCAGCTACTTGGTTACCAAAAGTAGGAAATGATTTAGCTGTTGCCACGGGTCTGGGTCAGACCTTTGTAGGAAGTATATTTATTGCCATTTCTACTTCTCTTCCAGAAGCAGTGGTTTCTTTTTCTGCCTTTAAATTTAGTATAGATATGGCTATAGGCAATATCTTGGGTAGTAATATTACTGACTTATTTTTCCTTCCTATATACGATGTAATTTTTTTAAAAGGGCCAATTTTTGCCTTTTCCCATCAAAATCAACTGCTAAATGTCATTTCTGCCATTATCATGACTGCAATCTTTGGTTTGATGTTGAAATTCCAAAAACCATTATTATTGGTTATTTTAGGCAATTTAACTATGATTTTAATCTATTTTTTAAATTTGAGTATCCTTTATTATCTGCGTTAAGTCTTTAAAATAATACCTCAAAGGCCTTTTCTATTTTGCGGATTCCAATAGTTGGCAAAGGGGTTTTTTTTAGATGTTTTAAGTTGCTCTGAGGGATTATGCATTGTTTAAACCCCATCTTTTCTGCTTCTATCAAACGAATTTCTGCCTGAGTAATAGCTCTAACTTCTCCAGTGAGACCTACTTCACCCAGTAAAACCCATTGAGGTGGAATGGGTTTATTTAAGAAACTAGAAGCAATAGCAGTTACTATACCCAAATCCGCAGCAGGTTCTTCTATCTTTACTCCCCCAGCTACATTAAAAAACACATCTTGTTGTCCTAAGTTAAGGCCTACTTTTTTTTCTAAAATGGCCACCAGTAGATTAAGCCGGTATGGGTCAACTCCAATGCTTGTCCGCCTAGGCATGGCCAGGAAGCTGGGACTGGTTAAGGCCTGTAATTCTATTAAAATAGGACGGCTACCTTCTAAAATGGGCACTATCACAGAACCAGAGGTGTTTACAGGGCGCTCAGCCAGGAAAAGCTCTGAAGGATTGTTCACTTCTACTAATCCATATTCTTGCATTTCAAAAACTCCTATCTCATTAGTAGAACCAAAACGGTTTTTTACCGCACATAAAATACGATGGGGATGGCCTTTTTCTCCCTCAAAATAAAGCACAGTATCTACCATGTGCTCCAACATCCTTGGGCCAGCAATAGCACCCTCCTTGGTTACATGACCTACAATAAAAATAGAAATATTCCTATTTTTAGCCAAACGCACTAATTTTCCAGTAACTTCTCTCACCTGAGAAACACTCCCTGGAGCAGAGGTCAACGCCGTAGTAAACATAGTTTGAATGGAATCAATTACTACAATTTGAACATCTATTTTTTCTATACTGCTTAAGATATGTTCTAAGGCGGTTTCAGTAAGCAAATAGAGCCTTGGATGTTCAACATGCAGACGCTCCGCCCTGAGTTTAATTTGAGTAGCAGACTCTTCACCTGAAACATAAAGAGTATTTAATCCCTGCTTAGTGAGGTTAAATAAGGCTTGAAGGGTAAGGGTTGACTTTCCAATACCTGGTGCACCACCAATTAAGACCACTGACCCTGGGACTAATCCTCCTCCTAATACCCGGTCTAATTCCAACAGACCTGTTTTTAACCGAGGTAATTTTAGAGAATCTATCTGGGTAATAGGAATAGGGGTGGAAGGCGTATCTAGAGAAGTGGAAGAAGGTTTTAAGGAAGAAATTTCTTCCACAAAGGTATTCCACCCCCCACAATCAGGACATTTACCCAACCATTTGGGAGAGCAATATCCACACTCCTGGCAAATAAATTGCACTTTTGCTTCTTTAGCCATTTCTTAGAACATCCCTCTAAATATAAAAACACATTTCTCAAAAAACACAATACATACAAAAACACAATTTGATATGTCCTGTCTGAGACAAATTTTAGCTCAACTTTGACACACAAAAGTCAAAACTTACTTATATTTGGGCATTTTTCACCTATAAACTCAGACGTACCCACTACATTACCCCTGGCATATTTGTTATAGATGTGTCCTGAAGAAAGGAAGTCAGAAACGATGGATGAGATTGTAAAAGAAGTTTTTTGTGTTATTCCTAAAATTAAAAATTTTTCTTGTGATTATTGAGTGCTTATAGTAAAAATATTTAAATGAAGAATTTAAATCATTGGCAAAAATTTTATGAATGGGAAGAAAAATATAACAAAAAAGTTTTTTCTACACCAAAAGAAAGGATGAATGCTTATATTTCTCTTTATGATTTGGTCTTTTCTTTGAAGTCTCCTTCTTTAAAAGTTTTTAAAAACGATGTTCATGTTAAGTATTTTACGGAATTAAAAAGAAAGCTTGGCTATTTTAATGTTTAAGACTGCTTTAAAAGAATTTATCACTTGTTTAGAAAGGGCAAAAATTGATTATATGGTGATGGGTGGATTGGCAGTTGCTTATTATGGTGAAGTGCGATTGACGCAAGATATAGATGTGACAGTTAATCTTATGCCAAATGAAGTAGAAAAATTACTTTTAGCAGTAAAAGAAAAATTTTTTCCTTTAGTAGAAGATGTGAATAGTTTTGTTAAAGAAACATGGGTCTTACCGCTTAGACATAAATTTGTTGAGGTGAGAGTAGATGTGGTTTTTGCAGGAACTTTTTTAGAAAAGAAAGCTATTTTAGAGGCCAGATTGGTTGATTTTGGAGAAATTAGAATAAAGTTTATCCCTGTTGAATATTTAATCATTCAAAAAATCCTTGCTGGTCGCCCAAGAGACTTGGAAGATGTAAAGGGAATCCTTAAACACCAAAGAGATTTAAATTGCCAAAAAATTACTGAGATTTTAGATAAAATATCTCAAGAATTAGGAGAAACAAAATGGCTAAAACTATGGAATTCATTGAAGGAATTAACTGATTATGCGTGATGCGTTTGATTATCTCATGGCCTATGGGCTGTGTGTTTTAAATAAAGAAAGGGCTAAGGAACAAGGAGAAAAGCCGATGAGGAAAGAAGAGGAAAATTGTTTAATCACGCTAATTTTAGCAATATCAATCCAATAATAATTAAAATTGAGGCCATGGTGCGGCTAAAACCATGAGATTCCTTGAAAAATAAGATACCTAACCACACACCTATAAGGA
>Ga0190334_1001435_pt1 | contig 10325 bp, 7 predicted proteins | sample 48720478_MG_FD_161270 | JGI IMG/M metagenome (GOLD analysis project Ga0190334, IMG submission 161270) | Hydrothermal vent sediment bacterial communities from Southern Trench, Guaymas Basin, Mexico - 4872-04-7-8_MG | ecosystem: Environmental > Aquatic > Marine > Hydrothermal vents > Sediment ...
GCGCGGATCAGCCTGTTGCGCGCCATGCCGGCGTTGTGGCGGCGAATTGGGCTTCTGGTGTTCTTTCCGCTGAGCTTCTTGCTGGCCCTCAAGCTGTTTCAATATCCGGGCAAGGCACTGACATGGGGGGATATGTTGGTCAACATGCAAAATGCTCTTGCCGATCAGGATCGCTACTTGCCTCCAGATTTGCTGGTGTTCATGCTGGCCGCCTTTGTTTGGCTGCGAGGCGTGGGCATCGCTGGGCTCTGGATCGGGCCTAAGGTTGTGCTTCGGCATTTCCAGTGGGGGACTGTCATGATGTTGCTGCTTGGGGCGGTCACGGCGCTTGCATTGGCGGAACCATGGGCGCCTGCGGCCGTTTTGTTCCTATTTGCAGGGTTGATGGCATTGATGACCGCCAGGGCCTCGATCCTGGGATATTTGCGGGGCGGCAGCCAATTGGCCTTCCAGCTGGCGTGGGTCGTGGGGCCAGCGCTGGCGGCGGCAGGCCTGGTGGAGGGCGCAAGCGCTCTTGGAAGGCTGGCCAGCGGAACCCTTGCGGGTCCGGTGGCATTGGCCTTCGTCCTGCTAATCCGCATTTTGGCTTACCTCAGCCTGCTTTTCATCGCGCCGCTGGTGTTGCTCGTGGCGCTGTTGGCTCCTTGGATCGAACTGCGGCTGGCGGATTTGCCCTTCTTCGAGTTCTTGGGCGAATCCCTGGCGCGGTTGATCCAGGTCTTCCAGTCGGTCTTGGATATGCTGGGAAATCTGCTTGAGCGTTTTTGGCGATGGATCCCGAGCCTGCTGCGATGGAAGCCTTTTCTCCTTTGGGGAATCATGGCTGCTATCGGGGTGGGGCTGGCCTGGTACCTCTGGAGACAGCGAAGGCAAAAGGAACGCGCCCCGATTCGGCGCGAAGAAGAGCGATTGCGGGGGGAGCGGTCCGGCAGGTCCTGGCTGGATCGGTCGCTGGCATTGGGCGCGAGCCGGATTCGGGAGAGCTGGGAAGCGGTGCAACGGCGGCGAGGGCTGCTTGCGGCTCTCCACATTCGCGTGCTCTATGCTCGGTTGATGCGCCTTTGTGAGCGGTTGGGGAAGCCGCGACTGCCGATGGAAACGCCACTTGAATTCCTGCCCAAGTTGGAAGCTCTCTTCCAGGGCCACGAAAGTCAAGCCCGCCTGATTACAAGGGCATATGTTCGGGTGCGCTATGGCGAGTATCCCGAGGCGCTGGAAGAAGTGCGGGAAGTGCAGCGGGCCTGGGAGGTTCTGAAACGGGAGGGGAGGCGGCTCCGGCGCGAGTTGGGGAGGATGCACACAGCAGTGTCCTCCTGAGGCTGGGAAAGCTCTCACCCGGCGGGGAGAATGGCCGCGCCGCCGGGCAGGAGACCTCTGAGGGTGGCTATGGCTCCTTCGCTTGCACCTCAAGGATTAGGGCGTTGAATGCCTGCCGCGCCTCCTCAAGGGGCAAACCGAGGCTCAAGGACCACTCGAGGATGAACCGATCGCTCAGCCGCTGAAGGCTGCGCATCTCGTTCTCGTTGAGCGATCGGCGCCCCTTTCGCCCGCAAAGATCGCGGATTAGGGTGGCCGTGCTTATCAGTGAACCATCCAGCGAGTCGTCCCGGATGCGCTGCCTGCGCTTGTGGAAGGCCGACTGCATGGGGTCTGCAGGCCCCTTGAGAATGCGGATGGCTTTCCGCATTGTTGTTGGGGAGGCGATCGGACGAATGCGGGATTTGAACTCAGAGTCCTCGGGGAGCCACAGGATGCTGTTGGATGTCTCGATGCGGTAACAGTGAAGCGGCACACCCTCGATAAGCTTCTTCTCACGCCCCACGACCCGGCCTGGCCCATATTGATGATGCACAACCCAATCGCCCTTGCGGAGGAGGTGGGATCGGTTATCAGCTTTGCTATTTTTCATATCTGCCTTTAACTGGCTCGTCGAGGTGGTCGGTGGTCTCCTTTGTCCGTATAGCAAGCGGCGCCACCGAGACCCGCGGTGGCGCCAACCTGAGGTTAGCGTATGTGTTCATGCTCAGGTCCGCACAAAATCAACCAGCTCTCTTCGCAAACCCGGATGTCTGAGCCGCCGTAAAGCCTGGGCCTCGATCTGGCGAACGCGCTCGCGAGTGATGCCCATCTTCTGGCCGATCTCCTTCAAGGTGTGGACTCTGCCGTTTTCGAGGCCATAGCGCAGCTTGAGGACGAGTGCTTCCCGATGGGGGAGCATTTCGAGCATCGCGTGCACGCGCTCCTCGAGAATCTCCTGCACGGTGATCTCTTCCGGAGCAGGCGATTCCTCATCCTCGATGAAATCCCCGATCACCGCATCGCTGTCCATCTCGGTGGGCCGCTCGAGGGAAAGCGGACGCTGAGCCACCCGCAACATATAATCCACGTCCTGTGGCGTGACGCCTAGACTTTCGGCCAGCTCCTCGCGATTGGGATCGCGGCCCAGTTCCTGCGTAAGGCGGTGCCGCGTGCGCAGCAGGCGGTTGATGCGGTCACCCATGTGGACGGGGATGCGGATCGTGCGGCCGTGGTCGGCGACGAGCCGCGTGACGGCCTGGCGGATCCACCAGGTGGCGTAGGTTGAGAATTTGTGGCCCCGGCGGTAATCGAATTTCTTGACGGCCCGCATCAGGCCGACATGGCCTTCCTGGATGAGGTCGAGCATGGGCACGCCGCGGCCGACGTATTTCTTCGCCACGCTGATGACCAACCGCGAGTTGGCCATGATCAGGTGCTCACGGGCAGCCATGCCGTCCTCGATCCAGGCTTTCAGCTTGGCCCTGCGCGCCGCAGAAACGGTTTGGCTGGCCAGTTCGCGCCGGGCGTTGCGGCCACGCTCAATCCGCTTGGCCAGATCCACCTCCTCATCGCGCGTGAGCAACGGAACCCGCCCCACCTGGCTCAGATAGAGGCCGACGGTGTCGCCGGTGTCGATGGCGTCGATGGCGCTGACTTCGGCGCTGCCATTCTCCTCTTCCTCTTGGGGGCTATGGTTGGAGGGCAGATCCGCCTCCTTAGCGGTGATCTCCTCTTCATCGATGAGCTCGACGCCCGCCACCATGAGGGCGTCGTAGACGCGCTCGATCACCGGAATGGAGGCTTCGGATTCCGGAAACTGAGCAAGGATGTCTTCATATGTCACGAAGCCCTGCTGCTCACCCAGCTGTACCAGTTCCTTGATGGTGCGCAGCTCATCCTCGGAGAAGGATTCGAATGTGGTCTCGTCCGCTTTTACCATCCCGAACTCTCCCGGTGCCGGTTTCTTGCAGCACGCAACCCCCGCATCTGGTTCAGATGCCCCATCACACTCTCTGGCTGCCCGTACGACTATGCAAGCAGGAGCATTCCAGGCGGGGGAAGGCGGTGCAATGGCAGATCTTTGAATTCTCTGATCTTGCGTATGTATATTCTACACCGAATCGATTAATAAATCCTTAAGGAAAATGGCCGATCTTCCATCTCTCACGCTACGGCTTCCCTATTGCATATAGGCAGGAGGCACGAGTGAGCGCCCATGCCTTTTACTCCGCTTTGCATGGCGGGGTTCAATCAGAGCCTGTGCGGGCTGGGTCAGGGCCGGAGGGTGGTCTGCAGATGCGCGCGTGCCTGGATCGAAGGGTGCGGCAGGCGAATATGCTGGCATTCAGGCAAAAGCCACATCGAGCAACATCATGACCGCAAAGCCGAGCATGGCTGACATGGTGGCCAGGTCTTCATTGCCCGAGTCGTGCGAAGCGGGGACGAGCTCCTCGACCACCACGTAGATCATGGCGCCGGCCGCGAAGCTCAGTGCATATGGCAGGAGCGGGCGGGCGACCAACACCGCTGCGGCCCCGATGACGCCTGCGATGGGCTCGACCACGGCGGAGAGCTGGCCATACCAGAAGCTCTTCAGCCGGGACAAGCCCTCTCCGCGAAGCGGCATGGATATCGCCAGGCCCTCCGGGAGGTTTTGTAGGCCGATGCCGAGTGCCAGGGCGATGGCGCCCGAGAAGCTTGCGGAGGGGAGCCCATAAGCAACAGCCCCGAAGGCAACCCCGACTGCGAGCCCCTCCGGAAAGTTGTGCAGCGTCACCGCCATCACAAGCAACACGCTGCGGCGCCAGGTGGTGCTGACGCCCTCCGGCGCCTGGCGGGCGATGTTAGGGTGTATGTGCGGCAGGAGCTGGTCCGCCAGCCACAAGAAAGCTCCACCCAGTAGAAAGCCCGAGACCGCTGGGAGCCACTTTGGCATGGAGCCCTCGGCGGACATTTCGATCGCAGGCGCCAGCAGAGACCAGTAGCTGGCAGCGATCATTACGCCAGCAGCAAACCCGAGCATGCCGTCGAGCAGCCGGCGGTCGACCCGGGTGGCGAAAAAAACTGTGGCCGCCCCGACGGCGGTGAGGCCCCATGTGAACAGCGTGGCGAGCAAGGCCTGCAGCACAGGATGGAGGGACTGAATCGTGGCCAGGGTCATCGTAAATCCTTCGTTGGCTCGCATGAAGCGATGGGAGCGGGCAGAGGCCCAAACAACCAGAATTGTAGTGCGATTTCAATCGCGCGCCATGCTTCGAACGCCGCGTGGAATCGAGAGCCATTGACTTCTTCTTCAGCCATCCGCTCCATAATGTGATTGTCGCTTTAGTTGCACTAGCCGTTATCGAGTGCCTGGATGAGCTCCTGCTTCAGATCCCAGAGCCGCTGGGTGAGCGAGACATGGTAGATGTGGGGATTCATGATGCGCCGGACGCCAGGATCCAGGCGCTCCAAATCGGCCTGGCGGTGCGCGCGCATCTGATCCAGCGAGGGGATTTCATAGACCAGCCGGCCATCCCGCAAGACCTCCACCAGCAATGGCTCAACCTCCGAGATCTCTTCCTTCTTCAGTGAGCGGTAGGCGGAGTGCTTGGAGGGATGACGTAGCGTGACCTTAGGCATCTGGCGTGGGTCTTCATCCGCGAGGCTGAGCAAGTCGGCGTCGGCCATGCCCCGGCGGTCATACAGCCGCCAGGCGCGCTTGTGGCCAGGATTGATGATCTTATCGATCGATTCGGAAATCTTTATCGCTGGGACCCAATGGCCATCCTTGCAGATCCCGACCAGCTTATACACGCCGTCCAGGGCCGATTGGCCGCGGGAGGTGATTAACCGGGTTCCTGCGCCGTATACTAAGCGAGTGATGAGGGCATCGGGATCGACGCCATATCGGGGCGCCTCCTCTTCGATCTGGCTGATGATCTGCCAGATTACGAGTTCATCCAATTGGTTGGAGAGCACGATTTTGGTATCGGGAAAACCAGCCTGGTCGAGCATGCGGGCGGCCTGAATGCTCAGATGCGCCAGGTCTCCTGAATCTAGCCGGATGCCCACCGGCCGGTGACCCTTGCGGCGGAGCTCCTCGAATACCCGGATGGCATTCGGGATCCCGCTCTCCAGCGTATCGATCGTATCCACCAGGAGCAGGCAGTCATCTGGGTAGACCTCTGCATAGGCACGGAAGGCGGCCAACTCGCTCTCTCCCAGCGCGATGAAAGCCTGAACCATGCTATGGGCATGTGTCCCCTTGGGGGGCAGGCCGAGGATATGGGAGATCCCCACGTTGGAGGAATAATCTGCACCGCCGATGAGCGCGGCGCGTGCGCCGGCGTTGGCCCCTTTGTGTTGGCCGCGCCGCAATCCGAATTCGAGCAGAAGTTGGCCGCGACCCGCCTCGCGAATGCGGGAGGCCTTGGTCGCCACGAGTGATTGGTAATTCAGATGGTTGAGCAGGGGGGTTTCCAGGATTTGGGCCATGGCGAACGGGCCCTCCACCACAGTCAGGGGCACATTGGGGTGCACCACGCGCCCTTCTGGGATGGCCTGCAACGAGATGGCTTCGAAGCTGCCGTTCTTGCGTAGCCATTCAAGGAAATCCTTCTGGAAGATGGGGGTTCCGGCCGCGCCGCGCTGGCCCCGCAGATAGGAAAGGTCCTCCTCGCGGAAGTGCGCCTCGGACATCCAATCCAGCAACCACTCCAACCCAGCGTTTATACAGTACCCGGCCTGGTGCATGCCGTAGGCCGGATAGGATCGGAAGAAGTGTTCAAAGAGCGCAGGTGTTTCATGCATGCCCATCCGGAAGTAAAGCTGGGCCATGGTGAGTTGGTATTCGTCAGTAAAAAGAATGCCCTCTGCGGTGGGACGATCCTTCTCCTTCATACATGCCTCCGTGCCCTGTGTATGGCTTGGTGTCTTCCACACCTGATGGCAGGGCTGCTGTACTATCGAGTGTACATCAAACTGGTGATCCGGGAGAGAGTCGCCCCTGCCGAGATTTGTGGATGCGGCAGGTTGGTGCAGTCGGACAGGTCTGGTATAGTCATGAGCGAGATCTTATTCAATGCGGAAAGGAGGCTCGTTCCAGCATGCCCTTGACCGAAAAGGACCGCAAGCGCCGCCGGCGCCAAAGGCGGCGCGTGAAACTGCATGAGTTGAAGCGCAAATATGCTGAGACAAACGATCCGAAGCGCAAGCGAGAGCTGGAAGAGAAGATTCGCAAGCTGCAACCCTGGTGGGAAGCGCCCAAATCCTGACGATACCATTGGGACTATCTGGCCATGCTCGGGGCCTGTCCGGGCCCGTAGAAGGCCTGCATGAAACCTGAACGACTGATCGTGGTCTCCAATCGATTGCCTGTGCGGGTCCAGCACGGGGAAGAGGGCTTCATCTACACGCCCAGCGTCGGCGGCCTGGCGACCACGCTGAATGCGCTCCGCGGGGATCTCGAGATGCTATGGCTGGGGACACCTGGCATCAATGCGCGCGATCCACAGGAATTCGAGGCCATACGCCAGGCTCTGGCGCGCGAATTCGGGAGCGTTCCAGTGGCCCTGGAGGCCTCCCAATTCAAGCGCTACTACGCGGGCTTCAGCAACGGCTGCCTGTGGCCGCTCTTCCATTACTTTCCTCAATTCGCGCATTATGAACATGAGGAGTGGGCCGCCTATCAGGAAGTCAACCGCCAATTCCGCGATGCGCTGTTGGAAGTCCTGCGTGAGGGGGATAGCATCTGGGTGCACGACTATCATCTGATGCTCTTGCCAGCGATGATCCGGGAGGCGGTCCCTGATGCCATCATTGGCTTCTTCCTGCATATCCCCTTCCCCTCCTACGAAATCTTCCGCACACTTCCCTGGCGGGAGGAGATTCTGCGTGGGCTCATCGGGGCAGATCTGATCGGATTCCATAGCTTCGGGTATGCACGCCACTTCTTAAGCAGCCTCTTGCGCATCCTGGGTCTCGATCAGGAATTCGGGCGCGTCAGCCTGGGGGACCGCGTGATCAAGGTGGAAACATTCCCGCTTGGTGTGGATGTGGAGCGTTTCGCCACCGCAGCCGATCAGCCGGAGGTGCAGGAGGCGTTGGCCGATCTGAGGACGCAGGTGGGCGACCAGAAGGTGATCCTCTCGGTCGACCGGCTGGATTTCACCAAGGGGATTCTGGAACGATTGGGCGCTTTTGAGCGTTTTCTGAAGGACCATCCCAGCTGGTATGGCAAGGTGACCCTGATTTCCCTGTTGGTCCCCTCACGCACCAGCGTCCCCGAGTATGCCAGCCTGAAGAAGCAAGTCGATGAACGAATCGGCCGCATCAACGGCTTGTACGGCAGACCTGGATGGGCTCCCATCACCTATCTCTATCGCGCCCTTCCCTTCGAGCGTCTGGTGGCTCTCTACCTGCTAGCCGACATCGCGCTGGTCACACCTCTGCGCGATGGCATGAACTTGGTCTCGAAGGAGTATCTCGCCACCCGGCGTGATGGTACGGGTGTTCTGGTCTTGAGCGAGACGGCTGGTGCGGCAGATGAACTGGGTGAAGCCCTGATTGTGAACCCCCATGACGAGCGCATGATGGCGGAGGCGCTGGAGCGCGCTCTTTCCATGCCGGTTGAGGAACAGAAAAACCGCAACGCAGTGATGCGTGCCCGCTTGGAACGCTACGACACGGCGCGCTGGGCGGACGACTTCATCACCCAGATGGAAGAACTGCGCGAGATGCGCAAAGTCCGCCTCCCGAAGCGGTTGCGGGGCCGACAGGTGGAAAGCCTGATCCAGGCCTATCAGGAAGCGGAGCGCCGGCTCTTGCTCCTGGACTATGACGGCACCCTGGTGGAGTTCGCCCCTACGCCTCAGGCGGCAAGACCGGATGATCGGCTGCTGGAGATGCTCGGCCGTCTGGCAGCGAATGCACGCAATACAGTGGTGATTATCAGCGGTCGCGATGCGGCTACGCTGGAAGAGTGGCTTGTAGCCACCGGGGTCGATCTGGTGGCCGAGCATGGCGCCCGGCGCCGTCTGGCTGAGGAAGGGCGTTGGGTGAGCGACGGCGAGCCGCTGGGGGAGGATTGGAAGAAGCAACTGCGGCCCGTGCTTGAGATCTATGTGGACCGGACCCCCGGGGCGCTGCTGGAGGAGAAGGGACAAGCGCTCGTATGGCACTACCGGCGCGCCGAGCCAGAGCTGGGTGCGCAGCGGGCGGCGGAGTTGATCGAGACATTGGAGGGCTATGTTGCCAACACGCCGCTGCATATCCTCCAGGGCCACAAGGTGGTGGAGATCAAACCCAGTATGGTCAGTAAGGGCCGGGCGGCGCAGCCCTGGTTGAGCCGCGAGCCATCTTATGATTTCATCCTTGCCATCGGCGACGATGTGACCGATGAGGCGCTCTTCGAGATCCTTCCCGAGGGGGAGTGGTCCGTGAAGGTCGGTATCCCCGAGCGCTCGAAGGCGCGCTTCTTTGTCTCCGGTCCGGCCGAGGTGCGCGAGCTCTTGGGCCGGATCGCGGCCTCCAATGGGGACATCTAGCCCCTAACGCCAGAATTAGGACCGCCCTCACCTCATCCCGCTGCTGATCCCCGTGTGAACCCAAGCGCTAATGATTTTTTGATATTTCTCTTGGCTGATTCTTATGCGCCTTGCCACATATAGCTATCGAAAAAACAATCATCGGTAGAGAGGAGGTGCGGAGATGACCATGTTGACACGCTGGGAACCCTTCCGTGAAATGCGCCGCTTGCATGACCTGCTCGACCGCGTGGTGGAGGAAGCCTGGTTGAGCCCGACCCAGTATGAGGAAGAGCGTGAGGGCCTGGCTCCGGTCGACCTTTACGAGACGGATGATGAGATCGTGGTGAAGGCCATCATGCCTGGTATGACCGCCAACGACATCAACATCTCCGTCGACCGTGATGTGCTTACCATTCGCGGTGAGCGCAAGGAAACCCGTGAGACCAACGGGAGCAAAGGGCGCAACTACCATCTGCGGGAGATTCTCTTCAACCGCTACTTCCGGTCACTGAGGCTGCCGACGATGGTTAACGCTGACAAGGCGAAGGCAGAGTTTGAGAACGGCATCCTCACACTGACCCTGCCGAAGGCGGAGGAAGTGAAGCCCAAGCAGATCAGCGTCAAGGCCAAGTAGTTCCAACCAACACCATCTCCGCAAAGCGCCTGGGCGGTCGCTCGGGCGCTTTGCTTTGTGCCGCTAGAGGGCAAGGCTGGCCTCCAATGTGGGTAGAAGTCACGCCACTCAGACAGGTGGCCGGTGGTATCTTATGTGAGCAGCGAGGGACCTTCCTGGATGTCAGCAACACGTGAAGAACCCATCGAAATACCCACAAGTTGGCACGCTCTCGAAGCCCGGCCCCTCCCGGGCCTGGTGATGGTGCTCGGAGCGACCGATGTGGGGAAGTCGACGCTCGTCAGCCATCTGGCAAAACGATGGGCTGAAGCCGGCCATGCCTTGGCTCGATTGGATGGTGACCCCGGGCAGGCTCGGCTTGGCCCTCCGACAACGATGACGCTTGAAATGCGGATCTCAGGGAAGGCACTTTGTCGGCGCGTTTTCGTGGGTGATGTGACGCCGGCTGGTCATATGCTGCCCTTGCTGGTGGGTGCGGCGAAGCTTGTCCAGGCGGCACGGGAAGCAGGCGCAGAGACGATCCTTTACGATACGACCGGCTTGATCGATCCCCGTCAGGGGGGCGCGCATCTCAAGTGGTCCAAGATTGATCTGCTGCGCCCATCGGCCCTCATCACTCTAGAGAAAGCTCGAGAACTGGAGCTCATCCTCACCCCATTGCGCCAGCGAGGCTGGCCTGAGATCATCCCCCTGAAAGCCGCCATGGCGGCACGCCGGCGATCCATCGAGGAGCGGCGCCGCGGCCGGGAAGCGGCCTTCCGGTGCACCTTCGAGGGGGCCACCAGGCTTGTCCTGGATCTGAGATCCGTGGCGGTCTTCCCCGCGGCGAACCTGGACCCTAACAGGCTGGTCGCGCTAGAGGACGACCGTGGATGGCTGGTCGG
>Ga0190334_1001437_pt1 | contig 10310 bp, 8 predicted proteins | sample 48720478_MG_FD_161270 | JGI IMG/M metagenome (GOLD analysis project Ga0190334, IMG submission 161270) | Hydrothermal vent sediment bacterial communities from Southern Trench, Guaymas Basin, Mexico - 4872-04-7-8_MG | ecosystem: Environmental > Aquatic > Marine > Hydrothermal vents > Sediment ...
AACCCTTCCTTAACTCCTTCATCCTCTCTACGCTCCGCGCTATGTAATGTGGTGCTCCTACATCCCACCGGTTCCACAGTGCTCCATCTATATGCCTGATACCATCGAGTGAAATTGCCCTCGCATCCTCTATGCTATCGCCGATGCCAACCGTGCATACAGTTCTTGAACCGAGTGCGTAGGTATTGCCATCTGCTTTCAACTCCATAGAGCCCGGATATACTCGCAGATTATCGCCGTATTCCTCTTTCAAACGATATACACCACTCAAATCCACCTTCCTGTCGCCACTGTAGCTCTCACGGTAACCGCCGTAGTCCATAGGCACCGCATACGTCACGACAGTCGCCTTAGCCTCACATTCCAGCTTCGATGGCGATAGATTACCCTCTATCATGCTAAAGCAGAGTTCCACAGGGTCGCTTTTCAGGACAGGCAGTACATTCTGGATCTCTGGATCGCCTGGACGACTGTTTATCTCCAGTATCTTCGCTCCTTCTCGCGTATGCATGAAAGCGACATAGAAAGGTATTCCCCTCAACTCATCATTATTACTGCCATCGCCTCTTAGTGCATTGAATATCTTCTGTACTATTCTCTCTTCCTCTTCTCTATCATGTCTATCCATAAACGGCAGCCAATCCTTAGTATCTTTGTAAGAGCCCATACCCCCTGTATTCTGACCCATATCGGAATCAAAAGCGCGTTTGTAATCCCTCGTATCCGGTACTGGCACGAGATTCTTGCCATCACAGAACACCTGGAAGCTTGACTCTTCGCCTTCTATTTTTTCCTCGATTATCACATCGCTCCCACTCTCAAAAATAGACTTGAAATGCTCGAATAGCTGCTCTCTATTGGTAAAATGGTCTCCCCATACGCCTACTCCTTTTCCAGCAGCGGGTTTATCGGGTTTCACTGCTACCTCCGAGCCCAGTTCGTCTAAGAATTCCCAAATTGCATCCTTTAATGCCGCTTCGCTTCTGTATTCATATTCACCACGATGAAAGATTTTAAATCTGGGATTTGACTCAGGGCAGCATTCAGCGAGCAGAAGCCGTTGTGAAGCTTTGCTGGCTTCTATTGCGTATCTCTTCGTCGGGCATATCATCGCCACACCCGTATCTTGCTCTACCACGTCCCTAATACCCGCTATTATAGGTCCCTCAGGACAGCATATCCCGAAATCTATCCTGTTCTTATTCGCAGCTACAAAATCCCGTATCTTAGCTACATCCAGATCCGGGATTACCACATGCTCATCTGCATACCTCAAATTAAATGGGTTACGCTGCCTATCGGTGACATAGAAATGAGTATCGTAATTCTCACTCCTGCTCAGCGCATCTATCACCGCAGAGGCGCGTGAGCCATAAGAGACCACCAGTATTCCTACTCGCTCTACCATTCTACCATGACCATGTCTGTATTTATATTAATAAAACAAAAGTAATAAGAGTAAGAGTGGTGATAAGATGAGTGGAAGTGGTGAAATACCCCCGATGGTGCAGAACCAGATTGCACAGTTGCAGCAGTTGAAACTTCAGTTAGAAGCAGTGAGCAGGCAGAAGGTGCAGGTAGAGGCTTTGCTTCGGGATGCGGAGGCTGCATTGAAGGAGCTGGAGAACCTCGATGATAATTCTGTTATATATCGAACCGTAGGTGAACTGATGATAAAAGTGGCGAAGGTGGATGTGAAAAAGGATTTATCAGAGAAGAAAGAAACCTATGACCTGCGGTTGAAAACTCTGGAGCGACAGGAGGAACGCGTACTGAAGAAATATCAGCAGTTGCAGCAGCAGCTGCAGCAAGCTTTAGGCGCTGCCGGTACTGCGTCTGCACCGACGACGATGGGAGCTTGACGGTGCTGCTTGATGCTTTTTAGCTATTCAGTATAAATTTATAGTATTAGTACTCTATTTATCACATCAATTTTTCAATTCACTGGTAGCGAAGCGTGAGGCGAGGTGTTTTGAAGAATGGAGATCCCGCTGAAGAAGATAAGAGATGATGTATGGGAAGTACCCCGGTCGTATAAGGATTACATGAGGGTACCAGCACGGATATATGCGTCAAAAGAGCTGTTAGAGAAGATGAAGAGTGACCTTACGCTGCAACAGACGATCAATGTCGCTTCACTCCCTGGCATTGTGAAGTACTCAATGGTCATGCCTGATGGACATCAGGGCTATGGTTTCCCTATTGGTGGTGTTGCAGCTACGGACTTTGAGGCGGGTGTTATATCGCCTGGCGGGGTCGGTTATGACATAAACTGCGGAGTGAGGCTCATTCGGACAAATCTAAAGAAGGAAGAGGTCAGATCGCACCTGAAGGAGATACTGGATGGTTTATTTGAGTATATACCGGCAGGGCTTGGACTTTCGGGTAAAGTGACACTGACACCAAGCCAGCTGGATGATGTGCTTCTGGGCGGTTCAGAATGGTGCATAGAGAACGGCTATGGCTGGGATAATGATCTGGAGTGTACAGAAGAGGGCGGGAAATTGGAAGCAGCGAATCCAGCGAAGATAGATGAGAAATCCCGGAAGCGAGGTGCACCGCAGCTCGGCACGCTTGGTTCAGGCAACCACTTCTTGGAGGTAGGGGTGGTAGATGAGATATTTAATGAAGAGCTGGCAAAGGCGTTTGGGCTTGAAGAGCGTGGACAGGTGACTGTTTTGATACACACTGGCGGTAGGGGCTTCTCTCATGGCGTTTGCACTTACTATCTCCGTACTTTCGAGCGTGAGATGAAAAAGGATGCCACACTGGCGAAGATACTAAAGCTGGAGCGGGAACTGGCTTGCGCTTACCTGAGCAGCGACACAGGCATGGATTACTTCCAAGCTATGTGCGCCTGCGCAAATTACGCATTCGCGAACCGGCAGCTTGCCACTCACTGGGTGAGAAAAGTCTTTGAAGGCGTGCTGCGGCGGAACGCGGAGGAGATGGAGATACAAGTGGTATATGATATCGCGCATAACATAGCGAAGGAGGAGGAGCATTTTGTGGACGGTAAGAGAATGAAGTTGTGTGTACATCGGAAGGGTGCGACACGAGCGTTCCCGGCAGGCGATGAGCGACTCCCTCATGTCTATCGCACTGTGGGTCAGCCGGTCCTGATCCCTGGTTCAATGGGTACTCGCAGTTTCCTGGCTGTTGGGACAGAACTGGCGATGCAGGAGACTTTTGGCAGTTGTGCTCATGGCTCAGGTCGTGAGCTGAGCAGGACGGCAGCGATGCGGAAATACCGTGGTAGTGAGGTGAAGGAAGAGCTGACCAGACGCGGTATAATGGTGAAAGCGCGCGAGCGTAGTAAAAGGGATGTGAGAAGGAAGCGGGGCATACCATTTGACCGGTATGGCGAACTTGCGGAAGAGGTCTCAGCAGCTTATAAAGACCCTGAGGTCGTAGTACGGAGCTGTGAAGTCTCGGGTATAGCCACCAAAGTTGTGGCGTTCAGACCGATAGGTGTAATAAAAGGTTAGTTGTTAGTTTGGTTCTCAACCCATCATGCGAATAACAATAAGCGGGCTCCCCGGTAGTGGTACGACGGCGGTAGCGAAGTTATTATCAGAGGAATTAGCAATAGAAGTGATCTCTGCAGGTGAGATGTTCAGACGATTAGCAGCAGATAAGAGCCTGCATCTGGAGCAGTTCAGCAGATTGGCAGAGGCTAAAGCTGATTTTGACCGGTGGATAGATGCTAAGCAGGAAGAGGAGGCGATGAAGCGAGAGAATGTGATTGTGGAAGGCAGACTATCGGGTTTCATCATTCGAGATGCGGATCTGAAGATATGGTTGAAGGCGCCAGAGGAGATAAGGGCACGAAGAATCGCTGCACGTGAACACATAACCTACGAAGCTGCTCTATCGGGCATGAGAGTACGCGAACGCTCCGAACATACACGATACATGAGATATTACGGGATAGACCTGAATGACCTCACGACTTATGACCTGATAATAGATTCTTCACGGTGGAGTAAACGCGACATAGTAGCGATGATAACCATGGCGATGGAGCGTGTGAGAAAGAGGTGACAGGGGAGATAAAATATCTGGGCGAGTGGGCTAAACACACATTTAATTATGCAATTATAGGTATCTTAGTTGGTATCGCTATTGTCTGCTTCTTTTTGAGTTTAGACTTACTATCATCTCTATTTCTGCAATTCCTCACTGGTTATAGTCCGCCATCACCGGTGAATGAACCACACTTCTTCAGCTTCAGACCGCTATTTGGGAATGCATTATCTGATTGCGGGTGGTTGCTGATCCTATTAGCTCTGATTCCAGCATTGGGTGGTTTGATCTCTGGTTTGATAAAGTATAAACTCCTGAGGGTGGAGAAACCGGAACTTCACGAGACTGATGTGTTTATAGACGCATTCCATAACGAGAAGGGACTGATAAAAGGAAGAGATGGGCTGGTCAGGGGTGTATGTTCGGTATTAACATTAAGCTCAGGAGGTAGTGCAGGTCGTGAGGGACCGAGTGCAATGCTGGGCGCTACAATAGGTTCGTTATTAGGTCGATTTTTGAAAGTTGGAGATCGAGAGAGGCGAAAGTTAGTAGCTGCTGCGGCGGGTGCCGGTATTGCAGCCATATTCAAATCGCCACTTGGAGGGGCTTTCTTTGGTATTGAAACGCTATACAGACGTGATATGGAAGTAGAGGCTCTGGTTCCTGCGATAATATGCTCCATCACCTCTTATATCGTTTCCTGTTCTTTCTTCGGACCCGGACATCTATACGGGATAAGGGAGTACAACCTCACAGCACTCTTAAAACCTTTCTCGTTACTGCTCTTCCTTGCCCTTGGGTTAGCCTGTATTCCGTTCGTTTATGCATTCATCAAACTGCTGGAAGTTTCACGCTCAATATTCTTCACAAGGCTCAGGATTCCTGATTTTCTCAAACCTGCACTTGGTGGGCTCCTAGTTGGATTCCTCTTCCTCACCGGGTATCTTGTTATGAATCCTCATCATGATTTAGATCGTGGTATAGGAATAGCGAGTGGGATATTTGGTGGCGGCTATGGATTTATACAACTGGCATTTTATGGCAAGCTTACACTCGGTGTTCTTGCATTCATTGCGGTTGCGAAGATCGTTGCCACTGCTATCACACTGGGTTCAGGTGGCAGTGGAGGTTCTTTCATACCCTCTTTGACGATGGGTACCGCATTGGGAGGAGCAATAGGGGAGATACTCAGCTATTTCTTCCCTGAGACGGTAGAGAACCCGTGGATATTTGCACTCCTTGGTGCTGCTGCTTTCTTCGGTGCCGCTGCTAATGCACCACTCACCGCGCTCTTTATCGTTTGTGAAATCTCTGGCTCTTATACCTTATTTGTGCCAGCATTACTCGCCATCATCCCCGCATATTCACTCGTTGGACGCAGAACGATTTATCCGGGGCAATACGAAACAAGGAAGGAATCACCGGCACACAAGCGAGAATTTATGGTCGATCTGCTTGAGGGTATAAGAGTGAGGGATGCTTATACGAAGGATGTGCTCTCGATACCGGGCGATATGACGGTGAAAGAGGCACTTTATTTCGCGGAGAAGACAGGGCACATAGCTTACCCGGTTGTAGACAAGGCGGGTAAACTGATAGGAATAACGACGATAATGGAGCTGGAGGAGGCGAGGGAGAGTGGCTCGGTGTATAAGCGGGTGAGTCAGATGTGTACAAAGGACGTGATAGTAGCGTATCCTGACGAATATCTGGAAGATGTGCTTTATAAGATGGACAAATATAATATTGGACGGTTGCCGGTGGTAATGCCAGGACATGGAAATGGAAATGAAGGTGGAGGAGATAGGAAGCTAATAGGAATAATAAGCAGGTCTGATATAGTGAGGGAGCACTGCCGCAGGAGGTCTCTACTCAAAGGTCCTGCTTGAATGATGTATGATGTATCAGAATAGAACATCAAGGAGGAAGATAGAGCAACTGCGTATATGCATGGAGCAGGAGGTAGAAGCGGGAACAAATGGCTTTGCTGACGTTAAGCTTGTTCATGTTGCATTGCCGGAGATAGCGAAGGATGAGATAGAACTGAAAAACAATTTCCTTGGGTTCTCTTTTAATTTACCCATAATGATCGCTTCAATGACCGGAGGGCATCCAGAGACGAAGCGAATAAACGAAGTACTTGCAGAGGCTGCTGAGCAGCTTGGTATAGGTATGGGTGTTGGTTCACAGCGAGCGGCACTGGAGGGTATTGAGCATGAAGATTCTTTCCGCGTGGTTCGCGATGTTGCCCCTGATTCTTTCATCTATGCAAATCTGGGTGCCCCGCAGTTACTGGAATATGGCGTTGATGGCGTTAAAAGGGTCATAGAGATGATAGATGCTGATGCTGTGGCGATACACCTGAACTTCTTGCAGGAAGCTATCCAGCCCGAGGGTAATGTAGATGCGAGAGGTTGTCTTGATGCGATAAAGGAGGTATGCAGCGAGACAAAGGTGCCAGTGATAGTGAAAGAGACGGGTGCAGGGATAAGCTACCGCGTAGCACGTAAGTTAGTGGATGCAGGCGTTGCTGCGATAGATGTTGGTGGCTTTGGGGGCACCAGTTTAGCTGCTGCTGAGATATACAGGGCGAAAGCAGAGGGAGACGAGCTCTCGGAACACTTGGGGCAGCTTTTTGGCTACGATTGGGGTATCACAACGGTCGAGAGTATCGTGGAGTGCAGTAGTTTTGGGATACCAGTGATTGCTACTGGCGGGATCAGGAATGGTTTAGACGTTGCGAAGAGCATAGCTCTCGGTGCTGATATGTGCAGTGCAGCTTTACCGTTTTTGAAGCTGGCGATGCGCGATTTGACCGCCGATAAAGTAATAGCGAGGATAGAGGAGATGGGCGAGGAGTTGAAGGCTGCCATGTTTTTAACCGGTTGCAAGACCGTGACGGATTTGAAGACTGCTGAGCTGGTCGTAACAGGCGCAACAAGAGAGATAATGGACCAGAGAGGGTTTTTTGATAGGATAAAGTTGAAGATGCGAGATGAAGGATAAACAATAAACAATTACTATGAGGGCTTTTATTGCCGTTGACCTCTCTGAAAGTGAGAGTATAAGAGCGAAGGTGGAAGAGATAGAGCAGCGATTTGGAGAGCTCAGTGGCGTAAAGTTAAAGTTCGTCAACCCGAAGCAGGTGCATCAGACGCTAAAGTTCCTCGGTAGTGTATCAGAGGAGCGTGTTGAGCTTATAAAACGTGAATTGGGAAGCATAAACATGGAACCGTTCGATATTGTGCTGCGTGGTACAGGCTTCTTTCCCGCTTCACGTAAGAAGATACGCGTTCTGTGGATAGGAATAAGCAAAGGCATAGAGGGGCTGAGGGCGTTACAGGAGCAGGTGGAAACGAGAATGGTCGCTTTGGGCTTCCCTGCTGAGAAACAGCCATTCAGTCCTCATATCACTATCTGCCGTGTGAAGCGGATTGAATCAGACGCAGGGTTAAACCAGTTAATGAGGAAGATAGCAGAGCTGAGCGATGTGGAGGTGGGAGAGATGCAGGTGAACGCGGTGAAATTAAAGAAGAGCACTCTCACGCCCCGGGGTCCTATTTATGAGGATGTATATGTGAAGAAACTGTTCTAAGCGTAAATAGTAAATTAAAGGATTTATCACCTCTTTAGCTTCTCCAATGCTATTTCTCCCGCCTTCTTACCTGACAGTAGCATGGCACCGAAGGTGGGGCCCATTCGCGGAAGCCCAAATGCTGTTGATACAGCCATGCCTGTGACTATCAACCCGGGATAAAATTCTGTGGTATGCTCCACCACGAGATTCTCCGATGCATCAACCCACATTGCACCCTCTCCTTTGGTCTTGAGCAGTTTTCGCACTTCCAATCTCTTCACCACGACTGCATCATGACCTGTGGCATCAATCACCAACTGCGATTCCAGTGAGACAGGGTCAACACAGGCTATTGGACCAGGAAGCGTCGTTACCGCTGTCCAGTTCACAACGACACCACATACAAGCCCATCGTGAAGCACAACATCATCCAGTGTCACCATATTAAGTATCTTAGCACCAGAATCGCAGGTTGCTGCAATCAACTTTGAGCATGCGTGTGTGGCATCAGAGACAAATAGCCCTTTGGTTTCGCTTTCCTCGTAGGGCACTCCCAGCTCATCGAGGATCTTTTCCGCTGGCGACCTTACTGTGATCTTATTCATCAAGAACCCCCCAAGCCAGAAACCACCACCAAGATAGTTATTCCTCTCTATCAGCAGCACCTTGACATCCCTGGATGCCAGCTCCCTCGCAGCCATCAAGCCTGAAGGTCCACCACCAACAATGATGACTTCACTCTCCACATATCGCTCAAACTCTTTTGCAAACCCAGCCACTATCGCACTCGTTATCTGACTTTCGGATGCTGGAGCGAAAGCGAAAGATGTGCCCTTATTCATGTGTTATGCTAATCTTGAAATTCATTACGTATATAAAAACCTTACTTTCAAAAAAAGGCTTTACCGAAAAATATCATACTTTTTTAATACTTCATATACAATAAAAAATATAAATCGGATTTTAGCACGCATACACGATTTTCAGACTCTTTGCTTGTATGTGATGGCTGTTCACGTACTTAGCAGTAGTTAGCAAGTATCATTTTCGGACGTTTTGGGCGTTTATAACCACTGTAAAATAGAAAAGCTTATATATTCTCCATAGTGGAAATAATAACGGAGGTATATTCTATAAAATGATTGCACAAGAGCAGAAGCCAATGGAGGAGATTCTGGGTTATCTCGATGGTAAACGGAAGATAGTAGCTGTAGGCTGTGGCGGTTGTGCCACTTTCTACCATACAGGGGACAAGAAAGCGGTGAAGGAGATGGCAGAGAGACTAAGGAAAGAGGGTAAGGAAGTCACCGAGGTCATTCTACCGCTGGGTATATCAGCCTGTGAGATTGATATGAGTTCAAAGTTCCTGGAGAAGAAGAGAAAAGCTATTGAAGCAGCTGATGCTGTTTTGATGATGAGTTGTGGTGATGGAGTACAGGTAGTGTGTGAATATATAGATAATAAGATAGGAGTTACGAAGCCGGTAATTCCTGCTAATGACGCGCTGGGGCTGGTGGGTGGCGGACCTACGAAATTCAAGGAGACTTGCCAGTCATGCGGTCAATGCGAGCTTGGAAAGACCGCAGGCATTTGCCCCCTCACTGCTTGCGGGAAGGGATTGATGAACGGACCCTGTGGTGGTGTGAGGGAGGATGGTAAGTGCGAGGTGGACCCCGAGAAGGATTGTGCATGGGTGAAGATATACGAGCGGATGGAGAAGATGGGTGAGCTGGACAGGTTTACAGAGATGAGAGACCCACATGCGTGGAGCAAAGCAAAACGTCCACGTCTGTTCACAATAGAAGAGCCGGTGAATCCGATGAGGGCGATACTTGGTTCTCTACCTTCTTATTTGACCTTGTTTGGGGGACCAGAGTATGAAGAGGAGTGAGAGAAGGAGGTGAAAGAAGATGGGTGACGAGGTGTATAGTCAGTTGATGAAGGAGTTGAAGGAGGGGAAATACGTCTTCACAGGCGAATTAGAGCCAGAGAAAGCGGGAGATGTAGAAGAGCCGATAAAAGCAGCACGCGAGTTAGTAGGGTTGGTAACTGCATGTAACGTTACGGACAATCCACAGAGTTTCGCTTATGTCAGTAGTCTGGCAGCATCGTATAAGATACAGCAGGAGACGGGTATGGAATGCATCTACCAGCTCAGGTGTGCGGATCGCAATCGCAATGCACTTCTCTCTGACATACTTGGTGCTGGTGTCCTAGGACTGCGGAATATTCTTGCTTTGACTGGCGACCATGTCGCACTTGGTGACACACCGGATGCAAAGCCTGTTTTTGACCTTGATTCTACAACTCTGATTGCACTGATAAGGAAAGTGGTGGATGAGGGGAAGGACCTCGGCGGTAACGAGATACACAATCCTCCGAAGCTGCATGTGGGAGCAGCAGCGGCGCCTGGAGCTGCGGTCTTGAAGGCGGAGATAGCGAAAGTGAAGCGGAAGATAAAAGTGGGTGCTGAGTTTCTCCAGACCCAGGTGGTATACTATACGGAAGTTCTGGACAGATTCTTTAAGGAGCTGGGGAAGGTTGATATTCCGGTTCTGGTTGGGATATTCCCTGCGAAGACATATGCACAAGCTGATTTCTTCGATAAGTATGTGGCGGGTGTCGATGTGCCACCAGACTATTTACAGAATATGAAGGCGACGAAACAGATAAAGGACAAGGAGAAGCGTAAGGAAGAGGTGGACCG
>Ga0190334_1001441_pt1 | contig 10299 bp, 6 predicted proteins | sample 48720478_MG_FD_161270 | JGI IMG/M metagenome (GOLD analysis project Ga0190334, IMG submission 161270) | Hydrothermal vent sediment bacterial communities from Southern Trench, Guaymas Basin, Mexico - 4872-04-7-8_MG | ecosystem: Environmental > Aquatic > Marine > Hydrothermal vents > Sediment ...
AAACGAAGGTTTATGGAGGCATGTGTGACTGTGTGACACGTATAGATGCTGGCGATAATTGACAAGAGCAGAAAATCCTGAGATTGCGTATTTCCACAGTGCGTGGATCCTGAGGCACCAGGGCACCATATACAGAAGGTGGTACCATGTAATTATTCAGGTACAGGAGAATCCATTGATGAAAGAACTCAATGTGTGATTAGATACGAATCCACCCATTGCGACCAGAACTGAATAGGGTTCTTGACCGGTGTCGGTTCGCCACCATCAGGACTGGACAATTCACAATTGTAAAATACAAACCCTTCATCCATCTGATGACTTAAATTCGAGCTCAATATGCCTTCCACTATCTCCCTTTCACCTGCATATCGCATTAACTTTATCAAATATGGTGTGTCCCGTGGTCATACCATTGCTTCATGGTACTCCTCATCACTGTAATACACGCTCTTAAGTGACTCTTTCACCAATATCCCAACAGGCAAACTATTATGCAAGCTATTTAACCCCCACCAAAATGTCACCATTCAGCAAGCCTTTATAGTCTTCCTTTATCCCTGAAACCAAAAAAATGGCAATGCCAATCAAAACGACACCAAGAGAAGTGATCTTTGTCACAGAGGACAGAGTAAATCTAAAAGCCAACGGCTTTAAAGAGTGGTATTCTATGGCTAAAACAAGTTTTCATACCGATATAATAACCTTTGGACTTGGAATAAGCCCATTTATAGTCTTTATCTTTTAAATCTCCCCTCTGATACTTCTTTCTGAACCAGTCAAGATCCACCGTCAAATTGGTGGTATCTCCAATTATTATCGTTTTTCCGCTCTTTCGCTTTTCACAAACGGCGTTTACGATTCTCAACACCATATCCACAAACTGATCGACTGTAAACCTGCTTAGAAGCCTGTAAACTTCTTTAGCATCTGGAACATCGTGCACGCCTGTAAACTCACTTAACGATGCTTTAGCCTTTAATTCGCTTATTACGAAGGTTATATCACCTTCAAAGCGCATTGCGAGTATCACGACCTTCAGCATCGTTATAGCCATCGTTATAGCTTCACTTTTGATCGATTGGAGAGTGATATGATGATCTTTTGTGAATGGTTGGTGGAGGGGGGTTAATAGAATGTGCCAGATTGATCACAAAATTCCCAGAAAACCCCTTAAAAATAAGCGAACCATGAGTTAAACCTTTTAAGGATATGTGATTTTATCAGGGAACCAGTAATCAACTCCTATTTGCTGTAAATATTGTATTTTCTCTTCCCGTGTCGGCAAAAGTTTAACGGCCCTCATCACTTCTTTTCCTACTCTCTTGTGTTCAAACCTGTTAGAATAAAATGGAAAGCGGTGTCTTACACAGATATTCTGTCGTCTTACATTTTTTCTAAACTGCTTAACAAGTGCATCAGTCCAACCTGTTTCTGTATGGATATGATAGTCCTCGTTTGTCTGATCTTTTTTCGTAGGATTGTATTTATCAAAAGTTTGGTTTAAGGGTCTATATCTACAATCGGCAATCTGAACCTGCCATTCCCAGCATTTTATTCGCTTTCGTTCCATCTCTTCAAAGGGTATATCCCAGTTGTAAAGCATGAAGATGTGAATATCTCTTGAATTATAACCTCCTGCACGCAAAATATCAATTTGCTCTTCAATCTCTTGAAATTGACTATATCCCCAATCCCATGCTATTCTCGGTTCTCTAAATCCTGCTTTTTTAAGCATTTTCCCTAAATATGGCATTTCCTTGAGTTTTCGCCCATCAAAACCACTCTGTGATTCGCACCACAATATCTTTTTTTTCTTTTTCAAATCGATGAGTTCTCGTAAAATATCCTCTATGTACGGATTTGCTAAAAAATTATTATCATAAAAAACGACTTTTCTTTTTCTAATTTCTTCCCTTATGCTATTTTTGCATACGAATTTAGGTTCGATTTTTCGAACTCCGCAAAAGTTACAATCCCTGATACAACCACGAGAAGCATGAATTATTTGATAATCAATCGGATGAGGGTTCGCATCCTTTATTAAATCATACGCTGGAAAATATTCCTCTGCTTCATGAACAATCCCTTGCTTCACTTCATCACAACCCGTGTATTCTCTGCAATGTTCAGGCATTAAAGACGCATAAATACCGCCAACTATGATGTTCGAATCTGGAAAAAGCTTCCTGTAATGTTGAACCGTTTCCTTTACGTAATCTGCCCAATAAGTGAACAGAGAAGTAACCATTATCTTATCAGGAATGAACTGTCCATCATTTTTTTCAATTTCTTCTATTGCTTTATTTCCTCGAATGAGTTTCACTTTATGTCCTTGTTCTCGATAATATGCTGCTAATTTCAGCAATCCTATTGGCAAAAAGCTATGATGATTTTTGCTTTTGGGAGGTATAGGAAACTCAGGCTCGACCAACAATATTTTCATTCACTATTCACCATTATTCTGCATCTTTATCTCAACAACCTCATAAAAACCCTTTTCTATTCTTTCATATAACGCATATTCTTCATAACCAAGTTTTGTAGTGTCAACTCCTCCTTTCATCATCTCTCTTATTATCTTTCTTAGTTTTTTCCCAATATTCCGATGTATACTTCTGACTTTACTAACTTCTCGATCTATAAGCTGATAATCCTCTATTATTTCGACATCTTGTAAAATTTTTCCAATAGCGAAGAGGTCATTTGGTCTTTCTGGTGCGATCACATTACCTTTCGCCCAATTAAGAACCGTTTGATACTCCCTTTCACCCCCACTTCCTTTGTACAACCGATAAAAATCAGCATAGGATAAATCGTATTCCTCAATAAACTTTATCAATCGTTCTTTCCATAATCCTATCAAGTATTTATCCACAGTCTGCTCCAAATCAAAAATCTCAATAATTAGGTCCAACAGGGTCTTTCTTTCATCGTTGTCCAATATTACAACATGAAATCCAGGTTTTAAGTTCCTTGGTGATCCTTCCTGTATTTCTCCGTTTTCCTCATAAATGTATGTCTTTTCAGCGGGCAGTAACTTTCTTATCATTTGCGTTTCGCCCATTCCCCTTAAAAATACTTCGTAGAAGGTGCCAGTTTTTCTTCTTTCTATCTCTGTTTCCTTCTTCTCGAGTTCAGTTATTATGCCCTCTACCTCAGCTATTTCGTCTTCGTATTTCTTATAGTGTTTATATTGGGGTTCTGTTTCGACGATTTCTCTCAACCTGTCAAGAAGCTTTGCCTCTCTATCCCCGCCCTCCGGGTATGTCTGTGTTTCCTCTCCTTCATTTATGGATTGTTCTCTTCTTCTAAGATAGTCCTTAAATAGAGCATCTCGTGGAACACCAAGGAAACTGTAAACTTCTTCTAAATAAGCCATCAAAGTCTCTTCTTGCTCAATAGAATAGGTGTAAAACAAATCAATTTGCTCCTTTGCTCCATTGTAATTCTCACCTTCATAAGCCAGGACCGTTATTTTCTTGTAGGGACGTAGTAAAATGGGCATATATTTCATACGAACTGGACCGGGTAATACTAAAGTTGCTTTAGAATAATCAAGCTCTTTTGTTGATAAATTAACTTGATGAACTGTCCGTATTTCAAGTCCATTTTCAAGATCCAAACCACATGTCTCAGCTTCTAATATTCTTCTCTCAAAAGGAGATTGCGTGGCAATTATGATTATATTACCACCGTTTTGGACATTTTCAATCGTTTTAAATATCTGGTAGTCCTTCGCGATGCGAGAATATGTTTTCTCTTCTCCATATCTCCTACACTCTTTTAACTCAGCGTATACGCAATATATTTCTGATATCAAATCTTCCAGAAACACAATGTTATCTTCGTTTTCTTCATGTATGCGCTCTCTTAACATTTCCAACAACTGAGGTATTGTGTAATAACGCCATCCAACAAAATCATCTTCGTAAAGTTTTTTGTATTTAGAAGGGTTAATTACAAAGTTTGGCAGCATATACAGCAAGCTTTTCACGGTATAATATAACCTCTTATTCTTTATCCTGTTCTCGTCTATCACTGATAAAACCTTTTTTGCTTTTTTGAGGTGATAATCAATATTTCCAGCCTTTAACTCTACTATTTCAATAGATGTTATGTTCTCGTAAAAGTATTCCCTGTCAATGTTGTATTTATTTATCATTTCTACTCTTCTCTTCCCATCTTCGTATATTTTTCTAAAGTACTCAATTGACTTTCTCTGGATTTCTATATTGCTTCTTAATAGGGCTGTCCCAAACGGCATCACCAATGAATTCGTTTCTTCTTTGATTGTCCGAATAAATTTTGACTCTGGATTAGCAAAATGAAAAATAAAACGCATTCCTCTATCCAACAATGGAAATATCCATTTTAAAAAGAGTTCGGTGCTGTATTGAGAATGAACTAATCTGTCCACATTTTCAAAAATAATAAGCCCGGTATCAATTCCCACTTCTACATTATCAAATGTCTCTTCGTCTATTGCGAGTTTTTTGATTATATCATCAACCATTCTATCTTCTTGAGATAATAATATCTTTGGTTCGGGGCTTTCTAAAAAATTCTCTCTTAAATGTTGAATATATCCCCGTCTATATTCTCTACTTGCTCGCGGCAGGTAAACCTTTGCTTCTATACCCTCTTCAGATATAAAACCCATAGGAACAAAGAAAGAAAGATATCCGCCGGGCTGTAGATTAAGAAGGTGATAATTTTTATAGTGAAGGTCACGTGCAATCGTAAATACGAGCACACTTTTGTTCTTTTGCTTTGCATATAAGTATGAAATAATAGGAATGGGTCTTAAAAACACATCAGGGATTGCAATGATGAGATTTCGCTTTTCAATAGCATTTACAAAAACATTTAAGAAAAAATTGGTTAAAGGGCTTAAATTACCTGAAAGTTCTACATTTTCAGGAGATACTTTTTGGCGTGGATTATAAGTGTATATTGATGTACCTGACCCATACCATTTCCTCAAATCAACCCTACCAATATCCGACACTATACCTTCTCCTGCCAAGGAATACATCTCTGTCTAAAAATTGATTGAATTCCGTGCAAACATATTCTGGAAGATATAAGCATGAAAAACAAGCGCCCCTTTCAGTAATACACGCAGGGTCAAATGTGCAAGCTTCAATATCAAATTCTACTTCTCGAAACCAATCTTCCAAAGAATGCTCGAAGACGAACTGGAAACCACCAATGTTTATGTTTGATGTAGAGTAGATCATGATGGCTGCGGGATTCACAAATATCAATTCGCCACAAGAATCACTATCCAGACCTGTGTATAAAGACGATCTCCGTATCAAGACATGTGATAATGTATGTAAAAGTGCTTTTAGCGCTTTGTATGCCTCCATATCTTTCTTAATGGTAAAAAGAATTTCCATAGCCTCTGAAACGCTTTCTGGCTTCTTATCTGTAATCAAGCCATTGTCAATAAGCCAATTACACACTTGCTTTTTATTCAGGTCTATTAACACGCCCTCCGTTTCAAACGGATACGCATAAACAATTATTTTATCTTTCTTCTTATCGTTCTTCCAGATAGGGTTGAAATGAGGGACAAAACCCGGCTCATAAAACTTGTTTATGCCATTTATGATACCTATGCAGGAGGATACCAAATTGATTTTTGATATGTAGGTGATATTTTCAATGCCATAGTTAGCCTTTAATTTCTGGTAATTTTGTTCTAAAAACGCTCTTCTTGTCCTCTCTTCTACCTCTTTGATATAATCGTCATAACTTTTCGCCTCCTTGCTCTTAACTGCAAAGTAGTCGTTAAAGTTTTCTAAATCAACACCCGCATATTTAATCTTCAATTCTCTAACTGCATTCTCGATAATGTTGATGAATTCTGTTATATCAGATGAAAGAAACTGCCTGAGATTCTCATCGTTATATGCACGATAATAACTTTCTATTTTCCCCAAATCTACTGACCCTGCTCTTTCTGATAGTTTATCAAACTTACCAAGGTGCAAACCCAATAAAATGTATTCTAAATCCTCCAGATGAATACTCTCAGCGGGAGGGATATCCACAGAAGTGATTACTACTGGGGTGTATATACCGCCTTCCTTTATAGTAAGAGGCTTGAACTTCTTTTCTTTTTCGTTGCAGATTCGTTCATTATTTTCAAGATGTTTGCAAGTAAATCTAAATATATCTATGGGCTCCAAACGTCCTTCTTCATAGCATTTCTGGCAAACTACCCGCCATGTCAATAAAGAATCTTTTTCTTTTCTAATCAATCTTATATACTTGGCACCGTGCTTTTGACATGAGTAATATAAAGGCACGATTTTCCCACATTGCTCGCAAAACATGACAATTGAAGCTTGCTCATATTTCCCATCACAGTCTGGATTCCTGCACTTATTTGGATTGAATGTACCCCATTCCTCATTCCGAACCACTCTAAAATCACCACATTTTGAGCAGACAAAAGTCCTTGGAAATACCTTATATCTTCCGCTATAATCGAGTTCATCCTCTTCCATGCTCCCTACCAATTTAAACTTAACGATTTCAACATCGTCCTTTCTTGATTGCCCGAGTTTTTGAAGGAGCAAATTGTATTCGTCAATCCGTGCATTATAAGCTCTCATTATCTCATTAAATAATTTCTCTTCCAATCGCCTTTCATTACTAATTTTTAAGTTTCTGTTACTCTCATCTGACAAGAGATAAGTTACTTTATGTGCAAAATTACCCCTCATGAATATCAGCCCTTTTACTGTATGATATAAAGCACTGTATGCGGGAAACACATACCTCGTTCTTCCTATTGCTTCTTCATCCATAAGTTATCTCTCTAAAACTTTTCTAAGGAAATTAAGGTCTGTATCGCTTGGTTTTAAAACAATCTCGTCCTGTATCCCTCGCATTCCATACTGTGTTTTGTAATACTTGTCCTCACAATCTTTCAAAGCATTTGGGAAGAAGTTTCTTTCACCACCCGTGTATGTTTTGAGATATTCCAACCTCTTTTCAGTCTCTTTTGGTATTTCCGCATTGAAATAATCAGCACCTATCATTGCTGAATCAGTGATATACGCCTTTTTGATGAATTCAATCAGTTTTTTTCTGTTCTCATCGTCAGCAAATATCTCGTTTACTTTGTCAACTTTGTAGATCGGCTCACCAGTCACCTCTGAAATAAAATTGAGTATGCTTGCATTAAAAATCGAGGTGAAAGTCTGCATAAATCCAAGTTTTGCCCACCTGGATAAAGGAATATTTTCCACCTTTTGTTCTATGATGTGGTGATAATCAGCAAAATTTTGATAGAAGCTGAGGTCTCTTGCCCTGTTAGGATAAAACCAAACGAATACGAGTCCGGGATATCTCCTGCCCACCCTGCTCAATGCCTGAATATATTCCGCTGTGCTTCTGGGAATACCTTGAAAAATCATTACGTTCCACTTCTCTATATCAATCCCATGCGAGACTATGCTCGTCGCAAATACGGATAGCAAGTTTTCGTTGTTTTTCGAATCGCTGGGAAAGTTTTCCACTATCTGAATTAACTCTTTGATATCGTCTAAAGTGTTATCGCCGGTTAACGTTTTTGGTTTGATTTTATAACTATCCAACTTTGAGTTTACCACAGCTTCTAAATAATAGTTCATAGAGTGGACATCACTCTTTTTGTTATGGTACGTCAAAAACACCTTGTAATTGTCTATCATTTCCTTCAACTCCTCTACTTCTACGCCCCACTGCTGGGAGAATAGGTCTACATGTGTTTCCACATTATTAATAAATTCCGAGAGGTATTTAAGCGTTAATAAGGAAGCAAATTGGTTATCCCTGAGATTAGGCTTCAAACCAATCATGATTCTCTGAATAACTTTGGTATTTTCTTCTAAATCATACTCGAAAAAGAAGTCTTTGTTTCCTCTTCCTTCAGGTGATTCACCCGGAAAAACGTTGATTCTTTTGTGATATAAATGCTCTATCTGGTGTTTAGCACCCGCTACCGTGGCAGTCATTGCTATCCGCTTAGGCGCATATCCGCAGCATTCGCTTTGTAAGGCTTCAATAAAACTTTCAAAATGGGCATTGATCGTGCCGAAGGCTTCACGGATCAAGTGCATTTCATCTTGAATTATAAGAGCGGGACCTGTTTTGAAGTTTATATCGCATAATTCGCCCTTCTTTTTGCATTTCTCATTACCATCCAATCCCACCTCACACACATCGTTATGGGGTATGAATCCATGACCTTCAGGACATCTGTCTATTTTTCCACCAAAAATGTTTTTAAATCTCCTATTTAGCGCAATACCCGCAAATTTGTCAACCGTAGATACTATCAGAGTTGGCAATAGCCTGTATATCTCCTCATCTGTATAAAATAGCATGAATTCTCTACCACAATTTTTGCACTTGTGAACGATATACCTTTCTTTGCTTTTATAGCCTAATATGACATCCCCGCTGCATAAGGGACAAACATCGACAATTTTTCCCCTTATTTCCTCTTTTTCTCTTTCCGCCTTCTTTAGCCTGTCTATTATTGGCTTGGTATAGCGGGGGAATTCTTCTGTTGAACCAACAAAATATGCAACGGAAAACGGTTCTCCTTCTATTTTGTTCTCTTTTCTAACTTCTTCTGCGTGTATAAATAAACTGGCAATTCTTTGAAGTTGCTGGATAGAAAGCATTCTCAAGGGAAACTTTGCAATTGCGGTAGTTCCAAATGTTTTTCCAGAAAGGCGATCATAAAACGCTGAAAATATCACACAGCCAAGATATGCTTCCGTTTTACCACCGCCGGTATGAACATGGAGGATTTCACACATATCTCTTCTTTTTGCTTTGTCAACAATATCGGGGATAAGACTCAAAATGAACACCAACTGGAATATTCGCCACTTATCAAACCGGTTTGCACGCTTGAAAGTCTCGTTTAGCAATTCAAACGATTTCAATGCATTTCCATCTTTCTTAAGCACATTTAACCCCTCATAAAACCTCCTCGTTGTTTCATCAAACTTATCCACGGTCTCTTTATATCGTTCATCTTCTCTATATCTTGGCGAATTCTTGTGAGAAGTTAGATAGTTTAGCAGAAAACCGTATAATTTCTCCAGCAAGACAAGATTCTTTTCCCTTGATGCCAATTCCTCAAAGGAAAAGGAAGTGGAGTTTATTGTTTCTTTCGGAATTATCTTCTCTTGCTCGAATTTCGCATAATGCTTTGTTAAGATTCTATTTTTTTCTATTTCGTAGTCCGCGTGACAGTTTAAGCATCTTAAATAGTTCTCGTAGTGGTAAATATGCTCTTCATAATCATATTCATATTTGAAAGGTACAAGTTTCACAGACTGCAAGTTTATTTCAAAATTGCAATTGAAGAAAAATGTCTCATACTTATTGCTTTCCTCCGTTTCATTGACCATTGTTATTGTCACAAATTTCAATTTCTCATTATCTTGAAAGAAGTCCTCGGTCTGAACCAAAAGCGTGCCTTTCCAATCGTATTTTGGAGGACTATCTGCACTAAAATCTTTTATTTTCTCTTCATAGGTGGTTTTATTTTCTAAGCATTTTGATTCTATTTTCTCTCCCCTTTTGTAAACGTTTTCATCATTTTTTATAGTGCTTATAAGCGGTTTGAAGTTTAGAGGGTACCCCGATTGTGCTTTCGAAATATTGATTATGAAAGGTTCAAATTCACAATCGTATCTTTTCCAAATCCGGGCAAGTTCAACTTTTTCTGGTATCTTATCGTAATTCTCACTTATGAAAGCCTTTTCTTCTTCCAAAGTTGGGTAAACCCTGTAATATAGAGATAATGAGGGCTTTACCATTACGACGCCTTTATTATCTTTTGTCAAGAACTTTACAGACATTGAATTGTTCTTTACACTTGTTAATGTTCGAGTCGTATCGCCAACGCAAGAAGAGTAATCTTTGCTCTTATCACCCAAAGTGCCTAAGATAATGATTTTTGAGGGGCTGTCTGGAAATTCAAATCGTTTGAAGTTTGGATGTGTGCCATTAAGTTTGCTAAGTATCTCATTTGCCATGGTATTAATAAAGTTGTTATACGAACTCTCTGTGGACATTTTTTTCCTTATAATATCATATTTTCGTTCATAAATAACTTTCGTTATTTGTTATTCAAAACATCCCTGCTCATTTACCCCTCTCTATCTTCGCCTCTATCACATCATCCGAATCACGCATCGCTCGCTCTGTATCACCGAAATGTGCCTTAGCATCACGCATCTCGGCAATGAACCCCTCTATATCAGAGGCTGCTATCAG
>Ga0190334_1001443_pt1 | contig 10294 bp, 9 predicted proteins | sample 48720478_MG_FD_161270 | JGI IMG/M metagenome (GOLD analysis project Ga0190334, IMG submission 161270) | Hydrothermal vent sediment bacterial communities from Southern Trench, Guaymas Basin, Mexico - 4872-04-7-8_MG | ecosystem: Environmental > Aquatic > Marine > Hydrothermal vents > Sediment ...
AAGACATTTGGATTTCATTTGGCATTTGGATTTTGAAATTTGGATTTTTTAGACCATATTTAAACGTTTGTTCTTTTTGTTAAATTACTTATGGCCTGACTTTGACGTAGTCCTGAAACACTATTGTCATGAATTGACTTTTTCAACTTATAAGGTTATACAAAAATATGTTAATAGGGAAAAATTGGTGGTGGGCTCTCTAGAACACTATGGAGTAAGTCCACCAAGAAAAAACTAAAATGAAGTCGTGGATTACTTCATAGCAAGTAGTCCATGGCGTTTTTTGAGCCGTGGCAAACCACGGCTTTTTTATGAGGGGGATTGAATGTTTGTGCCTGATTTCAAAATATTTAAACAGCATGCCTTAAAGGCCAATCTTATCCCTGTTTATAAAGAATTGTTTGCCGACATAGAAACACCAGTCACTACCTATTTGAAGCTTAAAGAACAATCTCTTTCTTTTTTACTAGAAAGTGCAGAAGGTGATGGAAGATGGGGAAGATATAGCTTTATAGGATTCAATCCCTTAATCACTATTACTTACCAATATCCACAAATGGTCATTAAAACAGTAAACCAACAACAAATTTATTCTGGAGTAACTGACCCCCTACCTTTTTTAAGAGAAACCATTAGTCAATTTAGTTTGGCAGATGTCCCAGGGCTACCTCGTTTCCAGGGAGGATTAGTGGGATATTTTGCCTATGATGTCATCCGATGTTGGGAACGTATACCTGCTAAAGCTAAAAAAGATACTTCCATCCCAGAAGCTATGTTTATCTTACCCCAGGAGTTGATTATCTTTGACCATGTGAGCCATAAAATAAAGGTAGTAAATTTTGTGTATATAGAAAAAAAGGAGAACTCAGAAGATTTATATAAAAAAGCAATAAAACGAATAGAGGCTCGCTTAAAAGAACTCTCCACTCCCCTTAATTATAAAACTTCTCCTCTTTCTCTGGATATTGTAAAGTCTAACTTCACAAAAAAAGAATTTATGGAGGCTGTAAAAAAAACCAAAGATTACATCCTAAATGGCGATGCCATTCAAGTAGTGCTTTCCCAGCGTCTGGAGACTGAATTTAAAGGAGATGTATTTAATATCTATCGGGCTTTGAGGAGTCTCAACCCTTCTCCTTATATGTTTTATCTTGATTTTGAAGACTTAAAATTGATTGGTGCTTCTCCAGAAATTTTAGTGAGATTAGAAAATGACCTCATTAGCTTAAGACCCATTGCTGGCACTAGACCAAGAGGACACACCGAAGAGCAAGACAAGGCCTTGGAGAAAGAGCTATTAGCTGACCCCAAGGAACGAGCCGAACATATTATGTTAGTGGACTTAGGACGGAATGATGTGGGAAGGGTAGCTAGACCAGGCACAGTAAAAGTGACAGAATTAATGGTAGTTGAACGCTATTCCCATGTCATGCATATTGTTTCAAATATTATTGGAAAGTTAAAGCAAAATGAAGATGCTTTTTCGGTCTTAAAAGCTACCTTTCCAGCTGGCACTGTGAGTGGAGCACCTAAAGTGCGGGCCATGGAAATAATAGATGAACTTGAACCTACACAGCGCGGACCTTATGCAGGGGCGGTAGGGTATTTCAGCTTTTCTAGGAATATGGATTTCTGCATTACCATTCGCACCGTCATTGCCTGGAAAAACAAACTGTATATTCAAGTAGGGGCAGGTATTGTGGCCGATTCGATACCTGAAAGGGAATATCAAGAAACCATGAACAAGGCGGAGGCCATGTTAAAGGCCATAGAATGGACAAAAAACGGTTTAGAGTGAAAAAGATGCTAGTCATTATAGACAATTACGACTCTTTTACTTATAACTTAGCCCAATATTTTCAAATATTGGGAGTTGAAGTAAGGGTGTTTAGAAATGACCAGCTAAAGGTAGAAGAAATACAACATTTTCACCCTGATTATTTGGTTATTTCTCCTGGCCCTTGCACACCTAAAGAAGCAGGTATTTCTGTAAAAAGCATTCGTTTTTTTAAGGGCAAATTGCCTATTTTGGGTGTTTGTTTGGGACATCAGGCTATAGCTGCTGCCTTTGAAGGTAAGATTGTGCAAGCTAAAAAAATTATGCATGGAAAAACCTCCATGATTTATCATGATAATAAAACCATATTTCATAATTTGCCCAATCCGTTTGAGGCCACCAGGTATCACTCCCTGGCTGTGGAAAGAGAAAGCTTACCAAACTGTTTAGAGATTACTGCTTGGAGTGAAGATAATGAAATTATGGGAATAAGGCATAAAGAATATATAATAGAGGGAGTGCAATTTCATCCTGAATCTATCCTGACCAAAGTAGGTATGTCCTTATTAAAAAATTTTTTGGCACAAGGAAAGAAAAGATGAGGCGTCTAGGTGTGGCATTAAGTGCTTTAGGAATGTTCTATGTTTTAGGAGAATTAATATTACACCTTCAAAACAAAAGCCTCTGTTATACCCAAGGTTGTAAAGTCATTATGGGCCTGGCCAGTAACGAATTTTTCATCTTACTTATAGGCTTATTATTATTTTTCTCTCTCAGCCTGTTATTTCTGACGAATCCTAGAAAAAATGTTTTTCCTGTTATTGATGCCATTTTGGTCTCTTCTTTGGCTGTAGAAGGATATTTAATGGGTATTCAGTCTTTTGCCCTATCTCAATTTTGTGAGTTCTGTCTAGGTGTCTTTCTTCTCATTTTTCTAATAGCCATTATTTATATATTTTCTTATAGGCGTTTTACCACCATTTTGGGTTTTATTTCTTTTATAGCAGTATTTTTGGGCACTTATTTAGTATCTCCCCCTTCCCTAGGCTCAGGGTTAGAACACATGGCTTACACACATTATTCAAAAGGCAAACCATCCACTACATGGTATTTATTTACCAAAAAAGATTGTCTGCATTGTGCGGAAATATTATCTTATTGTCTTCATCAATATCCAGATGACTTGGATTTATATGTGTGTTCAGCAGAAAAATGCAGTTTATTGTTAAAAACTTTAGGTATAAATACCGTGCCTGTCCTTTTGATAGAAGGAAAGGCCAGAAAAGAAATTATCGTTGGAGAAAAATGTATTATGGAAAGAATAAGAAAGAAAAAACCAGCATTTCCAGAACTGTTGCCTTTTGGTTCAGCAGGGGATGCTTGCACTATTAACCAATCATGTCAATGAATGGAGAATAGAATTTCTTAATAACTTCATCCAAAAATCAATCGCAGATTTTGGGGATGTCCCTGACCTTGACAACCTGGCGGAGCTACGTGCTAAAATAGAAAATGTTTTTTACCAAAGAAACAGTCCTGAATACTCCCAAGGGGAGGATAATGTGACTAAGCGTATTTTGAACAAATTAGTAGAAGGCCACAATTTAACAAAGACAGAAATGGGACAGTTTATGTCTGCTATAATGGAAGGAAGAGCAACGCCAGCTCAAATTGGTGCTTTTTTAGTGGCCATGCGCATTAAAGGAGAAACTGTAGACGAAATTACTGAAGCAGCTAAGGTAATGCAGGCCAAGGCCCATGAGTTGCAGATAGAAACAAATGTCCCCCTAGTGGATACCTGTGGTACAGGAGGGGATGCTCAAAATACCTTTAATGTCTCTACCATTACTGCCTTTGTAATCGCCGGGGCAGGACTGAAGGTAGCCAAACACGGTAATCGTTCTGTATCTAGCCAGTGTGGCAGTGCCGATGTATTAGAAGCCTTAGGCCTCAATTTAGATAGCCCACCTGAAGTGGTAAAAAAATCTATAGAAGAAGTAAGCATTGGTTTTCTCTTTGCCCCTAAATTTCATCCTGCTATGAAGTATGCCATTGGTCCTCGGAGAGAACTGGGATTACGCACTATCTTTAATATTTTAGGCCCTCTCACCAATCCCACTAACATTACTCATCAGATTATGGGTGTCTATGACCCAAAATGGCTTTATCCTCTAGCAGAAGTAATGAGAAACTTGGGCAGAAAAGGGGCAATGGTAGTCTATGGGGAAGGAGGTTATGATGAAATTACTATCACAGGTAAGACTTATGTGGCAGAATTAAAAAATGGAGATATCAAACAATACCAGCTTTCTCCAGAAATAGTAGGGTTGAAAGAAGGAAAGGAAGAAGATATAAAGGGAAAAGACAAGACATATAATGTTCGAGTGTTATTAGATATTTTAAGTGGGAAGGAAACAGGTAGTAAGCGAGACATGGTATTAATAAACGCTGCTGCTGTTTTTAAAATCACAGGATGGGCTCCTGATTGGATAAAGGGAGCGGAAATGGCCTTAGAAAGCATTGAAACTGGAAAGGCACGGGAAAAATTACATCAGATGTTAAAAATAATGGGCAGATGAAGAAGATTGGACTTTTTGACATAGATGGAGTGATAGCCGATACCGGAAAGGCCATGATAGATATTGTGCAAAATGATTTAAACAAAAAATGGGTAAGTGTGGAAGATATTGTAGAGTATGATGTTACCAAACTATCCTGGTTAAATAACCATGAGATAGAACATCTTCTCACTAAATTTTGCCAGCCAGAATTTTATTACTATATTCCTCCTATGCCTTATGCGGCTGAAGTCACTGACATATTAAGACAAAAGGGATGGGAAATCATCTTGGTGACCGCACGGCCGCCATTTCTTTATGATATTACGTTATATTGGTTAAAGAAATACAGCATTCATTTTAATAGTCTTATTAGCAGTCGTCCTGAAGAAAAGATAAATTATTGTGTAAATAATGATAAGTGCTTTCTAGTAGAGGATAGAGGGGATTTGCTGCTTCAAATTGAGGAAAAAATGCCTCAAATGAAACTATTTATCTATGACCAACCTTGGAATCGCCGTATAAATATAGGAAAAAGAATTAAGACATTAAAAGAAATTGTGGAAGTGCTAGGAATATGAATAAGAAGGTATTTATGTGAGATAAATCTAAGAGCCTTGAAAGAATATGTCATACTATTCAATCTCACTAGATGAAATAAGACAGAAAGTGGATAGAAAGAATGGGCGAAAAAAACCAAGTTACGAACCAGTACTAGCATTTGGAGATCTATCCTATCCAAATGTAAAAGAGCAAATTAACGAGTTTGGAGAAAAAATTATTAGGGTGGATGGAGATATACCTGTAAATTTACCTATTAAGAATGAACAGCGCTTTTTGTTTATTAGTTATGATCAGACAGCTTTAACACATGGTTTGCACAAGTATCCTGCAAAGTTTTTCCCAGAGTTACCAAGATGGTTGATTAAGAAATATTCTAACAAGGGTGATATAATCCTTGATCCATTTTGTGGTAGTGGCACAACAAATGTCGAGGCCTTATTAAATTATCGCCATTCTGTTGGGATAGATGTAGACCCATTCTCACGATATTTATCCAAGGTTAAGACCACCCCTTTGGATAAATATAATTTAGAATTAAGCCGGGATAAGTTGTTACAAGAAGTTTTGGCCTTCCGGCCTTCGTTTGTCAATGAAAGAGACGTACCTAAATTCCCATATAGAGACCGCTGGTTCAATAGAGAAATCATTCTAGAGTTGGCTTACATCAGAAAAGTAATAGAAAAATTAGACGCTGACAATGATATAAAAGATTTTTTTAAGATATGTTTTTCCTCCATAATTCGTTCTGTATCAAATGCTGATGATAATTGTACCCGGACAGTCATTAGAAGGAAATTAAACAAAAAAATTTCTCCTTCTGATGCTCTGACAAAATTTGCTGAAACTATCTTAATTAATGTTCCTAAAATGATAGAGTTTTCCCAAAAATGTCCAAATGATATTGTAGTTGAGTTTCCAGACAATCAAGATGCGAGAAGTATTAACTATCCTGATAATTATTTTGATTTAGCTGTAACCTCACCACCTTATGCCAACGCAGTTGATTATCCCAGAACACATCAATTAGAAATTTATTGGCTGGGTTTTGAAACAGGCTCATTAACCCCCTTAAAGAAAAAACATATAGGTACTGAAAGTGTTTCAGCGAAAGAGTATCACAAACTCCATAAAATAGGTATTGGAGAAATAGACAAAGTTATTACCAAGATATACCAGAAAGATCCAAGACGAGCTTATATTGCTTATAAGTATCTTTATGACATGAGAAAAAATTTAAGAGAAGTTTATAGAGTATTAAAAAGAGATAAATACTATATTGTTGTGGTAGGTAATAATAGAATTCGCAATGTCTTATTTAAAAACTGGAACTATATTAAGTTAATGGCTATAGAAATAGGCTTTAGGGTTGAAAATTATTTCGCATCAGAGATTATTAAACATTTTATTAAAGTCCCCAGAGAAGAAAGAATTAACACAGATTGGATATTGGTTTTTAAAAAAAGGTAATTCTAGAGGTATTAATATGGATGAGTCTGGAAAAAGAGGATTACAAGCATCTGTGGAGGGTTTTGCCCACGAACACATTGTTGCTGGTATTTTGATGAAAAAATTTCAGAATGTTTCTTTAGTAGACTTACCTTTATCGCCTTATGATATTATCATTGTATTTAAAAAAAAGGATAGCACAGAAGATATAATACGTGCACAAGTAAAAACTGCCAAAAAATCCATTAGTTTTATAGGAGGGACAAGAGGCGGTATTGATCGGGAATATAAATCAGGAGTTAAAGAATATAAACAATCTACATCAACCTCAGATGTAGTAATTGGCATCCATCCCCTTGGAAACAATTCCTATGATTTGTATTTTGTCCCAACCATTCTGATTGAAAAATTAAATCAGAAGAGTATTTCAATAAAGAAGGTAGAAAAGTTGAAAAATAACTATTTCATTTTAAGGAATTGTAAAAATTATAATTTAGTTATAAATAAAGCTAAAGAATATGGGATTATTAGGAGTAAAAAATGCTAAAGACAAGGGAAGGAGATTTATTAGCTAGTGGGATAAAGTTTGGCATCATTGTGAGTCGTTTTAATGAATTTATGGTTCAGAGATTATTAGAAGGAGCCCTAGATGCAGTTGTTCGTCATGGAGGTAAAAAAGAAGATATAGAGATAGTGCGTGTCCCCGGTGCTTATGAAATTCCTCTGGTGGCTAAAGCTATGGCTAAATCAGGACGTTATGATGCTATCATTGCCTTGGGAGTGATTATCAGAGGGGCCACACCCCATTTTGAGTATATATCTTCAGAAGTAGCCAAGGGAATTGCTCAGGTTCAGTTAGAAACAGGAATGCCTATTGGATTTGGTATTATTACCGCCGATACCATTGAACAGGCTATTGAAAGAGCAGGTTCAAAGGCAGGCAATAAGGGCTGGCATGCTGCTTTAGCAACCATAGAAATGGTTAATGTGTTGAGGAAGTTTTAAATATGGAGGCAGAACCACCGCATTTTTCAAGAAAGGCTAGACACAAGGCGAGGGCTATTGCGCTGCAAGTGCTTTATCAAAAAGAAATTATTGAGGAACCTTTGGAGAATATTTGGGCATTTTTTTGTAAACATTATCAATATCCCAAAGAAAGTTTGGATTATGCATGGAAACTAGTGCAGGGAGTAGTTGAGAACCAACCTCAGATAGACCTTCTACTAGGTCAGTATGCACCCCATTGGCAGATAGAGCGTATGCCTTTTATTGAGAGAAATATTTTACGCTTGGCAACTTATGAAATGCTTTATATCTCTGATGTCCCACCTAAAGTTAGCATTAATGAGGCCATTGAGTTAGCCAAAATATATGGGTCAAAGACCTCAAGCACCTTTGTGAATGCTATTTTAGATGCTATTTATCATAAAGAGATAAAAGGTAAGTAAAAGGGAGAACCATGCAAGAAAGCTATAAACCTCACAAAATAGAAAAAAAATGGCAAAGTAGGTGGGAAAAAACCAAACTTTATAAAGCAAGGGAAAACTACCAAAAAAAGTATTATGTCTTAGAAATGTTCCCCTATCCTTCTGGTCGCATCCATATGGGTCATGTGCGGAATTATTGTATTGGAGATGTAATAGCTCGCTATAAAAAAATGCTGGGATTCAATGTTTTACATCCTATGGGCTGGGATGCCTTTGGACTACCTGCTGAAAATGCAGCCATTTCTCAAGGCATTCACCCTGCTAAATGGACATATGACAATATTGATTACATGCGAAGACAATTAAAAAGAATGGGATTTAGCTATGACTGGGATAGGGAATTTGCTACTTGTGATCCCGATTATTATAAGTGGGAACAGTTGTTATTTTTAGATATGTTTGAAAGGGGTTTAGTTTATAGAAAAAAGTCTCCGGTCAACTGGTGTCCAGGCTGTAAGACTGTCTTAGCTAACGAACAAGTAGAAGAAGGCCGGTGTTGGCGTTGTGGAAGTGAAGTAGAAATAAAACAATTAAAACAATGGTTTTTTAAAATTACGGCCTATGCAGAAGAATTGCTTTCCTATTGTGATAGATTAAAAGGGTGGCCAGAAAAAGTCTTAATTATGCAACGTAACTGGATTGGGAAAAGTAAAGGGGCAGAAATAAGGTTCCCCCTGATTAATCATCCAGGAGAAATTACCATTTTTACCACTCGTCCTGACACCATTTATGGCGTCACCTTTATGTCTTTGGCTCCTGAACATCCTTTAGTTCAAAAGTTAACCAAAGGCACACCTCAAGAAAAGATAGTGAATCAATTTATTGAACGTGTCAAGAAACAAACTCACTTAGAGAGAATGGCTGAAGATGTGGAAAAAGAAGGGGTATTTACAGGTGCTTATTGTCAACATCCTCTTTTAGATAAAAAAATACCTATCTATGTGGCAAATTTTGTCTTAATAGAATATGGAACAGGGGCTGTCATGGCTGTGCCAGCCCATGACCAACGGGACTTTGAATTTGCTAAAAAATACAACTTACCTATAAAAGTGGTAATTCAGCCATCAGATAGGACATTAAATCCTGAAACCATGGAGGCTGCTTACACAGAACCTGGTATCATAACCAATTCAGGTCATTTTGATGGATTGCCTAGTGAACAGGCAAAAGAAGCCATCATTCAATATCTGGAAGAAAGGGGACTGGGCAAAAGGAAAATTAGTTATCGTTTGAGGGATTGGGGCATTTCTCGACAACGCTATTGGGGAACACCTATACCTGTCGTTTATTGCCCTAAGTGTGGAATTGTGCCTGTTCCTAAAGAGGAATTGCCCATCATATTGCCCTTAGAAATCAATGTAAAAGAAAAAGGTGCATCAGCTTTAGCAGATTATCCTGCTTTTTTAGAAACTACCTGCCCTAAATGTGGTGGTAAGGCCAGGCGGGAGACTGACACCATGGATACCTTTGTTGAATCTTCTTGGTATTTTGCAAGATATGCCTGCCCGGATGAAAAAGCGGCTCCCTTGGACAAAAAACGTGTTGATTATTGGCTACCGGTAGATCAATATATTGGAGGTATTGAACATGCGGTATTGCACCTTCTTTATGCCCGCTTTTTTACTAAAGTATTAAGGGATTTGGGCTGGCTAAAAATAGATGAACCTTTTATAAATCTCCTTACTCAAGGAATGGTCTGTAAAGAAACCTACCGCTGTCCTGAACACGGTTATCTAATTCCAGAAGAAGAATGTAAACAGGGAAGGTGTATTTATTGTGGCAAAAAAGTGGAAATAGGACGTCTGGAAAAGATGTCCAAATCAAAGAAGAATATTGTTGACCCTGAAAAGATGATTAATCAATATGGAGCAGATACCGTAAGATTATTTATTTTGTTTGCCGCTCCACCAGAGAGGGATTTAGAATGGAGCCCTCAGGGTGTAGAAGGCGCACATAGATTTCTACAACGCATCTGGCGACTTATTAAAGAAATCTCACCCTCTCTTAATAATAAATCCGAAAGAAAAAATTTGGATGAAGGAGAAAAACTATTATATCGAAAAACACATCAGACTATAAAAAAGGTTACTGAAGACATAGAAAGATTTCATTTCAATACTGCCATTAGTGCCCTTATGGAATTTTTCAATGTGATCACAGACTTTGTGCAAAAAAATGAGACAAAGAGGTCTTTAGTATTAAAAGATGCCATAGAAAAATTTGTTATTTTACTTTCTCCTTTTGTTCCCCATATTACTGAAGAATTATGGCATCTGATGGGACATAAAACCTGGCTTATAGAACAGCCATGGCCTAAATGGGAAGAAGAGGCCCTCAAAGAAGAACTCCTCTTAGTGGTAATCCAAATCAATGGAAAGGTCAGAGCAAGGATGCAGGTTCCAGCAGAAATTTCTGAACAGGAGGTAAAAAAACAAGCCCTGAATCAGGAAAGAATAAAACAA
>Ga0190334_1001445_pt1 | contig 10277 bp, 16 predicted proteins | sample 48720478_MG_FD_161270 | JGI IMG/M metagenome (GOLD analysis project Ga0190334, IMG submission 161270) | Hydrothermal vent sediment bacterial communities from Southern Trench, Guaymas Basin, Mexico - 4872-04-7-8_MG | ecosystem: Environmental > Aquatic > Marine > Hydrothermal vents > Sediment ...
TCTTTTCTAAAGCTTTTTTTGCTTCATTATAAAGACACTCACACGGCCTTGCTATCAATCGCCCGTAACTATCTTTTGAAATCAACCAGCCCTTCCAATCACAATTCTCACAACCTATTTTTCTATTTTTATTCTCACTCTCTTCAATATATTCAAGAGCTCTCCGAATCTCCGTAACGGATACTATTGAACTCCTAAGAAATTTATCATCTGGGTCTCTCATATCTATCGCTACGTTTATTGCTCTCTTCAGCACCGGCAATGGATAACCCTTCAATTCGCTGTAATAAAATTCAAGTGTATCAAGATTTATCTTCTGACCGAAGTGCTGAGCCATTCTGTCAAGAGTAATTTTGAACTGTGATTTATCTTTAAAGTCCATACCTCACCTCTTTTTTAACCATTCGTTATATTTTTTCTGTTCTTCTTCTTCTTTCTGTAATCCACTCTCAGCCCAAAGCCTGCCGAATTGCTTTCTTAATTTATCAGCCGATAATATGTTCTTATACCAAAAATCACTCTCATCAAAAATCCACGCTATAAGCCTTTTTATTTCATCTTCCGTAGCTTCTTTTTTGTCAATCATGATGCGGAAGGTATTAGCCCAATTCTCTTTATATCTCTTTCCTTGAAATCTATATCTCGGTAATTTTTCTTTTATTTTTCGTTCTAAAAAAATAGCAAGTTCAGAATATTTTTCTGAACATTCTTTTTTTATTTTATTTTTATTTATTTTATTTAAACTTATAGGTGATTTAATCTGATTTAATCTTGAGTTCTCATGATTAATTCCTGAATTGATTATATTTTCTTCTGTTGGAGCAGGGATTTTAGACTTAGCTTCTCTATTTTTATCTATTTTTTGATATTTATGAAATTTTTCTAATTGAAGATATAATTCATCATTGGCTTTATATAAAATAATTAATTTTGCTTCATCTAATTCTTTTAATAGTTTTTTAATTTTAGATATTGTCATTGATTTAATCTTTGGAAATACATGCCCTTTTATAATATCCGGGTCTGCTGAATGTCGCCCTTCAACATCAAGATGAGGTAGAAGCCAAGTATAAAGAAGTCGTGCTGAGTCATTTTTTAATGCCCCTAATTTTTTACTTTCAGATATACATTTTTTAAGCATTCTTCCTTCCGGCATTATTCTTCCTTTTTCTCCCGGCGCCTTTTCCATGTCCAAAGAATTCCACACATATAAGAAAAACGGTCACTTTCTTTTAAATATGACCTTGCCCAAGTAATTTCCATTGCTTCTTCTATTTCATATTTATTAAATGTTCTTAGTAAATTTTTAATATATCTTCTATATAAATCACTAAAACAATAATCTTCTTCTCCTTTAAGGCTAAACCATTTTCTATCTAAATAATCGATATCAGCTTCAATTCTCTTTTTTATTTTCTCCTGATATTTATAAAATTCTTTTAATTGCAATTCTCTTTCCTTTAGTCGCTCTGTTCTCTCTCTTATTGATTCTGGCAATATCCTTAAATTTCCAGCCCTCTTACCTCTATTACATTCAAAACAAGAGGTAATAAGATTCTCTGGGTCATCTTTTCCACCTCTTTTTCTGGGTAATATATGGTCTATCTCTAAAATGACCTCAGGGGGACGCTTTCCACAATATTGGCATTGAAAACTATCTCTTATAAAAATTTCAAATCTTAGCTTCTTGGTTACTGACATATTTTCTCCTTTCGTATAAAAAAATATCATCGTCTCTGCTTTGATAAGAGAGAGCCATCAGTTTGAAAAAATAAAGGAGGAATAAAGGGAGGATTGACTGACAGCTCTCTCATCAGCTTCTATGTCTTAATCTTGATTTTATGTGGTATTGAAATTTTATGTGGTATTGAATTAATATTTATCTTGAGCTGTTCAAGCTCTTTCTTTATCGAATTGACTGAAGTAGCATTAAAACGTTCAATCTCTTTTCTTATTCCATGCATTTGAAGTGCCGTCTCTTTAAATGAACATCTTTCTAAATGCTTCAACCATAATGCACATATTTCCTTTTCGCATGTATTATTAGTAAACGGGCAAAAATCTCTCATTATTTCTCTCCTATACCCAAGCATTCATCACTGACAATGGCTCTCTTTATTGTTTCTGTTTTCCACTCAATCTTGCAATTTGGCATAAACTTCGGATTATAGATGATGACCTCAATCTCAATGAATCTTGATTCTTCTCTAAGATAATCATACGCCTTTAAGAATATCAATTTACCATCATCATTGACATAAGCAAATCTCTCTAATTTCAAATTGGGAAAAGCTGATTCAATCAGCTTACAGACCAATTTAAATTCACCTGAATCAACCTCTTTTTTATCTCTTATACTTCCTTTCCAAATTGATAGATGAAAGCCTACGTCATTGATATCTACATTCCAACCCTCTGGTAATGCAGTAATAATCTTATCTGAGACCTCTTTACAAAGTTCAATTCTCTCTAAAAACAAATCATATCTTTCTTTTGCTCTTTTTTTAGCTTCCTCATAATTCATTATTCACCTCCAAGCTTCTTAATAACAGTCCTAAATGCTTCTCTCTTCTGAGCAAATTCTTTTTTCACTTCATCTGGTACTTTATAGAACGTTGTTTCATACTTTTTGCTCTCAATAAGAAAATCACCAACTACAGCATTCTTGCCTCTGAACATGGTCTTGATTTCTTTATCAATCGCTTGATATTCTTCAGCAGCAGCTTTCAACTCTTCTCTTCTCTGAAGCTTTTCAACTAAATCTTCATCTGAAATAATATCGAATCCTTCACCAAAGTCCTTGTCTGGGAAACAATATGTGAGAGCAAAATCACATGACGTACAGATATCTTTATATTTAGGCTCTGGGATTATACCTTTCTCCGCATTCTCATTTGCTCTTTCTGCTCTCTTCAATAATTCTTCAGCATAATCATAATCAAGATTCATAACCCAAAATAAAAACCTGCCACTCACCTTGTCATAGAAAATCCAGAGTCCATATTCAACGCCTTTCTGCAGCATGTAGACCATCAATTGAGCCGGATATTTTCTAACCCAATGATATTTTGACTTTGTCAACGATATGCTTTGAGTCTTATGCTGAACGATTGACCTGAATACGTTCGGTGAGCATGCTTTATGCTCTGCTGGGATTTCAATCTTCTTTCCGTCAATTTTAAGCCAAGCGACGCCGTCAGTCCTGCCAGAGATTTTATATTTATGCCATCTATAATATTGAGCAGCTGGTTGAATTGGTAATCCTGCTTGATTCAAGAATGTGAGATTCGGCAGCTCGACAATATTACCAGTCCTAAAGAGCTGTTTTTTATCAGGTGTTAACTTCGGTCTGAGGTCACCTTTCAATCGACAGAGAGCATGATATGTATCACAATTAACACCGAGGTCAGAAGCTCTATTCGTATCTCTACTGATGGAGTTTGTGATTTCAGAAATTATATGCTTTTGAAGCTTCTCATTTAACATAGATTCTATTTTTTCTATATCAATCATTTTCTATATCCTCGAAAGCTTTCCCGAAATAATCTTCATATTCTTTTACTGCTCTATTGAAAGTAGCTTCTATCCATTTATCACTCTTTAAATCTTCAAGCTTCTCTGCTTTGAACGTCTTCTTACCCACGGTGAAGCTACTGAATTTAATCAATTTCGCATGAGCTTCTTGTTCATCTCCTGCCGTCAATTCAAGACAGATATTCCAAAGCTTCTCTCTTTTTTTCAATGCTCCATTTGATATTTTTCTCTCTTCTTTTTTCTTACCTGATTTGAATTTGACTCTTGCAATCTTATCAATATCAATCCCCGCTGCTTTCAATTCATCTTCAGTAATATTGACGAGCCCAGCAAGTCGCTTGATAAGTCGATTGTAGAGATTCGTCACAGCTTTTTTTCGTATCATGTTCATATCAACGTCTTCAATCGGTAGCAGTTTGCCGTTCACTGTACCAAAGAATTTGTCTCTCTGGCTACATGTTCCGATATCTTCAACGTATCGGTTCAATTTCCTTGAGAGCGCTTGACCATGAGCGACGAACTGATAATACCGACCTTTCTTGTCTTCATGCCATTCAAGCTTCGGTGTTTCTGACTTGATATGAATCCCCCAAGCTATAGCAATCTTCTCAGCTCCTGAATCCATGAGATATAAAGAAGTATCTTGAAATAACCAGTCTTTATAATTAGTAAGTGATAATGAGAGAGTCCTCACCTTCTTGAAAAATTCAATATTCTCTTCTACCTGTTCGATTTGCTGAGTGATATTGATGATGCTTTCTTCTTCTGGTACGGCGACTGCCGGCATTTCACTTTCGCCGTCGAGCTGTTGCAGCTCTTGACTTTTTTGTTCTTTTTCATTATCTTTCATATAAACCTCCTTTGTCCCTGCATAATTCTCAAAAGAGCATTAAGGCAGGGCTTTATTTTTTTAAAATCTTTTCTTTTTTCCCTTTTCCACCTATTAGTTGAAATCTTTTAACCTGTTTCCCTGTTAATGCCTTTGCTTCTAAAGCAACTCTTGCCCTTTCATCCAAAGCTAAATCAATCCCGACTTTCTTTTTTCTATCTATTTCAAGGTCACCTTCAAGCATGGCACAGTCTTCTTTACTATTTATATCAACCGGCTTTAATCCAAAAATATATTTTTTGAATCCAGTTCCGCCCGCCCATAATCTTCTAATTGGGATTCCCAACTTTTGACTCCGTTTTCTTGCAGGATAAAGTTTTGATTTAATCAATTCATATCTTTCATCTTTTGTTAAATTCTGCATTTCAGGCATATCTCTATATTGACTTTCTAGCTCATCGATTGTGATGGATTTGCAACCATTTTGATAGGACAATTTAATTTTTTCTATAATTCTTTGAAGGATTCTATCTTTAATTCTTCTCATTTAATTTTCTCTTTTTTGGATTCTATTAAAAGCTTAAAGCTTTCAAATAAATCTGATTTTTTTTCTTCCGTTGACATCAATATACGAAACGTATCAAAAAGCCGAGCAATAGAATAGATAAAATCTTGCCCCTCTTTTGATTTCTGATAATAATCAGAGAGAAGAACATCTTTATATTCTAATAATCCAATCAAATCATGATATAAAGAATCAGTCTTTTTGGTAATTTGTTTGAGATGGTATTCAAACTCTTGTCGTCGGATTCGTTCCTTTTCTTCAGCCTTTTCTTCCATCCGATATTTTTCTTCAAATACTATTTCTTGAATTGAATCTTCACCAAAATTTTGAGTTTCAATAATCTTTTTAGCTGCTTTCCTTTGCTGTTCTGAGGTTACATTTTTAGTCTTTTTTATTGCTCTTACGAAATTTCTTGCTGTTCTCTCGGTAGGAAGATTTTCTATCGCTTCTTTATCAATTATGCCATTTTTTATGAGCCCAAGTCGTTCAAGAGAATAATAAACTCTCCTTGCGCCCCAATTTCCACCAAGAAACGCAGAAATCATTTGAGCTTCTATGCTTGTTCCGGGCATTTGTTGAAATTTTCTCCTCGGAGAAAATTCTGGTCTCTTTTTAAGAAAGTCTCTTGCTACCCTAACCGTTTCATCAATAATTTTTGGGCTTGTCCCCCAGCTCTCATCATTCTCATTCGCCATAATACGAATCATCATAGCGTCGTCTAAATCTTTAATCGATATATCTATTTCATAATCAGGCTTAAATAATTCTTTGAGGACTTTTAATCTGTGATGTCCGTAGGCAATCTCAATCTTGCCGTTGTTTTTTCGAGCTAAAATATTATCCCAAAAGCCAGTCTGATTGATTGATTTTTTAAGGCTCTCAATCTTCGCTGGATTGATAGGATAATTTTTAATATCTCGGAACGGATTAGGCTGTAAATCTTTGATTTTTACTTTCATTTAACCTCCTTCGCTCTGTCTATCTCAGACAGGACTTTTTTTAATTGCTTTATCTAAAAGCTCAATGCTTTTCTTTAAAGAATTTAAAGAACTTTTTATAATTTCAAATTGTTCATTCAATTCTTTAAGTTCATTTTCGATTTTAGAGATTCTTTTTTTCAAGGCATCCGGCATTCTATGATATTGCACTCTGCAATTATCATTATGGAACTTCTGCCATGCTCTTTTAGGGAGAAATAATTTACCGCAGTTCTTACAGCGGATTTTTTCTAATTTCGCCTTAGCTTTCATTTAAGCGTCGTTTTTTCTTTATTAATAGATTTATATACCTCGATATATATATTGATGCGTAAACGCATTATACGCATTATTTCACGTATTTTTCGTATTATTCTTGACCCTCATTCTTCTTTATTAATGAAATCGGTGAATCCATCTTCTCTGGTGTTATAGATGGTTCTCTAAAACAATCCGGAGAGCTAACGAATTTTTCAATAGCTTCTTTTATTAAATATGATTTAGAACGCTTCCTTGCTTGCTTCACTAAATTAAGTGCTTTATTAGTTTCTTTATCGATAATCGTTGATACAGCAATTCCGATTTTTGTGAAATTTGTATTTGCTCCTCTTTTACCCATGAAGCACCTCCGTAAAAAATATTTTCACTAATTAATATATAGAATTCATCGTTTTATGTCAATAATTTTTTGAAAATTTTTGATTCAGTAAGAAAAAAATTTTATATTTTTTTTCGGGAACTGCCTAAGTTATTGAAATTAAAGAAAAAAAAATTTTAAAAAATTTTAAAAAAGTTCTTGACAAATCAAATAAAGTACATTATTATTTAATTAGTTACCAGTTATGGTAACGGTAAGTTCTTTGAAAAAGAAAGTTGAAGTCAAGTCAAGAGTGATGATAATCACTCTGAGACAGCCGTCAGAAGCTTCGGCAGATGATGCCTGAAATTCTCAATAAAGAGTGCTGTCAGTGAATCTTGATTGATTGAGACAGAATAAAATCCTCCTCCCTGATTGATATTTTATCAGAGAGCAGCAAGGGGATTTTCATGATTTCCTTGCTCTCCATCTGATGAATCAATCATCTAAAAATTTTTTTAAGGGAGGATTCAAATGACCGAACTCAGAGACAAAATTTATCGACTTGGAGAAATCCAAGATGAAATGCTTGCTCTTCTAGATGAAGCGAGAGAGATTCTCAGAGATACGAAAGCGTATGATAGAGCCGATGCATATTGGCTGGCTCATATCACGACTGCCCTCACCAATGAACATGGTTATCTTGATAGGTCAATGTGTTCAATGGAAGATACAATCCGAGAATTAGAAGAAACTGAAACGAATTGGAGGGATTAAAATGAAAAATTTAAAAAGAGAAATCAGAGAAATCAAAGCAAGAATCAGAGCTGAGAAAAGAGAATTAACGAATCTAAGAGAACTTAGAGCCGGATGCGGCAAGAGCATTAATACCGATATGCTTGATTTAGAGATTTCAGCTCTTGAAGATGATATCATTTCTCTTAAAGCAAATTTAGAAGAAATAGAGAGATAATCTCAGAAAAGCAAATGTCGAAACGGCCGAGGTCATCGGCCGTCATCTTGAGGTTAGCCGCTCAAGGTCTGATGATGATAGGCTAAAAATCTTTTAAGGGAGGATTTCATGAATAACTTTCATTATGGTTTAGAGTATGTCTTGAATCATACTGATGAAGAGATTCAAGATATGGCTAAGAGGTTAGCAAAAAAAAATAGAATTGCTCGAGAAGATGCAGTAAAGAAAATGAAGATGCAAAAACTGAAAAGACAACTGCATAATGAACTCAATACGGCATTCGGGAAAGCTATCGAAAAAGAACTTGGACGCAGATTCAATCGGCTTTATCGTCTAAGAATGAAAGCATAATGAGATTAAAATGAATAAAGTAAAAAACGATGATTTAAAAAAAATAATAATCGATTCAGATGAACCACAATGGTTGAAAGAAATACGCTTGTTCGGTATGAAGCTCGTCCAGAAACATAATGATATTGAAACAGCTTTAAAAAGATTTCCTGAAAGCAAGGCTCTATTGGGAAGGCTCAGATTGATTGTTGAAATTGAGAATGAGTTCGTAGAGGTCTTTGACCAAGCTGTAAAGAGCAGAGTTTAGACACTTCAGACTCTGGCAAAGGTATTTTATAGATATCTTTGCCGAGCCTCTGAAGAGCTAAGCTTTTCAAAATTTAATAAGGGAGGTATTTCATGGTAAAACTTCATTATGTAAAAAAAGCAAGAAAGGACTATCCAGAAGCTGGCATCAAGAAAGGTGAACCATATTACTGGTGGAAGTTTCGATTCAGCGGCATCAGACGCAGTAAATTCAGACCGAGAAGAAGCCAGCTCACTCAATCTGAATTTCTTGCTCAAGTCTACGATATTGAAGATACGATTGCTGATTTGAACACAGTCAGTTCATTCGAAGAGCTATCAGAAGCCGTCATCGATATCGTAGAAGAAATCAGAAGGCTTGCTGAAGAGCAGCAGGATAAGCTCGACAATATGCCAGATTCTCTACAATACAGCCCGACTGGTGAACTGCTAGAGAATAGAATCAGAGCATGTGAAGAATGGGCAGATGAAATTGAATATGTTGAACTTGACCCAGATATAGATAGACATGATTATATCTCAAACAGAGATTATAGAGAAGCAATCCGAGATGCTCTTGATGAAGCGATTGAACAGATTCAATCTTGTGAATATCTGGGTGAATGAATCGTAATTTTCAGATTGCAGCAAAGGCTTTTTTAGTCTTTGCTCAATCTCTGAGGATGCGATTCCTCAAAATTATTAAGGGAGGATTATATGAATAAGCTCACTAAAATCAAAATTCAACTTGCAAAACTCGATAGCTCAGAGCTTAAAGAATTTAGAAATTGGTTGAATAAAAAAATAGGACAGAAACAGAGAGAAGAGCTTCAGAAAGCAACCGAAGAGCATGATAGACAAATAAAATCTCTATCAGCAGATGCAGAAGTCATGTATACGAATTCAGCATTCAAACTTGCCGGTCACATTGGCAGGATTGTAAGACATACAAGAAAATATACAATAGTTGATTTCGATGAGTTCGGTATATGGAGAATCCCGAGAATGCATCTTACGACAGATATCAATAAAGAGAAAGCAGATAATCTGAAAATGAGTTATAGAATGTCGCAAAAATTGACCTCAGTTTTTCAGAAATTGACAGCAGATAGACGCCCGAGATGTTGGGCATGTAAAGGACGCCTTGATAAAGGTGAATCAAAAAGATTTCTGGATGAAGGTGTCTTCAAAGCTCATGGTATCAAGAATTATTATACAATGCATAAATATAGAAAAGATTGTGGGAATAAAAAGCAGTGGACAGAGATGCGACGCAAGCTTAAAGCGAGTTGAATTAAGTCGAAACGGTGGCAAAGTCAGCATGCTCTGGAGCTGAGGCTCTAGCCATGGTATTGCCCTCGCTGGGGAAATCTGGCGTCCCCGGGCCGTCGCTCTCAAATGACCCCTGAGAGCCTGATGATGACAGGTCAAAATTTTTTAAGAGGAGGTATGATATGACGCAAGTATCGTATAATGAAGTAAGAAGAGTTGATGAAACTCTTGTCAGAGCCATCGAAGCTCCGTCGTTCACCAAGACATGGAGACCATATAGTCATGCGGATGTGATTGACGCAATCGGCTCAGCATGTTCAAAGCTGAATATTGAACCAGCGAATAAAAAATACAGCTTATCCAGAGATGGTGATTCTATGTTCGCAGTATGGCAGCTTAATAATACTGGCAACGAAGAAATGGACTTCTCAATCGGTTTCAGAAATTCAATCAATAAGATGTTCGCAATTGGTATCTGTGCCGGCAAGGTCGTTTTCGTCTGTTCTAATATGATGTTTGAATCAGATTTCATCTTATTTAGAAAACATTCCGGCAGTTTAGAACATTATGAGATTGAATTTTTAGCAGTTGAAACGCTAAAGCAAGTGACAGACCGTTTTACATCGCTCAATGAATGGCATCAAAGTTTAAGAAACGTTGAATTAGCTGCTTCTCAAGCTTCGCTTATTACCATTGCTGCAATGAGAAATAGGATATTTTCAACGTCGAGTTATAACAAATTCCATGAACTCTATTTCGGCAACGGCAAAAAACCGAAATATGAACCGACGCTTTACGGCTGGCATGGTGCTGCGACTGAGGTCGTTAGAGACCTCTCGCTTATCTCAGTATATGATAGAAACGTATTATTGAACAGATTTATCAGGCATGAAGTGCCGAAGATATTGAAAGAAGAAAAAAAATCATATGTAGATTTTACTCAAATAAGAGAGAATGCAAGAATTATTGAATTC
>Ga0190334_1001446_pt1 | contig 10276 bp, 7 predicted proteins | sample 48720478_MG_FD_161270 | JGI IMG/M metagenome (GOLD analysis project Ga0190334, IMG submission 161270) | Hydrothermal vent sediment bacterial communities from Southern Trench, Guaymas Basin, Mexico - 4872-04-7-8_MG | ecosystem: Environmental > Aquatic > Marine > Hydrothermal vents > Sediment ...
TAAAAGATGGTAAGAAGTTGTGTTAAGATCGACCCCTACGCGATTAACAACAGAAACCACTGTCTCATCAAGCTTTTTCTTCAACAACTTCTGATTCACATCATGTTGATACTGTCCGACACCTATGGATTTTGGTTCTATTTTTACAAGCTCTGCAAGTGGATCCTGAAATCTTCTGCCAATGGAAATTGCTCCTCTTACTGTCACATCATAATCGGGAAACTCTTCACGGGCAGCTTTTGAAGCTGAGTACACAGAAGCACCAGCTTCATTTACCACACTTACGATTACTCCCTTTTCTTTAAAAATAGACTTAAAAAAGTCTGCTGTTTCTCTTGACGCCGTTCCATTTCCAATTGCCACAGCTTCTATCTTATATTTATCATAAAGTCTTAAAACAATCTCCTTTGCTTCATCTATCTTTTCATGAGGTTTAACAGGATAAATTGTTGTATGCTCCAATACCTTTCCTGCTCTATCCAAGACGACAATTTTACACCCTGTTCTGAATCCAGGATCAACACCCATCACAACAAGTTCTCCAGCCGGAGGAAACAACAAAAGCTGCTCCAAGTTTTTAGAAAATACCTTCATTGCTTCTTTATCAGCTTTAGATTTTAATTCAGATCTAACTTCAAGCTCTATAGAAGGAAAGACCAATCTTTTTAATGAATCTCTCAGGAACTCATCAAGCAATTCCTTTCTCGGGTGTCTTTCATTATAAAAGAAATTATAAGAGCCAACAACAGCCTCTTCTAAACTTACCTTAATAGAGGACTTTAAAACACCCTCTTTCTCCCCTCTTCTTATGGCAAGAATTCTATGAGAAGGAATCTTTCTCACTGGTTCTTCGAACTCATAATACTGCTCATATTTACTCCTTTTACCTTTCCAATCCTTGGTAACATTAACACTCCAAACACCTTTTTCGAAAAAGAGCTTTCTAATAAAACGCCTCAATTCCAAGTTTTCGGAAAAATTTTCAGCAATTATAAAGCCAGCTCCTTCAATAGCTTCTTCAACAGAAAAAACCTTTCTTTTCTCTGAGACAAATTTCTTTGCTAAAATATTGATATCTTCGGTCTCACCAGGGTTGAGAATTAAAGCTGCAAAAGGCTCCAACCCTTTCTCTTTTGCAATAGTTGCCTTTGTTCTCTTTTTAGGCTTAAACGGGAGATAAATATCCTCAAGTTCGTTTTTTGAATAAGTTGTTTTTATCTTATTTTTAAGCTCTGCGGATAGCTTTCCCTGTGATTCAATAGTTTTTACAATAGTCTTTTTTCGTGAGTTTAATTCATTAATAAAATCAAAAAGCTCCTTTATTTCTTGAATTTCAACTTCGTTCATACTCCCACTAACTTCTTTTCTATACCTGGCAATAAATGGAACAGTTATTTCTTCTTCAAGAAGACTTACGATATTTTTAATGTAAACTTTACTTTTTCCAGTCTTTTCCGCTATAAAGTTAAGATCCTTAAGATTCATAAAACCTCCACTTTCAAAGTGTGGAAGATTTTATCATACGGGGATAAAAATGAAAAAGGTAGAAAATTAATTCTTTATTTTAAAAATCTTTCTCCCTCTAAAGCCACTGTTTAGATCCGTTACAATCGTATCCAAATGAACTTTTCCTTTTTTCTTTATAATAAGGGGGAATTTTACCACTATGTATTTCATTCTTAAAACTTCCTCTTTGTCTAATTCCAAACTTTTTTCTCTTATGAGCTTAGAAAAAGTCTTATCCTCAAAATAGAGCAAAAACTCAACCCTAATTTTAATTATCTCTCTCCCATTCTTTTCTTTTAAAAGTAAACTTTTCACAGGTATCTTAATTTCCACTTCTTTTTTATCAGAAAAATACTTTAATTTAAAATTAATAGGTTTTACAACAAATTTAACTTCACTTCCTCCCATTAATGTATATTTTGCCATCTCTATTGCATCTAAAAGATCAGAGTTATATGTAATCAATTCATAGCGTCCGCTCCCATCTTTATCTACAAACTGTAAAGCCAACCTATAATTTCCATAAAGCCAGATTTTAACTCCTTTATAATAGCCGGAAAGCATAGGATAGTCTCTCACATTATCGGGAGGACCTAAAAGGATATAAATTCTTCCTCTATCAGTGTTCCAACCGGGCATTCCTCCCTCTTTAAAATAACGGGAAGCATATTCAAACCTTCTCTCTATTTCTACTTTATACTCATTTATCTCTGTATAAGGATTGGGATCTCTTATTTCCCAAAACTCTTTAATAAATTCTTTTCTAGATTTTACATCAGGAAGATTTAAAAATACTTCCTCCTCTTGTTTAGTCATCAAAAGCCTTGCTTTTTTGTAAAAAGTCTCACTGTAGGGATCTAACCTGACATTCTTTGGAATGTAACAACCTGCTATAAAAAGCTCAAATCCTAGAAACCCAATTATTAAAAATAAAACAGTATAATATCTTTTCATTTTTCCATTCTCCTTTTGATTCCGTCCCAACATTAAAGTCTACTGCTGTCTTTAACCTAAATGACCTAATAGCAACACCTTCTAAAGGATTTCCGTTTTTATTATACACAAAACCTTTTAATTTCCCTTCCCCTGTATAATCACCTGATAAAACAAATGATATCACCACGAATAAGGCCAAAGCTACTAAACCTATTTTTTTTAGCATTTTAAACATCCTAATTTACATCAGTAAAAAAATTATACTATAAAAGAGAAGGCTTTGCAAAAAAGAGAGTATCAATTAATAAATTATAAACTTTTCAATCACAAAACATATAAAAATAATAAAAAGAAACCATCCCCATAAAAATAGAACGAACCTTTCATTAAAAACAAATCTCACTTTTCTGTTTAATTTTTGCCTTGTTCCTTTAATAATAAAAATAATGAGAAAGGGGATAAAAAATCCTGTAAGATTCCACCAAAGCCATGATACTTCAGGATGCCTTATCCATAAAAAGATATTTACCATTATAGCAAAGGCAAAACCCATTAAAGTTTCAAATTCTTTTGCTTTGGTAAAAATACCTATAAAAAAGAAAGCTGCAATAGGGCCATAAAAGGCTGATCCTATTTTATTTACAATCTCGACAACAGTTTCACTACTGTTAACTATCATAAGGGCAAACATAGAAGTGAAAACACCCCATAAAATGGTGATAAAACGAGAATAAAACACTTTTTTTCCATCTTTAATTCTTTCCAAAGACGGAAAAAGTTTTATTAAAAAATCCTCCCAAGTTGCTGCACTAAGAGAATTAATAGCTGAATCAAGGGAAGACATTGAAGCTGCGAAAATACCGGAAACAACTATACCCAAAACGCCAGCGGGTAAATATGTTTTAAAAAAGAGAGGCATTGCATAATCCGGCGAAAGGTTAGAAAGTTTAAATGCAAAAGAAGAATCTTTCTTTAAAAAAAGTAAAAACAAAACACCCACTGCTGAATAGGTTAAAACCAAAGGAAATCTTAAAAAAGAATTAAAAACAAGGGCTTTTTTTGTTTCCATATCATTCTTTGTGCTTAAAAGTCTTTGAGCTTGACTTTGATCACATCCATAATAAGATATATAAAGAAAAAGTCCTCCAAAAAGCATAGGGAAGAATCCAAAATTTTCTCCATCTCCCAAACCGGTTTTAGTAAAATAAAATACTTTTAATCTATCAACCGATAAAGTGTGAACCCCAGAAAAATCCCAACTTAAAAGATTTAAAAGTACATAAATGGAAATTATGGAAGAAATCCATAAGATTATCAGTTGAATAATATCAGAATATATGTCAGCCTTTATTCCACCTACAGAAGTGTATAAAAGGGAGACAAAAGCAGTCAAAATAATCGTAATTTTTATATCAAGATTTAATGCAACGGATGTAACATAAGAGGTCGCAAGGAGAGCCACTCCAGAAGCAAGAGACCTTGATATTAAAAAAACAAAGCTTAAAAGAGACCTACTAAAAGATCCGAACCTTTGCTCTAAATACTCATAAATACTGATTTTTAATTTTTTTCTATAAACCGGAATAAGAACCAAAATTATTACAATCATAGCAAGAGGAACAGCAAACTCATATTGAAGCCATTTAAGCCCCCCTCCTCTTTTTATAGCTATAAAAGCTGGTACCCCCACCAAACTAATTGCACTAACTTGGTTTGCTACAAGAGAGGAACCTACCTGCCAGTATTTCAGAGTTTTTCCTGCAATATAATAATCTTCCTGATTTTTCTGTTTTTTCCCTATTATATAACTTATTCCCACAACAACAGACAAATAAATAAAAATTACAATCCAATCATAGATTGTCATTCTTCCCTAAAAGGCTATTTCTAATTTCTTTATAATGTTTTAAAAGTTCTTCTGCAATCTCAAAGGCTTTCTTCACATCACCGGATGTAGGTGTATGTTTTGCGAATTTGACAAGATCTGAAAATTCAAAAAATGAAATAAGGTTGTTTTTTAAATTAGTATCTATCTCTTCTGTAAAATCTCTTCTAAATTCATAAGTCGTCTTATCTATATAATTCTTTTTATAATAAATTGATAAGAACTTTCTTATAACATCCGTTATATCATAATAAAACTCCTTTATTAATCCTCTTCCTGTATAGTTTTCTCTCTTTATTCTTTCCAGTTCTTTCTCAAAAAACTCAATAGGATCTATTTCCTTTTCCCAGAGCTTTTGCTCTTCTTTTTTAATGTTCTTTCTCTTTAATCTTTTAACAATCACAATAATAAGAATTATCAGGGACACTAATAACAGAACCATAAAAAGAAAAGGAAAAGGAGTCCACCCTGTTTCAAGCCCCTTTTGAGGAGGAATAATATCACTTATTTTGTCCCCTTGGGAAATCATCTTTATTTTTATAGGTTTTCCTTTTATGATAATAGTATACTCCTTTCCTCTTTTATCTTTGACTTTTACTTTTATATCCGGAAGTTTTTTCAGATTTATAGAGAAAATCTGATATTCTCTTAAAATATTTATTTCCCTTTTTGAAATTTTATGATATTTATTCCGAATATAAACACCTTCTATTTTCTCATCTTCTATTGAAACAAGCCTTTCCCCCTCGGATAAATGCAAACAAACTTTTATTTTTATTAAATCTCCAATAATATAAGAATCTTTTTTATTTATGATCCTATTACTTGTTAGTTCTCTTGCAAAGGAGATGGATAAAAAAGTAATAATAATCAAAAAATACAATCTTTTTTTCATCTGACCTTTCTCTTCTCTCTAATTTTAAAAAATTTCAGCAAAATAGGAAAATAATTTTCTCCCGTAAAGATTTCCATAAAATCTGCTTTTGACAATAAAAAGGATTTTCTTACAGTATCAGAGTTTTTTTTCATCCTTCTTAAAAAACTTTCAAAAGAGCTTTTCCCCATATAAGCAATTTTACCTATTTCCATATCTTTTAAAGGTAAAACACCTACAATCTCAGGGGTTGCTTCAAACTTGTCCACAATACGAATTCCTATAACATCATGCTTTTTTGAGAGAATTTTTAAACCTTTTTCAAATTTATCGTTCTCATCAAAAAGAAAATCCGAAATAATAAAAATAATAGTTTTTCTCTTTAAAAATGAATTTATCTCTTCCAATGTTTTTGAGAAGTTTGTCCCTCCATCTTTTGCTTTGTAAGAAAGAATCTGCCTAACAATATTTAGAGAATGTTTTTTACCTTTATTCAAAGATATGTATTTTTCTACTCCATTGGAAAATAAAATCAAGCCTGTTTTATCATTGTTTTTCAAAGCCGCAAAAGTAAGAATACCTGCAATTTCTCCTCCTATCTCTCTTTTAGACTCCTCTCCGGAAAAAAATGTTGAATAGGAAGCATCATAAACAATTAAAACATTCAACTCTCTCGTTTCTTGAAAAACCTTTATATAAGGATAATTTTGTCTTGCAGTAACTTTCCAATCAATAAGCCTACTATCATCTCCAAATTGATAAGGCCTAACCTCAGAAAATTCTATACCCTGTCCTTTAAAAACAGAATGATATTCTCCACCAAAAATTTCATTTACTAACTTAACCGTCTTTATCTCAATTTTCCTTACTTTACTAATTATCTCTCCGACTGTTTTCATTTTATTACACAAGGATTTCTCTTTGATCTCCAACTCTTCGTGTAATTTCAAGATAATCCAAAAGTTCAAGGATAGGAACACTGTATTTTCTGCTCAACCCTGTAATCTCCTTAAAATCCTTGATTTTAAACTTCGGTTTGTGAACCTTCATTTTTCTTAATTCCCTTATTAAATATTGAAGATACTCATCATTGAGAAAAAAGCCACCTTTAACAGGTAAAATCTTTTTCTTTTCTATTAAAATATCAAGATATTTTTTTAAAAGCACTTTATCTATCCCCAATTCCTTTGAAAGACTATCTTCATCCATTGGGTTAAACTTTTCTTTTGAATAAATTTCTTCAAGTTCTCTCAGAATTTCTTCCTCTCTCTCTGTTAAAATATCCCCGCGACGTGTAAATACTCTGTCGGAATAAAACTCTATTTTCCCATCTTTTTCAAGTTTTTTTAATATGAATTTAAACACCCTGAAACTTTTTATCTGACTTTTCTTTTTTACCTCGGATATCTTAATTCCGAATCTTATTCCATTTTTTACCTCTCTCCTACTTATCACTTGCAATACCTTATTGTATAAAGATTCAAGAAAATCTCTTCTGATAAAAGAATAATTTTTTAAAGAGAGTAAAAGAATATCAGAGGAAAATTCATATTCCTTAATAATAAAATCCAATTTCTTTTTATTAAAATTAAGTAAAAGAAAATCTCCACCAATACCCCTTTTCCCGGAATATTTTATAAGAAAACTCAATCGTGCTTCTGTTGAAAAACTTTCCAATTCACCTATTTTTTCCAATATATTCTCTTTTAAATTAGAAAATTCATCAGTAAAAATAAAAACGATTCTCCCTTTACCTTCTTTTTTTCCTTTTTTGTTAAAGATAGTTATTTTCCCCGTCTTTAGTTTTATTTTTTTCTTCGTTGATAGAGCCGAGAAAATAAAATAATTATTATTATCTTTTATTTTTTTTAACTTACCCGAGACCTTTTCTTTTTTTTGTTTTAATAAAAATCTCCCATTATGCAAAAAAGAAGCTTCATCAATTTTAATTATAAGCTCCATTTGACTCTTCTCTTTTTACTTTTTTACTTTGGTAAAAATATCCCTTACTGCTGAGAGATCAAAACCTTTTCTGCCTAAAAAGGCATAGGTTAACTTTTTCCCCAATTCAACTCCGGGCTGATTGTAAGTGTCAAGGTTGAGGATCTCTCCGGCAATAGCTGTCTGCATTTCCATCATAATAAAAAACTCCCCTATACTTTCGGGAGAAATTTCCTCAAAAGTATAGGTAAAACTTGGTTTTCCATTTTTCGCAAGTGCAAGCTCTGTTCCTTTCTTTTCAGAGTCAATAAGCTCTGAGATTTTATGTCCTCTCAAATAAGAGGTTGAAGAATACCCTTCCAAGATTTCGGGAATCTTCATATCCTTTCTTTTATTTTTTACTTCAAGGAATCCAAATATTTTATCATGGGGTCCTTCCATATAAAGTTGGACTTGAGAATGTTGATCCACAGCACCAAGTGCTTTAACAGGGGTTTGTCCCCATCTTATTTCTTTCCCACTTTTATCATATCTTTTCCCCAAGCTCTCTGCCCATAACTGCCTAAACCAATCAGCAAGAAGATAGAGTTTTGAAGAATAGGGAAACATTACATATATATTTCTTCCCCTTTCAAAATATTCCAAAAGTATAACAGCAACAAGAGCTGCGGGATTTCCAAAAATATCTTTATTTTTAATCTTATTTAATACAGCTTCTGCCCCTTCAAGAATTTTTCTTGAGGAAATACCGGTAAGTTCTGCAGGCAATAAGCCAACAGAGGTTAATACGGAAAACCTCCCTCCTACATTTTGAGGTATAGCAAAAGTTATGTATCCCTCTTTTTTTGCTATTTTCAAAAGGTCTCCTTTTTCAGGATCAGTAATAACTATAATTCTTTCCGAAGCTTTTTCCTTCAATTTTTCGTCAAAAGCATCTTTTAAAATCATAAATTGTGAGATTGTCTCAGCAGTTGAGCCGGATTTTGTTATAACAACAGCTATTGATTTTTCAATTTCGACCTTTTCAAAAAACTCTGAGATTGTTTCAGGGTCCACATTTTCGAGAAAAAGCACTCTTGGCTTTTCAAAGATATTGTTATAATAAGGTAAAAGAGCTTGGGATATTGCTTGAATTCCCAAGGAAGAGCCACCAATTCCCACTATTATAATGTTCTCGTAGGAAAAAGATAAACTCTTCACAAAAGATTCTATCTCCTTAACCAATGAAAAATCAGAAGGCAAATTCAAGAAGGAAAGTTTACCTTTCTCATGATCCTCAATAATAGCATCTATTGCTTTTGAAACATTATCTTCATATTTTTTAATGTCAGATCTATCAAGACCGTTCTCTCCTATCACATCCTTTAAAACATAAGTGTAATCCACTGAAATCATTTTTCCTCCTTTTACCCCCTATTTTAACAACAAAACCCTTTCTCTTCAAATAATAGTTAAGTATTTGGGCAATTTTTATAAAGATTTTTTAGTAAAGCCCGTATTTATTAAAAAATTCAGAATATTTTTATGAGAGTTTCTCTTGGCTTCCTCTATAATATCGCTTCATGAAGTTTATTGAGCGTACTAATCAATTTCTTATGCTGAGCATCGATTTCCATAATATTAACACTTATTTTGTTACTCCATTACATCAATTCATAAATCTCAATACTAATAGAAAACAATCTTACTATTTATCAACTCTTACAAACCTAAAATTAAGGTTGCTAAATTTTACCATTCGTAGTAGTATATTTACGCTGGTGATTAAATGAAGCAAAAAATTAAAATATTGTTTTTTCTTTTTTTTTCTATAGGACTAATAATTCTCCTTATCTTCAAACCTCTTAAAAAAAGGGATATGAACATTACAAAATTAAAATGGGAAATAAAAGCATCACATCAAAAATTTTCCTACAAAACAAAAGAAAATGAAGAAATAAACATTGAAATATCGGGAGAAAAAATATTTTTAACTAAAAACAAAAAAGCTTTTTCATTTAATGGAATTATGTTAACAAAAGGAGAAAAACTTACAAAAATAGTAAAAAAGAAAGGAACATATCTTCTATATTTCTTTATTTTTCAGTCAAAACAAAGGACTAAAAAAGGGAAGCTCGTCTTCAACCACATAAGAAAAGGAAAACAAATAAAAACATTATCAATAAAAGAAATCAATAAATTAATCCCTGTCAAATATAAAATAAAATTAAGATATAATGATAAAATAGAAATTGTAAATAATGGAGATTCCTTTTTACTCATTTCTGATTTGATTTTCTACTCAGAAAGAACAAAAGCACAGTATATTTTCCTCATAGGAGTAGATACATTGAGAAGAGATTCAATAGGAATTTATAACAAAAAGAATGGTGCTACTCCATATATAGATGAATTTTCAAGGGATTCAGTGGTTTTTGAAAATGCGTTTGCTCCTTCTCCTTGGACACTCCCGTCATTTGCTTCTGTTTTCACAGGAACGAAACCAGATACTCATCTATGCAATTATCCGAGAGACAAAATACCAGAAAAAATCCCAACTCTTTTTGAAATTTTAAAAGAAGAATTCATTACAATAGGCTTTACAGGAGACTATTTTTTATACACAAAAAAAGGTTTTTCCCGAGGTTTTGATCTCTACGAAGAAACACATGACGATGGCATAAAAAGGAACGCCTCAAAAGAACTTTTTGACCAAACCAAAAGATTTATAAAAACATTGGGACAAGATAAAAGAGTTTTTTTCTTCCTACATACATATCAGATACACAATCCATACTTCCCCGAAATCAATTTAGCAAAAGAGTACTACAAGAAAAAACATGGTAATAAATACAAATTATTATACTTTAACCCTATAAAATTTATAAAAGGAGGAAAAGAGATCGGAAAAAGTGTTGGTAATAATAAAAGAGAAGAAATAAAAGCTGTTTACAATGCTGGAGTTTATACCTTTGATTACAGATTTGGAGAATTCATCAGTTTTTTAAAAAAAGAAGAAATTTATAAGAAATCTTTAATCATACTCTTTTCAGACCATGGCGAGGAATTTGAAGACCACGGATGTTGGAAACACGGACATTCACTTTATAATGAACTTATAAAGATCCCTCTTATTATAAAACTACCTAAGAACA
>Ga0190334_1001448_pt1 | contig 10270 bp, 8 predicted proteins | sample 48720478_MG_FD_161270 | JGI IMG/M metagenome (GOLD analysis project Ga0190334, IMG submission 161270) | Hydrothermal vent sediment bacterial communities from Southern Trench, Guaymas Basin, Mexico - 4872-04-7-8_MG | ecosystem: Environmental > Aquatic > Marine > Hydrothermal vents > Sediment ...
GTGGATTATTAAATGCTCCGCAGCCAAAAGCACTTAACACTAAGCTGTTGTGTCCACGCTCCAATCCTATTCTTAGAATTGTCCGAATTTTATTTTTTGTGGTTTTTGCAGGTTTATCGGAAATTCTGTACTTGCCATCAGTATATATCATTCCCGGGGAATTTATTGCCGGAACGGAAACAACAGCAATTTTAAAAGGTTTTGAAAGAAGTTCATACCCATTGTGCTCTGATGATCTGAACACTGTGATATTAGGAGAGTAGACTCCACCGCTTTCTCTGTTAAGAGGATATTGTTTTTCATTTTTCTTTATTCCGTATTCTTCAGCGTACTCTGCAAATTGATACATTGAAAGAAAAAGATTGGTCCTTCTGAAAAGATTCTCTTCCTGTGCTCCCGCTCCCTTAATTACTCCGCCTCCCGGATTACTTCCGTTTGCCATATTGAGTACAGCAGGATTCAGACCGGCTTTTATCAAAAGTTCAGCCACTTCAAGACAATCTGCTTCAATGACAGAGATTTTTGTTTCATTACTACAGTTTTTGTTGTTTTTTGGAGGTGCATCATAGAGGATGGCTTTTTCTACAACTCCAGTATTATCAATCTTTATGAATTTTCCATTTAAAGAATATCCCCCCTTTTGAACTATTTTAACAGTTTCTTTGAAAATCTCAATTCTTAGCTCGTATAATGGTTCTCTCTTTTCGATTTTTTCTCGTATAATTTTGCTTAAATCTTCCCCTTTCATTTTTAACTATAACAAAAGTTTGATAAAAAACAAAGAAAAAATTTTTTATTTTGAAGTTCATTTTTATAATAAATTTATCTTGACAATTGAAATTTTTGTGCTATATTAATATATTAAATAATAAAATGGAGTTTCAAATAATGAAATATGCACCTTTTAATAATTCAGTTGTTAAAGCTTTTCGTATAATTGAGCTAATAGAAAATGAAATGCAGGGGATAGGTCTAAAGGATATAAGTGAGCGTTTAAATTATAATAAGACTACAACTTTAAGGTTCCTTACTACCCTTGAAAATTTAGGTGTTATTAGAAAAAGAGATGGAAAATATTTCTTAGGCTTAAAATTGTTTGAGTTAGGGTTAAAAGTTCCATTCAAAATGATTGTTGTTGATAAAGTACATAATATTCTTGAGAAACTTGTTAATGAAATAAATGAAACTGTCAATTTTGGAGTCTTATTAGAGGGTAAAGTTCTTTATATTGATAAGATTGAAAGTAAGAGAAGTCTTCAAATAAATACTCATATTGGAGATAAAATATCATTGCATTGTACAGCATTGGGAAAATCTATTTTTTCAATTTTGCCTGAGAACCAAGTTGATTCTATATTAGAAAAAATAAGGTTAGAAAAAAAGACAGATAACACAATAGTAAAAAAAGAAGAATTGCTGGAAGAGATAAAGAAAACAAAAGAAAGAGGATATTCTATTGACAATGAAGAATTTGAAGAAGGTTTAAGATGTGTAGCGGTTCCAATAAAACTTGAAAAAATCGGTTTTTATGGAGCGATTAGTGTTTCGGGACCTGTAACAAGATTTACCGAGAACGCAATTTCTGAATTAGCAAAAAAATTGAAAAAGATTAAAGAAAAAATATTGAAGGAGGTGCAGATGTAAAAAACTCTAGAAATTTAATCAAAATTAAAATAGGAGGTAAAAATGAGAAAAAAAGTGGTTGTATTTTTAAGTGTTGTTTTATTTTTGTCTTTTTTTGTGGCTTTAAATGCTGCTGATTTTACTCTTTGGAAGGTTTACAACAATTATTTTAAGAAAGCAAAGTATATTGATCTTACCCATGCTTTTAATGCTACAAATCCTGTTTGGTATGGTTTTGGCAATGCGGTAATAAAAGCTGGAGTTGCAGGGCAAAATGTACCTGGATATGTGAAAAAGGGTACTGAATTTACCTACAAAAAACATGGGTTTATTATTACAAGATACTATTTACCAACAGACCAATATGGCACCCAGCTTGATCCTCCCGCACACTTTAACCAGTATGGTGCAACAATCAGTGATTTACCTGCTACTTATGCAATTAGGCCACTTGTTGTTATTGATATTCATAAGAAAGTTGAGAAAAACCCGGCATATCATTGTACTGTTGAAGATATTAAGAATTGGGAGAAAAAATATGGACCTATTCCTGAAGGCTCAGTTGTTATGATTAGATCTGATTGGTCGAAAAAATGGAATAATGTGAAAGCTTTTAATTCCTCAAAATTTCCCGGAATAAAGCTTGATGCATTAAAATATTTGCATTTGAAAAGACACATACTTTTTCATGGACACGAACCTTTGGATACTGATACGACTCCTAATTTAGAGGGAGAAACATGGCTTCTACATCATAATTTCTGTCAGGCTGAGGGAGTTGCAAATCTTGATAAAGTTCCTGAAGCCGGAGCTTTGATAATTATTGGTTATGCAAAACCCGAAGGTGGAACAGGAGGATACGCAAGGTATATTGCTGTTGCTCCTCCCGATTGGAAATATGGAGTTTCTGTCATTGAGAACCCGGGTGCTCCTTTACCAAAACAACCTTATCCATTGAAGAGAGACAAGAATGGGATTTTGAGACCTACTCCACCAAACAAAAAATAAGAGGAGGTTATAGATGAAAAAAAATAAAATTATTTTTTCCCTTATTATTTTATTGCTGTTCTTTTTCTTAAATTTAAGAGCAGATGAACCTAAAATCAACGGTGGCGTACTTTTTTATGATTATAATTTTTTCTGGCAGAACTCTGATTTTAATAGTGTTACCTCTGATAGTGATGAGTTCAGTTATATACACCTTGATTTCCACATTAATGCTGATTTTGGTAATGGTATCTCATTCTTTGCAAGCCTTGGTTCATGGGGACAGTTCGGACAACATCCGGTATGGGGGATTCCCGCAGATCCGAGAGCTACTATGCTTGAAGGATATTTGAATTTTGATAAATTATTCGGACCTTTTAGTGTAAAAATTGGTAAATTCAGGTTTCTTTATGGAGATGGAATAGTTGCTTTTGATGGTGGTGAGGATGGTACCCTTGGAATGAATGTTTATTCTCGCTCTAAGATCTTTGACATTGATATCTTCTATAGGAAACCATTTCAAGGTGGAGGTATTGCAGAAGTTTATTTCCCAGGAACTCAGACATCTATAGAAGAGAGAGGTGATATTGATTATTCAATTCATGTATTGGGTGTATATCCGACTTTAAAACTTGCGGAAGACAAGTTTAAAATTTCTCCATATTTGTTTTATCGAAAGACCGGAGTTAATAAGCCTTTGTGGTTAGGTCTTAGAATGGAAGCTTCTCCCACTAAATCTTTTTCCGCCAAAGCCGAATATGTCTCTCTTTCCGGAGATTTGAATGAAACAATTAAGTATAGTGCGTATGCTTATTTAGGTGGTTTACAATATACGATGGGAAACGGAGCTTTTTTTGGGGCTAATATTTACGGATTTTCCGGTGATGATTCTAAAACAGATGATTCCGAACTCTATATTGCGGTTATAGATAGTCCTTTCGCCAATGGATTTTATCATTGGTGGCCCGGTTTAGGTCCTGCTCATTTAATGACCACAGGTTATGGCTTTTCTTGTATTGCGGATTGGAACCCCACTATGACAAATCTTAATGTTTTTGATGTATATGCAGGGTATTCAACAAAAGAGTATTCTATGAGAGTAACCTATTGGAATTATAGTAGAAATAAACTTCTTGTCGGTCAAGAGAATAAAGCAATGGGAAGCGAATTTTCCTTTTTCGGAACATATAATATTAGAAACATTGTAACTATTGGTGCTTCTATTGGTTATTGGATGCCAGGAGATTATTTTAAGAAAGATCTTGGAATAGGAGATAACACTTCCGGTATGTTGGGAGGTTTTATCTTTTTATTTAAGAGTTTTGATTTTAAAATTAAGTAAGAGAAGCCACCTGTAAAAGAACAGGTGACTTCTTTTGGACGAACAACAGAGGGGGCGATAAATCGCCCTCTCTGTAAATTAATATATTATATCTTATATTGAGAGGTGTTTAAATGGAATTAAAAATTGAAATAATAGGAGTTGGTACAGTAGGGATTGGCTTTCTTGAAATTGTTAATAAAAAGATTGATATTTTAGAAGAAAAATTTGGATTTATACCAAAAGTAGTTGCTATTTCCGATAAAATTAAAGGAACTCTTTTTGACAAAAAAGGAATTGATTTAAGTCATCTTCTTGAAATTATTAACAAAGGGGGAAGTCTAAAAGATTATGGTTCAGGATTTTATGATTTTGAAAAGAAAGGAGCTTTAGATGTTATAAAAGAGAGTGATGCGGATATTATGGTTGAAGTGACTTATACTAATATAGAAACTGGTGAACCTGCGACAACACATATTAAGACTGCTTTGGAAAGAGGGAAGCATATAGTGACTTCAAATAAGGGCCCTATAGCTCTTTTTTATAAGGAATTAAAGCAAATTGCTGATGAAAGAAATTTATTTATGGGAATTGAAGGAACGGTTTTAAGTGGTACGCCTGTTTTCAATCTTTTTGAAGATACTCTACCTCCCAATAGTATTAAATCAATAAAAGGAATACTAAATGGAACTACTAATTTCATTCTTACTAAGATGGAAGGTGAAAATATGAGCTATGAAGATGCTCTGAAAATGGCTCAGGATTTAGGATATGCGGAGGCGGATCCTACTGCTGATGTTGAGGGTTTTGATGCTCTTGCCAAAGTTTTAATTTTATCTAATGTTATTATGAATGGGAATTTAAAGAAAACTGATGTTGAAAGAGTGGGCATAACTCAAATCAAATCAGAAGATATAAAAAAGGCAGCGGAAGAAGGATATAGATATAAGTTAATAGGAAGTATAGAAAAAACATCTGAGAGTAAAATTATAGCTTCTGTAAAGCCTATGAAATTGCCTCTTACTGATCCTCTAAGTGGAGTTAGTGGTGCTATGAATGCTTTAACTTTTAATACCGATCTTTTAGGTAGTGTTACAATTCAAGGACCGGGAGCAGGAAAAATTGAAACCGGTTTTTCTATTATGATTGATGTAATAAGAATTTTTAAAAAGATGAGGAGTAGATAATGGCTAATGGCTATATGAATAAATTTTTGTTTATTGACATAAGTTCTAAAAGATTTGAGTTTAGAGAAACAATTAAAGAAGATTTTGAAGAGTTTATCGGGGGTAAAGGACTTGGATTGAGGCTATTAATTAAGAATGGACTTGTAACCCAAGATCCTTTTTCTCCGGAAAATCCTATTATATTTTTAACTGGCCCTTTTACCGGTACTGCTGTTCAAACTTCAGCACGCTCTACATTGGTAACAAAATCACCATTGACTGGGACTTTTCTTGATTCTCATGTAGGAGGGCATTTCGGCCCTATGATTAAGAGAGTTGGAGTTGATTATATATATATTGTGGGAAAGAGTGAAAGCCCCATTTATCTTTATATAACTCCGAAAAATGTTGTTTTTGAGGATGCCAGATATTTATGGGGTAAAGGTATTTTTGAAACTGAAAAAAAATTAAAAGAAAAATACCCTTCTTCAAGAGTGGCAGCAATAGGCCCCGCGGGAGAGAATTTAGTTCGTTTTGCTTGTATAGGGACTGATTATTACAGACAATTTGGAAGAGGGGGGTCAGGTGCTGTTATGGGGTATAAAAAGTTAAAAGCTGTTGTTCTGGAAGGAAGTGAGAAGATAGAGTATTTTGACAGAGATTCTTTTATGAAAATAAATAAGAAGTTAACTAAAGATATTGTTTCTCATCCTAATAGGAAGAAAAGGTACGAACTTGGAACAGCAATGTGGGTAAGAATGGGACAGGAAGATGGTAAATTCCTTCCAACCCGAAATTTCCAGGATGTTCAATTTGAAGAATATGAAAAAATAACCTCGGAATCTATGAAAAAAGAGCTGAGCTGGAAAAGCGTCGGATGTTTTAATTGTGCTATTTTGTGTTCTAAGTTGGCTCATTGGGATGGAAAAGAGGTGGAAGGACCTGAATATGAAACAACTGCATATCTTGGTTCCGGATGTGGAATAGGAGATCCAAAAGCTGTTGCTTATGCAAATTATCTTGTGGATGATTTAGGTCTTGATTCGATTTCTACCGGAGTTGTTATCTCTTTTGCCATGGAAGCCTTTGAAAAAGGCGCTATTACGCTGGATGATACTGATGGGATAGAGCTTAATTTTGGTAATAAAGAAGCTCTTTTTTCAATGATAAGGAAAATTGCTTATAGAGAAGGGATTGGTAATTTACTTGCTGAGGGTACAAGAAGAGCTTCAGGGAAAATAGGGAAAGGAAGTGAATATTATGCCATTCAAATTGCAGGAATGGAGCTATCTGGGGTAAATATTAAAGGATGTGCTTCAATGGGACTTGTTTTGGCCACCTCTGATTTTGCAAGTCATACCAGGTTTTGGTCCGCTACAGCTGAAATGAATGGTCTCCTTAATTTTGAGAATACTCCTAAATTTGTTAAGGAAGGACAAGATAATATTAATGCAAGAAATTCATTGATTGTTTGTGATTTTGTTCCATATGATCTTGATAGATTTGTTCCTATACTTGAAAAAATAACCGGTTTTAAAAAAAGTGTGGAAGATTTGATGCGTCTTGGAGAAAAAATATCGAATTTAACAAGATTGTATAATTTGAAAAATGGTAGAAGGAGAGAGGATGATACGCTTCCTCCAAGATTTCTTGAGGAAAAACATCTATCTGGTATTTTTAAAGGAAAATATCTTACAAGAGAGATTTTTTCCAAATGGCTTGATATGTATTATGATGTAAGAGGGTGGACAAAAGAAGGTGTCCCTTCACAAAAAAAATTAAGAGAGATAGGAATAGACAACAAATTCTAAAAATCAATTTCGGAGAAAAAAAATGAAAAAAGGAATATTGGGTATTATTACATTTTTTTTGTTTTTAAATTTTCTTTTGGGAGTTAATTTTAAAGGAAGAATTGTTTGTAAAAACGGAAAACCTTTAAATATTGGTTATGTTTTAATAAAAAAAGAGGGAGAAAATAAGTTTATAAAGTCTAATCTTTCAAAAAATGGTAGTTTTGAATTTAATAATATTGATGAAGGAATTTATAATTTTAAAGTTGATATCTTTAGTGTTGAAAAATTAAAAAATAGGATAGAGATAAAAGGTAAAGAATTTAGAAAGAATTTTATTGTGAGTTTGAGTTTGCTTGACAGACTCTTGATAAAAGTAAGAGGATTATCTGATTTTATGTGGGGCGCATGGATGATAATTCTTTTGCTTGGAACAGGAATAATTCTTACTTTTGTAACAGGTTTTGTTCAAATCAGGAGGTTGTCAAGCGCTTTGAGACTCGTTTTGAAAGGTGCTTTCAAAAAGGATATTACTAAAAAAGAGGATGGTGATATTTCTCCTTATGCTGCTTTAATGACAGCTCTTGCAGCGACTGTCGGAAATGGTAATATTGCAGGGGTTGCCACTGCTATTGCAACGGGTGGGCCTGGTGCTCCTTTTTGGATGTGGATGGCAGGATTTTTTGGTATGGCTACAAAGTATGCGGAAGGATTTTTGGGTGTAAAGTATAGAAAAAAGAACAAGTTCGGAGAAATGTCAGGGGGACCCATGTATTATGCGCGGTATGGGATAAGCTGGAAACCGGCGGCAAAATTCTTGGGCCTTTTGTTTGCAATTAGTGGAGGTATTACCGCTATTTTTGGGACAGGAAATATGGCTCAATCGAATTCAATGGCTTTAGCTTTCAACACTCAATTTAATGTCCCATTCTGGCTAAGTGGTCTTGTGATAGCTGTTTTAACAGGTATAGTTACTATCGGAGGAATAAAAAAAATAGGAAGTGTATCTGAAAAATTGGTTCCTTCAATGATACTTTTTTATTTTGGCGGGACTTTAGTAATAATAATTGCCAATTTTACTAAGATTCCGGATGCTTTTGTTTTAATCTTTAAAAGTGCTTTTTCAGTTAAGGCAGTAGGAGGAGCTTTAATTGGAACAAGCATTAAACAAGCTATTTCAATTGGAGTTAGAAGAGGTGTTTTATCAAATGAGGCAGGGCTTGGTTCTGCAGCTATTGCGCAGGCAGCATCAAAATCTCCCGAGCCTGTTTATAATGGGCTTATTGCAATGACCGGTACTTTTATTGATACTATCGTGGTAAACACTTTAACAACTTTAACAATCATTCTCTCTGGCGCATATCTTTTTACAGCAGCCTACGGTTCATCAGAGGGCCTCACTTCAACTGCGTTAACGATGAAAGCATTTTCCTCAGTAATTCCACACGGGGGGATTATTATTGCTTTATCTTCCTTTCTTTTTGGATATTCTACTCTATTAGGGTGGAGTTATTATGGTGAAAAAAGTGTGGAGTATGTTTTTGGAGAAAAAGTGGTTTATCCGTACAGAATCATTTTTATAGTTGCTCTTTTCATAGGAGCTATTGTACAGGGTGCACACCTTAATATTATATGGTATCTGGGAGATTCCGCTAATGCAATGATGGCTTTCCCTAATCTGGTGGCTCTTCTGTTTTTGATAGGAATTATTAAAAAAGAAACAGCGAAAAAGCTTTATGAAAAAAAATTATGGTAATGCATAAAAATAGGAAAAATAATATTTTTGTTTTTTTTATTATAGTTTTTTCTTTGGTTTCTTTTTTAATGGGAGAAAAGAGGGTCCCCATTAAGGAAATTAACAAGGTTCACTTGGAGTTAAACTCTTATGATATAAAAATAATAGGAGTAAAAGCTGATAACTGTATATTTCTGCAGGGAGAAACTCAGAATTTGGAATTTAATAGAAATAAGGATGAGCTTATTATCAAAAATTCTAAAAATCTTTCGAATAAAAGTAAAAAGTTAAAAGTTTTTCTTCCCTTAAAAGTTGAATTGCAAATTTTTCTCTTTTCTGGAGAAGTAGCAATAAAGGATTTTCCAAATAAAATTTTTCTTAACTCATACAAGTGTAATTTTTCTTATGAGGGAGATACTTTTAGCGGTTTCATTAAGATTAGAAATGGTCAAATCAATATTAAAGCGAAAAAACTTGCAGGTGAAACAGTTCTTAAAACGGAATACGGTGATATTAAACTTAATTTATCAGAATATAAGAATCTCTCTTTATTATTGAAAACAAATTTTGGTAATTTTTATATTAATAAGAAGTATTTATTAAAAAGTGTAAGAGTTTTTAACGGAATTTTTCCTATGAAAAAATTAATTTATAATTTTCCGGGAGAAAATAAATTTTTCTTAAAGATGCTATCGACTTACGGGAATATTTTATTAATCATTTAATTTTATTTAATAGCTTCTCCTTCGGGATACTTTCTTATTATTTCTGATGGAACTTTGTAAACGCTCTTCCATCCACCGTATCTTTTTAAAACCGCAGGGGAGGAGAGAGGGCACTTTTTCCCATTTTTAATTAAATAAACGGGAATTCCGGATATTTTTAAGTCCTCCATTACCAATCTTCCTTCAAATGTCTCTTTTATTGGTTTCCCGTCAGGAACCGTACTTAGAGTTTTAAGTGAAATTTTCTTTAAGAGCTTCCACGGATTTTTCTTCTTCATTTTAAAAAATGTGAATGCATAGAGGCTTTCAAGATCAGCAAAAGGTCTTTTTACATATTTACCGATCCCTTCCCTCTGAATATAATAAACAGTATCACCCCTCCCTTTTACATAGTGTCCACTTAGATATGATAAGTTGGTGGCAGAGCCCCATCTTGAAAACTCGCCTTCCATATCATTCAGAATATATTCAGCCTCTCTTAGTTCATAGGGGCTTATTCTAAGAGCATACATATCCTCTTTTAATTGGTCAAAATAGTCTGCAACATATCTGAAAGCATTGTAAAGATTTGTACTGAGATAACTGCTTGAATAAAAGGATTCGCTTTCTGTCAAAAGCTTTTTAAAAAGATTTACCGCAGCTATAAAATTTGAAGAACTGAATAAAACCTTTTGCTCTCTTTCGGAAATTACCCCATCCCAGCCCTTGAAGTGTTCATAACTTCTCTGTGCTATTATTATGGCTTTTGCTTCAAGCTCACTTGTCAATTTAAGCAAATCCTCTTTTATAAAGGATGGAATATAGGCAAATAGGTTTAAACTGAGGAATAAAGCAATCATAAACACAAGCTTCTTTTTCATTCATGCCTCCTTAGTTGTAATATAATAATTTACAATAAAAAGAGAAAAAAATCCACAAGAAAA
>Ga0190334_1001450_pt1 | contig 10260 bp, 12 predicted proteins | sample 48720478_MG_FD_161270 | JGI IMG/M metagenome (GOLD analysis project Ga0190334, IMG submission 161270) | Hydrothermal vent sediment bacterial communities from Southern Trench, Guaymas Basin, Mexico - 4872-04-7-8_MG | ecosystem: Environmental > Aquatic > Marine > Hydrothermal vents > Sediment ...
CTTGAGAGTATCCCTGTAAAAAGAATAGGTTCAAAGATAAGATTTAACAGGATTTTCCATCCTCTGGGAACAAATGTGGACTTTGTTGAAACGGAAAATAAAAGGATAAAAATAAGGACCTATGAGAGAGGAGTGGAAGATGAGACTTTAAGTTGCGGAACAGGAGCTGCTGCCTCGGCTATTGTAGCATCTATTGTGAAAAATCTTTCTCCTCCTATTAGTGTGCTAACAAGAGGAGGGGAGGTAAAAGTATGGTTTCAGAAAAAAGAGGGAAAAATTTATAATGTTTTCCTCGAAGGAAAAGCAAATAAAGTATATAAAGGATACTTAAACGGAGGTAAAAATGTTTAAAGGATGTTTTGTGGCCATTGTCACTCCCTTTAAAAATGGGAAAATAGATGAGGAAAATTTTCGCGGTCTTATCCGATTTCTCCTTGAAAAAGGAGTAGATGGTATAGTCCCCTGCGGGACAACAGGGGAATCTCCTACTTTATCTTACGAAGAACACAAAAGGTTAATCCAAATAACTGTGGAAGAGGTTGGGGGAAAAGTTCCTGTAATCGCTGGAACAGGTTCCAACTCAACAGAGGAGGCAGAAGAGCTCACCATCTACGCAAAAGAGGTAGGAGCTGATGCTGCGCTTGTTATAACTCCTTATTACAACAAACCCACTCAGAAAGGTCTGGAGCTTCACTATCGTAAAATTGCAGAGATTGGGATACCCATAATAATTTACAATGTCCCTTCTCGAACAGGCGTAAATATCCTTCCTTCCACAGTAGCAAAACTAAGTAAACTTGAAAATATTGTAGGGATAAAAGAAGCATCGGGAAATATGGATCAGGTCTCAAGTATAATAGCCTCCTGCGGTCCTGATTTCTCTGTTCTCTCAGGTGATGATTCTCTTACCCTTCCTATTCTCTCCCTTGGAGGAGTTGGAGTTATTTCAGTACTCGCAAATATTCTGCCCCATGAGGTTACACAAATGGTAAAAACCTGGCTTGAAGGAGAAGTCCAAAGAGCAAGAGAACTTCATTACAAGCTATTTCCTCTTTTCAAAGCAATGTTTATCGAGACAAATCCTATCCCTGTGAAAACGGCCATGGCAAAACTAAAAATGATACCAAAAGAATGGAGACCACCTCTTTGTGAAATGGAAAAAGAAAATGAAGAGGAACTGGAAAAGATTCTTTCCCAGCATGGCGTTATTTAGATAGAAGGTTAAAGGAGGAGGAAATTGACAAAAGTGATAAGTATTGCCACACGTTCCAGAACTGAATTTATAGACGTAACCTCAAGGGTGGAGGAAGTTGTAGAAAAATCAGGGGTTGAAAATGGAATATGCTTTATTTTTTCACCTCATACAACAGCAGGTGTCACCATAAATGAGGGAGCAGATCCAAGTGTCCGTGAAGACATAATATATCAACTCAATAAAATTGTCCCCTTTTCAAGTGATTACCGTCATCTTGAAGGAAACTCACCTGCTCATATTAAAACCTCTCTTGTGGGTTCATCCTGCACAGTTGCTATTGAAAATGGAAAGTTGCATCTTGGAACCTGGCAAGCTATTTTCTTCTGTGAGTTTGACGGACCAAGAGCAAGGAAACTTGTCATTAAAATCCTTAAGGAATGATAGAAATCTACATAGGTCTTGGCACCAACTGGGGAAAGCGTCTGCAAAACATCCATGAGGCAATTGAAAGGATAAAAAATATCGTCAAAGTGGAAAGAGTCTCCTCTCTTTATCTAACCCAGCCTGTTGAAGTTAAAGGAGGGTGGTTTGTAAACTGCGTTTTAAAAGGGCTAACAGAGAGGGATCCGTTTTTCCTTTTAGAAAAATTCCTACTTATAGAAAAGGAGATGGGTAGAAAAAGAGGGGAAAAGGAAAAAAGAACAATAGACGTTGATATGCTCTTTTATGGAGATAAGGTCATAAAAGATAGTGTGCTGACCATTCCTCACCCAAGGCTGCATCAGCGCCGCTTCGTTCTTGTACCCCTTGTCGAGATAAGTCCTCACTTCATACACCCTGTTTTTAAAAAAAGCACAGAAGAACTTCTCAAAACTCTAAAGGATCCTCACAGAGTAGAAAAAATTGAAGGAAGTTGAAATTTTAAAAACAGAAAATCTGGGTAAAGTTTATTCAGGGTATAAGGGGTTTTTAAGAAAAAAGAAAGTACTTGCCCTGAAAAATATAAGTTTTTCCGTAAAAAGGGGAGAAATTTTTGGAATGCTGGGACTTAATGCAGCAGGAAAAACAACGCTACTTAAAATAATGCTCGGTTTTATCCGTCCAAGCTGGGGAAAATTCAAAATAATGGGCAAAGATAAAATTGATAGCAAGTTAAAAAGAAAACTTGGCTATCTTCCAGAAGAACCAAAGCTTTATGATTTTTTCACTGTTGAGGAATTTTTGGCCTTCTGTGGAAAACTTTTCTGTCTAACCAGATGCGAGAGAATAAGAAGGACGGAATTTCTCCTTGAGACTCTGCAAATTAAACAGTATGCCAAAACAAGAATAAGGGAACTTTCCAAAGGAACAAATCAAAAAGTTGCCATTGCTTCCTGTCTTATAAACGACCCTGAACTTATCTTCTTTGATGAACCCCTATCAGGACTTGACCCTGTGGGAAGAAAAATTGTAAAAAAAGTGATTCTTGAGCTAAAACAAAAGGGCAAAACGGTGTTTTTTTCCTCTCATATTTTAACAGAAGTAGAGCAGATATGCGACAGAGTTGGAATCCTTCATAGAGGGGAACTTGTATGTGTGGAGGAGGTAACATCTTTGACCTCAAATTTTTCCTCTCTTGAGGATTTTTTTCTTCATAAAATAAAAGAATAATATATGATTTAGTTGACAGGGCTATTTTTTCAAATATAATTCAAAACACTACAAAAGATGTTTCCACTTAAAAACTTCCCGGAGTATGTTTCCTCCCAAAGGGTAATTTTGCTTTTGTATTAAAACTTTGACTTTTGCAAAAAAGAGGGGGTAAATTTGAGAAGCATGACAGGGTATGGAGAAAGCCTTGTAAGAGAAAACGGTGTGGAGGTCAGTGTTCAAATAAAAACACTAAATCATCGTTTCCTTCAGATAAGCGCAAATTATCCTGAAAAACTTCCCTGGAAAATAGAGAGAGGAATAGAGGATAAAATAAAAAAGAAAATCTCCAGAGGAAAAGTTTTCCTGGACCTGCATATAACAGGTATAGATTCTGAAACTATAGAAGTGGAACCGGATATTCAACTTGCACTTTCTTACCTTAAAGCCTTAAAAAAATTGAAAGAGAAGTTAAATCTTAATCAGGATGTAAATCTTTCGGATTTTTTAACCATACCAAATATAATAAAAATTAAGAAAAAAACTTCTGAAAAAGCCGAAAAGGTGATAAAAAAAGCAGTTGAAAAAGCCCTTGAGCAGCTTCTGCAAAGCAGAGAAAAAGAGGGAGAGAAACACTTAAGAGAAATCCAAAAATGCCTGAGGGAGGTAAAAAAGGCTGTAAACCTTATAAAAAAAGAGATACCCTCTGCCAGAAAACTTTATCGAGAAAAAATTGAAGAAGAGCTAAAAAAAATTTTTCCTCAAGAGGAGTCATCACTTACTTTGAGCCAGGCTACCTCAAAATTAGCTCTTATACTGACAAAAGGTGATATCACTGAAGAAATAGTTCGTCTTAACTTCCATCTTTCTCAACTTACAAAAACTTTAAAACAAAAAGGACCTGTAGGCAAAAAACTTGGATTTATCCTTCAGGAACTTCAAAGAGAAATCAACACCATCGGCGCCAAATCCTTATCTTCCGGTATCTCCAAACAGGTGATTAAGATAAAAGACGGCATAGAAAAGATTAGAGAACAGGTCTGCAACATAGAGTAAGGAGGCAGTTTTGTTAAAAAAAGCAAAAGGTTTAATTCTTGTAATTTCAGCTCCAGCAGGGGCCGGAAAGACAACCCTGTGTAAAAGACTTTTGCAAAGTTTGCCTTCATTTATAAGTTCTGTTTCTTTTACCACTCGTTCTCCTCGAAGACAGGAAATTGAGGGAGTAGACTACTACTTTGTCTCCCGCGAGGAGTTTGAAGAACTTATTAAAAAAAATGCCTTTGTGGAGTGGGCTGAAGTCCACGGACACCTTTATGGAACCTCAAAAAAATTCCTGGAGGAAACTATAAAAGCAGGCAAAGATGTTATCCTGGAGGTGGATGTAAAGGGAGGTAGAAAAATAAAGGAAAAATATCCTCAGGCGATTCTCGTGTTTATACTTCCTCCCTCCTGGGAAGAGCTGGAAAAAAGACTTCACAAAAGAGGCACCGAAGATGAAAAAACTATCAAGAAAAGGCTTGCAACTGCAAAAGAGGAGATAAAGTATCTACCTTACTATGATTATTTCCTGGTTAATGATGATATTAACGCCACCACAAAAAAGTTACTTTTAATAATAGAGGCAGAGCGGCATAAAATTAATAGAATTCCCCAAGAGGAAATTAAAAAGGTGGTGGAAGATATAGAATAATTTATTAAACTTAATATTTAAATAAACCAAAAGGGAGGAGAAACTTGCATCAAACCTTTTTCATCAGTGAACTCCTCAAAAAAAGCGGAGCAAAGGATAAATATCACCTGACGAAGCTTGCCATCCAGAGAATAAAGCAACTTGTAAGAGAAAGGGAAAAAAGAGCCCTTCTTATCTCTGATGAAAAACTCACAACGTATGTGTTGAGAGAATTTGAAGAAGGAAAAGTAAAAGCCGAGGATTTTAAAGAACTCGGCTCGCAAGAAAAAGATAATGAGGAATTTAAAAGCGAATAGATTCTGCTAAAACGTTTTGAAATTCTGGATGGGTGGCAAGCTCCACAGAAGATACAAGGTAAGGTATTTTTTTAACTTCTTCAATATATCTTTGAGATAGAAGTGCTTTAATAGCTCCGTGTAAAGCAGCATTTCCTATGTTTTTCACCTCTGCCCTGGGAAATAAAGGAAAAAGGCCTATATTACAGGCATTTTGAAGATTAAGATAACTACCAAATCCTCCTGCTATAAAGACCTGCTGAACATCTCCTGGTTTTATTCCGGTTTTCTTCAGGAGAATTTTTATTCCGGTAGAAACTGCAGCTTTTGCAAGTTGAAGTTCTCTTACATCCTTTTGAGTGATAAAAATAGGATAGCCGTTTTTTTCAACAAGGACAAATTTTCTTTCCTCCTCCTCTAACACTCTTTCTTTCCAGATATCTTTTTGCATATCTCGCGGAGTTATTTTCCCTGAATCATCTATTACCCCTTCTTTATGAAGTTCAGCCACAGCATCTATAAGTCCACTTCCACAAATACCTTCCGGTTCAACATCACCTACCACTTTCACAAAAATCCTGCCATCCTCAATTTTTACCCTTTCAATAGCACCTTTCTGAGCCATCATCCCCTGAGAGATTCTCACTCCCTCAAAAGCAGGACCTGCCGCAGTGGAGGTTGCCCAAATTTTCCCCTTGCTTGAAAGGACAATTTCCCCATTTGTTCCAAGGTCAACAGCCAGTATATTCTTACCCTTTGCTCTGTGAATTCCTGTTGATAAAATTACTCCTACAGTATCTCCTCCAATAAAACCTGCTATGTTTGGAAATACAAAAACATCTGCAAAGGGGTTAACTCTTAATTTTAAATTAAAGCTTTTCAATTTAATAAACTCCTGTATCACAGGAACATAAGGGTAAAGACCTATATTCACAGGATCTATCCCCACAAGAATATGCTGCATTATTGTATTTCCCACAAATACGATTTTATAAACCTTACTTTTGTCAATATTTGCTTCTTTTAAGAGGTTATCAATTAACCTGTTTACTCCCAGAATAACTGCTTTTTGAAGTTCCGAAATACCTTTCTTGCCTTTTTGCTGAATGTAACTTATTCTGGAAATTACATCGTACCCGTAAACGCTCTGGGGATTAACAATCCCTTTTGTTGCTATTACCTTGCCCTTGGTAAGGTCCAGGAGAGCACCTACAATAGTTGTGGTTCCAATATCAAAAGCAATTCCAAAACTTTCCTTCCTTGTATCCTTTCCCTCAATACAGATTATCTCATTATCATCTATCACTACAGTTACTTTAAATTCATTTTCTCTTAAAACAGAGGGAATTTTTTTCACAACTTCTATCCCGATTTTTAAATCATCAAATCCTCTTTTTTTAAGTTCTCTTCTTATTCTACTAACATCCGAAATTTGATCCTTTATGTCAGGAGGCTTAATAGAAAGATAAATCTTTTTAACCGGGCTTTTCACCTCAAATTCTTCTTTCTTCCATGTGGTTAAAATCTGCGGACTGAAAACAGAATCTGAAAGAAGAATCTCAACCTGTGTATCACCTTTTAATCCGGTTTGACAGGCAAGTCTATAGTTTTCCTCAATCTCTCTTACAGATAATTTCTCTTTTTCTATCACCGTTAAGGGTGTAACATTACCCCTAACTTTAACTTTACACTTGCCACAGATTCCCTTTCCTCCACAGGGGAAAGAAAAAGGGATACCGGCTTTTAAAATAGCCTTCTTTAAATTTAAAAAATGAGAAAAGGTAACCTTTTTCCCATATGGGAAAAAGGTTACCTCTATTTTCTTTTCTTTAGAATTCATTCACAACACCTTCTTCAACTTCTTTAAAATTTCTTTTTTCCCAACAACTCCTATTATTTTTTCCACTATCTCTCCATTTTTAAACAAAAAAAGAGCCGGTATCCCTCTTATGCCATACTCTGCTGCCAGAGAAGGATTCTCATCCACATTCACTTTAAAAAAGTTTATTTTATCTTTAAACTCTTCACTTAACTGATCTAATAGGGGTTCTATCTTTTTACAGGGCATACACCACTCTGCCCAGAAATCCACAAGGGAAGGTTTTGTTGATTTTAAAACTTTTTCTTCGAAGTCGTCTTTTTTTACACTTTCAATAGAGGCCATACCTTACACCTCCTCCTATAAAATTTAACCAAACTGCTATGAGTACTCTTTTTTTTCAAAGTTCTTAGAATTTTTAATTTAAGTAGTAGTAATAGAAGCTGTGATTTATCTGGATAACCTGTGAAACTATACTATCTATAGTGTTTTACGAAGATAAAAGTTAGTGGAAAAGTAAATGCCTTTCCCTACTTTTTATTTTTTTATATTAATCTTCTATTTTTATACACACAAATCCACAAGCTAAAAACATTTTTTTAAGAGGTTATCCTCTGGATTATCTCTTCTATTTCTCTGTTAAGGTTTTTATCTTTTTTTCTCTGCTCTTTTATCTTTCTCCAGGCATGAATTATGGTAGTGTGATCCTTCCCGCCAAATTTTTCTCCTATTTCAGGAAAAGAGCAATCAGTCAGCTCTCTGCAAAGATACATTGCTATTTGACGAGGTAAGGCTATAGATTTTACTCTTTTTTTACCCCTTAATTGATTTTCTTTTATTTTATAGTACTTTGCCACGTTTTGTTGAATTATCTCAGGTGTTATTAGTTTGGACTCCTTGGGTGAAATTATATCCTTGAGAATCTCTTTTGCAGAGTTAATATCAATGTCCACATTGTAGAGAGAGGAATAAGCTACAAGTCTCATAAGACAACCTTCCAGTTTTCTGATATTGGTCTTTACCCTTTCTGCTATAAAATTTGCCACATCGTCACTTAAGGGGATATTTTCAAGTTCTGCCTTCTTTTTTAAAATAGCAATCCTTGTTTCAAGATCAGGGGGTTGAATGTCGGTAATAAGTCCCCATTCAAAACGTGACCTTAGCCTTTTTTCTAAAGTTGGGATTTCTGTGGGGGGTCTATCGCTTGAGAGAACTATCTGTTTGTGAGCTTCATAAAGTGCGTTAAATGTATGGAAGAATTCCTCTTGAGTTCTTTCTTTGCCAGCTAAAAAATGGATGTCGTCAACAAGCAGGATATCTGCACTTCTGTATTTTTTTCTAAATTCAGCTGTTGTATCATCCCTTATAGCGTTAATGAGCTCATTTGTGAATTCCTCAGAGGAAAGATAATTAAAGGTTAACTCAGGCTTATTTTTTAAGATGAAATGAGCAATAGCCTGGAGGAGGTGAGTCTTACCTAATCCAACATCACCATAAATAAAAAGGGGATTATAAGTAGCAGAAGGAGCCTGGGCCACAGCAAGAGCTGCAGCATGAGCTAACCTGTTATTGTTTCCCACAACAAATGTCTCAAATCTGTAACGAGGATTAAGACGCGAATGGTAAAAATTATTAAGGTAGGTGGTTTTGTATTCCTTTAAAGATTCATTCTCAGCTGGTGCATTGATTTCTATTTTTATTTCTTTGCCAACAAGCTCTTTTAAAATAAGCTGCATGAGAGGAAGATATCTTCCCTCTACCTTCTCTTTTATAAAGAGGTTGGGAGCTTTTAAAATTAACCTGTCAGGAGAAAATTTTTCAAACTTAAGAGGTTTAATCCATAAATTAAAGCTTCCCTGCTCTATCTTCCTTCCTATTTCCTCTAAAATCTCTTCCCACAGGCTATTTTCTTCTTTTTTCATTTTTATTTTTTTCTTTTAGCCTATTAAAAGTTAATCACAGAGTTATCCACAGCTGTGGATAACTATAAATGGTTATAAAAATGGGAAAAGAGAAAAAGCAATTTTTTAAATTTCTCAATGTTTATTAAGAAAAAAAGACTATTTTGCGAGTTATACACAAGATGTATACACAAGATACAGATAAAGAGGTCAAGTTTGACATCATTTTATAACCTCCACTTACCCCTGTCAAGAATTGACAAAGGCTCTGAATTTATTATCATAAAAGGAATTTGAAAGGTAAGAGGTAGTTATGCACAGACTATGGGCTCCATGGCGTATGAAATATATAAAAGAGGAAAAAGAAAAGGATTGTATCTTCTGTCAAAAACCTAAGGAGAAAAAAGATAAGGAGAATTATATATTGCTGAGAGGAAAAAAATGTTTTGTTATACTTAATGCTTTTCCCTATAACAACGGGCACTTAATGATAGCACCTTACAGGCATATTTCCTTAATAGAGGAGATGAACAGGGAGGAAAGTGCCGAAATGTTTGAATTACTTAAAAAAATGGTAATGCTCCTTAAGAAAGTGATGCAACCTGATGGTTTTAACATAGGAGTGAACCTTGGGAGGGCAGCAGGGGCAGGTATTGAAGATCATATTCATTTTCACATAGTCCCTCGCTGGGTGGGTGATTATAATTTTATGCCACTTTTCTCAGATACCAAAGTGATCCCAGAGGCCCTTGAGGAAACTTATAGGAAGCTAAAAGAAAATTTGTAGGAGTTTTTTGATGTCGCTTTCCAGGCTCTGTGAGCAAATTTTAACATGGATAAAGGATAAGGTGGAGCAAGCAAAAGCAAAAGGTGGTGTTGTGGGGTTAAGCGGAGGGGTGGATTCGTCTGTAGTTAGTGTTCTCTGCAAGAAAGCTTTGGGAAAAAATGTCCTTGCTGTTGTAATGCCCTGTTATAATAATCCTTTGGACGAGAAGCATGCTATTCAGGTGGCAAAAGAGTTTGATATAAAGTTTGAGGTAGTTCCTCTTGAGGGAGTTTATGATAAGTTTCTGGAAATTCTTCCTCCCGGGAATAAATTGGCAAAGGCTAACATAAAACCCAGGATAAGAATGATTACTCTTTATTATTTTGCAAATAATCTGAATTACCTTGTTGTTGGAACAGGGAATAAAAGTGAGATAAGTGTTGGCTACTTTACAAAATATGGAGATGGAGGGGCAGATATTTTCCCTCTGGGGGGGTTGTTAAAAACAGAGGTGATAGAGCTTGCAAGGTATCTTGGGATCCCCCGGGCTATAATAGAGAAGGCTCCGAGTGCAGGTCTCTGGCCGGGACAGACAGACGAGGGGGAAATGGGTATAACTTACAGGGAACTTGATGAAATTATTCTTTATATGGAAGGAAAAGGGGAGAAAAAATTTTCAGAAGATAAGTTGAAAAAAGCAAAAGAGCTTATAGAAAAATCAGAGCACAAAAGAAAGTCTCCTGCTATATTCAGTCCTGAAAGATAGATTGAAGATGGACAGGAAAAGAAGATTTTATATTATTGTAGAAGGAAGGGTGCAGGGAGTGTTTTTTAGGGCAACAGCAAGAGATATTGCAAGGTCGCTTGGTATTGGGGGGTGGGTGAGAAATAGACCTGATGGGAAAGTTGAGCTTGTTGTGGAGGGAGATGAGGAGAAAGTAGAAAAGATGATAACCTGGTGCCGTAAAGGTCCTCCAGGTGCCCT
>Ga0190334_1001452_pt1 | contig 10250 bp, 9 predicted proteins | sample 48720478_MG_FD_161270 | JGI IMG/M metagenome (GOLD analysis project Ga0190334, IMG submission 161270) | Hydrothermal vent sediment bacterial communities from Southern Trench, Guaymas Basin, Mexico - 4872-04-7-8_MG | ecosystem: Environmental > Aquatic > Marine > Hydrothermal vents > Sediment ...
GTGCTGGCTGAGTTTATGCTAGGCCACGTCAGCCGCCTGGACCCTAACATGTACGACAAGATCTACGCGGACCCTGACTTCGCTGAGTACCAAGGGCACTCCCCTGGCTCAACACAGTCTCCAAGAACCCAGAGAAGGTTCCACGCCTTAAGGTGGAGGAGCAGCTGGAGCGGTACCAAGGGCTGGAGGAGAGCGTGGAGACCATCAACGAGCTTTAACCATACCAGGGTTCCGATTAGAACCCCCTAGGCTACCTATGGGAAACCAATGAGAAGCTGAAACCCAAGGTCTAGGCCAACTCCACCCAACGCCCTATCCCGGTTTCAATCCTTGTTTTTTGGATCGGCCTCTTGAAGCGTTTTAAGCTGGCCCAAACTAATGGTTTTCGCAGCTCACTGAGTCCATCGACGAAAAAAGGGGGGTAGATGATCTCCAGCTCTTTGCCTATCTCCTCAAGGGCTTCGATGACCTTGTCCGGCTCCTCCATGGTCAGCTTGGCGTGCATCTGAACCCTTATATGGGCCAGGCCCTGGGCGACCATCGGGAAGACGATTGGCACCACGAAGACGCCGCGCTCGTAGAGCTTCGCATGGGTGGTGAGGCCGAGGTAGTTGTTCGAACAGAGGACGATAACCCGCCTCCCGTCGACGACGGAGACGGGCTCGCTGGACCCCTGCAACGTCTTCAGCTTCCAGTCCAGCGCCCTCTCAACGAGTTACTCGTACTCCTCCCTAAGAAAACGTGTTGGGTTTCTAAGTCCCATCGGTAAGCGAATCTACTTGGTATTTATAACTTTTATAGCGGTATCGAACAATAATCTCCTTGAGGGTACTATATGCCCAATAAGGTTATGAAACGAATTCTCGTTACAGGCGCCACTGGTCAGATCGGGTCCGAGCTGATACCGGAGCTCCGCAGGATACACGGCAGCGAAAACGTCGTGGTAGGTGTCCATCGGAGACCTCCTTCCGAAGACCTGAAGGAATCTGGACCCCTAGAGACGGTCGACGTTACCAGAAGGGAGACCATTGAGAAGGTAGTAGAAGAATATGATATCGACACCATCTACCATATGGCAGCGATTCTGTCAGCTGCCGGAGAGAAAAACCCCTGGCGAGCATGGGATGTAAACATCAACGGCACTTTAAACGTCCTTGAGGTTGCGAGGGAACACGATATGACCCGCGTCTGGCATCCCAGTTCCATTGCGGTATTCGGCCCGGAGACCCCGAGAGTTAACACTCCCCAAGAGACTGTTCTAAGGCCAAGAACGATGTATGGCATAACGAAGGTCTCTCTTGAGCTTATAGGCAACTACTACTTCGAGAAGTTTGGATTGGATGTCAGGGGAGTTCGCTATCCTGGCATCATAAGCAACAAAACGCCTCCGGGAGGAGGGACAACCGACTATGCTGTTGAGATATTCTACGAGGCCATCAAGCATAAGCACTACACCTGCTTTCTCAGGGAGGACACAGTTCTGCCGATGATGTATATGCCCGACTGCATCAAGGCCACTATAGACCTAATGAACGCGGATCTGTCAAGGCTGAAGCATCATGGAGACTACAATCTCGCTGCAATGAGCTTCTCGCCCCGAGAACTCGCCGAGGAGATTAAGAAACACATACCGGAGTTCACCATCGAATACAAGCCGGATTACAGGCAGGCCATAGCTGACTCTTGGCCTAAGACCATCGATGACAGTGCTGCAAGAGAGGAATGGGGATGGAAGCCAAGTTATGACCTCGCTGCGATGACTAAGGACATGCTTGAGAAGTTAAAAAAACGTCATGAGGAAGGGAATCTCTGATGTCCCCCAGTTAGTGGGGAAACGGCCTCATAATCTCAAAGAATCGCATGCATTTTTCTACCCTTCCTCCCAAAATAAAAAAGAAAAGGGGTTAACTAATCAGCGTGTTGAAAAGTAGCTTGAAGGTTCCGTGGGTCTGGCCTCTGTGCTGTGCTCTGAACCCAATGAGTATTACCCTGCCCTTCCCGTACTTCGCTGAAACCATTGCAGCCTTCTTCGCTATCAGGTCTTCGCCTATCAGCCATCCACTTTGGAGTATGTCTCCCTCCGGGTATTTGGCGATCACTTCATATCTCTCATTGAAATGGGAGGGCAGAACATCGAAGGCAGGGCTATTCCAGAAGAATATGAGGGCTTCCTCTGGCATACCATACGCGAGAGGATGACAATTTTGGATCTGCGCTCTCAAGGTTGATCCGGGGCAGAAGAACTCTTTCGGCTTCTTATCCTTTAAAACATTTTTAATCTTTAAATTCAGCTTCTCTATGGCGAATTCACACGCTTGACTGAATGTTACTAGGGTTCCCCCTTCCTCGACGAACTCCTTCAGCATCTTGACGCCCTCCTCGCCTATGCCGCTTCTGTATTCGGGCGGGAACGTAGGCTGAGGCCAGTCGGGCCTGTGCTCCTTCCACCACTCATCTACACCCTCTCCGGTGATGAACGGCGTCGGGTCGTCAGGTAGTATGATGACGTCGACCTTTTCTATGAGGTTGCCAGTCTTGATGTCTTCATCCTTTAGGGTGGTGTATGGGAAGTTGAACTGTTCCAGTAGCCACCTTGTCCATCCCTCATCAATGTTCCCTCCCCAGTATCGCTGATACATGCCTACGCGCTGTTGCTTGACTTCATGGTTCTTCACCTCAAGCTCCTTCTCCAGGGCATGGAGATTGATACCGAAATCAACGATGATATCTTTGAGAATCTTCTCCGACCCAGCGGGTACAACAAAGGACCCGGCTGGGAACGTCTTTCCGTTTACCTCCACTTCCTCGTCCACCCGGATCACCTTTACGCCTCTACTTAGCAACGCATTTACCGCTTTGAAGCTGTCATTTAACCTTCCGTCGAATACGTAGCCTATTTTTGATTCGCCCACTATTTCCCCCTTCATCTCAACGGGTTTTTCGATTTTCTCGAAATCGCCCTCAAGTTTGCAGTCTACTGGATCTACGCGTACGCCCATGAACTCGGCCATTGTGTCGGTGGCCGTGTCCTGGGGACGGCTTGGGGAGCCATCCATTTCTCGGGTCCAGGCGTCGTCTGGATATGTTGTACGCCCAAGCAGCGTCTTGATGACCCCCATCTTGGGCTGGTCGAGAGGTATGACGTATGAGCCCGCTTGATAGATCGATCCGTCGACCTTGAAGTCGTCGTTGGCCCTCAGTATCTCTATTCCCTGTATCAGCAGCTTGTTCACGAGTTTAATGGCGGTCAGGGGGTCGTGCTGGGATCTTGGGATAACGTAGGCTTTGGGCTTGCCGTGGGCGCCGCGCTCAATTTGCCGCTTAGCCTTCAAGTACGCGTTCCAAAGCACAGTGGACTTGTGCCTAGCCGCCAAATCCAGTAGCGCCCAGGAGGCGATCTTCTGCTGCTCGACGATATCCCGGAGTCTCCACCAACCTCCATTCCAGGGGTGAGGGAAGTTAGTTTGCGGCTTATAGTGGGGGAACCCTCTTATGGGGCCCCGTTTGTCGCCCTTTAACTGACTCTCATGTATGTACATCGGAGTGGCAAGCTTCGCGCTTGCGGACTCCGTCAACATGCTGGCAATATTATGGTAGTTCCCAAGCCAGTGGAACCCAAGATGGCCCCACGCTAAGAACTGCGCAGCGTTCAAAACACCTGTCTTACCCCCTTCCTCGAGTTTGTAGGCCATGTGGGCGCCGTACCAGCTGATCTCTCTCCAGATGAGTGGGTCCGCGTGTGGATGGATCGGCTCGCAGTACGGCGCAACGTATAGACGAGCCCCGTAGCTTCCCATGTGATGATGGTCTTGATATGCTTGTGGATGCCACTCCCGGTACATTATCTGCGCCGCGTATTGTGACTCCACCATATTCGTCATGAAGGCGTCTCGGTTGTTATCGTGACCAACGTATTTGTGGTATAGCCACGGGAGGTTACAACCCTCGTACTCCGTTCCCAGCCACTTGTAATACCAGTCGGTAACCATAATCTGGCCGTCGGGGTTGAAGCAAGGTATCATTAGGAATATGACGTTGTCGAGAATACGCTTGGTCTCCTCATCCGTCTTCGTTACTAGATCGTATGCGAGTTCTGGTGCCATCTGGGTGCCGCCTATCTCCGTCGCGTGAAGGCTCATGGACTGGCAGATGACGGCTTTGCCTTCCTCTATAAGTTTCATTATCTCCTCCTCTGAACATCCACGGGGATCGCTGATCTTAGCGTTCACTTCCTTTAGATGATCCAAGTTGGAGATGTTCTCCGGAGACGAGATGATTACAAGCAGGAAGGGATTCCCCTCCGTTGTCGGCCCCATATCGATTACATTGATCTTGTCGCTCTTCTTATCCAACAAACGAAAATACTCGACTATTTTGTCCCATCGCGCAATCTTCTTATCGCTACCAAGTTGGAACCCAAAAAACGCCTCAGGGGACGTTATTTCTTCGGTCATAAGTAACCTAAAATTCTATTACATCCTATTAATATTTAAATAAATTCGCTCTTCTGTGATCCTCTTATTATTATGTCAGATATACGGTGGATAAAACATGTTATCGATGGATGATGCTTTTCTGCCCTCTGAGGAGAAGGTATGCATAGGTCCTCAGGGAGTTGAGTTGGGCGGACGGTGTTGAATGCGTTTACCGTGAATCCCAGGATAGGATCAATGGATCGCCAGCTACATTCTGGGCGAAGATGACAGGGGCGACGGCCACACCAACACAGTGAGGGGCTGTTCCAGGGCCTCAGAAACCGGCTCGACAGGTTCAAGGACGTCTGCAAGAGGAACTTCAAGCACAAAATCTCCATCTTCCAGTTCAACTACAACCGCAAAGGCCTGAACCTCATGAACTTAGCTACTACGCACGATCCTCCACACCCCATCAGTAACATAAGGGAGATGAGTGTTTAAAATAACCATTTAATATTTTGAAGATTCAATTAAACAACTACGAGTAAAGTGGAAAAAGATTGAGGATTGTTTGTGTTATTTTTTACTGATGAGATTGTGCATGAACTCAGCGTACTTCTCGGGCGGTATAATCGGCTTAAATGCCCCGATTATTTCGTTCGCCAATGATCCGCCCTGGTAAAGGAGGTCCACGCATGCCATGGCCAACACCTTTGCTGGCAGCACATATTGAATCTTCTTGTCCACGATCTGAAAGTCGCGGCTGTGTGGAGAGCCTGTGCATCCTCCCATCCCTATTGAGCCTGTGGGCATTATACAGGAGAAGTCCCCGAGATCAGTTGAAGCTGTATTGTGTCCTTGGGGGATTACAGCCTTTTCCCCCACCAAATCTACACAAACATCCTTGAACAGTTGGACCAGCCTCTCATCCTGATGATAGGGCATGTAGCCAGGCATGTCGTTTATCTCTACCTCGGCGCCAACGGCCATGGCACCTGCTTCAAGCGCCCGGTTCACCTTTTTATTGGCATCGATGATGGCCTCCACCGTCTTACCCCTCACATAGGATTCGATGCGAACATCGGAGGGAACATTGTTAACGATCTCGCCCCCCTTTGTTATGATGGGGTGCACCCTGATGGTGTCCTCCTCCCTGAATGTCTCCCTTTGAGCGTGGATGCCCATAAGTCCCAACATGGCAGCGTTTAGGGCGTTGACGCCCTTGTGAGGTGAAGCACCTGCGTGGGCCTCCCTTCCAATATATCTGACCATTTTCCCTATGAAGCCGTTGTTGCTACCGCCGACGGTAAGCTTTCCCTCGATATTAAATGCCGAGTGAGAGCCCAAGCTGATGTCGATGCCGTACATCGCCCCAAGTCGGATGAACTCCTGTTTTCCTCCGAAGAACTCCAACTCGCCCTTCTCTCTAAGACTGTTTCTGTAGTCCAGCTCCAGATACTCCTCCGCGGGCACCGCGACCATCACAACATTCCCGCCGATCTCATCCAGGACGCCGCTGTCGGTCAGGCCAATCCCCGCGCCTAACATACAGGCAATCTGGGCGTTGTGTCCGCAAGCATGAACGGCGCCAGTGATAGGGTCACACTCGGGGTGATCGGGGCATCGAACGGAATCAAGCTCTCCGATAATACCTACAGCCGGGCGGGGTCCTGGCCTTTTTAGGTAAGCCTTGGAGCCGGTGATCCCTATCCCGCTTTCATATATCCAACCCATCTCTTCATACTTTTTCTCAACTAGCTCCGCTGTTTTGAATTCCTTGAAGCCAAGCTCGGGGTGTTTCCAAATGGTTTCGCCGATCTCGATGATCTCAGATGCACGATTGTCGATAGCTTGAAGAACTTTCTTCTTTAGATCTTCTTTTAACATCTATCTCCACTAAATTAATAGAATTATTTTTTTATTTAAGTTTTAACAAACTAGTAAATATTAAATATGTATCATATAGACTCCAGTACTGGAGGAAAAACTTGTCAGTAATAGTTGCTGGAAGAGCGTTAGGACTAGTTGTTCTGGTAATCATCGTCTCGGCGATCCTGTGGTTCATGATGAGGGCCTATTCGGGCAAATTACCTAAACTTAGGCGGCTGCCGGCGGTCGACATTATCGATGAGATTATTGGACGATGTGTTGAGATGGGGCGTCCTGCCTGGTATCTAATGGACAACGTCAGAATGGACACCCCAAGCGTTTTGGCACCAACTGTTGCAGCCTTTCAGATTCTTGCATACGTCGCTAGATCAGCGGCAAGACTTGGCGCTAAATTCTTCGTGCCGGTGACTCAGGGAGTGGCCTACACCATTGCAAACGACATAGTAGAGGAGGCATACCGTGCGGAGGGGAAACCGGAGGACTTCGACCCCTTTGGAACAGTCATGTATCTACCAGAGGGTGCGGACAGAATGTACATCCTCAACAACATGTGGAGTCAACAGATCGCAGGGGCTTTCCTTTTAGGAAGCTGGTACCATAAGGCAATCATATATACTGAGAACGCTGCAAGGGTAGGCGCGGTAATGCTAGGAGGAACAGATACAACCCATAATATACCCTTCCTAGTCGCGGTGTGTGATTACAGCATAATCGGTGAGGAACTCTACGCTCTAGGAGCGTATTTATCTCAAGATCCAACTCAATCGGCATCACTGGCTGGTCAGGACATAGGGAAGTTCATCGCAATCATAATGATGGTGCTCGGAGCCATACTAGCAACGTTAGGGATCGACATATCCTCAATATTCAGCATATAGGAGTGAACGAGAGAAATGTCTGAAAGATTGATCAAGCTTAAAATCCCAATCTATCTGACCACCATCCTGGGCATATTAATGATCATCGAATTCTACTTCCCCATGCCCGAACCCATTACGAACATAAATGTGACGCTGAGGTCCTTCGTAACTATAGTCTCCGCTGCTGGGTTGATTCTAGGAATTATAATACTCACCATAGCCCATCTAAGAAAGATCTCCAAGAAGGAAAGCGGCTGGTACTACAGCATCATATATCTTGTAGGACTGGTAATCACAAGTGCGCTTGGTTTGACTAGTGTAAGAAATACTACTTTCCTTTGGATATACAACAATATGACAGCTCCGATAGGCGTGGCGCTTTATTCGTTGACCGCGTTCTATATCACATCCGCGGCATACCGGGTCTTCAGAGCACGTAACTGGAACGCCGCTGTTCTGCTTGTCTGTGCATTTATCGTCTTTATGATGCTGATACCAGTGGGCGCCGTGATCTTTCCACCAGTGGTTCCTATAGGTGAGTGGCTCAGATCATATCCAAGTTCAGCGGGTTTCAGGGGGATGATCATCGGCGTGTCTCTAGGTATAATTGGTCTAGGTGTTAGAGTATACACTGGTAGGCAGAAGGAGCATATGGGGATCAGAGAGGAGAGGATGGAGGCATCTTGATATGAGCATGATAAAGAAGCTTCTAGACTTGGATCAAAGGATAATCTATTTGTTTCTGTTCCTTTTATTGGCGTTCCCAATACTACACCCGGTAATCCTGCCCATGGCCGTTCAAGATTACTCACGTCAGGCCTTCGAGTTCGCGGATTCCATACCAGAGGGGTCCATCGTGCTCATCGAAGGGGGTATCGCCGCGGCGACATATCCACAATGTGGTCCAGGTATGGTAGCAAACATATACCACATGCTTACCAAGGGCGTGAAGATTGTCTGCTTCAGCATAGGCGCTGAACAACAGGTCTGGACCCAGAAGGCGATTGACACCGCCTTAAAGAAGCTACCCCCGGGAGTGCCCGCTGAAAACGGTGTTAACTGGGTCAACCTCGGTTACATACCAGGTGGTGAATCCGCCGTAGCCGCGTTTGCCAACGATATACGCAGCGTCGTGTCGAAAGACTACTTCGGCACGCCGATCGACGAGATCCCGCTCATGAAGGACGTCAATGATGCCACAGCATTCGCCGCAGTGTTCTGGTGGGGCGGCTCCGAGGGCAGCATACCCTATGGGATACGGCAGTTCTATGGACCGTTCGGCATTCCAATCTCCGGCTCATGCACTACAAACGAAGTCCCCAACTATAGCCCTTACATCAGCGCTGGGCAGCTGAAGGGCTTATTCGGCGGAGTTAGAGGGTCCGCGGAGTACGAGTACCTCCTCAGGCTACCCGGACCCGCATTGGGACAGGCCATGGCGACAAACTTCGGAGGGCTGTATTGGCTGACTCTTGTGATTCTCGGAAACATCTTCTACTTCTTACAGAGGAGAGGTGAGTCGTGATGGATCAGATGTTGTTAGGGTTGATCGTTGGTTCGGCGGTGTCCATAGGAGCATACTCCGTCCTCATCGGGGACAACCCTATCTCAAAGATCACTGAAAACCTGTATATGGGGATCTTGGGAGGATACATCTTAGCGACCAACTGGGACTTTATCAATAAAAACGCGTTTACGAGGATTCAGGGCGGTCAGTATATCTATGTCCTAGCGATCATCCTATCGCTAATGCTTTTCACCCGCTTGAAGCGTGAATGGATCTGGGTTTCCAGATACCCGGTGGCGCTGACGGTGGGTGTAGGCCTTGGATTGGCGATGAGGGCGACCGTCATAACCGACTTTCTGGGGCAGATCAAGGCCACGATACTGCCGTTGAACTCGATAAACAACCTGATCATGTTAATAGGTACGGTTACAACGACCGCTTACTTCCTGTTCACTAGGGAATACAAGGGCACCTACAAATACATCAATCAGACAGGGAGGCTGTTCCTGTTGGTCGCGTTCGGAGTTGCATATGGCCAGACCGTTTCATTCAGATACGAACTCGTGATTGGGCGCCTTGTAGATATGCTCAGACCAGAGGTCGCGATGTACACGTACGCCTTCATCTTTATCGTCGCCATCGTTCTAGCTATCGGATATCTCACAAAGAAGATAACGTGGTACAGCTAAAGGAGCAAACACCCTCTTTTTTTGGCTTTAATCGTACAGGCTCCAATTGGGAGTTTAATCAGGATTCCAACCGCAGACAATTTAAGGGATAGGCTCAACTAAAATCTGGGGTGGGCGCTTTGTTGTGGGATGAGCCAACAGCTGAGGAACAGGAGTCGATTATCAAGCGGGTGGCTGAGGCCATCTACAAGTATGATATGGATCTCTTCGCCATACTTTTCCTCGAGTCCATTAAACCCCTCTCAACGGTTGGCAGCCAGTTAACACGCTATCTCCTCGCGCCGTTTATACCCTTTGTAGGGGAAAAAAGCATTCCTTACCTGGCCACCTTTGAAAATCGTGAAAACTTGGAGAAGCTTATACGTCTTTTAGAGGAAAAATCTAAACAAGATGAAGCGAAGAAGAAGGAAAGGAAAGAACGAGATAAAAAGAAGTGATCCTTTGGAAAGTATGTGAAAGCAACACATAGCATTCAGGAACTTAAAATGTAAAAGAACAGCCATGTTATCGTTCTGTGCAGAACAGTAGATTCTCCGCTGCTCTCTTTGGGCTACCTCGCTGCACCGCCACTGCCGCCCTCGCGGAGGAGGTGGGCGGCTCTAGCTTTCTGCTTAAGGGTATCCGGTATTTTATGTGGGTTTAAATGGTGTGTGGTCTCTTGGTTTTGGCCCTGGGCTTGGAGGTTTGGGGTGGAGGTCTCACGGCGAGGGCTAGCGCCCAGAAGGCGTCGTCGTGGGTTCCTGCGGGGTGGTTGAACACGAGGGTTCCCCCCTTGTTGAGGGTGTAGGTGGGGGTGTTTAGCTCTGTGTAGAGTTGGGGGTCGTAGGGGAGGTGTAGGAGGCCCCTGGTTTTCTGGGGGTTTCCCAGCTGTGTCCGGCATCCTCGGGGG
>Ga0190334_1001469_pt1 | contig 10188 bp, 5 predicted proteins | sample 48720478_MG_FD_161270 | JGI IMG/M metagenome (GOLD analysis project Ga0190334, IMG submission 161270) | Hydrothermal vent sediment bacterial communities from Southern Trench, Guaymas Basin, Mexico - 4872-04-7-8_MG | ecosystem: Environmental > Aquatic > Marine > Hydrothermal vents > Sediment ...
AAAAGCACAGGGATTTAATTGTAAGAGTTGCAGGCTACAGCGACTATTTTGTTGACTTAAACAAAGACTTGCAGGACGAAATAATCAAAAGAACAGAGCACGAGAGTTTTTGAGTTATAAACCGAGCTTTACAAAAAAAATTCTATTTTTTATCATTAACTATGAAAAAATATCCTCTTCCATTTTTTCTGATTTTTCTTATTTTATTTGTTTCCTGCAAAGAAAATTCCAAGGAGGAGAATGTATCCCGTTTTTATCTTAAAAGTGGGAAGTATGAGGGAGAATATTTTCCGACTGATAGCTGGAGGGAGTGCTCTCCTGAAGAGGTAGGGTTTAGCTCTGAAAAATTGGAAAAAGTCTATGAATATGCGGCAAATCCTAATATAACAACTCAAGCGCTTATTCTTATAAGAAAGGGCTATATATTTTTTGAGCTTTACCTTAATGGATTTTCAAAAGATTCAAAACACTGGAGCTATTCTGTTGCAAAAAGTTTTACCTCTGCTCTTGTTGGGATTGCTTGTGATGAAGGTTTGATAAAAAGTCTTGATGAGAAAATTTATGAGTACTATAAGTCGGATTATAATCAGTATTTTTTAGGTGATGATGGGGATTTGAAAAGGATGATTACGATAAGAAATCTTTTGACTATGAGCTCCGGAATAGAGTGGTGTGAAGAGGAGGGGGGTAAGGATGATGATGCTTTCAAAATGATGGAGTATGATGATTATTTGAAGTATGTTCTTGAAAAACCAATGCGAGCGCAGCCCGGAACTTACTGGTATTATTCAAGCGGAGATCCCATGCTTTTATCTTTGGTCCTTGAAAGAGCAACCGGTAAAAAGCCATCCGAATATGCAAAGGAAAAACTCTTTGATAGAATTGGGATGAGGGATGTTTATTGGGCTGAAGATGACAAAGGGCATACTATAACCGCATGGGGGATTAAGACAACCGCAAGGCAGTTTGCAAAGTTCGGATACCTTTATTTGGAAAATGGAAAGTGGGGAGATAAGCAGGTTATAAGTGAAAGCTGGGTGAAACACTCTGTTTTGCCTGTGTCAAACTATTATAAATCTCTTCCATGGGTGAATTTTTACGGATACCTCTGGTGGCTTTTACCGGCTCTTAATGATTATCAAAGATACAATCTTCCTCAAAAAACATACCTTGCATGGGGGCTTCATACCCAGCAGATATTTGTAATTCCTGAAAAAGAGCTTGTTATTGTGAGACTTGGCTATGAGACAGATGAGCGAAATGATGAGTGGAAAGAAGCGGAGTTTTTGAGCATTGTTTTGAATGCAATGCTTTAGCAAAAAACTTACAACAAATGGAAATTTGCGGTTTAATTCATTGAGATATTCTCACTCTCATAAAGCGTCTGTTGTTTGATTCATTGCTTTCTCTTATGGTATTAGTATAATCAACGAAAAAGGCAATGTAACGATATCCCGGATTAATGCTTGTGGGCACAGTATAGTTAATTGTCCATTTGATGGTTCTACTTTCATGTGCTCTTAAGGAATTTATAAGATATCGACCAATATAGTGAGCTCCTGAAAGTGATGATGAGTTATTCGCGAGATACAGAGAAACATAAAAACTACCGGCATTTTTACCCCCCGTGTTTGCGACTGTAAATGTTACCTGTGATATTTTATCCCCGATTCTTGCGCTTGTAGGAACTGAAAGATAAGAAAAAGTCAGATCAGGTAATAGAGCCTGGAGTGTTCTTAGTGTTTTAAAACGTTTATTATTTGCTTCATTACTTTCCGCTACTTTATTATCCGGGTCAACAAAGATGGCAAGATAATGATATGCTGGATTAATGCTTACGGGAACAGTATAATTATTTGCCATGGTATAAGTCTTTCTTTGATGTGGTGATAGTGAATTTATTAAAAATCTGCCTATATATGTTGCTCCTGAAAGTGAGGGGGTGTGAGTTTTGGTAATGTAGAGATGAACATAAAAATTTCTTGCGGTTTTGCCTCCATTGTTTGAGATTGAAAATGATACTCGTGATATCTTTTCCCCGGCTCTTACACTTACAGGTGCTGAAAGATAAGATGGAACAAGATCCGGTAGTGAAGGTTGGAATATTCTTACTCTTTTAAAGCGTTTGTTATTTGTTTCATTACCTTCCGCTACTCTATTGTTTGAGTCAACAAAGATGGCAAGATAACGGTATCCATGAGGAACGCTTTCTGGGACAGTATAGTTAATTGCCCATCTGATGGTTCTACTTTTATGTGCTCCGAGTGAATTTATAAGATATCGACCAATATAGTGTGCTCCTGAAAGTGATGTTGTGTTATTTGCAATATAAAGAGAAACATAAAAGCTTCCGGCAGCTTTATCTCCTCTATTTGATATTGTGAATGTTACCTGTGAGATTATTTCACCGATTCTTAAACTTAGGGGACCTGAAAGAGAAAAGGGAACAAGATCCGGTAATGAAGGCTGTAGTATTCTCAGTGTTTTAAAACGCTGGTTATTTGCTTCATTACTTTCTGGTATTCTATTGGATGAGTCCACGACGAGAGCAAGGTAATGGTATCCTGGATTGACTTTTGTCGGGATAGTATAGTTAATTGACCATGAGTAAGTGTTTCTTTGATGTGGGTTTAATGAGCTTATGAAAAATTTACCTACATATATGGCTCCTGAAAGTGAAGTAGAATGACTTTTGGTAATGTATAAAGAAACATAAAAGTTTTTTGCGATTTCACCTCCATCATTTAAAATTGAAAATGTTACCCGAGATATTTTCTCTCCGGCTCTTACACTTTCAGGTCCTGAGAGGGAAAAAGGAACAAGATCTGGCTTTAGGGCAAATGTAATTTGTGCTAATAAAAACAAAAAAGAGCTCCAAATTAAAAGTCTCTTTTTCATAATAAGACCTCCTTTGAATGTGTAATAATATTTTTTACAAAAACTATGCCAATTTCTATTTGTTTTTGAGATATTGCTATTCTTTGTGTAAGTAAATTTTCCCTCTTTAAAAAATCGACAAATTTGTCCAAATTATTACAATTTTGTGAGGTGTGGAATGATTTTTTTTATCAAATGGTAGAGAATTACCGTAATATAAGAGGTTAAAGATTTTTTACTTTATGGAACAAATTTTGTATATTTGTTTTATAAAAATGAAAATAAGATTGATAACTCTCATTATTGTGTTGTTTTTCCTTGTTTCCTGCAAAAACATGCCTACTGATTCAAATGATGAAAGTGAAAATAATAATCAAATTGTTAAGACTTACTATGTCTCCCCTTCGGGAAATGATTCCAATGATGGGTCGGAAAACTTACCATGGAGGACAATTCAGCATGCGATTGATAATGTGAAGGCAGGGGAAAAGATTTTTATAAAAAACGGAACATACAAAGAGAAAATATACATTGACAAAAGAGGAGAGGAAGACAATTTCATTTTGATAGAGGGTGAAGATAGAGATAAAACAATTATTGACGGAAGCTCTGTTGAAAGGGATACTATTTTTTTTGAAAATGCTGAGTATGTAAGATTCTCAAATCTTAAAATAATAAATTCTCAAAGGGCGGGAATTAGGCTGAGTTATTCAAATCACATTGAACTTTCAGACCTTAAAATTTCCAATTGTGGCAAATGGGGAATTTTCACTGATTTTTCGGATTATACAATTATTGAGAATTGTGAAGTAAGCGGTTCAAAGGAAGAGCACGGGATATACATATCAAACAGCTCTGATAATGCAAAGATTAAAGGCAACAGGGTTTTTAATAATTATGCCTGCGGGATTCAGATAAATGCTGACCCTTCAATGGGTGAGGATGGAATTTCTTCGAATTGCACCATAGAAAATAATATAGTTTATAATAATGGAGAAGGGGGAGGAGCAGCGATAAATTTAGCCTCCGTGAGAGATTCTCGCATCCGAAATAATCTCATTTACAATAACAAAGCAGGAGGAATTGCTCTGTGGGATGATGGACAGGGAGATGACTGGGGATGTAAGAATAATGAGATTATACACAATACAATTTACTTTTCCGATTATGATGGAAGATGGGCTATAAGTCTGAAAAACGGAAGCACGGGAAATTCTATTTACAATAATATTCTATTGGGAGGTGGTTCCGGAGGATTTGAGTATGATGAATCATCAATTAATAATTTAAAGATAGATTACAATATTTATTATAGAAAAGATTCTGAATATTTCATTAATAATGATGATAGAGAGGAGATGAGGTTAGGGGAGTGGCAGAGCAAAGGATATGACATTCACTCTTTTCCTAAAAATCCTTCTGATATTTTTATAAACATATCCAACAATGATTTTCACCTTAAAAGCGGATGCTCTGCCATAGATAAAGGAAAGAACACCGGATTAACTTATGATTTTGAGAATGATAAAAGACCTCAGGGCTCAGGTTATGATATAGGGTGTGATGAAAGAAAGTAAAAAATTAAGTTGACACATTCGTATTTTCTGTGATAATTTTTTACTTCAATAAAAAATCAATGAGAGGATTAAAATGAGTAAAAAGGGAATATTGTCAAAATTTCAGCCTGTTTTCTGGCTTGCAAATGTAATGGAGCTTTTTGAAAGAGCTGCTTACTATGGGATGAATTCAGTTTTAGCTGTTTATTTAACGGATAAGTTGCACTTTCAGCATGAAAGTGTGGGGTTTCTTCAGGCAATAGTATATGCTCTGACATATATTGTGCCCATTGTCGGTGGAGCACTTGCTGAAAAGTATGGCTATAAAAGAATGCTGACAGTTGCTTTTTCACTGCTTTCCATAGGATACTTTGCCACAGGACATTTTTCAACCTATGGCGTTATTTTTGCAACCCTTCTTTTGGTAGGTGTTGGTTCCGGTCTTTTTAAGCCCATAATTTCAAGTACAATTGCAAGAACTACCGATGAGGAGACAAGCGGCTTTGGTTTCGGAATTTACTACTGGATGATAAATTTGGGAGCATTCGTTGCACCTCTTTTGGTCTCTTATCTTAAAGGATTTTCATGGAGGTATGTCTTTATAGCTTCCTCTGTCTGGACATTTTTAATGCTTTTCCCAACTATTTTTATGTACAAAGATCCTGCCGGAAAGGAGAAGGGGAAGAGTCTCGGAGATAGCCTTAAAAATATAGTTGTGGTTTTGGGAGATTCAAGGTTTATGCTTTTGATTTTCATATATTCATTTTTCTGGATTATATATTTTCAAAATTTCGGAAGTGTCCTCTGGTATTTGAGGGATTTTATTGATAGATCAGTCATATCCTCTGCTATGACAAACTTTTTCCATTCAATCGGGCTTAACATAAGATTTGTTTTTGATGTTGAGCATGTAACTGTTATAAATGCGGGTACAATAATTCTTCTTCAGGTTTTAATTAGCAGAATAGTTAAAAAGATAAAGCCTTTGCCTACAATGATAACAGGAATTTTAATTGGTTCTACCGGATTTCTGATTCTTGCTCTTACAAAGAGCGCATGGCTTTTTGTTTTAGGTATAGCTGTTTTTTCAATAGGGGAGATGACGACCCATCCAAAGTATTATTCATACATAGGATTGGTAGCGCCCAAAGATAAAGTTGCTGTGTACATGGGCTATTCTTTTATCTATGGTGTTATAGGTTCTCTGTTCGGAAGCTCAATAGGTGCCACTCTTTATGAAATTATTGCAAAAAAGAATAATAATCCGAAGCTGTTCTTTATGCTGTTTTTTATTCTCGGAATTTTAAGTGCCGCAGGCCTTGTGCTTTATAACAAATTTTTCGGGGAAGATAATGAAATCACCAACAGAAGAGCTTTTAAAGTGATGTTCGGGTTTTATATCCTGATAACTCTTTTAGGTTTTCTTTTCATATATTTTTCAATCTCCCCTCAGGGAATTATCTGGAAAAGAGTGCTTCAGAGTTTTATACTTCTTCTTGTAGGATTCGGAGGAATCTGGCTGAGTTTAAAAAAGAAAAAATCGGAAAAAGGTGTTTGATTTTTTTGTTTAGATAAAAAATAAAAAAATAAAAATAACAGAAAAATTAATTTTTCCAATATTCTTTGGTTTGTACCCCATAAGCAAAAATGGCTCCCCGGGCAGGACTTGAACCTGCAACACCCCCGTCCCGGTTCAACGGGACGGGGCGCTCTGCCGATTGAGCTTTTCCAAGTCAATATTAAATTCTCTGATGATTCTTTTTCTTGATTTCCACTTTTTTATTTCTTTTTCTCTAAATAGTGCTTTGTGTTTATCCTCGAAAATTTCTTTATGTACAAGATACCAAGGTCCTTTGTGTCGAGTGAATTTTGTAGCACCTAAGTTGTGCTTTTGAAGTCTTTTTTCTATGTCAGAAGTTGAACCGATGTAGAATTTGTCAGCCTTAGGAGAATAGATGATATAAACAAAGTACATTTATGTTCCCCCTCATAAATAAAGATGGCTCCCCGGGCAGGACTTGAACCTGCAACACTGTGGTTAACAGCCACACGCTCTGCCGATTGAGCTACCGAGGAGCATAATAGATGATGTATTTTATTAAATTCAGGTTTTTTTGTCAATAAGGATAAAAAAATTATGTGCTATTTTTCTGATTTTTTTTGTCAAAATTTATTAAAAGATTTTTGACGAAAAAAGTGCACTTGCATTTATTATATTTTAATTGTAGAATTTGTTAGTGGAGAAATTTATGAAAGGAAATGGTCGGGCTTACGAAAAAAAGAGCATAAGAAAAACTTTAGTCTTATTTGTTCTTTTAGCATTTGTTGTTCTTCCTGTGGTAGTTACGACAGTTTTTATCTTATCAACATCTTCTCTTATAAAAAAGTCTTATGAAGAAAGTTTAATACACTATTCTGAGATAAAGAAGATAGCAGTTGAGGAGTGGTTGAGAAAAACAAAGGATGTGGCAAAGCAGATAGCCAGCCGTTCTATGATAAGAAAGGAGCTGATAAAATACGAGAGGGGGGAAATTTCTTTAGATGAGTTGAAAGGATTTACAAAACCTAAGTTAGAAGATGCAATGCGTTCCTCAGAAGGAGTGATTTCAATATTTAGGTTCGATAGGGGAGGAAACCTTGTAGTTAAAGTTGGGGCATTAGATTTTTCTGAGATTAAAGAGAGTCTTGTAATCGGTCTTTCGGAAGTAAGTATTGGCAGACCTATTTTTACTAAAGATAGTGGAATTATAACTGTTAGTGCACCTATTTTGGACAGGAAAGGTTTTTTTTGGGGAACTGATATAATTGTCTTTTCTATGGAGAGAATGAAAAAGATTTTTAAAGAAGAAGAAATCAACCGTAGCTATGTGTATTTGGGCTTTCCCCAAAAAGAGATATTTGTGCCTCTTATTAACATAACTAATGCACATAAAATTAGCATTCTTTCAAAGGATTTTTTAAAAAAACTAATAAAGAAAAAGAGAGGACTTATTTATAGCAAGGACTATCTTGTTACTTATGCACACATTGACGAGGGAGTGGATTGGTATTTAATTTTTATTAGACACAAAAAAAGTATTTTTAAGAGTTATCCTTTTGAATTATTATCTAAAAGTGGGTTGCCGGTTTTGGGTTTTATAGTGTTAATTTTTTTGTTTTTTTTAATAACAAGGCCTTTGGCAGGAAAAATCATACTGAGAGAAGATGAACTTGAAAAAATAGTTGAGAATAGAACAGAGGAATTAAAAAAAGAGATAAAGGAAAAAGAAGCATTAAAGACAGAGCTTCAGAAAACTGTTCTTTTAAAAAGAGCGATTCTTGAGAGCTCTAAGGGTGTTGTTGTTTTTGCACTGGATAAGGAATACAGATACCTTGATTTTACATTACTTCACAAACAAACTATGAAGGCTATTTGGGGAGTAGACATTGAAATAGGTAAAAGCATGCTTGATTACATAAAAAATCCTAAAGATAGGGAAAAAGCCAAAAAGAATTTTGATAGAGCATTACAAGGGGAGAGCTTTATTGTTGAGGAGGAGTATGGAGATGAAAAATTAAAGAGATTGTTTTATGAGAACAGATACAGTCCAATTTATAATGAAAAGGGGGAGATTATTGGTATTTCTGTTTTTGTCATTGACATTACGACTCAAAAATTGATTGAAGAAGAATTAAGAACAAGTGAAGAAAAATTTAGAACCCTTTTCAATGGGATAAATTCTGCTGTTTTAGTCCATCCTTTGAAATTGGATGGATTTTCAAATTTTATTGAAGTAAATGAGTATGCATGTAAAAGGTATGGATATACAAGAGAGGAATTTTTACGCCTTTCTTCAAAAGATCTTGTTCCTGAAAGGTTTTTAGAGAATAAAAGACTTCTTAATGGGAAAAAAGACTTATTAGAAAAAAGACATTTTTCCAGAGAGCTTGTTCATATTACAAAAGAGGGAGAGGAATTTCCTGTGGAAATTCACTCTAATATTTTTAAGTGGCAGGGGAAAGATGTAATAATCTCTATTGTAACTGATATAACAGAAAGAAAGAAGGCAGAAGAAGCTTTAAGAGAAAGTGAAGAGTATAATAAGGTTTTGTTTCAAGACTCTCTTATCCCCCTTGTGGTTATGGAAGCCGATACTTATAAATTCATTGATTGCAATGATGCCGCAGTTAAAATTTATGGCTTTTCTTCTAAGGAAGAGGTCTTAGGGAAAACACCGGCTGATGTTTCCACTCCTACTCAATATAATGGAGAGCCTTCAGAAATTGCTGCTGCTAAAGAGATAGAAAGAGTTTTAAAAGAGAAAAAAGTTATTTTTGAATGGCGTCATCAACGACCCGATGGAACGATTTGGGATGCTGAAGTTCAACTTATGACATTTACTTACAAAGGAAAAAAGTATTTGCAATTCAGTCTTCTTGATATAACGGAGAGAAAGAAAATCCAGCAAAAACTCTTGGAAAGTGAGGAAAAATACAGAGTTGCTTTTCAAATTAGTCCAGAAGCAATTGCTCTTAGCACAATGGAAGGTGTTTATCTTGATGTAAACCAGGGATTTGAAAAAATTTTGGGCTATGAAAAAGAAGAAGTTGTTGGAAAGAGTGTATTCTCTTTAAATATATGGAAAAATGAAAAAGATAGAGATATCTTTTCAAAAGAGCTTAGAGAAAAGGGTTTTATCAAAAATTTTGAAGCTCCCTTTGTTAGTAAAAAAGGAGAAATTAAAATAGGTCTATTATCAGCAAGTATTATAAAATTGGCTGGAAAGTCAGTTATTCTTTCGATTACTCGGGATATAACAGAAAGAAAGAGAATGGAAGAAAAGATAGCTAATGAAAAAGAGAGACTTGCAGTAACATTGAGAAGCATAGGAGATGGTGTCATTACTACAGATACTGAGGGTAAGATTGTATTGATTAACAGAACCGCAGAAAAATTAACAGGGTGGAAATATAATGAGGCAGTGGGGAAGCCTTTGGAAGAGGTTTTTAATATTATAAATGAGGTTACGAGAAAAAAGGTCGAAAACCCTGTTGTAAGAGTGTTAAAAGAGGGAAAAATTGTCGGATTAGCTAACCATACTATTTTAATTTCAAAAGATGGAAAAGAATACAATATTGCTGATAGTGCAGCTCCTATAGTTGATATGAAAAGTAATATAACCGGAGTTGTTCTTGTGTTCCGTGATGTTACTGAAAAGCTCAGACTTGAAAAGGAGCAGTTAAAGTCAAAAAAACTTGAATCAATAGGTATTCTTGCTGGTGGTATCGCCCATGATTTTAATAATATATTGGCAGGACTTTTCGGAAATTTAGAGCTTGCTAAGGTTAAAATAAATAAAGATCATCCTGCTTATAAGCATATTGAAGTTGCCGGAGATGCTCTTGATAGGGCAACTGCTCTGACAAAGCAGCTTTTAACATTTGCAAAGGGAGGAGAGCCAATAATAGAGGTGGTGGATTTGGGCTCTTTATTAATAAATGCAGTGGAATTTAATTTAAGCGGGAGTAATATAAAGGCTATTTTCGATATTGATAAAAATCTTTGGAAAGTTAAAGCTGACAAGGGGCAGATAGAGCAGGTCGTTTTAAACTTAGTTGTGAATGCCAAGCAGGCGATGCCAACAGGTGGTAAAGTTTACATAAAAGCTAAAAATATAGAGGAAATGGAAGAAGAGGGAATTTTCCACCTTAGCGGAAAGTATGTGAAATTTTCTATAGGAGATGAAGGAGTAGGTATATCTGCAAATTATATTGA
>Ga0190334_1001471_pt1 | contig 10172 bp, 9 predicted proteins | sample 48720478_MG_FD_161270 | JGI IMG/M metagenome (GOLD analysis project Ga0190334, IMG submission 161270) | Hydrothermal vent sediment bacterial communities from Southern Trench, Guaymas Basin, Mexico - 4872-04-7-8_MG | ecosystem: Environmental > Aquatic > Marine > Hydrothermal vents > Sediment ...
GGGGCGACGAACGCCGCCTTGGTGGTGTGAGGCGCGTCCTGGTCCGGGTAAGCTGTGTTCAGCATGCGCTCCAAGCGTGGGGCCTCCCCCTGCTCCAAGCGGGCGTGGATGCTCACCGCAGCCGTGGAGTGGGGTACGTAGATGAACACGAATCCCTCGTCCACCCCGGCTTCGGCGATGGCCGCTTGAACCTGGTCGGTGATGTCCACCGCTTCCTCTCTGGAGCTTGTGCGGAACGTTATCTCCTTGAACATCGTCTCCCTCCTTGGTGCCGAATTTTACCAGCCTACGGCTCGACGCCCTCTGGGAGTCGGCTATAATAAAGGGCCTTCTCCCTTCCGCCCGTGTGCCCACCCATCCCGCCGCACGCCTCACCTCCCAGCCCGGGCGGAAGGGAGTTTTTTCGGCAAGGTCTTTCCCTATATGGTTTGGGGGTTCACGCGAGCTATGGGGGAAAGCTCTTGCCCAGGTCAGCCTTTCTTCTTGGCTCGTTTGATCTCGGCCTTGGCCTTCTTTTTCTCGACCTTGGCCTTGACTTTTTCTTTTTTCAGCTCCAAGGCAGCTGTCTCCAAGGCCGCAAGGGATGCCTGCTTCCTCCGGCGGCGCTCGAGAATCCGTTGGGCAGCGTAGCGGCCGAACTGGCCGATGAAGCCTGCGGCCAGCACCACCAGCACCCAGCGCAACACACTCCACACGTCCCCGAAAGTCAGATCGGCCATGGCACGTTTGCATTCTAAAGAAACCTTGCGCTCCAAGCTAGACCTCCTATAGGCTTGGGATATACTCCGACTTAAGAGAAGGAGCCAAAGTGAGGATCGGGATTGGCCAGCTTAACATGATCGTAGGTGATCTTCCTGGAAATAGGGACAAGATCATCTCCGCTATCCGCACAGCCAAGGACAAAGGGGTAGAGCTTCTGGTACTTCCCGAGCTAGTGCTGCTCGGCTATCCGCCGCGAGACCTCCTCCACCGGCGGGGGTTCCTCGAGGCCGCCGGGCATGAATTCCATAAGATCGTGGGGGCCACGGAGGGCATCGGGTTAGTGATGGGCCATGTGGTCGTGGCGGGGAAACGAGAAGGCAATCGAGTTGACCCGTCAGCGGCTGCCTTCGGCGGCGACGTGTTTTTGCACAACGCAGCCTTTCTCATCGCAGATGGAGAGATCATTGGATATCAGGGGAAGAAGAGTGTCCCCTCCTTTGACGTTTTCGAGGAGGAGCGCTACTTCACTCCGGCCGAGCAGGTCGCGGTACACACGTGGCAAGGGTTGCGCCTTGGGCTTTCGGTGTGCGAAGACCTTTGGCAAGAGGGGGGCGTGATCGCGGCCCAGGCAGAGGCGGGGGTGGATCTCCTCGTCAACGTGTCTGCATCCCCTTACTTCCGGGGAAAGCCGGCCCTGCGCAGGCGGCTCGCCAGACGCTGGGCGGCTCTGGCCGGCGCCCCAATCGTGTATGCCAACCTGGTAGGAGGGCAGGACGAGCTTGTGTTTGACGGCGGTTCCTTTGCCCTGCGGCCTGATGGGGCATTCCTGCTTTCCGCGCCGGCCTTCGAGGAAGGCGTTTACGTGTTTGACACCGCCGCACCTCCGATCCCGCCCCCGCTGGAGGATGGGCTCGCCGAGGTTCACCGGGCCATCACGCTTGGGATCCGGGACTACATAGAGAAAAACGGCCTTAAGGGGGCCTTGGTTGGGATTTCCGGGGGTGTGGACTCAGCGGTTGTGACCGCCTTGGCCTGTCAGGCCCTGGGGAAAGGGCGGGTGCTCGGTGCCTTCCTCCCCGGCCCCTACACCTCCCGGGAGTCTGAGGATGGGGCTAGGGCCTTGGCCGAGGCGCTGGGGATCCGGCTACTTGAGATCCCCATCGGAGAGCTGTATGAGTCCCTTGCAAGGCTGCTCTCCTCTTGCGTGCCCATCGAGGGGGTGGTGGCGGAGAACCTCCAGGCTCGGATCAGGGGACTGGTCCTCATGACCCTGTCCAATGCCACCGGCCACGTGGTCCTCTGCCCAGGGAACAAATCGGAGATTGCCATGGGTTACAACACCCTGTATGGGGATACGGTGGGGGCATTGGCCCCCATCGGGGACCTCCTTAAGACCGAGGTCTACGAGCTAGGGAAATACATAAACGAGCAGGCCGGCGAGACTGTAATCCCGGACAGCACACTGTCCAGGCCCCCTTCCGCGGAGCTTAGGCCGGATCAGCGTGACGATCAGGACCTTCCCCCGTACGAGCTGTTGGACCCACTTATCTCCGCCCTGATAGTGGAGAACCAGCCCTGGGATGAGCTCGCGTCCCGATTTGGAGAGAGGCTCTCGCGCGAGGTCGTCCGCAGGCTTACCCGCTCCGAGTACAAGCGCAGGCAGCTACCCATCGTGATCAAAGTCTCACCGAAGGCGTTCGGCATGGGCCGAAGGTGGCCCCTCACTTGCGGGTACGAGCGCTAGGGCAACTCCGTCCTCCGAGACCGACGGAGAAAAGTGGGGATGTCGTAATCATCCCTCACGATCCCCTCACGCTCGATACGTTCTAGGATGGCCTCTTCCTCAGATTCTGTGACCCCCTCACCAGAAAGGGGAGGGAATCCCGTGGCGATTACGGTGACCCGTGCCCGTTGCATGCCATCGTGGATGGTGGCGCCGAAGATGAGGTCGGCTTTGTCCGACAGGGCTTCGTGGATGACGCCGGCCGCCTCAGTGACTTCTTCCAAAGTGAGATCGTCCCCGCCCGTGATGTTGAGGATGGCCTTCTTGGCACCCTTGACCGTGGCATCGAGGAGGGGTGAGGAGATGGCACGGCGAGCTGCCTCCCGGGTCTTGTTCTCCCCCTCGGCCTCGCCGATCCCCATCATGGCTGTGCCCGCCCCCCGCAGCACCGACTCCACGTCCGCGAAGTCCAAGTTTATGAGTCCTGGGACGGTGATGAGGTCGGTAATCCCTTGCACTCCCTGCCGGAGCACCTCGTCCACGAGCTCGAACGCCTGAGTGAGGGGCATGTCAGGGGGGGCCACCTTGAGCAGCTTGTCATTGGAGATGGTGACGATGGCATCCACGTTCTGTGACAGGTTTTGGATCCCCACCTCGGCCCGTTGGGCCCTCGCCAGGCCCTCGAAGGAGAAGGGCCGTGTCACGATGGCCACCGTCAGTATCCCCAGCTCCTTGGCCACCTCGGCGATTATCGGCGCCCCTCCCGTGCCTGTACCCCCACCCATCCCGGCCGTGATGAACACCATGTCCAGCCCTTGAAGGAGGTCGGCGATCTCCTCCCGCGATTCCTCAGCGGCAAGCCTGCCGATCTCTGGGTCACCGCCGGCCCCCAGGCCCCCGGTGAGCTTGCGCCCGATCTGTAGATGCTTGTGGGCCTGTACGATGGAGAGGACTTGGGCGTCGGTGTTCACCGCCACCAGTTCAACTCCCTGGAGCCCGGCGCGCATCATCCGGTCGACGGCGTTCCCCCCACCGCCGCCGACGCCCACCACCATCAGCCGGGCCGGGGACTCCCCGTTCATGTCTCCCTCACCCCCGCAGGAATTTTCTGAACCAGCCGAGCAGTCGGGAGAACAGCCCCCCGCTCGTCCGCACCCGGGAACCCGAGCGCACCTGGGCAAAATCCCGCCCCTCGACCGCGTACTTCAAAAGCCCGATGGCGGTGGCATAGATGGGCGATTCCACGATATCCCGAAGCCCGTGAATGCCTTGTGGGATCCTCCCCCGCCGCACGGGGATACCGTACCGCTGCTGAGCAAATTCCACAATTCCATCCAAAAGCGACGTACCGCCGGTGATAACCATCCCGGCCGGGATCAGGTCCCGGTAACCGGCGTCCTCCACCTCTTGCATAGCGAGGTCCAGGATCTCTTCCACCCGCGGTTCGATGATCTTGGCCAATTTCTTGCGGGGCACGCTCTTGGTGCCGTCGCCCCCGATGGTGGCGACCTCTATCTTCTCGTCGTCCGCTACGGAGTCCACGAGACAGGTGCCGTATTCCTTCTTGATCCGTTCAGCTTCCTCGATGGGGGTCTGCAGCCCCACGGTGATGTCGTTGGTGATGTGTTCCCCGGCGATGGGGATGACCTTGGAAAACCAAATATCGCCCCCGCGGAAGACGGAGATGTCGGTCGTGCCCCCACCGACGTCAAGGAGCACCACCCCCAGCTCCTTCTCTGCCGAGGACAGGACTGCCATGGATGAAGCCAGGGGTTCGAGCACGATCTGGGTGATGTGGATTCCCAGGGACCCCACACACCGCACCAGGTTGTGAACCGCCGTGACTGACCCCATTACCAGGTGAACGTCTACCTCGAGTCGGGTGCCGGTCATTCCCACCGGGTCGGTGATCCCCTCTTGGCCATCCACGATGTATTGCCGTGGGATCACGTGGATCATCTCCACGTCCGGGGGAAGGGGGATGGTACGGGCAGCTTCCACCACCCGGCGTACGTCGTCCTTGGTGATTATGCGGTCTGGACGGGTAATGGACACCGTAGCAGAGTTGTTGACGGAGCGGATGTGTTTTCCAGCGATTCCTACGTACACGTCGTCGACGCGGACATCAGCCATGTTTTCGGCTTCCTCTACCGCCTTTCGAATCGACTGGATGGTGCGGCCGATGTCCACGACCACACCCTTTTCCAATCCCCGCGAGGGGGACATGCCCATACCGATGATCTCGATGATCCCGTCCACCACATTGGCGACGAGACAACACACCTTCGTGGTTCCCACGTCCAGCCCCACCACCAGCCGTTCCCGCCTCATCGAACCACCACCTTCATCGTGGCTTGAGGATGATCTGGCCTTCCCATCGGAGGTCCACCTCCGAGTAAGCGGATAGGTCGATCAGCCCTGCTTGGTGTTCCTCCCATAGCTTTTTCAGAATAGCAAGGGTATGGGGGAGCCTGCCAATTGGGCCACAGAGCACGACCAACCCCTCGTCAGAACGGGCAATTACGCAGTCGGGATCCGAGGCATCAAACCGGGGCAGAAAAGGGGAGAGCTCAGACTTTGCCCTCTCCAGAGCTTGCGCTGCCTGTGCCGCTTGTGGGGAGACCCGCCCTTCTCTCTCCCGGACCCCGGTGAGCATTGGCGCGTCAGCGGGGCCTAACACCACCCCCTCAGCGTCTACCCAGACCGCTGATCCCCCCTCAGTTTCTACGCGTCCCACCGGCTCCCTTTCACTAACATATATGATAACCTTTCGGGACAACGGATGGCAGCAAACCCGTACATCTTTGACCCAGGGGTCTGCGATGAACCGGTCCCGAATCCCCCTTAAATCTAGCCGGAGTATGTTAGCACTTGAAACAATCTGAGTCAACTCGGCCAAGGATTCAGAGGGAAGATGATGAGCGCCTAGCACCCTTACCTCAGCTACCCGCCACCATCCGCCCCAGCGCAGGACGGCCAAAGCCACAAGGAAGATGGCGAGGCCAAGGGAAAGGCCCCGTAGCCTCCGGATCAAACGGTCACCACTTCCAGCTCCAGCTCGAGCCACACGTCAAAAGTTTTTACCACCCGGGCCCGGACCCGGTCAACCAGGGCCAGGACGTCGCAGGCCCGGGCCCGGCCTGTGTTCACGATGAAGTTGGCGTGGCGGGGGGAGATCATGGCATCCCCTTGGCGTACCCCTTTGAGGCCCGCCCGGTCGATGAGCCAGCCCGCGGGGGCCTCCCGGGGATTGCGGAACACACATCCTGCGGACGGCCAATCGAGGGGTTGGCTGGCCCGGCGCTGGGCCAGGACCTCCGTTGGGTCCGGTCCCGCCTTCGGCCTGAGGCCAGCCCTCAGCACAGGGACGCCCAGCCGACGAAGCCGGGAATCCCGGTACGAAAAGCCGCAGGCCTCCACGTCCCACCGAGCCACCTCCCCGCTTGGAAGGAGCACCTCCACCCACTCCACCTGATCTCCAATCTGTCCAAATTTGGTGCCGGCGTTCGTCACTAGCCCCCCGCCCACGGTCCCCGGTATCCCGGCAAGGGAAGAGAACCCTAGCTTGGAGAGTTTGGCCAAGGGGACCCCGGCTTCCGCCACGACGAGATCGTCGTCGCTATGGCATTCGCTGAGACAAGCGGTGGAGATGATGAGCCCGGGGAACCCTTGATCCGGAAACAGGACGTTTGATCCCTTGCCCAAGATACGCCATGGGATCCCAAGACTTCTCGCCCGCTTTACGGCCTCGATCAAAGCATCTGTACCTGCGGGCTCGAACACGGTCCAGGCAGGCCCCCCGATGCGAAAGGTGGTGATGGAACGAAGCGGCACATCTAGGCGTAGGGCACCGGGCAGATCCTTCAGGACCCCGACGAGAGCCCGCGAGCCATTTCTATTGCAAGCTTCCATATGTCACCTGCTCCGAAACACGCCACCACGTCCCCGGGCTTGATCGCCCTCGCTGCAGCGTCCATGGCCTCCGGCAGGGTTGGGCTGAAGGTTACCCTGCCTTTCGCCGCCCTGGCAGCCTCCGCCACCTGGGCCCCACTGACCCCTGGTATGGCGGATTCAAAGGCGGGGTAGATTTCGGTTACGACGGCCTGGTCCGCCTGGGCCAGGACCTTGCCAAAGGCGCCCGCGAGCCTAGCGGTGCGGGAGAAGCGATGGGGTTGGAAGATAGCCACGATACGTCGGTCAGGCCAGCCGGCGCGAAGCGCAGCCAGGCCACACGCAAGTTCCCTCGGATGGTGTGCGTAATCGTCCACGACAAGATACCCGTTTTCCTCGAGCACCTCGAGGCGGCGTTTCGGACGGGGGGCGTTGTTTAAGGTTTGACAGAGCTCACGGGGGGGTAGCCCGAGCAGAATCCCGGCGGCCAGGGCGGAAAGCGCGTTTCTGACGTTGTGCACCCCCGGGGCAGGGAGGCTTACGGTTGAGATAGGCCTTTTCCCCAGCCAAACGTCGAACATGGACTCACTTCTGTGGAAGGTAAGCCCTCGTGCCCTAAGCTGAGCGTCACCCCTTAGTCCATAGGTAAGGGCATCCGGCCGATCGGCGAAAAGCAGGGCCGCTCCTGGATCATCGAGGCAGAGCGCAACCTTCCCCGCCCGCCTGACGAAGCTAGAGAAGGCCCCTCGAAGGCTTACATAGTCACCATACGTGTTCAGATGGTCACAATCCACATTGGTGATCACGGCTATGTCGGTTGCCAGATGAGTGAACAGTCCGTCTGACTCATCCACTTCCAAGATGAATGGTCCAGTTCCAAGGCATGCAGAGGAAAATCCAGGGACCTCCGCACCGATATAGTGTCCTCCTTGACCGGTGAGCTCGCGCACCATGTGGGCTACCCAGGTGGTGGTGGTAGTCTTCCCATGGGTGCCGGCGATGGCCACGAGCTTGCGGTCTTCAAGGAGGGCTTTCAGGGCCCAGAGCCTTGGACGCACCGGAAGATGCCTTTTCCTGGCCACGACGAGCTCTGGGTTGTCCGGGGGGATAGCGGAGGAATGGACCACGATCTTCGTCCTCTCCTGGACATGGTCTTGATGGTGCCCCACCTGGGCGCAGGCCCCGCAGGCCTTGAGTTTTTCCAGCCGCAGCGAGGGTCTGATGTCTGTGCCTGACACCCCAAACCCCGCTTCCAAAAGAAGCTGGGCTAGGGCAGCCATGCCCTCCCCTCCGATGCCCACCAGGTGAAGCCAACCAGGAAGGCCATTCATCGGCTTCCCTTCGCAAGCGCGAGCAACTCTTGGGCCACCGTTTTGGCGGCTTCCGGCCGGGCAACCCGCCGGACCGCACGGGCCATGCGGCAAAGTTTTTCCTCATCCATCCACAATTTAAGTATGAGCTTACCCAAATCCATTTCCTTGAGCTTACGTTCTGGGACCAAAACACATCCCCCTTCCTTGGCAAGGGCTTGGGCATTGCCGGATTGGTGATCTCCCGCGGCTCCGGCCCAGGGAACGAGTATGGATGGCCGGCCTGTGGCTGCGAGCTCCGCTACCGTAGTAGCCCCGGCTCGTGCTATCACCAGCCTCGCCTGGGCCAAGGCTTCCGCCATACGGTCCACGTACTTTTCCACTCGGGCATCGCTTAGTCCGGCTTCTTCGAGGCGCCTCTTGACCCAATCGGGGTCAGCCGCGTTCCCCACCTGCATCCTGATGCGGAGCCCGCCCAGCTGGGCCAGGGCCTTAGCCGCACGCAAGGTCGCCTCCACCAAGGTCCGGGACCCCTGGGACCCACCCACGATCAGGAGCTCTTGTGCCTTAGGTCCTGTGCCTTGGGTGAGAAATTCCCTGCGCACCGGATTTCCAGTTACAAGCACCTTCTTCCTTACGGGGACGCCCCCTGTCTTGGGGAAGGAAAGGAACACCCTGTCAGCCAGCAGGGCAAGCAGCCGGTTGGCAAGCCCCATGTAGGCGTTCTGTTCGTGGATCGCTCTCGGGATACGGAGGAGGGCCGCGGCCAGCAAGGGGGCAAGTGCCGGGTAGCCCCCCATGCCCAGGACCACGTCGGGATGAAACTTGTGCAGGACCTTCACGGCCCGGACCAAGGAGAATAGATTGGCCCAAAGAGAGCCAGGCCAGCTCCAGGGCCGACTCCTCTGGAGTCCGCGACAGGGCAAGGGGTAAAAGTCGATCCAAGGGAGGCGGCTTAGGATCTTCCTCTCGATGCCCTTTTCGGTCCCGACCCACGCAGCCGCGGAAAGTTCGCCCATCCTTTGCAGCTCTTCTAGCACGGCCAAGGCAGGATAAACGTGTCCTCCCGATCCCCCGGCAGCTACCAACACCCTCATCCGGCCACCTCCTGGGTGAGGGAAAGGCTGGGTTCGTGCCGGGTTTGACGTGCTACCCCAAGGAGGAGCCCTGCGAGCGCCAGCGTAACTGCCAGGGAGGAGCCTCCGTAGCTCACGAACGGAAGCGTGAGCCCGGTGACCGGCACAACGCCCACCACAACGCCCAGGTTGAGGAGGGTCTGGAAGCCGAGGATGAACGAGCTCCCCAGGGCATAAAGGGTGCCGAGTCGATCGGGCGCCCGGGCCGCCGTCCGGAATCCCAGTACCACCAGCCAGGCCAGAAGTCCGATGAGGATGAGGGCACCGATAAGCCCGGTTTCCTCTGCCACCACTGCGAAGGCAAAGTCGTTGTGCGCGGCCGGAAGGTAAAACAGCTTGGCCCGGGAGGCACCGATCCCTCGCCCCCAAGCCCCTCCCGCCCCGATGGCCATCAGGGACTGGTATACCTGATAGCCATATGTCTGGCGATACGCGGCCGGGTTGAGGAACGCAAGGAGACGGCCTAGGCGATACGGGGCGGCAAGGAGCATCAGCCCCCCAAGGGGGAGCATGGCCGCTGCAGTGCCAAGGAGCGGTCTTAAGGGAACGCCCCCTACCAGGAGGAGGAACGCAATCAACGCCCCGTACAGGACGAACATCCCGAAGTCCGGCTGCAAAGCCAGCACTACCCCGAACGCACCGAACACCACAAGGTAAGGGGCAACGCCATCTTTGAAGGAGTTGATCCTTTCCCCCCGTCGTACTAGGGAGCTGGATACGTACAGTACCAAGGCGAGCTTTCCGAGCTCGGTGGGCTGGAAGCTCACCGGCCCAAGCTGAAGCCAGCGCTGACCATGGGCAAGCCCTGGAAATAGGGTGAGGATCGTGGCCAGAAACACCCCGAGGAGAAGCAGATCGTCGATGCGGGCCCATACGTGGTAGTCAACGCGCCACAGGAAGGCGAGGAAAACCAACCCCAACCCGGCACCGAGAAGCTGACGCACCAGGAACGCAAACGGCTCGCCGTACAGGCGCTCGGCCAGTGGGAAACTGGCGGAGTAGACGAACAGAAGGCCAAAGAACAGCAAGAACGCGACGGCGATCAAGATCCGTGCTTCCAGGCTTCCCACGGCCACCTCCGAAGGATGAGTGTGGTGCGTATGTCCCTTCTAAGGAAGGACCCAGGAGGTGCGAAAAAGGCCTATGGGTGAGAGCTCAGAGTGCGTGGTGTCCTGACACTTGAGGACAGGCAGGGCTTAACCAAGGGACAGCTGACGGAACGCCGCGCGGAAGGCCTCCCCCCGATGGGAGAAACTGTCGAATTGGTCAAAGCTAGCACAGGCAGGGGAAAGAAGCACCGTGTCACCGGTCCGTGCCCGGGCATAGGCACGTCTCAAGGCGTCCAGCGGATCTGCCGCGAGCTCGTAAGGTATCCCCCAACAGCTGAGGAGGTGTGAGAAGAAGCCTTGG
>Ga0190334_1001472_pt1 | contig 10161 bp, 9 predicted proteins | sample 48720478_MG_FD_161270 | JGI IMG/M metagenome (GOLD analysis project Ga0190334, IMG submission 161270) | Hydrothermal vent sediment bacterial communities from Southern Trench, Guaymas Basin, Mexico - 4872-04-7-8_MG | ecosystem: Environmental > Aquatic > Marine > Hydrothermal vents > Sediment ...
GAGTAGGTTGCGGTTTAGCGACCGCTTTAAAGAAGAAAAGTTTGGATTCCAAAGTATTTGTTTTATCAGGCGACGGAGAATTATATGAAGGAGCAGTCTGGGAAGCAATTATGTTTGCTTCCCATCATAAATTAGATAATTTGATATTGATTATTGATAATAATAAAATTTCTATGCTTGATTACTGCAAGAATATCATTGATTTAGAGTCGCTAGAAGAAAAATTCCGAGCTTTTAAATGGAAAGTTGCAACAGTTAATGGCCACGACGTAGAAGAGTTATATAACTCATTAAAGGATTTAAAACAAAGCGATGATAAACGTCCAAAGGTTTTAATAGCTAATACAATTAAAGGAAAGGGGGTTTCTCAGTTAGAAGGAGATTCTCTATGTCATCTAAAGTCATTAAAAGAAAATGAAATTATTAAAGCGATTGAAGAATTAAAATGAATACTTCTAATCCAATAAAAACGATGAGGGATGCTTTTATAGATAGGATTTATGAAAGAATGGAAAAAAATAATCACATTTTTTTCTTAACTGGCGATTTTGGCGCTCCCAGCCTTGATAAGCTAAAGAAAAAATTTTCAGATAGATTTATAAATGTTGGAATTGCCGAGCAAAATTTGATAAATATAGCTACTGGCTTGGCTTTAGAGGGCTATATTGTTTATGCTTATGCGATATCATCTTTTTTAACCATGAGAGCCTACGAACAGATAAGATCAAATTTATCCATCTCATCACAAATAAAATCTGTAAATGTAAATCTTATAGGGGTTGGAGCAGGATTAAGTTACGATATGTCTGGCCCCACCCATCATTGTTTAGAAGATATTAGCATTATGAGGCTTCTACCAAACTTTGTGACATTTTCTCCGAGCGATTGGAAATTAGCAGAAAGTTTTGTTGATTATTCAATTAATACAAAAATACCAAAATATTGTAGATTTGACAGTAAGCCGTTGCCACTTCTTTATGAGGACGTTAATGATCTAAATTTAGAGAATGGGTTCTATGAATTGTTAGAAGGTGAAAAAGTTTGTTTGCTTTCAACCGGCTATATGACGCATCGGGCTTTAAGCGTAGCAAAAAAGCTTGGAAACATTGGGGTTGTTGATGTGTTTATGTTAAAATCCCTAAATGAAAAATTATTATTTGAGATTCTCAAAAAATATGAATATATTATTACTATTGAAGAAGCATTTATAAATAACGGCGGCTTGGATAATTCAGTATTAAAGATACTTTGGGATTATCAGTCAAACATTAAATTAAAAAGAATGGGTTTTAACGATAAACATGTTTTTGAATTAGGCAGTAGAGATTATTTGCATAAATTAAATAATTTAGATGAAGAAAATATTATTAAAATAATTGAAGAACAGATTAAATAATATGAAAGCAGCAATTTTAGCCGGGGGAAAGGGCACACGTTTGTCTAAACTTATCAAAGACACCCCCAAAGCCTTAATAAAAATAGGTAAAAAACCGGTTATAGAACATCAGATTATACTTTTAAAAAAACATGGTATTAATGAAATTTGGCTTCTCTTGGGATATTTAGGGAACCAGATAAAAGAATATTTTCAAGACGGAAAAAAATGGGATGTCCGTTTTCATTATTGCCAAGAAAAAAAACCCCTGGGAACAGCTGGCGCTCTTAAACAATTAAAGAATAAAATAAAAGAAGATTTTTTAGTTTTGTCAGGGGATATTATGATGGATTTTGATGTAAAAAGGTTTATTAGTTGGCACAAACAAAAAAAAGATGGAATCGCTTGGATTGTAGTTCATCCTTCAGACCACCCTTTTGACAGTGATTTGGTAGAAACAGACAGCTTTGGTAAAATCGTTTCTTTGTTAAAAAGACCCCATAGGCCTGGTATAAATTTTCAAAATTTAAGCATAGCCTCAATATTTATTTTTTCTCCTAAAATATTCAAATATATACCCTCGGGCAAAAAGACTGATTTTGAAGAAGATATATTGCCCTCAATTTTAAAAGCAGGAGAAAATGTTTTTGCTTATAAAAGTCCAGAATATATAAAAGATATGGGAACGCCAGAACGATTGGTCCAGGTTAAAGGAGATTATATTTCGGGGAAAATTAAAAAGCTTAATCTGAAAAACAAAAGAAAAGCAATTTTTCTTGATAGAGACGGATTAATCAATAAAGAGATTGGTCAACTTTCAAGAATAGAAGATTTGAAAATATATAATTTTGCCGCCAGAGCTATAAAGGAAATAAATGATTCTGATTATTTGGCTGTTTTGATTACCAATCAACCAATGATTGCCAAGGGCTTTATGACAGAAGAAGACCTAACAGAGATTCATAAAAAATTAGAAACAGAATTAGCTCAAAAAGGGGCTAAATTAGATGCTATTTATTATTGTCCCCACCATCCTGAAAAAGGATTTGTTAATGAAGTGCCGGAATTGAAAATTAAATGCGATTGTCGAAAACCAGAAATAGGCCTTATACTGGAAGCAAAAAAAGAATTTAATATTGAGCTTAAAAAATCTTATTTAATAGGGGATAAAACCAGTGATATTTTAACTGGAAAGCGAGCTGGCTGCCAGACCATTTTAGTGAGGACCGGCTATGGAGGAAGAGATAAGTTATTTTCTGTTAAACCAGATTTTATAGTTAATAATTTATTAGAAGCAGTTAAATTAATTCAAAAAGAAAATTAAATTTTATGCCTAATCCAATAATCAAAATTAATAATTTATCTAAACGTTACCGAATAGGTGCGAAAGAAGAAAGAGATAAAACATTTCGCGAGGCAATAATGGATTGGGTTTGCGCTCCGATAAAGAATTTTATTGAATTACGAAACTTAACAACATTTAAAAATAACGATTCAGAAAATGTAATTTGGGCGCTGAAAGATGTTTCTTTTGAGGTAAACAAGGGAGAGGTATTGGGTATTATCGGGAAAAACGGAAGCGGGAAAACTACTCTTTTAAAGGTTTTATCTCGTATTACCGAACCTACTAATGGCTTTGCCGAGCTTCAGGGTAGAGTATCAAGTTTATTAGATGTTGGAACTGGATTTCATCCGGAGCTTACAGGCAGGGAAAATATTTATCTTAATGGGGCAATTTTAGGTATGCGAAAAAAAGAGATTGAAAAGAAATTTGACGAAATCGTGGCTTTTTCCGAAATAGGAAAATTTATAGACACGCCGGTGAAGCGGTTTTCCAGCGGTATGTGGGTTCGGCTTGCCTTTGCTGTTGCTGCTCATCTTGAACCGGAAATTTTATTAGTAGACGAAGTGTTGGCAGTTGGCGACATTGCTTTTCAAAAGAAATGTCTTGGAAAAATGGAAGATGTAGTAAAAGGAGGACGAACAATACTTTTTGTTAGCCATAACATGGGAGCAATTCGTAATTTATGCAAGAAAGCTGTTTGGATAGATAGTGGTAAAGTAGTGGAGAAAGGGGATGTTGATAAAGTTATTAAAGATTATGAAAAAGCTCAGATGAGGCAGGTTGATAAATCGTCTTATATTATAGAAAGAAACCCTGAAGAGATTAAAAATTCAAGTTTTTATGTTAATCGCATAGAAATGTTTAATGGAGAAAATGAAAGAACCACTTTATTTAGATGTAACGAGAAATTAAATTTAATCGTTAATTTTGCTGGTTTTCCTCTGACAAATAAATACAGCGTAGAATTTCAGATTTATAATGAGTTGGGACAATTGGTTTCAACCGGGGCATCAGGTTTATATCATGCTAAACATTTCAACGGTAAGGTTAAAAAAATAAAAATAGGAATCGGGCCTCTTACTCTTACCAGGGGGAAATATAGAATTTTATTAAAAGTGTTATCCGGAGACAAATATTACGATATCTGGGAAAATGCAGCCGGCTTTAATATTATTGAATGCCAACCCTTTAAAACAAATCAGGATATGTCAACCTTTCGGCAAGGGGTTTGCGTTCTTCAGCAATCTTTTGATGAAATTGGATAAAGAGCAATTAAAATGAGTAAAATCTTGAGAAAAATTGTAATAAAAATTCTGACCGTTTCTCTAATTAAAAGAGGGATTGAAAGAATTTGTCATATCTATGATAAAATTTGGACTGAAATAGGGTTGTTTAATCTGTTTAATAGGAAACAAGAGCTTAGCAGAATGGATTTTAGTCACTATCTACCTAATACCAAAGAGAGAATTGAGAGATTGCGGAAAGTGATAAATAAAAGACCGGTGGCAATTATATTACCAGGCTCTTCGGTTAGAGAATTGGAACAGAGAATTAAAGAGCTTGAAGAATGCGATATATGTTATTCTAGTTTGAATGCTTTTAAGGTTATTGAAGAAAATATTTTAGGAAAAATTAACCGTAATTTTTCGATTATTATGAATAGCGCTGAGCCTTGGTTTGATATGAATAACATAATTAATTTTTTAGAAAGAGCGGAAAATAATATATTTATCTCTGAAAAGTCGTCTTTCCAGCCAGAGAGGGCAATAAAGGGTTTTGACCTAGACAAATTTATTAGAAAATATGATGAAAAAATATTATTTTTTACCTCTGTTGTTAGTTCCACTTCGCTAATAATAAAACAAGGGTCAGTATTTCTTCGGCAATCTCCCAGTCCCAAATACCCTTTACATTTTATAAGACAGAATTCTTTCTCAATTTTACTTTCTTTGGTTCTAATAGGGGAAGCGTCTAAAGTGGTTATTTTTGGCGCTGATGGTGGAAGAATTAATCCCCAAGAACTTTATTTTAGAGAATCTGAATCCGAAGATCAAAATTTTACCCCAGAAGAAAAACTGATGGATAACACCAGATTTTTTAACGCAACTATGCCATTAATAATAAAGAAAATATATAGAACATACAACCTGAAGCCAGTTGATATAATCAATTGTTCAGAAAAGAGTCATTACACACCTTTTAGAAAACTTTCTTATGATGAAACTTTTAATTTATTAAAAAATATTTGAGTTATGGAAAATCAATCAAAAAACAAAAATATAATAGCAATAATTCCGGCAAGAGGAGGGTCAAAATCAATTCCTAAAAAAAATATAGTTGATATAGGGGGGCATCCTCTTATTGCTTACTCAATAGCAGTTGCTAAGCTCTCAAAATATATTTCCAGAATTATTGTCAGCACTGATAGCCAGGAAATAGCCAATATCGCCAAGAAATACGGAGCCGAAGTTCCTTTTTTGCGGCCAAAAGAGTTTGCCAAAGATAATTCGCCTGATATAGAGTTTTTTCAGCATGCCCTTAATTGGTTCCAAAAAAATGAAGGATATCAACCCGAGTATTTTGTTCATCTTCGGCCAACCACGCCTCTTAGAGAACCGGAAATAATTGATGAGGCAATTGAAAAATTTCTTAACAATAAAGAGGCAACTTCTCTCCGTTCGGCTCATGAATTGAGAGAATCTCCTCATAAATTTTTTGAAATTAAAGATGGTTTTTTTGTCGGATTATTTCCAGGGGACCAGAGGCCAGAATATTACAATTTACCCCGACAGGCCTTTTCTTCTGCTTATCATCCTAATGGTTATGTAGATGTCATTAAGAGCCGAATATTAATAGACGCTAACACTCTTCACGGAGTAAAAATACTACCCTTTATAACCCCAGTAGTTGAAGAATTAGATCGTCCCGAAGATCTTGATTATATTAAATTCGGCTTAAAAAGAAAGAAATATAAAATCTATGAATTTTTAAAAAATAATTTTAAACCAATAAAATAAAATGGCAAAAGAAAAATATAAAATTTCTTATATGCCAAAAGAAGTTCCATTAGTTGAAACAAAATTTAGGCGAATAAAGACAAAAATCCCGGTTCCCGAATCTCTTCCAATTTTTGAAGAATTAGAGAAATATGAAGCGAGGTCAATGCATGGTCAGTTGCCAGTAGTATGGGATAGGGCAGAGGACTTTCAAGTTTTTGATAAACATGGAAATTGTTGGATTGATTTTACCTCCACTATTTTCGTGGCGAATTCCGGACATGCTAATTCAAAGGTTGTTTCAATAATCAAAGAAGGCGTAGAAAAAAAATTACTTCATACTTATACTTTTATCAATGAATACAGGGTTAAGTTTTTAAAGAAATTAATTGAAATAACTCCTTCTTATTTAGAAAAAGCATTTTTACTTTCAGCAGGGACAGAAGCAACCGAATGCGCAATGAAACTTATGCGGATGTATGGTCAAACCATTAAACCTTCTAAAATTAAAATTATTTCTTTTTTTGGGAATATGCACGGACGGACCATGGGAGCAGAAATGCTCAAGGGTGATCCTAAATCCTCGTCTTGGATCGGCTATAAAGATCCGAATATCAATCATCTAATTTTCCCTTATCCTTGGAACCCGCGTGAATTTAGAAAAGATATAGAGAAACTTCAAAAAAAAGAAGGTTTTGACGCTGACGACATTTGTGGTTTTATGATTGAACCTTATCAGGGTTGGGCAGGAAATTTATTTCCTAAAGAATATATCAAGGAACTTTTTAGTTTCGCCAGAAAACATAATAGTTTAGTGACTTTTGATGAAATTCAGGGAGGATTTGGCAGAACTGGGAAATTATTCGTTTACCAGCACTATGATGTTGAACCGGATTTAGTTTGTTTAGGGAAAGGTTTAAGCGGTTCTTTGCCTCTTTCGGCTGTAGTTGGAAGAAAAGAAATAATGGATTTATCGGACGTTGGTTCTATGAGCAGTACTCATTCCGCAAACCCTTTATGTTGTGCCGCCGGCTTGGCGAATTTAGAGGAAATAGAAACAAAAAATCTGGTAGAAGAATCAAGAAGAAAAGGAGAAATACTTCATAGTAGGTTAAACGAACTTAAAGAAAATTTTTCTGATTATATTTCTTATGTTTTTGGAAAAGGATTGCTGGCAGCGTTAATTATTACTAATCCTGAAAATCACGAGCCCGATGCTTCAATTGCTTCAAGAATATGCGAAAAAGCAATGCAAAAAGGTCTGCTGCTTGTTCATACCGGAAGAGAATCAATCAAAATTGGACCGCCCCTAACCATATCCGATGAAGCTTTAATTGAGGGAATTAAAGTAATAAAAGAATGTTTTGAAGAAATAATAAGAGAGAATTAATAACTATATATGAAAGCTATTCGTCATTTTGGTATTGTAGTCAGTGATATTGAAAAATCTCTTAAGTTTTATAGAGACCTTTTGGGGCTCAAAATAAAAGTGGATGCTATAGAAGAGGGACCATTTATTGACGCTATATCTGGCCTTAAAAATATAAAAGTGAGAACCGTTAAAATGGTCGCTGACGAAGGAGATACTTTGATAGAGCTTTTATGCTATGAATCTCATAAGAGAGAACGAAGAGAAAATAATGAGTTACCGAATATAGGGGCACCTCATCCGGCTTTTACCGTTAATGATATTGATTACGAATATAATAAATTGAAAGAGAATGGGGTTAAATTTAATTGTTCTCCGCAGATTTCGCCGGACGGCAAGGCCAAGGTTACTTTCTGTTATGATCCCGATGGAGTACCCGTAGAATTAGTCCAAGGGCTATGAGTTATTTAGACGTTGTTTATAATGAAAAAAAACAGACCAAAAAGGTCGATTAATATAATAAATTTAATTTTATTTTAAAAAAAATGGAACAGCAAAATAAGAAAATAGTGAAAATAGGAAATAAGTTAATAGGAGATGGGCAGCCAACTTTTATCGTGGCTGAAATTGGGATTAATCACAACGGTGATATCAATTTGGCTAAAAAATTAATTGATATGGCGGTTTTTGCCGGTTGCGATGCGGTTAAGTTTCAGAAAAGAACCATTGAGCTTGTCTATACTCCCGAAGAGTTAGCCAGGCCAAGAGAAAATCCTTTTGGTCCGACCAACGGCGACCTAAAAAGAGGTTTAGAGTTTAACGAGGCAGAATATCAGGAGATAGATAGATATTGTAAACAAAGAGGAATAATTTGGTTCGCCTCTCCCTGGGATGTTAAAAGCGTTGATTTCTTGGAAAGGTTTAACGTCCCTTGTCATAAAGTTGCCTCTGCCTGTTTAACAGACGATGAATTATTAAGGAAAGTCCGGGCCACGGGAAAGCCGGTTATTTTATCTACCGGTATGAGCACTATAGAAGAAATTAAGCATGCAGTAAGCGTGCTTGGTGAGGAGGATTTAATTTTGCTTCAGTGTACGGCAACTTATCCTTCAAAAGATGAAGAGTTGAACATTAAGGTAATTCCCTGGCTGAAAGAAAATTTCAACTGCCCGATTGGATACAGCGGGCATGAAGTGGGAGTTTATTCATCATTGGTAGCAGCAGTTATCGGTGCCTGCTTGGTGGAAAGACATATCACTTTAGATAGGGCAATGTGGGGAAGCGACCAGGCGGCGAGCTTAGAGCCAAATGGTCTTAATAGATTAGTTAAAAATATCAGGTTAATACCTTCTTGGCTTGGAGACGGCAAGAAAAGAGTTTTTGAAAGCGAAAAGCCAATACTTAAGAAATTAAGAAGGGTTAAAAAGGCATGAAAAAAAAAGAAAAACAATTAGATTTTGCTGGATTGACTACGGTTAATATTGAACTAACCAGTAGATGCAATAAAAATTGCTGGATGTGCGGCAGAAGGAAAATAGATAGGGAATACCCGGAAATAGCAATGAAATACGGAGATATGGAATTTAAATTAGTAGAAAAGATAGCCAGGCAATTGCCAGCAGGCATTGTGGTTCAGTTGCACAATAATGGAGAGTCGCTTTTGTATCCCAGATTTGGCGAGGCAGCTAAGTTATTTCATAAACAAATAAGATGTCTTGATACCAACGGTAAATTAATTATAGAAAAAGCAAAAGAAATAATCGGTAATTTAGAAACCCTTACTATTTCTGTTATTGAGAATGACCCGGAAGTCGAAGAACAGTATAAATTGGTCAAAAAATTTTTAAAGATTAAAGGCAAGAGAAAACCCAATTTAATCTACCGATGTCTTGGAAAAGTAGATATAGAAAGATGGAAAAAACTGCCGGGAATAATGGCGACGAGAGTGCTGCACCATCCTCTCGGCAGTTTTCAATATCAAAAAAAGCCGACTGTTCCGGAAATAGGAATATGTTTAGATATGCTAAGTCATATGGCTATTGACAGGTTTGGCAAGGTTTCTATTTGCGTTCGGCTAGACCCAAAAAGATTAGGAGTTATCGGCGATGCTAATAAAACTCCTCTGGTTGATATTTGGAACAGCCCGAAGAGAAAAAAATGGTTGAAATATCATATAGAAGGTAGAAGAGAGAAAGTACCTTTGTGCAGTTACTGCGAATTCTGGGGAGTACCTACAGGTTATTAAGTAAATAATATGATAAATAAAAAAGTCATTTTATTGGCTCCATTTGAATATTACTTTAAAAATAAATTAGCAAAATATTTAAGTAGTTATTTTATAACTACCATTTGTGCTGATTTATATTATTACCAACCCTTAAAGAAAGTTTTTTCTAAAGTCATACCCTATAACTACCCCGAACGAATAATTGAAATAGGCTTGAAAGGGATTAATGAAGAAATTATTGAACTAGTGAGGGAAGAACGCCCCGATTACCTTATTTGGACTGCCGGGAGCTATGAATTTAGAGAATCAACCTTTGATAGTATCAGAAAGGAAGGAACTATAGTAATTGGTTTTTTTTATGATGACGAATATCGTTTTGACGATTATTCCAAATGGTGGATTCCTCATCTTGATTATTGCGTCACTAATAGCATAGAGGCAGTGCCGAAGTATAGAGAGATTGGAGCAAAGAGTATATTGGGGATACCTATTGCCGGAGGTATAGCGGTTGAGCGCGACTGGTCAAACCTGAAAGAAAGATACGATGTTTCTTTTGTTGGAGATAGAACCCCTGTGTACCGAAAAAAGTATCTTAATGAACTCCGGAAAAGAGCTATACCAATTCATTTATTCGGAGGCGACAGGAACGGAGGTTATATTCCCCTTAAAGAGATGTTAAATGTTTATTGGTTTAGCAAAATTAACCTTAATTTTTCAAGAACCGGCTATAAAAACGAGAAATTACAAATGAAAGGAAGAATATTTGAAGTGCCTATGGCAGGAGGGTTTCTTTTAACCGAGTATGTGCCACATATTGAGAATTATTTTCAGATAGACAAAGAAATTGTT
>Ga0190334_1001473_pt1 | contig 10160 bp, 8 predicted proteins | sample 48720478_MG_FD_161270 | JGI IMG/M metagenome (GOLD analysis project Ga0190334, IMG submission 161270) | Hydrothermal vent sediment bacterial communities from Southern Trench, Guaymas Basin, Mexico - 4872-04-7-8_MG | ecosystem: Environmental > Aquatic > Marine > Hydrothermal vents > Sediment ...
AACGGGAACTCCAAATGGTCCATCACCTAACAGACACGCATCACCTTCAATTATTCCGTTGCTTACCAAATAATCCGCACCTCGATAACCTCCAGTTTCTTCATCGCAAACAGCAGTAATGGTTAATTTCCCGTTTAATTCTATTCCTAATTCTTTTAAGGCTTTTGCGGCAAAAATCTCCGCCGTTACACAAGACTTATCATCAGAAGAACCTCTCCCATATATTTTTCCATCAATAATTTCTCCTCCAAACGGATCTTTAGTCCATCCTTTGAATGCTTCAACAGTATCGTGATGTCCATAAAAAATTAACTTCTTACCTTCATTTTTTCCCAGTATCCCAATAACATTACATCTTTTTTTAGAAACCTCTAAGCCGATTTCTTCCATTTTCTTAGCAAGGAATTTAGTAACTTCTTTATAATTTGCTGGGGGATTTTCAGACGGAATCTGTACTAATTTTTGATGAAATTCGATAATTTCATCTCTCATTTTTTCAATGATATTTATTAATTTAATTTCTAAATCTTCCATTTCATACTCACACTTGCTTTTTTAATATAAAATTATAAAAAGAAAATATAAATAGATAAATAAAGGTTTAAGTTTGAATTTATTAAATACATGCTTAATAATAAAAAATTTGAACATTGGTTGAGAATTAACTAAATTTTGAAAGATTTTGACTATTAAAAGTCAAGCTATAAAGAAACAAAACTCTAATTTTGATTTCATCTGTTTTTACCATTATCGAGATGGGTTGTCGTAATTAAATAATAATATTTTACGATTTTTTATTTAACATTCAAAAAATAAAAACTATAAAAAATATAAACAGAAGGTTCATTATTTTCTATTGAATCTTCTAATTCAAATCTAATTAAAATAAAAGCCGTGAATTAATATGAGTAAAAGAGTAGCCATTAATGGTTTCGGAAGAATTGGTAGAAATTTTTTTAGGGCTGTTTATGAAAACTATTGGGACCAAATTGAAATAGTATCAATAAACGACCTCTTTGAACCCAAATATTTAGCTTATGTCTTGAAATATGATACTGTATTTGGCAGATTCAAAGGAACGGTTGAAGCAAAAGAGAAAGCACTTGTTATTGACGGAAAAGAAATTCCAGTAACAGCTGAGAGAGATCCAGCCAACTTGCCTCATGCAGCTAATAACATAGATGTAGCAATAGAGAGTACTGGTTTCTTTACAAAAAGAGAAGGCGCAGCCAAGCATTTAGAAGCAGGAGCTAAAAGGGTTGTTATTAGCGCTCCAGCTACAAATCCTGATATAACTGTTGTTTTAGGCTGCAATGATGATAAATTAACTGATGAACATAAAATTATCTCTAATGCCAGCTGTACAACTAATTGTCTCGGTCCAGTTGTAAAGGTTCTTCATGAGAATTTCACGATTCTACGTGGTATAATGACAACTATACACAGTTATACAGGGGATCAAAGAACCGTAGATACTGCTAGAGCTGGTGATGCTGTAAAAATGATTAGAGGTAGAGCTGCTGCAGGAAACATCATTCCTACAAGCACGGGTGCTGCCAAGGCAATTGGATTAGTTTTTCCAGATTTAAATGGGAAACTAGATGGTATTGCAATGAGAGTACCTACTTTTGATGGTAGTGTGGTTGATCTAAAATGCGTTGTTGAAAAGTCCGTGACCGCAGAAGAAATCAATGCCAAAATGAAAGAATATGCTGAAGGTCAATTGAAAGGAATCTTAGAATACACTGATGATCCCATTGTAAGCAGTGATATAGTCGGAAATCCCCACAGTTCGATTTTCTGCGGACTTTGGACAAAAGTAATAGATAACATGGTTAGTGTTGTAAGCTGGTATGATAATGAATGGGGATATTCCAATAGATTAGCAGATCTGATAGTAAAGAAACTATAAACAAAATAAAATTATAATTTGGATTACTTCTTTTTTTTTAAATTTATTATCAATCAAATATCATGTGTATTCTTAATCTAGAAATTAAATAAAAAAGTTTTTACTCAACTTCTTCAATCTAAAGAAGTGCATTACCTTTAAAAATAATTAAGAACCTACTAATGGATTAAATCTACTTCTATAAGATGGAAAACTGAAAGCTTTATTTACTCTTGAGTCGATTATTCCATAATCAATTCATTTAGATTTAATAACAAATTATAAACTAAGGTGATTTATTATTAGTTCAATTGTAATGGTTAGAACTTTTGACCATTCAGGATATTTCGAAACTAGGTTCATTTTAATGCTTTTAGCCTTGACTTTGGCATTATACTTTTACTTTAAGAAAGAGAATAAAAATTATCTCGTGATTTTTATTAGTGCTACTATCTTTTTCGGAATTGTAGAACTTGTATTGCAATTATTGGGAATGAGAGAAGAGGGTTTTTCAATTTCTATATTTGGATTCGAAATGCCTTTCTATATTACTTGGCTTTTTCAAGGTTTGACAGAAGGAGGTATTCATGGCGTCATGGGGTACTTGTTTTTAGACATTTTCTTAAAGAAAGAACAAAATGAAGAATATAGAAAATCACTTGTACTCTGGATAATTTTTATTATAATTGCTTTAATATTTGCATTAATAATAGGAGTTTTAGCAAAAGACCAACCCATAACATCTGTCCGCCCAATGTTTGGAATAATTAATACAATTTATCTCACTTCAGTGATAATTTTAGCATTAATTTTAACAAAATGTGTCAAAATAAATCATATATTCAGATATTTAGGAATTTACCTTCTCGGTACATTCATTTACGTCCTTGTAAATCTTGAGACCTTACATTTCTTCAATGTCAGATATATTGGTATTGAACAAACTGTGGATACTGTAACAATGGCACCGCTTTTATATCAAATCATGTTCATTAGTTATTCCCATCTGATTGAAGTAACTTTATCTAGAGCTCATTACTTCATAATCCCTGTAATTTTAGGATTAATAAATTTAAAAAGAAAAATGGATTGAAATGTTCTTACAATTTAACCTAAATTTTTTTCCTAATATTAATAAACAAAAAATTGCTGGTCTTTTATCATTTTTATATTTATTATAACTAAATTTCATAATTCATGAAATGAATAATTAAAATATTAAAATTTTAAACATGTATGATAGTTTAAAAAGATACAAGGAACAAATATATAGTGGAATGAAAATAAATGGAACTCATAGATGGCATTATGATAATGGAACATGGTTCGAAAGGAAAATTGAGCCTGATAAATGGGAAATTGAATTTAATTGCATGAAGAAAAGATTTTATCCATCTCCAGTTAATAGTGGAGCAAGGATTAATACGAAATATCATTGGTTCATAATAGCTGATCAGATTGCTACAAAAATCGATAAAGATTCATATCAAACCAAGATGAAGGGTTATAAGTTCAAAATCGGACATAAGAGACCAAATTGGCGAACATTTAGTTATAATTATCCAGAACAGCTTTCTTACAAAGAAAAAGTTATTAAAATTCTTGAAGATACAATAGAAAAATTAAAAACAGAAAAAATAGGTTTAGAAAAATATATTTTAAAATAAAAATTACTCTGATGTTTGATTTTCTAAAATTTCTTTTTTCCATTTAATTATATAGTTTTGAAATTCATCATCTTTTTTCTTCATTTCTTTGGTGTAAAACTTTTCAAAATGAATTCTTTTAATTATTTTAATCATAGTATAAAAAAAATAACAAATAATGGATATTATTAAAATATATCCCCAAATTGCAGGTAATTTAATGTTATAATATGCGCTACTTATTGTACAGGGTAATATTAACATGAGTTTAATTCGAATTGAGGCATTTTGAATTAAATTTGATCCTTTAGATAAGAATAAGGCATTTACTTTGCCCATACATGTAAAATTATCGTTTTTTTTAAGTTCTACAATAAAATTTTTATAGTAATAACTCTGAGGTGGGGAGATAATGTTTACTTCATGATTATAATATAATTGATTCTTATAAAAATATAAATCTGAAAAATTAAAGCCTATCGGGATGATATTTCCATTTGAACGGACTGAAAATATTATAGATAAATCATATCTATCCCTATTATCATAATTCGCCGTCATTTTAGCATCTACAATTCCAGTTCCATTAGTTAATATTTTAGATCCAGAAGTTTTTACTATGAATTCTCCAGATGTCATCGTTTCAATATAATTATGAAAATAATAGAGAGTTATACTCAAGAGTATAACAATAATTATAAGTAAAAACAATTGTGCAATTCTTCTTTTTTTAACCTTAATTTTAAATTCAACCTCGTTAACTATCATAACTTTAAAAATATTATTAAAAATAAAGTTTTACTAAAGTTTTAACACAATTAAGTTTATGTATATCTAAAATAAGGTTGGTTCTTTATATAAAATTGAATGGTTAAAATGATACTAATATATATGATGATTTTTTGTATATTCATATATAAAAATATAAGTTGATGATTTTAATGTCTGAAGATAAGGATGCTAAGATATCTAATGATAATGAGATAGATATTAAAAAACGAAAAGTAGGAAATTTATTTGGAAAAACTACAGCCCATCATGTTACTGTTCAATTCTCTAATCCCATGATTGAAAGAAATAATTATTTTGTCATCTATGGAGAAAAAGATGATTCGGGGAATCGACCATATTACATGTTATCAATAACTAAATTGTGGAGCGAAGAAAAAGGCTTGCTGGCAGAATTACAAGTTGTTGGAGAAAGACCAAAAAGACCATTTGATATTGGTGCTGAAGTTTATTTGGCAACAGATGAACAGATTAAGAAATTATTGGGGATTTCTAACCCACCTGACAGATCAGTTTCTATTGGAAAATTAATAGGTTATGATTTCGAAGTTCAACTTTTGGTAAAAAATTTCGGTAGAATATTCGTTACTGGAAAATCAGGTTCTGGCAAGTCGTATACTATGGGAGTACTTTGCGAGGAATTCATGAGTAAAGGGATCCCAATCATAATATTAGATAGGCATGGAGAATATAGTAGTTTAAAGGTAGCTGCTCATGAAGAAGGAGAAGAAGCACGAGAGAGTGAATATGTTGAAAATATTGTAGAGTTTGCTGATCTGTCAGTAAATCAAGGAGGAGATGTTGATATTGAATATTTATTTTCACTCGATTCTACCGACCTTGTTGCTCCTAATTTATGTACCATTGTTAATCTCAGGGGAATGGAATTAAATGTCCAAGAAATGATTGCTGGAAAATTATTGAAAAAATTATATCAAGCAAGCGTGGCTAGAAGGATACCTCCTTTTTATTTGCTATTAGATGAAGCTCATTTATTTGCAGGTAAGAAACAAACAGAAACATGTGAAATTGTTAAATTATTTTCCCAAGAAGGAAGAAAATTTGGAGCTAACTTGGTAATTGGGACGCAAAGACCTCAATTGTTGGATACTACAATTAGAGCTCAGGCTGGAACATGGATTGTTCATAATTTAACGGATGTGAGAGATATAGATGTAACCATTTCTAGTGCTGAAGATTTAAGTAAAGAGAATAAGGCAGACATTTCTGGTCTTGATAAAGGAGAAGCCATAATATGTGGTGAAGCTGTTGGAAGCATTCCATTGTTTGTAAAAATTAGAAAGAGGAAAACAGCTCATGGTGGTATTGGTTTCAATCCTTTAGATTATTTATCACAACAAACAGTGGAAGAACTGCAAAAGCGAAAACAAAAAATTCTTGCAAACAAAACAGCTAATGAAATTGAAACAGGAAAATCAATTTTTGAAGAAATTACCAAACCAAAGACTGCTGCAGAATATTTAGACGAAATTGCCGCTTTAAAAATAAGAATAAAAGAGTTAGAGGATGAAGTTCAAATCCTCAGGGCAAAAGTAGCTGAAATGGGCGGTGCAGAAGGAGAAATTCCAACGCCTTCTGGCTCGCGAGATGAGATAATCGAAGAACTAAAGACCGAAATTAAAGTATGGAAAGAAAAATATAATTATTTAAAGGAATCAATGGAAAATTCTGGGGAAATCTCACAAGTTCCTGAAGATTTGAACAATAAATTAAGAGAGATTCAAAATGCCAATATTGAATTAAACGCAAAATTGCAACAGTATAAAGAAAAATATACACAAGCATTATTAATAGCTGAAAAAGCTATTAATGAATTAAAGAAGCGCAAGAAATAATTTTTTTAATGAATCATCAATAAAATCTTTGAATTTAAATAATATAATTTTTTAAATTCCCCCATTTTTTATTTGTAATCTGAAATGCGTGAATTCTTATTTCATAAAAATAAAAATTAATGAATTAATAATTCATTGTTCATTTTTTAAAATCAATATATGAAAAATCTTTATAAAGTGAGTAATTTTTGAATGTCCAAGAAATAAGAATTTTGCAAGAAGAATTATCCTCGATAATAGGTGTTTCTGGTCATGAAGAAGATGTCGCCAAGTACATACTTAAATTAATAAAAAAAAAAGAAGGTTTAGCTGATAAGGCGTGGATTGATCCTTTAGGAAACGTATTAGCAATAATTGAAGGAAAGGAAGAGAAGAATAGAATATTATTTGATGCCCACATGGATGAAGTTGGGTTCATGATTTCTCATGTGGAAGATAATGGATTTTTACGATTTGTTCTAATAGGTTCTTGGGATGTTAGAATTCTTGCTGGACAATGTGTTAAGATTCGATCGAGTAATGGGAAAATTCTTGATGGCATAATTGGTTCAAAACCACCACATTTGAGTTCTCAAGCAGAAAGAAAAAAAATTATTGAGGTTTCAGAAATGTACATAGATATTGGGATGGGTTCTATTGAAGAAGTGCAGGAAGCTGGGATAGAAGTAGGGTCAACTGGAACTTTACACACTCCTTTTGTTGAATTTCCAAATAACATGGTCAAAGGAAAAGCCTTTGATGACCGTACTGGCTGTAATGTTTTAATTCAATTAATGCGAATTCTGAAAGAAAAAGAAAATTTAAAAGAAACTATAATGTTCAATTTTGCTGTACAAGAAGAAATAGGCGGAAGAGGCGCAATAACAGGGGCTTATACCTTAGAACCCACGATGGCTATTGCCATAGAAAATACTACAGCAGGAGATGTACCTGGCATGAAAAAATCAGAAATACCTGTGTATATTGGAAAGGGACCCGCAATTACTGTTGCAGATAAATCAATAATTTCAAGTCCGATGGTTAATAAACGATTGATTAAAAATGCCATAAAAGTAGGTATTCCTTATCAAATAAAAAAACCCTTATATGGAGGAACTGATGCTGGTAAAATTCACATTTCCAGGAGTGGAGTTCCTAGTACTGTTGTTTCGGTTCCATGCCGATATATACATTCTCCAACTTGTTTATTAAATTTAAATGATATTATTAATACAGTTAAATTATTGGAAGTCTTTATAGAAAATCCAGCAAAAAAATAAGAATAGTTACTTTACCAATTATAATTTTATTCTGTTTAATTTTTATTTATATTGAAATTTTTTTTTTAAGTGAATAAAAAGGAAAAAAATTAATTATTTTTAAAATCTTTAAATATCAGTTTCTCATTTTCTTTCTTTTGGCGGTTTTAATAAATATGCTAAGATCGCTGCTACTACTGACATTGAGCCCATTACTATAAACAATATCAGGTAACTACCGAATGCTGTAACAAATAAATTAACACCAACAGCTCCAATGAACCCAGCAACACCGTAAGCCGTAAAAACAAGGCCATAATTAGGACCTAAATTCTTATTTCCAAATAAATCTGCCGTAGCTGTAGGAAATAAACTGAAGTTCCCTCCAAAACAGAAATAAATCGCACAAGTAATTATCAAAAAGTAAATATCGTTAACATTTGTCGTAAAGTATAAAAACATTAAAGTCGCTTGAGTCGCAAACATCGTAAGCATTGCTTTCCTGTAAGTTATCATATCCGCCATCTTTCCCCAGAAAATGCGGCCGGCTCCATTAAATAATGCGGCTAAACTTCCAATTAACACGAAGTCAGCAGTACCTATGACATACACGAAATTATCTGATGCATCCACAGTTTTAGCAAAAGCTGCATAAGAACCAATAACTATTAATCCAGACATCGCACTCAATATGAATGTGAGCCATAATTGCCAAAATTGTGGCAATTTTATCGTTTCCTTTCGCGAGAATTCAATTCCAGAAATTCCACTTTCTACTGAAGCTGGAGGAGGCGTCCAACCAGCGGGTTTCCAGCCTTCAGGTGGATTGCTAAGGGTCATTGCACCTCCTATGATAAGTACCATGTATATTATGCCAAGTACAATAAACATTAATGGAATATTACTCGAAACGGTAGGTAAAAAGTTAGGATCCGTAACTTCCAATCCCGTAGGATTTGCCAAAAATTTGATAACGTAGTTAAATATAAAAGATCCTGCTCCAAAACCGGCTACTGCTATACCATTAATTAAACCTTTTTTATCAGGATACCACTTACTTGCTGCTGCAATGGGACATACATACCCGAAACCGATTCCTGCTCCAAATATGATTCCATATGTGATAAATAGCCCGATGAAAGTGGTCATGAAAGCTGATGTGATGACACCTACACCAATTAATATACCTCCTACAATTGCTATATTTCTAGGACCGTATTTTTGTTGTAATTGTCCAGCAAAAATCATTGTTATAGCAAAAGATAATAACCCGATTCCAAAAATAAAAACCGTAACTTCACGAATTTCATTAATGTAAGGGCTTACAAATATGGTTAAAGTACCCCAAGAATAAATCGTACCTAATGCCAATTGAATTAATATTGCACCGATTACTATAATCCATCTTTTTCTAACTTTTTGATCGTTTAACATTATTTTTGACCAGATTTTCGATATAATTCATGAAAAGAATGCAAGAGATAAAAATCTTTCAATTCCTTTCTTATAAAAAAGAGAACATCGTAAGATTTATAAATTATTTTTTTATAATTTAAAAATTTGAATTTCTAAATATATAAAGTGCAATTTTGAGCGAAATTAAATAAAAACTTGAATGTCTTTTTTCAAATTCATCATGAATGGAATGCTACATGTTTATTTTGAGTTAAAAAACAATAAAAAAAATATCATAACAACATGTGGTTTAATGGATTTAGTTCAAGAAATATTAAAACATTGATTTAATCTTTCAAATTGAGAACATTCATGACGATTTCTCTTGTTTATGATTTTAAAAAATCATTTGAATTTATATTTGAAATGAATGTTTTAATTTCAATTCTAATTATTTGCGTAAAATTAAAAGTAATAATAAGATTTATTATACATATGTCATCTATTAAAGGAATTCTATGGAGCATTGTATTCTTTCTTTCAGCAGCAATTTATGGTTCAATTCCTACTTATTTAATTGTTACATTCTGGAAGTGGCTAAATAATTTGACATTCATGGGAGAACCTGTATATACCCTCTCCTTATTCATATTATTCCTATGGATTATTACTTTACTTATTACTTTAATATACTTAATTGCCGGAATTAGAGCCATCGTTCAAAGAAAAAATGATGATTTAGGTATTTCAAAAGGTATAAAATATTTTGGACTTGTCTCAACAATAATAATAATTACTTTCATAATTATTTGGTACATCTTATTTGGAGAAATTGCCTTTTTCTCAATGGCACCCCCATAATTTTAAAAAATTAAATAAAAAAATTATTTGAAAAATTTAGAGAACTTTCTGCTTCTTTTCTTCATGAATTTGTTTGAGTTGATTTTTTATTTCCTCGTATTTTTCTTTCGTAATGGGGAAGAATTTTAAGAATAGAATGCCAACTGCCAATCCAACTATAGGGAATATACAAATTAATATCCGAATACCTACCAATATCGTATCTGTAATTGTTGATGGATCATAAATTTTCCAACCTATAGAATTAAAGACGATCAATAATGAAAGAGAAACAAAAATTGTCGAAAAACGTATGATTAACGCATTGATTCCATAATATGCTGCCTCGCGACGAATACCTGTTTCTAACTCATCTTTGTCTATTATAGCTCCCATTATAACATCTCTTCCAAACATTATTCCAGCAAATCCAAAACCTAATGCAATGTAAGTAATTAAAGCACCAATAATTTCCCATATGAACAAGAAAGGTATAAAGGTTAGT
>Ga0190334_1001477_pt1 | contig 10143 bp, 12 predicted proteins | sample 48720478_MG_FD_161270 | JGI IMG/M metagenome (GOLD analysis project Ga0190334, IMG submission 161270) | Hydrothermal vent sediment bacterial communities from Southern Trench, Guaymas Basin, Mexico - 4872-04-7-8_MG | ecosystem: Environmental > Aquatic > Marine > Hydrothermal vents > Sediment ...
TGCCTTTAATCCATAGGTTCCAAACGATATTGCAGAACCCCTATATGCCTTGCCTCTCATCCGACCACGCTGCTGACGTCTCCATTTTACTTTCTTGGGCATTAACATAACTCAATTCCTCTCTTAGGTTCCAACAAGTTCACCTTTACAAATCCAAACCTTTATGCCAATTATTCCATAAGTTGTCAGAGCATTTACTTTTGCATAATCAATGTCTGCACGCAGAGTATGTAGTGGTATCCTTCCCTCTTTGTACTGCTCTGTTCTGGCCATATCCGCCCCACCAAGACGACCTGCACACTTTATTCTCACTCCCTCTGCACCCATGCGCATGGTTGCCGTTATCGCCCTCTTCATTGCCCTTCTAAAAGAAACCTTTGATTCTATCTGCTTGGCAATATTATCTGCTACCAGATATGCATCCAGTTCGGGACGTTTTATTTCATGAATGTTCAATTGAATCTCCTGCGAAGTGAGACGCTGAAGCTCCTCTTTTAATTTATCGACTTCTGCTCCCTTCTTGCCTATCACAATCCCTGGTCGCGATGTATGAATAGTGAGAGTGATTCTTTTAGGAGTCCTTTTAATCTCAATCTGAGATACACCAGCATTCTGCAGTCTCTTCAGAATATATTTTCTCAGCATTAAATCTTCTTCTAACTTCTTTGGAAACTCCTTTTCATCGAACCAGAGAGATTTCCATGATTTATTGAATCCTAACCTAAAACCTATTGGATGGGTTTTTTGTCCCAAATCATCCTCCGATTTATTGTTTTAATACATCTGTTAATACAACCGATATATGACAAAATCTCTTTCTTATGATCGTTACCCTGCCCATCGCCCTTGGCCTGTACCTGCGCATGGTTGGCCCCTGGTCGACTCGTATCTCTTTGATAAAGAGGCTTTCTGGATCCAATTTTGCTCCTTCCTCTTTATTGACTGCATTTGCTACTGCAGAACGAATTACCTTCTCAACAGGGCCCGAAGCCTTTTTGTTCGTAAAGTGAAGAATATTTATTGCCTCCTCGACCTGTTTTCCGCGAACAACATCTGCTACCTGACGTACTTTACGCGGCGACATCCTTATGAATTTAGCAACTGCTTTTGCTTCCATCTCTTATGCTCACCCTTTAAGATACTCTTGTTTCTCTGGCCTTTTTGCCACCATGTGACCTGAAAGTCCTAGTAGGAGCGAACTCTCCAAGTTTATGCCCTACCATGTTTTCAGTAATAAAAACAGGTATAAACTTTTTCCCATTATGGATTGCAAGCGTATGACCAACAAATTCTGGTGGAATAGTGCTCCTCCTTGCCCACGTTTTTATTACCTTCTTTGTATTGGACTTATTCAACTCCTCAACCTTCTTGAGAAGTTTCTGATCAACATATGGTCCTTTTTTAATAGATCGCCCCATCCGTTTTCCCCTATTTTCTTCGTTTTACTATTAATGAATCAGACTTTTTACGTTTTGGTCTTGTCTTGTATCCTTTAGTTGGCTTACCCCATGGCGTAGTTGGATGTCTCCCACCAGAAGACTTTCCTTCACCTCCTCCCATTGGATGATCAATCGGGTTCATTGCAACACCCCTAACCTTTGGCCTTCTGCCCAACCAGCGTGATCTTCCTGCCTTGCCCAAGGATATGTTGATATTATCCAAATTCCCTATCTGTCCAATCGTTGCCCGACACCTCTCGTGTACCATTCTTACTTCACCAGAGGGAAGTTTTAAATGAACATATCCACCCTCTTTGGCCATTATCCTTGCTGAAGTTCCAGCACTCCTTACAATCTTTCCACCATTGCCTGGTTTTAATTCGATGTTGTGCACAGAGGTACCCAATGGAATCTTACTCAATGGAAGAACATTTCCATCCTTTATTTCTACATCTTCACCAGACATTACAGTATCGCCTACACTTATGTTATGTGGAGCAAGGATGTATCGCTTCTCTCCATCAGCATAGTGAAGAAGTGCGATTCTGGCCGATCTGTTAGGATCATACTCAATCGCAGCAACCTTTGCAGGAACATTATCTTTATCCCTTTTAAAATCAATTATCCTGTAGAATCTCTTATGTCCTCCACCCCTTCTCCTTACCGTTATCCTTCCCTGGCTATTTCTTCCCCCCTTCTTTGGAAGAGGCCGTATGAGTGACTTCTCGGGTCCTTTTCTTGTTATCTCCTCAAAAGTAGATACGGTCTTGTATCTCTGAGATGGAGTTACTGGTTTAAAACTTTTGACTGCCATAAAATTATTTTCCCTCAAAAAAATCTATACTAAAGCCTTCTCTCAACGTTACTATAGCCTTTTTCCAGCTCGATCTTCTTCCCTCAAACCTTCCCAGTCTCTTTGTTTTTCCCTTAATATTAACAGTGGCTATCTTCTTTACTTTAACGTTAAACTTTTTTTCAACTGCTTTGCGAATCTCTATTTTGTTTGCACTCCTATCAACAACGAATGCAACTTTATTCTCTTTCTCCTGCAGCCCTGACATTTTCTCAGTCACTATTGGTTTTATTATAATATTTCTATTTGCCTTCACTTGCTCAAAACCTCATATATTATGTCCAATGCACTTTTTTGAATTATAACCACATCAGAATCCAAAACATCATAAGTCGAAAATTCACCTGCTCCTTTAACAGACAGATCTGGAATATTTCTACTCGAAAGATATATGTTTTGATCTCTTGCTGCCAAAAGAATCAGAGTTTTAACGCTGTCCAATTTTAACTTGTTCATTATCTCTGCCATACTCTTTGTCTTTGGGGCATCGAATGAAAAGTCTTCAATTAATTTAATCTTTTCCTCTCTTGCCTTATAGGTCAGAGCAGATTTTCTTGCCAGCCTCTTTACTTTTTTATTGATCTTAATGTGATAATCCTTTGGCTGAGGCCCAAAGATTCTGCCTCCTCCTCTCCATAGTGGAGACCTTATTGTTCCTGCACGAGCCGTACCTCTGCCCTTCTGCCTCCACGGCTTTCTTCCTCCACCACGTACAGCAGATCTATTTTTTGTCGATGCATTTCCTTGGCGCCGATTTGTCATCTCTGTCACAACCGCCTGCCATATTGCATGATCATTTGGCTCGATTCCAAATACTGCCGGCTTCAACTCAATTTTCTCACCGGTCTTTGAACCATCTATTTTATATACATCCAATTTCACTCTCTTACCACCTACTGTTGTTTAACAATGAATTTCAACAATACTATTTCTGTGTCCTGGCACAGCACCCTTCACAAGAATCAGGTTTTTATCCTTGAATATTTTCAATATTTCTAAATTCTTAATTGTTACCCTCTCATTACCCATCCTGCCTGCCATACGGAGTCCCTTAAAAACACGTTTCGGATTTGCAGACTGTCCAATAGAACCGGGCGCTCTATGCCTGTCAGACTGTCCATGCGATTTTACTCCACCCTTAAAACCGTGTCGTTTTACTACTCCAGCAAATCCGCGTCCTTTGGAGTAACCTGTTATATTAACAATATCACCCTCTGAAAACAGATCGACTCCAATTTGCTCTCCAACCTTGATATCAAGATCAAAATCTCTGAACTCTCTCAATATTCTGTGTGGAACCGCATTTGCACGACGAAAGTGGCCTAAAAGAGGTTTTGTTACTCTCTTCTCCTTCTGCTTTAAAAAACCAAGCTGAACAGCATTATATCCATCTTTATCGATATTTTTTATCTGTACCACAGTACATGGACCAGCTTCGATAAGTGTTGCTGGAATCGAATTACCACTTTCATCAAAATACCTTGTCATTCCAATTTTTCTACCTAAAAGACCTCTCATCTCACCATTATCCTTAAGTCTCATTTTTACATATTACTCAAACTTTTATTTCAACATCTACACCAGCAGGCAACTCAAGCTTCATCAATGCGTCTACGGTCTTTGCCGATGCGTTCAATATATCGATCAACCGCTTGTGAATTCGCATCTCAAACTGTTCGCGAGACTTCTTGTCAACATGAGGTGAACGCAAGACCGTATATACCGTTTTCTTGGTCGGCAGCGGAATAGGACCGGAGATCACTGCTCCTGTCGACTTTGCAGTCTTTACTATTCTACTGGTAGACTTATCGATCAAGTGGTGGTCATAGGCCTTTAACTTAATTCTAATATTTTGTCCGGCCACTCTGACTAACTCCCTTCTTTAAACCTTACTACTCAATTATCTTTCCTACAACACCAGCACCAACAGTTCTGCCTCCCTCTCTTATGGCAAACCTCAACCCCTCCTCCATCGCTATCGGCTCTATCAACTCTACCTTCATGTCTACATTGTCGCCAGGCATTACCATCTCTACTCCATCTGGCAACTGTATACTACCTGTCACATCTGTGGTCCTAAAATAAAACTGAGGACGATATCCACTGAAAAATGGCGTGTGTCGTCCTCCCTCCTCCTTCTTCAATACATATACCTGTCCCTCAAACTTCGTGTGGGGCGTTATCGATCCAGGTGCCGCTACTACCATCCCACGCCTTAGCTCATCCTTCTCTACTCCGCGCAACAACAACCCTACATTGTCTCCTGCCTGACCCTCATCCAATAACTTCCTGAACATCTCTACTCCTGTCACTACTGTCTTACGCTTCGCTCCCAATCCTACTACCTCTACCTCATCCCCTACCTTAACCTTACCCCTCTCTATCCTACCTGTACCTACTGTCCCCCTACCTGTTATGCTAAATACATCCTCAACTGGCATCAAAAAACTCTTGTCTATCGCCCTAACTGGCGTGGGTATATAACTGTCTACTGCTGAAAGCAACTCCTCTATTGGCTTCCACTCCTCTCCACTAAAATCTCCCTTCAATCCCTTCTCCATCGCCTTCAATGCACTACCCTTTATTACTGGTACCTCATCTCCTGGAAACTCATATGCACTCAATAACTCCCGCAACTCAAGCTCTACTAACTCTAATAACTCAGGATCATCTACCTGATCTGTCTTGTTCATAAATACTACTATCGACGGTACATTAACCTGACGTGCCAACAATATGTGCTCCCGTGTCTGTGGCATCGGACCATCTGCCGCCGATACTACCAATATCGCTCCATCCATCTGCGCAGCTCCTGTTATCATGTTCTTTATGTAATCCGCATGTCCAGGACAATCTACATGTGCATAGTGACGAGCCTCCGTCTCATACTCCACATGCGCCGTGTTTATCGTTATACCACGCTCCTTCTCCTCAGGTGCATTGTCTATGTCCTCAAACTTCTTCACCTCCGCCTGCCCCTTGCTCGATAAATACATCGTTATCGCTGCCGTTAAGGTAGTCTTACCATGATCTACATGCCCTATTGTACCTAAATTAACATGGGGCTTAGTTCGCTCAAACTTTTGCTTAGACATAGGTTAATTCCTCCTAAACTTTATTAAGCAAATCCTCTTATCTTTTCTAACAGTCTCTGAGACTCCTCAGGGGCAATCTCCTGATACTGATAAAACTGCATTGTATATATTGCTCTTCCCTGTGTTCTTGATCTTAAATCTGTTGCATAGCCAAACATTGTACTCAGGGGAACTATTGCTTCTATAACATGTGCATCCTTTCTCTGATGTATTCCTCTTATCTGACTTCTTCTGGCATTTAAATCTCCGAGTACATCTCCTAAATACTCCTCTGGCACTACAACTTCTACCTTCATCATCGGCTCAAGCAGCACAGAATTTGCCTTTTTTAATCCTTCCTGAAGCGCAATCGAGGCTGCTATTTGAAATGATATTTCCGATGAATCAACCGGATGATAAGAGCCGTCTATAAGGGTTGCCTTAATATCTATGACAGGATATCCAGCAATAATACCGCTGTTCGTTGCCTCCTTTATTCCCCTCGAGATGGCTGGTATAAACTCTTTTGGTATTACTCCTCTTTCTATTCTATCTTCAAAAATAAATCCGCTGCCTCGTGGAGCCGATTCGAGCTGTATAACTACATGCCCATACTGTCCCTTGCCTCCTGTTTGCCTTATGAATTTACCCTCCGACTGCACACTCTTTGTGATTGTTTCTTTATAGGCTACCTGAGGCTTACCTACATTTGCCTTTACTTTAAACTCTCTGAGCAGTCGATCAGTAATGATCTCTAAATGAAGCTCTCCCATACCAGAAATAATGGTCTGACCCGTATCCTCATCTGTTCTGACTCGAAATGTCGGGTCCTCATCCATTAGTTTTGAAAGAGCGTCCGCAAGATCTCCCTGATCCTTTTTTGTCTTCGGTTCAATTGCTATGAATATCACAGGCTCGGGGAAGTGCATCGATTCGAGCAAAATCGGATGTTTTGGATCACAGAGTGTATCGCCTGTCTTTGTATATCTCGGTCCGACAACTGCAACTATGTCTCCAGAATATGCTTCCTCTCGATCTTCCCTCTTATTTGAATGCATTCTTAATATTCTTACAAATCTTTCTTTGTGCCCCTCTCTGGGGTTCAGCATATATGTTCCCTTCTTCACAACACCAGAATATATTCGCATGTATATGAGTCTTCCTACATGGGTGTCTGTAGCGACCTTGAACGCCAGCGCAGAGAACGGTTCATCATCACCCGGATTTCTTACAATCTCTACTCCACGCTTGGGATCTATTCCTTTAATCGAAGGCACATCGATTGGAGAAGGTAAAAAGTCAACAACAGCATCTAAAAGTTTTTGTACTCCCTTATTTTTAAATGCAGCTCCACAAAGAATCGGTACTATTTTCAGTTTAAGAGTTCCGATACGAATTGCCTTCTTTATCTCATCTACTTCCAGCCTCTTTCCATCCAGATACTTTTCCATCAATGAATCATCGAATTCTGAAACCTCTTCTAAAAGTCTATGACGATAGTTTTCTGCCTTTTCATAAAGATCCCTAGGAATCGGAAGCTCCTCCCATTCTGCTCCAAGAACAGATTCATTATAGACAACTGCCTTCATGCTCAACAAATCGATAACACCATTAAAAAGATCGCCTTCCCCCATTGGAATTACTACTGGCACTGGATTGGCATTCAATCGATCCTTCATCATCTCGATAACGTTTTCAAATTCAGCACCTACCCGATCCATCTTATTTACAAAAGCAATTCTCGGTATCCCGTATTTATCGGCCTGTCTCCATACAGTCTCAGACTGTGGTTCGACTCCTCCAACACCACAAAATATAGCGATCGCCCCATCGAGTACCCTTAAAGATCGCTCTACCTCAACAGTAAAATCTACATGACCTGGAGTGTCTATTATATTTATCTGATGTTCCTTCCAGTAACATGTGGTCGCTGCCGATGTAATAGTGATGCCACGCTCTTTTTCCTGCTCCATCCAGTCCATGGTTGCCGCACCCTCATGGACCTCTCCCATTCTGTGTACCTTTCCTGTATAGAATAAAATCCTCTCGGTCGTGGTTGTCTTTCCTGCATCGATGTGTGCCATCAAACCAATGTTTCGTATCTTTTCTAATAGATAACTTCTCGGCATCCTATCTATTCTCCCGGCAACTACCATCTGAAATGAGCAAAAGCCTTGTTAGCTTCTGCCATCTTATGTGTGTCTTCTTTCTTCTTGATAGATGCACCCTCGTTCTTTGAAGCATCTATGAGTTCTGCCGCCAGCCTTTCGGCCATCGTCTTTTCAGAACGTTTCCTTGCAAATCCGATTATCCAGCGAAATGCTAAAGACTGCTTGCGATCTGCCCTGATTTCTACAGGAACCTGATATGTTGCACCACCAACCCTTCTGGATTTTACCTCCAGCAGCGGCTTGACATTTTCCAGTGCTTTATTGAACACTTCTATACCAGGGGTCTGAGTCTTTTTTTCTATTATATCCAGAGCCGAATAAAATATCTTCTCGGCAATACTCTTTTTGCCTTTATGCATCAGTACATTGATAAATTTTGTTACCACTTCACTATTGCATATAGGATCTAGTATTACTGCTCTCTTCGAAACTTTTCTTCTTCTCGGCATCTGTTACCCCTACTTCTTTCGTTTCTTACCATATTTTGATCTTCCATTGTTACGATCCTCAACACCGCTTGTATCGTACGTACCACGTACAATGTGATATCTGACACCAGGAAGATCCTTAACACGTCCACCTCTGATGAGAACTATAGAATGCTCCTGAAGGTTGTGCCCTTCACCTGGTATATATGCTGTTACTTCAAAACCATTTGTTAACCGTACCCTCGCCACTTTCCTTAAGGCCGAATTGGGCTTCTTTGGAGTTGTAGTATAGACCCTTGTACAGACTCCTCTCTTCTGCGGACAATTTCTGAGTGCAGGTGCCTTTGTTTTTTTCGTAACCCTTTTTCTTCCCTTACGCACTAATTGATTTAATGTTGGCAAAATATCCTCCACATATCTTATTATTCAGAAACGCTCTCCTCTACCATCTCCTCCTCAACCCTGTCTATCTCATTATCTTTGTTCCATACTCTCAAATCACGGAACTTTTTAAGACCTGTGCCTGCAGGTATCAGATGTCCCATTACAACATTCTCTTTTAAGCCTTCCAGTGTGTCGACTCTGCCTTTTATTGCAGCATCGGTCAATACTCTGGTCGTCTCCTGAAATGATGCTGCCGATATGAACGACTCTGTACCCAACGCTGCTTTTGTAATACCCAGTAGAAGCGGCCTGAAGGTTGCAGGTCTGGCGGGTCTGTAGACAGCTGGTTTCTTTCCGTCCTGCTCAAGTTTTTCGTTGACCATGTTTACATTAACCTTATCGACCACATCTCCAACTCTGAATTTTGAGTCACCCTTATCTTCTATCACAACCTTATTCAGTATCTGATCGTTTACTCTTAGAAACCTCTTTCTAACTACCTGATCTCCTGCCAGAAACTCGGTATCACCCGGATCATCTACCTGAACCTTACGAAGCATCTGTCGAACAATAATCTCTATATGTTTATCATCAATTTTTACTCCCTGAAGACGATAAACCTCCTGAATCTCATTCACCAGATACTCCTGTACCTTGTTTGCACCAAGGATTGCCAGAATATCGTGTGGAACTATTGATCCCTCAGAGAGTTTCTCGCCTGCATTAACATGATCTCCGTCATGTACTAAAAGATGTTTTCCGTATGGAATCAGGTATGTTCGTTTCTCCTTGCCGTCTTTGGACTCTACATATATCTTTCTTATGCCCTTCTTAACCTGGCCAAACTTTACGACTCCGTCTATTTCACTCACGATTGCAGGATCCTTCGGCCTTCTGGCTTCAAAAAGTTCTGCTACCCTTGGAAGACCTCCTGTAATGTCTCTTGTCTTACTTATCGCTCTTGGAATACGAACAAGTTCATCCCCTGCCTTCACATTCTGTCCATCCTTGACCATGAGATGTGAACCTGTAGGAATGATATAAGATCCTAACTTCTTTCCATCTTCATCAACAATTAATATATGAGAGCTCAATTTTCTGTTCTTAGGCTCAATAATTACTCTCTGCCTCTGTCCTGTCGATTCATCAACCTCTTCTCTGTAGGTCTCACCCTCTATTATGTCTATAAATTTAACCTTTCCATTGTGGGTTGAAAGAATTGTATCTGAATAGGGATCCCATCTGAAGAGGGTCTGTCCTTTTTTTATCTTCTCTTTATCCTTTACTAGTATATGCGCTCCATAAGGAACATTATATTCAGATATAACCCTGTTGTTGTCATCGATTATTCTTATCTGACCGTTTCTCCTGATGGCAATAATTGATCCCTTTTCATGTTCTACATAATGAATATTATTGTACTGAACCTCTCCGTCCACCTTTGATACCAGTTCCGATTCTTCTGCTATTCTACTGGCCGTTCCACCTATGTGAAAGGTTCTGAGAGTCAGCTGTGTTCCCGGCTCTCCGATCGACTGGGCAGCCATGATTCCAACAGCCTCTCCTACATCTACCATTGTGCCGAGTGCCAGATTCCTTCCATAGCATTTTGCACAAACACCTCGTTCTGCCTCACATGTAAGTACCGACCTGATCCCCACCGTGTCTACACCCTTTGATATTATTAAATCGGCAGTCTCTTCATCGATAAGTTTACCCTCTTCGACAATGACTTCACCAGTCAGCGGATCATAAATCTCCTCAGATGTTACTCTTCCAAGAATCCTGTCTCTT
>Ga0190334_1001479_pt1 | contig 10133 bp, 9 predicted proteins | sample 48720478_MG_FD_161270 | JGI IMG/M metagenome (GOLD analysis project Ga0190334, IMG submission 161270) | Hydrothermal vent sediment bacterial communities from Southern Trench, Guaymas Basin, Mexico - 4872-04-7-8_MG | ecosystem: Environmental > Aquatic > Marine > Hydrothermal vents > Sediment ...
GCGGAGGCGGACCCGGCTGTCGGGATGGCTGGGCCGACGATCCGGTACTTCCACGAACCTGAGGTCATCTGGTCGGCAGGTGGGGAGATCGACTGCAGGCGCGGACAGACGCGCATGCTGGGGCTCAACGAACGCGACACGGGTCAGTTCGGGCTGGTGCCGAGGGACGTAGATTTCGTCACAGGCTGCGCGCTGCTCGCAAGGCGACGCGTACTGGAGGAGGTGGGCCTGCTGGACGAGCGCTTTTTCGCCTACTACGAAGAAGCGGAATGGTGCGTTCGCGCTGTGAGGAAGGGGTACAGAGTTATCCACGTCCCCACGGCGATCGTCTGGCATAAGATGCAGATTGAGGAGCGGGACGATACCCCGCAGGTGATCTACTTCATGTCCCGCAACCGGTTGCTCTTCATTCGGAGCATGGGCCTGGGGTGGCGATCATGGTTCTCGGCGCTGATTGGCGAATTCCTGCGGACATTTCTCGCCTGGATGTTGCTGCCCCGCTGGAGGGGCAAGCGGGCGCATCGCCGGGCGCTTCTTCTGGGCGTGGCGGATGCGCTGCGGGGCCGCTGGGGTTTTCGACCCATCAACCCAGGCCTCTAGCCAACCAGCAGGAGAGATAAGGTCGAAGATGCGCATCCTATTCATTTCGTCGTGGTTCCCGTACCCCCCGGACAACGGCTCGCGCATCCGTATCTTCAACCTGCTTCGCCATCTGGCGCGGCGGCATGAAATCATCCTGCTTTGTTTCTCAAAGCACCCGCGGGACCTGCAATACATCGGCGAACTGGAATCCCTTTGCGAACGAGTGCATGTCGTCGAAGGAAGGGAATTCCAGCCCCAATCGATGCGCGCCGTTCGAGGATTCCTGCATCCCTGGCCGCGCTGGCTTGTGGATACCTATAATCCAATCATGGCGCAGTGGATAGAACACATTTGCTCCGAGGAGGATCTCGATCTCGCAATCGCTTCGCAGATCGACAATTCGCCCTATCTGCAATTGATTCAGGGAATCCCAAGGGTGCTCGAAGAACTGGAAGTCTCTTTGGATATCGAGGCCTTCAGAGGCGCCAAAGGCATTGCGCAGACACTTCGCCAGGGGTTGCGGCTGTGGAAGCTTGCTCGCTATTTGCAGGGAATCCTTCTGCAGGATGCTGAGGGGTGCACCGTCGTATCTGACCTGGAACGTCAGAGGGTGCTAAGGCTCGTGCCGAGGATCCCTCCCCCAGCACTCGTTCCTAACGGCGTGGACGTGGATCATTATGCAGGCGACTTTGGGGAGCCAGACTTGAAGACGCTGATATTCACAGGGGTGCTTTCCTATTCAGCAAATTTCGACGCGCTGGACTATTTCCTTCGTGAAATATGGTCCTTGATCCAGCAAGTGGAAGCGGAGGCCAAGCTATTTGTTACGGGCCGAACGGAGGGTGTTCCCCTGGAACGGCTCCCGAAGCATAACAGCGTGATTTTCACAGGCTACGTGGAGGACATTCGACCATGGATCGCGCAAAGTTGCGTCAGCATCGTTCCCATCAGGATGGGTGGCGGCACCCGGCTAAAAATCCTTGAATCGATGGCGCTGGGAACGCCCGTCGTATCCACATCCAAAGGAGCGGAGGGCTTGGCCGTCAAGTCCGGAGAGCATCTTCTCATCGCCGATGAGCCGGCGCCCTTCGCTGAGGCGGTCCTGTCTTTGATGAAGGACAACGGGCTCAGGTCACGGCTATCTATCAGCGGAAAGTCGCTTGTGCGGGCCCGCTACGATTGGCAGAGCATTGCATCGGATTTGGAGGCCTACCTTTGTGAGGTCGTCTCCCAGGGGGGTACCGAAATCCATCCATTGTCTGCCTCCGCATTGTCTAGAGGAGACTTGATGTGATAGGTCAGCGGAAACCCGTTATCTCCCGCGTGCTCATTGCATGGCCGCGCGTGCTAGTTGCTCTCGTTGCAGCGGCCGCGGCGGCCCTTCTGCCCTGGCAAGCCGTCACAATGCGGAATCCAGAGCTGCTTCTCATGCTTTGCGCGATCGCCTTGGTCATCGTCGTTGGCCTCGGGAACGGAACACCAGAAACAGGGCTGGTGCTTATGATCATCAGCGCAATGGCCATTCGTTTTGCCCTTCCAACCGGAACGCAGAGCAACATCCCGATGAGCATGGTCTTGTCGGCCATGGTGATTCTATGGTGGCTCGGCAATGCCCTGGTCAGCCGCAGGAGACTCTCTTTGCCAGAACGGGGCATCGCTTTGCCTTCGATCGGTTTCATCCTTGCAGCGATTCTCTCCTACCTGTGGGGGAATATCTTCCTGGATCCGGTGGTGAGAGTCTGGAACACTTGGCCATTTGTTCAGCTCGGCGCGCTGGCCATCCTTGTACTCCTGCCGCTGACCTTTTTGATGGCAGCCGCGCAGACCGAAAGCGTAGCTTGGATTAAGTGGATCGTCGGGATCCTGCTTGGAGGTGGGGCGTTGGCCATCCTCGCGCTCCTGCTTAATATCCAAGTCCTAGCCTTCCTGCAGGTTCGCCCCCTGTTTCCGACCTGGTTCATTTGCCTCGCCCTGGCGCTGGCGCTCTTTCATAGGGGCCTGCCTAAGGCAGCCCGAGGCAGCTTGCTCGCCTTCGCGGGCTTGTGGTTCTACTGGGTTTTTGTGTTGCGCTTTCGTTGGGTCTCCGCGTGGCTGCCAAGCGTTGCCGGTGGGCTTATCATCCTCGGCTATCGATCGAAGCGTATGCTGCTTGTGGCCACTGCGATCTTTGGCGTCTACGTGCTGCTAAGCCTCTCGACGCTGAAGGCCGGCCTTTCGCAAGAGTGGGATACGAGCACGGTCACTCGAATGGACGCGTGGGTCAGGAATTGGCAAGTGACCAAGAATCACTTGCTCTTTGGCGTAGGGCCAGCGGGTTATGCCGCCTACTATATGACCTACTTCCCAGATCACGCCATGGCGACACACAACAATTATCTTGACATCCTCTCACAAATGGGGATCGTCGGATTGGGATTCTTGCTCTGGTTCCTTGGATCTTTGGGATGGCTGATGTTGCGCCTGGTGCGGGCATGCAGGGGCAGCAAAGATTTCACTGAAGCCTTTTCTCTGGCCGCGTTGGCCGGTTTCGCGGGGGTGATCTTGGCGATGGGGCTGGGAGATTGGATCATCCCATTTGTCTATACCCAGACTATCGGGGGCTTCGATTACGCCGTCTATACGTGGATTCTCCTGGGAGCAGCAGTTGCGCTCTATCAGATAAAGGTTCAGAAGATGATTCGATCGAAAGAATTGCTTCAGTCTCATCGGGCTCTGACCCATGAGGCGGAGGGAGGCGAAGGATGATCCAAGATGTCCAGGTTATCGATCTCGCTGTGCATGAGGACGATCGCGGCTATCTCGTTGAGATCGCCCGCAAAACCGGCGGCGGCGAACCACATGCCGTGATCCATCAGTTTGGGCAGGTCTACCTTGTGGGCGATCGAACGCGCGGCACCATCCGCGCTTTCCACAAACATGAAGATCTATGGGACTGGTTTTTCATCAGCCATGGATCTGCGAAATTTGTCCTCAAGGATGACCGTACCCAGAGCCCGACATACGGGGAGATGATGGAGATCATCATGAGCGAGCGCAAGCCCAGGCTCCTTGTCGTCCCCCCGGGCGTGTTCCATGGCTGGATGTCGCTCGAAGATGACACGCAGCTTATTAGCACGGCAAGCCATACGTACAACCGTGAGAAGCCTGACGAAGTTCGCGTCCCGCCCGATTCGTGGGGCGATGTCTGGACAGTGAAAGGAAGGTAGCCATGAGCAAGGTCCTTGTGGTGGGGGGGGGCGGGTATGTCGGCGCTGTGCTCGTCGAAGAGCTTCTGGCCCAGGGCTATGCCGTCCGCATTCTGGATCGGCTTTATTATGGCCGTCAAGGCCTGTGCGAGGTCGAGGACCGGGTTGAAGTCGTCGTGGATGATATGCGCACCGTCGATGCTTCCATCCTGGAAGGTATCGATGCGGTCATCAATGTCGGCGGGCTTTCAAACGACCCGACGGCAGAATACAATCCCCGGGCCAATTATGAGATGAACACAAGCGCCACAGGATACCTGGCGAACCTCTGCAAGAGAGCCGGTGTGCGGCGATTTGTGTTCGCGTCCTCTTGTTCGATCTATGATCGCGGTGTGGCTGACGGGGAACTCGATATTGTTCAGGATGAGGCTTCCCCTGTCGATCCGAAGGCCGCCTATTCGAAGTCGAAATTCGAGGCAGAGCAAATCCTCAGGGAGCTCGCGGATGATGATTTCTGCCCCGTCATCCTGCGCAAGGGCACGATCTATGGGTTCTCGCCGCGCATGCGTTATGACCTTGTCGTCAACACCTTCGTGAAAGATGCACTCTCAAAAAGGGTTTTGCGATTGCATTTCGGAGGCGAGATGTGGCGGCCGCTGGTGGATATCCGGGACGCGGCAAGGGCCTATATCGCCTGTCTTCAAGCTGAGGAGTCGCTGGTTCGAGGCGAGATCTTCAACATTTCCCAGGGCAATTACCGCATCTCTGAGCTGGCTCTGCGTGTTCGAAAGGCCCTTAGCAGCTTGGGGATATCTGTTGAAATTCGGCCTGATTATGGCTATAGGGGCGTGCGAAGCTACCGGGTTTCGGCTCGGAAGATCGAACACACGCTGGGCTTCAAACCGCTGGTCAGCGTGGAGGAATCGGCCTGTGACATGGTCCGCAAGATCGAGGCCTATGGCTACTCGGATTTCGACAACCCCCGCTATTACAACATCCGTTGGATGAAGGTGCTGGAGGAATCGCTTGAGATCACGAAATTGTCGGACTCGGTGTTCGAGGCACCGAAGGCTGCGGTTTCGATGGAGGGGGAGGTGTGAGGTATCTGATTATCGGCGCAAATGGCCAGTTAGGGAGTGATCTGGTCTGCGTCTTTCAAGGGGAAGATCTGGTTGCCCTCACGCATCAGGAGATCGAGATTCGGGATATCGCCTCCATTCGCGGGGCACTCCGTCAATATTCCCCCGACCTGGTCATCAATACGGCAGCCTATCACAAGGTGGATCTATGTGAGGATCGTGCGGACGAGGCCTTCGCAGTGAACGCGCTCGGAGTCCGGAATGTCGCCATGGTTTGTCGAGAGCAAGACTGCGCCCTGATGCATTTCAGTACGGATTATGTGTTTGATGGACGGAAGGGGGAGCCCTACGTTGAAGAGGACCTGCCGGGCCCGTTGAACGCCTATGGCGTCTCGAAGCTTGCGGGGGAGTGCTTCGTCCGCGCAATGCTTGATCGATACTTCCTCCTTCGGACATCAGGGCTGTTCGGCACTGCAGGGAGCAGCGGGAAGGGGGGCAATTTCATCGAAACTATGCTGCGGCTGGCCAGCGAAGGCAAGGCCATTCGCGTGGTGGCAGATCAAGTGCTCTCGCCGACCTATACGCTCGATCTCGCCCGTCAGATCGAGGTCCTGGTCTCTGGGGACAACTATGGCCTATATCACGCCACAAGCCATGGCGCCTGCTCCTGGTATCAATTCGCAGCGAAGATCTTCGAGCTCGAGGGGATTGCCCCGGAGCTTTCTCCTCAAACGACAGCCGAATCAGGCTCGCGAGCCGTGCGCCCCGCCTACTCGGAGCTTGACAACCAGCGGCTTCGAACGCTAGGGCTGGACCGAATGCGTAGCTGGGAAGAGGGCCTGGCGGATTATCTTGTAGCTAGGCGGGCCACAAGGGGGGATGGGTAATCGCCCGATGGCCGTCGACATCAGCGTATCCATCATCAACACCGACAATCGCGACCTGCTTCGGGAATGTCTGAGGAGCATCTTCGAAGGCACGCAGCACGCGTCGCTTGAGGTGTTCGTGGTCGACAACGCATCCCGGGATGGCAGCGCAGAGATGGTGAGTCAGGAGTTTCCAGGTGTTCGCTTGATCAGGAACGAGCGCCGCCTGCGGTTTTGTGCAAACCACAATCGAGTATTGCGGATGGCCGGGGGACGTCACATTTTGATCCTAAACGAGGACACGATTATCCCTCCAGGCACCTTCGACAGGGTCGTAGCCTTCATGGACGCTGAAAAGGATGCCGGAGCGGTGGGTCTCACGATCCGAAATCCGGATGGCTCCCTTCAGTACTCGTACGCTCGTTTTCCAAGCCTGCTTTCGACGACGTTACTTGCCTTGTCGGCAAATCGATGGTTCCAGGATGGCCATTATCCCTTCCACCGGCTGCCGCCGGATGGCCATCCTCGAGAGGTGGATTGGACGAATGGGGCATGCCTGGCGGTGCGCAGGGAGGCCTTCGAAGAGGTCGGCCTGCTCGATGAGGGATTGCTAATCTATGGCGAGGAGACCGACTGGTGTTATCGCCTTCGGAAGGCAGGTTGGAAAGTCTACTACTTGCCGGATGTATCCATCTACCATTACCAGGGAAAATCCACAAGCCAGGAGCGGCCGCGCAGGCGCTTTCGCATCAACCGCAGTGCGATTTACTTCTTTCGAAAGCACTACCGATGGCCCAACATCCTCGCTTTACGCGCCATGCTTTTCGCAACGAGTCTCGCGAGGCTGTTGCTCTGGGCACCCATTGGGGTATGGCGGCGGCACCGTCGCCGCGCACGGCTGGAGATGATCTATAACTGGCGGACGATCATGATCAGCCTTCTTCGGGATGACATGTTTGATCACGAATTGGTGGAAATAGGTTAGACGTCCCCTGCTTAGTATCTGCCAGCCTGCGAATTCCTTCGTCAGACGGCCCGATATCTCATCGACTCCTCCAAGGCCTTGCTGCGGCCAACGGAGGGCCCGATTCTGGAAGATCCTATCCAAATGGAGTAGTAGTGCCAAGCTATTCTGGTTGAATGCTACCGCAAGGGCTTGCGAGGTTATGAACAGGAAATTGGGTACCCCCATCGTGACCAGAGAGAAACGAATCGGGATCTTGATCTTCTTGATCCTTCTCACCTGCTATGCGTACTTTCCACCTCGTTGGGCGGATTGGAACCAGAATTCGCGGCTGAATCTGGTTATGGCCATCGTAGACCGCGGAGAACTCAATATTGACCACTACATAGGGGGCTTCACGTCGACCGGGGATTATGCAGCCTATGGGGACCATCTCTACAGCACGAAAGCGCCGGGGAGTGCATTTCTAGGTGTCCCGGTTTATTGGGTGTACCAGCGGTTTCTAGGGCAAGACTTCACCGTCACCATCCTTGGCGCAATAGGCTCTAGGCAGGCGTTTCTCGAGACGCTCAATGCGGCCGGAACAGGCCTGCTGCCGGAAAAGCTTCAGGCGGCCATTGCCCTCAGCCTTCTGACGCTCGTGCTCGTATCGATCCCTTCAGCCCTTCTCGGAGTCGCCCTCTACGCGTTCTGCGGCAAATTCAACCTCTCGAGGAGAGCTCGGATAGCAGCCGTGCTCCTCTATGGCCTCGCCACGATCGCATTCCCCTATTCGGGTGCGTATTATGGCCATCAAATCGTCGCCGTGCTTCTTTTCCTTGCGTTCTATCTGGCCTTTCTTATCGACAGGTCAAAACGATCACCAGTTTGGGGGATTGCGGTGGGGCTCATGCTGAGTTTTGCGGTGATCACAGAGTATCCTGCCGTCATCGTTGCCATAGCCATCGCACTCTATCTTCTCTTGAAGAGGCCTTCTCTGCGAACCTTTGCCTACATGGTCCTGGGGGCATCTCCCCCGGCCTTTCTCTGGATGGGCTACAACATGGCGATCTTTGGGAAGCCGATCGCATTTGGGTATCTCTATGCGCCACTCTTCAAGGAGGTAAACACGGCAGGTTTCTTCAGCCTGGTCGGGCCTCGGATGGAGGCCTTCTGGGGGATTACCTTCAGCTCCTATCGGGGCCTCTTCTTCCTCTCTCCTATCCTGCTGTTGACCATTCCGGGGTTCATGATTCTTCTTCGCCGCCGAATCTGGCGGGCGGAAACGATGGTCAGCCTCTGGGCCTTTCTCGGTTTCTTCATCTTTAATATGTCTTCCTTGATGTGGGATGGGGGCTACGCGGTTGGGCCGCGATATCTTGTTCCGATGCTGCCCTTCCTCGTCCTGCCACTGGCGACCTGTCTTGAATCATGCAGGCAGCGGAAGGGCCTGATGATCGTGGCGGGACTCCTGGCCCTTTGGTCTTTGTTCACGGTCTGGGTCGAAACGTTGGGAGGACAGCAATTTCCGGACTATGCCCGCAATCCGCTCTTTGAGTATTCGCTGCCCAGGCTGAGCAGTGGTGACTTCGCCCGAAACGCAGGCACGATCTTGGGTCTTCCGGGATGGCTCAGCCTGATCCCGCTGCTGACTCTCGTGGGCGCCATGCTGGGATATCTGATATTGGTGCTCGCTGGCCATGAGATGGGAGGTTCGACTTCGGCTGGCCGAGAGTCCGTCCGGACGCTCTCATGAAAATCCTCAAAGCGATTGTCATTGCATTGATGCTCGTCCTCGCGGCGGGTCTCGCATCCCATTCTCTGGCCCAGCGCGTGCCGTCGGTCAAGGAAGTGGCGCGCACGGCGCTTCAAAAGGTAGGTCTCGAGCCGGTTGTCATGCCGCTCCTGCAAAGGTTGGGCCTGGCGACCCCGCTTCTGCCTGAACAGAACCTGCCCATTCTGCCAGACGATCGGGTGAGCGCCAGACGGTTGCTGGTTTCAACGCTGGGCGAGGCCGAGGAGAGCGGTGACTTCATCCTGGCTGCCCGCCTCAATGCAATCCTGTCCCAGGAGGCATATCAGCGGGTCTATCGGACCTTGAGGGCCTGGGAGACGGCTCGCGATCCAGAGACGGGCCTTGTGCCGTTCGCCACACACCCGCGCACCGCTCGCTGGCAGCCAGAACATGCGGGGGCAGACCTGTATCCATTTCTTTGGATAGCCAGCCATGACCTGGATTCTGATTCCGAGGAGCTTTGGTCGGAGGCGCTGGCGAACGAACATCAGATTTGTGGGCCCATGCCCTGCGCAATCCGCCTGGGGTCGCTGCAAGTGATCGATCGAAACCAAGATGAAATCATTTTCGGGGCATCGGAGTTCGCTAAGGACGGCCTGTTGGCGATCACAGAGCGTTTGGGAGGACCCGGTCCCTGGTTTGATCGCTTAATGGAGGTGGAGGGTGCCATCCTGGAAGCAGCGAGTATCTCCACCGATTATATGGGCTGATCGCTTCGCGCGACGCGGAAGTCAACGGGGAGATGCTTCAGGTTCTGATGCGACTCTATTGGAGAACGCGCGACACGAAATATCTCCTGGCGGCGGAGAGGATTGCGGATGCCTACCTCTTCGGGATCCTCCCGCGCATGGGTTATCTTCCCCCAGTTTCCTGGGATTTTGGCCAGGAGCAGCCCATTCAGAGCGAGGCCGTCTTCCGTGATCATGGGGGGGGGAGATCATTCCGGGATTGCCAGAGCTCTACATGTTGGAGACCCGGCTGGGCCGTCCGGAAGCGGAGCGATATTGTGAGCCGCTACAACGCATGCTGGACGCCGTATTGCAGGTCGGCCGAACGGAAGATGGTCTCTGGTACAGCAGCGTAGACATCGAAACAGGCCTTCCCGTGGATCGCAGGGTAGTGGACACCTGGGGCTACCTACTGGGTGCCTATCATGTATTCGATCTGGCGGAAGGCACGCAGCGGTATGCAGATGAGATACAAAGCGTAATGCAAACGATAGCGGACTATCGATCCTATCCGTGGGAAGGGCGTTTGCAGGATGGCTATGCGGATACGACCGAGTCCATGCTTTACCTCCTTCCTTGGAATGATTTTCCGGAGGGGCGGGAATGGGTGGATGACCAGATCGAGGTCATGTTTGGCATGCAGACCTCTTCGGGCTTCGTCGAATCATGGTATCTGGATGGCAATTTCATCCGCACTGCGCTTCTCTATGCCGCCCACAAGTCGCAGGGCGCGACTCTCTCTCCGTGGCGATCCGATGTCCGGCTTGGCGGGGCTCCAGAGCGCACAGGTGAGGGGATTGCTCTCTATGCGATGGCAGAAGAGCCATGGGGGGGAACGCTCGCGTTTGACGTTCCCAGGCATGAAACCTTCTGGGGAATGCCGGATGACTACCCGCGTGTAAGCGCATGGCCTGAGTGGTTTGCCGTTCAAGAGGGGACGATCTGTCAGGTTCTT
>Ga0190334_1001480_pt1 | contig 10132 bp, 10 predicted proteins | sample 48720478_MG_FD_161270 | JGI IMG/M metagenome (GOLD analysis project Ga0190334, IMG submission 161270) | Hydrothermal vent sediment bacterial communities from Southern Trench, Guaymas Basin, Mexico - 4872-04-7-8_MG | ecosystem: Environmental > Aquatic > Marine > Hydrothermal vents > Sediment ...
TAATATCTATGAATTGGGATTGGGAAAAACTGAGAGAAAATCAGCAGAAGTTTGAGAAGAAGAAAGAAGGCGGCGGCGGACCTGGCATGCCAAGACCTCCCCAGATGGATGAGATTTTAAACAAACTAAAAGGATTTAAGTTCCCAGGGGGCTTTCTGGTTATCATTATTCTTTTGGCCTTGTTTTTTGGATCATCCACATTTTTTACCATTAAACTGGATGAAGTCGGTGTCATCCAGCGGTTTGGAAAGTTTACTCGGATTGCTCAGCCGGGCTTGAGCTTTAAGTTTCCGTCAGGTATTGAAAAAGTGACCAAAGTAAAGATAAAAAGAATTTATAAGGAAGAATTCGGATTTCAAACGGTACAGGGATCAAGCAATTACAGATTCTCAAGTGAAAGTTCCTCCCAGGAGACGTCCTTAATGCTGACCGGGGATCTGAATGTGGCAGTGGTTCCGTGGATTGTCCAATACAGAATTTCCAATCCCCGCAATTATCTGTTTGAGGTCAAGGATGTAAGAGCTATTTTAAGGGATATGTCAGAGGCCAGTATGCGGACTGTTGTCGGAGATCGAAGTATTAATGAGGTCATCAGCAAGCGGGAAGAGATTGCCCTGGCTGCCAAAGAAATGCTTCAAAAGGAAATGAACCAGGCAAAATCCGGTATTAATATTGTTACCATTGAAATGAAAAAGACAAATGTTCCGGAACCTGTCCAGAATTCTTTTAATGAGGTGAACCAGGCCACCCAGGAAAAAGAAGGAACCATTTATAAAGCAAGGGAAGAATATAATAAGGCAGTACCTTTGGCCCGTGGTGAAGCCAAAAGAGTGATAAAGGATGCAGAAGGGTATGCCATTGATCGGGTGAATCGTGCCCAGGGTGATGCTGCCAAATTTTCGGCAGTCTATAAAGAGTATGTAAAAGCCAAAGATGTTACAAAAAAAAGGATATATCTGGAATCAATGCTGGAAATTTTTCCCAACCTTGGGGCAAAGTATATTATTGATTCTGAACAGAAAAATCTATTACCTTTTTTAAATATGGGTGGGGTAACGCCTCCTTTTAATCCACAGAACAGATCCCTTAATAAAAGTGAGTAAAAAATGAATAATATTATAAAACCTTTATTTTTGGCAGTCATCGCTATCGGTATTGTATTGGTATATAATGCTGCTTATGTTGTCGATGAAACCGAGCAGGTGGTGGTCACCCAGTTTGGCAGAGTGATTGGAAAACCCGTAACCGAACCGGGATTAAGCTTTAAACTGCCCTTTTTTCAACAAGCCAATTATTTCCCAAACAACCTGTTAACCTGGGATGGTGATCCAGGCCAGGTGCCCACAAAAGACAAAACTTATATCTGGGTAGATACCTTCGCAAGATGGAAGATTGTTGATTCCATAAAGTATTTTCAGACCGTCAACAATGAATTTGCCGCGCTTGAACGTTTGGATGATATTATTGATCCGGCCATGAGAAATCTTGTGACATCATACCCTCTGGTGGAAAGTGTTCGTAATACAGATCGGCCCATGGATACCTTTGAATCCACGGTTGATCAAAACAGGAAACGGACCCAGTATAAAATTAAACTGGGCCGGGATGAGATTACAAAGCAAATAGTAGAACAGGCCAGGCCCAAACTGGCCCCGTTTGGGATTGAACTGGTGGATGTAAAAATAAAAAGAATAAATTATATCGAGAGCGTAAGACAAGCCGTCTATAACAGGATGATTGCGGAAAGAAACCAGATTGCAGAAAAATATCGTGCAGAAGGTAAGGGGGAAGCAAGCAATATAAGGGGTGAAAAAGAAAAGGAACTTCAGGTCATCAAATCGCAGGCCTATAAAAATGCCCAGACAATCAAGGGTGAGGCTGACGCAAAAGCGACCCTGATTTATGCGGACGCATATGGCGTTGATCCTGATTTTTATGCTTTTCTAAAGACCATGGACGTCTATAAAAAAACCATGAAAAAAGACAGCACCCTGATTCTTTCAACAGATTCTGATTTTATGAAGTACTTTAAAGGTGTTGAATAGCACCCATTCCCCTTAAGAAATGGGTAAAAAACGGGTTTTGAGTATTGAGTTGAAAATCATTTGCAACTCAATACTCCCCATATTTTAACAGCTATTTTTTCTTTCTCTGGTGTCGGGTTTTGGCAAGGAGTTTTCTATGTTTATGCTTCCGCATTTTTTTCTTTCTCTTTTTCATCACACTACTCAAAAAAATCACCCCCTTCATAGAAAATTTTTAATTCTTGATAATTAATTGGTCAATATAACATAATATTTTATTAAATGTCCAATTCTTTATTGGTTATAATAAAGGCGCTCAATGAAAACAGCACGGCACTTTAATAGAGAAGAGCTTTTAAAGGTTGATGAAGCGGTAAAGATTTCAGAGGAGATAGTCAATAATTTTTATAAAATGTCCTCTGGTCACTGGCTTAAAAACAGGTATGATATAAAGACGGCCAAAGACTTGGTGCCCCATGAATGTATTGACGGCCCTTTTGCCCAGGTGATTAAATATGAGGGGCGCAAAAAAGATGTCCCCTTAGGATCTTCTTTGTTCAGCCTTTATAAAGTATGCCTTCAGGACAGTGCTATTCTTACAATGGTTTCAAAAAAAGATGATCTGTCATTAGAGCCGTTCCTTCTTTATATATTGACCCATGAACTGGTTCATGTCGTCAGGTTTTCAAAATTTAAACAGCGATATGAAAATAAGAATGAAGCGGATGTTACATTTGAGGAAGAGCGTAAAGTTCATAAATTAACCCATACCATTTTAAAGTCGGTTTCGATTCAGGGGTTAAGCAAAATCTTTGAATTTTATAAAGATTGGCGCAGAGAACCCGGAACCTGAATTATCGGTAAAAAATTTGGATAAACCTGCTTGACAAGGGTAAAAGACTTATTATTTTATCTTTGTTTTTTATGAAGACAAAAGAAAACGGAGAAGTAAAGAAAATGCCGGTTTATGAGTATCAATGTACAGAGTGCGGACAAATAGAAGAAGCATTTCAGAAGATTTCAGATTCGCCGCTTAAAACCTGTTCTCATTGTAAGGGACATTTAAAAAAGATTATCTCTCAAAGTACATTTCATCTGAAAGGATCAGGATGGTATGTGACGGATTATGGCGGAGCAAAGACTGGGAGTAAAACAAAATCTGAAACAAAATCCAGTACAAAATCCAAAGAGTCAAAAACAACTTCAGAAAAAACAATAGTTTCCAAAACAACAGATTCTAAAGCGTGAAGTTGAAATAAAATAAAAAATTAAAAGAACAAACCAAAAAAAATTATGTAAAGGAGAAATTGATCATGAGTTTAAGACCTTTAAGTGACAGAATTCTTGTGGAACGTGTTGACGAGGATGAAAAAACCAAAGGCGGTATTATTATTCCTGATACAGCCAAAGAAAAACCGGCAGAAGGTAAAATTGTTGCCACGGGTAACGGCCGTATGGGTGAAGACGGGAAGCTGCTTCCAATGGATGTAAAAGTTGGGGATCGCGTTCTTTTCAGCAAATATGGCGGAACAGACGTAAAAATCGATGGAAGTGATTATCTTATTCTGCGTCAGGATGATGTTCTTGGGATTATTGAATAATTTTAAAGATATAAATGGAGATTAGTTAAGATGGCAAAAGAGATTAAATATGATGCTAAAGCCCGCGAGGCAATGCTTAAAGGTGTTCAAACCCTTGCGGATGCAGTGGTGGTTACACTGGGACCTAAAGGTAGAAATGTAGTGATTGATAAATCATGGGGGTCTCCCAATGTTACCAAAGACGGTGTGACGGTTGCAAAAGAAATCGAGCTCGAAGATAAATTTGAGAACATGGGCGCCCAGATGGTAAAAGAAGTCGCCAGCAAAACGTCTGATATGGCGGGTGACGGTACGACCACAGCAACTGTTCTTGCAAGGGCAATATACGAAAATGGCCAGAAACTGGTGGTTGCCGGTCATAACCCCATGGATCTTAAACGAGGGGTTGACAAAGCCGTTGCCAAAGTTATTGAAACTCTTGAAGGAATGGCAAAACCAACCAAGAATCAAAATGAGATTGCCCAGGTTGGAACGATTTCCGCAAACAGTGATGAAACTATTGGTAATATCATTGCAGAAGCCATGGATAAGGTTGGTAAAGAAGGCGTTATTACGGTTGAAGAAGCCAAATCAATGGAAACCACTCTGGATGTTGTAGAAGGAATGCAATTTGACCGAGGGTATCTTTCTCCGTATTTTGTAACCAATACTGAAAAAATGGTTGCCGCCTTTGACAGTCCGTTTATTTTAATTTGTGATAAAAAGATTTCTTCCATGAAAGATATGCTGCCGGTTCTTGAAGAGATTGCCAAAACAGGAAAACCGCTTGTGATTGTTGCTGAAGATGTTGAGGGTGAAGCCCTTGCGACACTGGTTGTCAATAAACTTCGGGGCACTTTGAATGTGGCGGCTGTAAAAGCCCCTGGATTTGGTGACAGAAGAAAAGCCATGCTGGAAGATATTGCTGTACTAACCGGTGGACAGGTTGTTTCAGAAGATATCGGGATTAAACTTGAAAACGTAACCCTGCAGGATCTTGGTCAGGCAAAATCCATCACAATTGATAAAGACGATACCACAATTGTTGATGGTGCCGGTTCAAGAGAAGCCCTTGAAGGCAGAGTAAAAATGCTTCGTGCCCAGGCTGAAGAAACCTCTTCCGATTATGACAAAGAAAAACTGCAGGAAAGGCTTGCTAAGCTCGTTGGCGGTGTTGCGGTTATTAATGTTGGCGCTGCCACTGAAACTGAAATGAAAGAAAAAAAAGCCAGAGTTGAAGATGCATTGAATGCAACCCGTGCAGCCGTTGAAGAGGGGATTGTCGCCGGCGGTGGTGTGGCGCTTATCAGATGTATCCCAGCACTTGAAGCACTTAATCTTGAAGGTGAGGAACAACTGGGTGTTGACGTTATTACAAAAGCGCTTGAAGAACCTTTAAGAAAGATTTCTAAAAATGCCGGTGTTGAAGGGGCTGTTGTCTTGAATAAAGTGAAAGAAGGTAAAGATGCTTTTGGTTACAATGCCAAGACAGATGTTTATGAAGACCTCATTGAAGCTGGCGTTATTGATCCGAAGAAGGTGGTTCGTTTTGCACTTCAGAATGCAGCCAGTGTTGCATCTATAATGTTGACCACTGAAGCCATGATTGCTGAAAAACCGGAAAAAGATGGCGGTGCTGGAATGCCTGGTGGAATGCCCGGTGGCGGAATGGGCGGAATGGGCGGCGGAATGCCCGGAATGATGTAATGTTTAATTATTAAACATTAATCGTCATATAGGTTGAATAAAAAGCCCCTGCACATTTTTTGTGCAGGGGCTTTTCGTTTCAATAAGAACTTGACATGAAATGCCGAGTCATATACTTATTTTTATTAAATTTTATTTATTATTTTATCCCTTATTGGGAAGATAAATTTGCAAGAGAGGTGATATGACCACAGAAACCATTGGATTGTTTTACATGTTGAGCGATGCAGGCCCGATTGTTAAGTTTGTTATGCTGCTGCTGCTGTTTTTTTCAATCACATCATGGGCAATTATGTTTATCAAATTCAGGTATATCCGAAAAGCATTTAAAGACTCTGCTGAATTCACAGATATTTTCTGGCAGTGTCGAAATCTGGCGGATGCATTTTCAAAAGCCAAGGCATTGAGATCAAGTCCAGTGGCAAGAATGTTCATCACCGCATATACGGAAATGGCAAGATCTGACAGCAAAGATAAGGGAAAAATACAGATAAAAAGAACTCAAAGTTCTTATTTTCAAATGATTGGAAGCATAAAACGATCCTTAAACCGGTCCATCAATGTTGAAGTCAGACGGCTGGTTCAATTGGTGCCATTCCTGGCAACTGCGGGCAATACCGCCCCGTTTATCGGCCTTTTTGGAACCGTATGGGGCATCATGGGGACGTTTCATGGAATTGGGTTGAGTGGATCAGCCAGTCTTGCCGTTGTCGCTCCCGGTATTTCCGAGGCACTCATCGCAACTGCAGCAGGGCTTGCCGTGGCGATTCCGTCTGTTATCGGTTACAATTATTTTACGGACAGGATAAGGGTTCTGGATTCTGAATGGCAAAGTTTCTCTTCAGATCTTTTAAATATAATGGAACGCGATATTCAAAATCAGATGGAGGGATAATGCAATCAGGCTCCGGCAACAACCAGCTTATATCCGATATTAATGTTACCCCTTTTGTTGATGTAATGTTAGTGCTTCTGATTATTTTCATGGTGACCGCCCCCATGATGGTTCAGGGGGTTGATGTAGACTTGCCCAAGGCCACCTCAAAAGCATTAAAAGGCAGCGAAGAACGCCTGGTTATATCCATTGATAATGATCGTAAAGTGTTTATTAATGAACAGATCGTCAGTGTCGAATTTTTGACTCAGAAGCTGGGTGCCATACTGGAAAATTTTGATAAAAAAAACGTTTATCTCAGGGCAGATAAAAAAGTGCCTTACGGGATTGTTGTCAACGTGATTTCAAAGATTAAAAAGGCCGGTGTTGACAGTCTGGGGATGATCACGCTCCCTGAAAATGAAGAAGAGTCCTGATTAACGCGTATGAGTTTTTCTGAAAATTTTAAAAAAAGAAGAGAATTTTTTTTCGCCCCCTTAGATCACAGCCGGAAAACCGGGATCATTTTTTTCTTTATTTCTCTGTTCTTACACGGTCTTTTTTTTTCTAGTATTATATTTTTACAGGATTTCAAATTGCCCAGGCCCATGCCGCCGGTTATCCGGATTGAGCTGGTCTCTTTTTCACCGGAACCGCTGCTGGAAGAAATGGAAAAAAGTGAAGGAAGTATAGATACAGAAAGTGTTCCGGTAAAATCTCAGGTTATTAAAAAAAAGAATCGTAAAATTCTCACCATAAAAGCTGACATCAGTTTAAAAACAAAGCCTAAAAACTTGAAAGAACTGATGGCGCAACAGAAGGAAAAAAAGAAAAAACCGGTTAAAAAAAAGACACCCAAAAAACAGATTGATTCTGAAAAGATATTAGCAAAAGCAAGAGAAAAACTAGAAAAAAAAATTGAGGGTCAGGCTCATGATAAACTTGCTCAGGCGTTGAGCCGTCTTCAGAAAAAAGTAAGGGATCAGGGCAAATCAAAAAAGACTGAAGGGAAGGGGGCATATTCCGGAGCTGGCGAAAAAGGGTATAAGCCCATTGATCTTTATAAAATGGTTTTAGGGCAGACAATAGAACAAAATTGGGTGTTTAATGATATTCTTGCTCGAATGAATCAAAATCTTGAAGTCAGAATTTTGATCAAAATATTAAAAAGTGGAGAAATAAGGGATATTATTTATGAAACCAAATCAGGGAATCGATACCTTGATGAATCTGCGAAAAAAGCAATTAAAAAGGCAAATCCGTTGCCGGCGTTGCCGGGGGGGATGCGTTCCTATGATGTCGTTGTGATTTTTACACCCAGAGGATTGAAATAAAAAATGGTTTCTTTTGCAGGGAATAAGCGGTATTGTCCTTATAATATGTTTAATAAAGTTATTTTACCCATACTATATTGTTTCCTGGGAATGGGGGGCATTTTATTTTTTTCAATCTCTATATCATCTGCCAGGGAGTATGATTATATCAATGTCAGCAACCCGTTTTTAAAGAAAACACCGATTGCCGTGACTGAATTTAAAGCATTTAACGGGCATGACACTGAAGTAAAAGAGGGGAAAACAGCAAGATATATTTTAAAGGAGGCGCTTGATTTTACAGGATATCTTAAAACAATGAATTCTGTTGCGTTTCTTTCAAATCCGGCTGAATCAGGCATTCAACTGGGTCAGATAAATTTTATCGACTGGACCGGGATTGGGGCAGAGCTGCTGATTACCGGAGGGATTATTGAAAATCAGGGGAAAGTAACGCTTAAATTAAGGCTTTTTGATACATTTAAAACAAAACTTCTGGTCGGTAAAGTATATACCGGATCACGGTCTCAGATCAGACAAATGATTCACCTGTTTTGCAGTGAAATATCCTATAAACTTACCGGAAGGGGGGGGGTGTTTAACAGCAAGATAGCGTTTGTTTCAACCGTAAAAGGGAAAAAAGAGATATTTACCTGTGACTTTGACGGACAAAATATTCAGCAGATTACATCCCATAAAAGTATATCACTTTCCCCGTCCTGGTCTTCTGACCGCAAATGGTTGGCCTATGTTTCTTACGCAAGGGGAAATCCTCAAATATTTATTAAAAACCTCAAAGAAAACAGAGGGGCAATTGTCAATTATAAGGGAATGAATATTTCACCGGACTGGATGCCCGGACAGCTTAAACTTGCAGCCGCATTAAGTTTTTCCGGAGATCAGGAAATTTATTTGTTGACCGTAAAGGGAAAAATTATTAAAAGAATAACAAAAAGCTGGGGAATTGATGTGTCGCCTAAGTTTTCACCGGATGGCAAAAAAATAGTCTTTACATCAAAACGGACCGGTACCCCGCAAATTTATATAAAGGACCTTGAATCGGAAAGAGTACAAAGGCTGACATTCAAGGGCTTCAATAATACATCTGCTGCCTGGTCGCCGGATGGAAGGAAGATTGCCTATGTGGGGATAGAAAAAAATAATATTGATATTTTTGTAATAAATATTGATTCAGGCGTGCCGGTTCAGTTGACCATGAATGCGGGGGACAACGAAGACCCTTCCTGGTCACCGGATGGAAGTATGCTGACGTTTACATCAACCCGTGAGGGCGGTATCCCAAGAATTTTTGTTATGACTGTATCCGGAACAGACCAGCGAAGACTTTTAAGGTTGAAAGGCAAACAGACTCAGCCAGACTGGTCAATGTCAAAAAATTAAAAGACGGGGTCAGGCTTTCCTTATTGTCGTTATTAAGCTCAATGACGACAATAAGGAAAGCCTGACCCCACTAAAAAGAGGAGATAAGGTTATGAAAAACAGAGCGTGGATTAATCTGGTAATGGTAGTTCTTGTGGCAGGGCTTTTTCTCACTGTCTCATGTGCGAAGAAAACGGTTGTGTCTGATGCAACAACCATAGAGGATCAGGCCAAAGCCGAGGCCGATGCAAAGGTTAAAGCAGCCGCCGATGCAAAGGCAGAGGCTGCACGTATTGCACAGCAAAATCTTGAAGATCAGATGGCCAGTGAAAAAGCACTGAAGGAAGCCAAAGTCATGGCGGCAAGAAAACGGTTTGAGAATCAGGATATTCATTTTGAATATGACAGCTCAGAGTTAAGCTCCATGTCAAAAATGGTGTTAAAAGAAAAGGCAGCCTGGCTGAAAACAAATTATTCAGTAGTCGTAACCATTGAAGGGCATTGTGATGAGCGCGGCACAACCGAATATAACCTTGCCCTGGGGGAACGTCGTGCAAGTACTGCCAAGAGCTATTTGATTAACCTTGGTGTCGCAGCTTCTCGTTTGGACACCATCAGTTATGGTGAAGAACAACCCAAAGATTCAGGTAAAACAGAAAGTGCCTATAGAGAAAACAGGCGCGATCATTTTGTGATTGATTAAATAGACGGAAATAGACGGGGTTCAGGGGGGGGTATTGACTAAAAATCCTGATCCCTGACCCCCTTACCTTTTGGAGTCTGGTTATGAGAATAAGGAATCTTTTTTATATTGTGATGGTCTTTCTTTTTCTTTCCGGTTGTGTAGAACCCCGGAAATTTGTTGTCCTTGAAAACAGGGTGGCAGCCATAGAAATGGAAAACAACCGGCAGCTTTCCCTGCATACCGAGCAGAATCAGTTAAAGCTCAAGCAGGGTCTTGAGAATATAGAGAAAAGATTAAATAAAAGCCGCAGTATCAGTCAGGAAGAATATGCAGAATTAAAATACGATATTCAGACCATAAAAGAAGATTTCCGACGGGTTCAAGGTTCGATAGAAGAGATTCATCATCGCCTTGAAGCATACAGCCAGGATAGAAAAGAAATTGAAAAGAGTCTTGAAAGACTTGATCATGCGATTTCAAAAAATTATGAAAAAGTAATCAAGCTTGAAAAATATATGGGGTTCGAACCATCAGCCCCCGGAGAACTTGAGAAAAAAACCATATCACCA
>Ga0190334_1001483_pt1 | contig 10125 bp, 11 predicted proteins | sample 48720478_MG_FD_161270 | JGI IMG/M metagenome (GOLD analysis project Ga0190334, IMG submission 161270) | Hydrothermal vent sediment bacterial communities from Southern Trench, Guaymas Basin, Mexico - 4872-04-7-8_MG | ecosystem: Environmental > Aquatic > Marine > Hydrothermal vents > Sediment ...
AAGGGCTTCCTCCCCTGCCTTTTTCCCTTCATAGCCTTTGGGGTGAGAAAGGGCCAATGAACAAGATAAAAAATGTGAAGCATCAAATGATTGCAGTGATGATACTTCAAGATGGAGCAAGGTATGTGTTTAAAGCAATGAATGGCAAAGCAGGAAGTGTTCAATTAATTCTGTCAACCCCTTGAAGGAAGAGAGGCTTTTTTTGTAGCCTCTCTTTAAGAATTCCTTCAAGGAGGAAAACCAAATGAACAAATTAATTATTGAACAATTAGCAAAAGAATTCAAGAGGATGATTGAAGAAGTTATGGTTAAGGAGAGGGAAAGATACTTAAAAGAGAACAGGGAAACAAGAGCAAATGGGTATTATTTGAGGTCTCCAAAGACAATCCTCGGACAGATGGAAGTTGAAATTCCGAGAACAAGGGACAGCGGATTTGAGTTTTTTACTACCTGAAAAGCGAAAATGAGGCTTTTTGTAGAGAAATGGAGAAGAATCTACAGGAGCATATCTAATTTGAAAAACAAGATAGACAATTATACTCACTTTCTTAAATTCCCAAACAAGATAAGAAGCTATTTTTCCACAACAAACTGAATGGAAAGATTGTCTATGGAGCTCAAAGATTACACCAGAATAAGGGGATATTTTCAGTCTGAAAAAAGCGCTGACAAATTTCTTTATCTGTTCTTTAGTCAAAAGAACGAGAAATATTTGTCAAGAAGGCTCAGGTATTCTAAGATATTGATGGAGGTGTTTAGAAAATGAGAAAAAATGGGGGTGACACAATTAAATTGACATTACCTGTCAAAAGGTGTAAATTTCACTTTCATGTGAGTTTATTTAAAAAATAAGATATCAAGCTATATAAAAATTAATTTAAAGGAGGTGATAAAATGAAAAGGAAATATAGTGTGGTCATAATTGGTGGCGGGCCTGGAGGGGTTACAGCAGCACTTTCGGCCAGAAATACATATCCAGATAAACAAGTCCTTTTAATAAGAAAAGAAAAAATAACACTTATACCATGCGGTATTCCATATGTTCTTCATAGTCTTGAGAAGGTAGAAGATGATATACTTCCGGACAAGCCATTGGAGAATAATAATGTGGATCTAGAGGTAAATGAGGTAATAGACATCAAAGGAAACTTTATTGAGCTCAGAAACGGCGAACAGATAGAATATGAAAGACTTATTCTTGCTGTTGGTTCCAAGCCGTTTGTTCCTCCTATTGCAGGAATGGATAAAGATGGTATTTATTTCATAAAGAAAGATATTGACTATTTGAAGGAGCTAAAAGACAGAGTTGAACAATCAGAGAACATAGTAATTATAGGCGGAGGCTTTATTGGTGTAGAAGTTGCTGATGAGCTATTGAAGAAAGGAAAAAACGTAGTTATTGTGGAAATGCTTTCTTCTCTTCTTCCTTTTTCCATGGATCCGGAATTTGGAAATATGGTAAGAGAAATACTTGAAGAAAGAGGCGCTAAAGTAATAACAGGGATAGGCGTGAAAGAGATATTAGGAGGCAGAAAAGTAGAATTTATTACTCTTCACGATGATACTAAATACCCTGCTGATCTTGTAATTGTTGCGACTGGCTACAGACCCAATCTCGATCTGGCTAAGAAAATCGGTGTTAAAATTGACCCAAGGTTCGGGATTATTACAGATGAGTATATGAAAACCTCTGTAGATGGTATTTTGGCCGTAGGAGACTGCGTGGCCAAGAGACATTTTCTTACAGGAGAATACTCAAAGTTAATGTTAGCTTCTTCCGCAATGGCCCAGGGAAGACTTGCTGGATCAAATTTGTTCGAGTTCAAAGTCATCAAAGAATTTGCCGGCACCCTCGGAACATTTTCTACAAAAATAGGAGATACTGCTTTTGCATCTGTAGGCGTAACTGAAACCCAGGCAAAGTCCCTTGGAATAGATTACATTGTTGGTATTAACGAAACAGTAGATAGACACCCAGGAAAACTGCACGGTGCAAGCAAAATTTACATGAAATTAATTTTTTCCAAGTATTCACATCTTCTCCTTGGAGCTCAGATAAAAGGAGGCGATTCGGTTGGGGAATTAATAAACATGCTTTCGGTAATGATCCAGAAAAAGATGACAGATATAGAAATAGATACACTTCAGATCGGTACTCATCCCTTGCTTACACCATCTCCGATAGCATATCCAGTGATAAACGCGACGGTTAACGCGATTATGAAATGGTACAAAAGGTAATTACTATATTTTTCTATTTATCTCAGTAAAATTCGTTATTCTGTGTTTTACCGCTTCTTGGAGGGTGAGATATACTAAGAAGGAAGAGTATTGTAGTTAAAACCTACCTACAAGCAGGATAGCTCTCCACAAAAGTCCTGAAAGCAGAAATCCATAGATTATAGAAGCAGCAGTGAGCCCGACAGCATTTTTGACCCCAAATTCTTTTATAAACATAACTAATGCATTTATGCAAGGAATACCAACTGTAGCAGCTGTACCGAATATGTATATTTGAAGAGGGGTTAAGAGAGTGGATAGATCAGTGGTTCCCATAGCTGATATCAACATTCCTCCTGTTAAGTCCTTTTGTAAAAATCCAAAAAATAGTGGAATAACTGTCGCATCGGGTAGATCTAGCCAGGAGCTTATTATTGAAAACGATGATGCTACATATTGGGTAATCTTTAATGAGTTTAGTATGCCATAACTCATACCTCCAATAGCCAGTAAAGGCATAACAATATAAACAAAATCTTTCATGCGTATCCAACTTTTAGCAAGAACATTGCTTATCATGGGTTTTCTATAAGGAGGCAGTTCCAGAAGTAAGGGTTCATGTTTTATATGAATTGTTTTCTTTATTACAAAGCTCCATATTAAACCAGCTACTGCCAGAGTAGCAAAGACGTAAAGAGCTAATATTCTTCCTCCATAAAATCCCACTATGCCCATTATTATAGCTATCCTTGAAGAACAGGGAACAAATGCGAATAATGAGGCAGTGTAAAATTGTTCTTTTTTGGTTGATAAGACCCTGGTTGATCTTGTCGCAGCAGCGGTGCAACCCAGACCCAGTGCTAAAGGAATAAAAGACTTTGCAGGCAGTCCTATTTTTCTTAGAAATCTTTCGGTGTTAACAATAAACCTTGATAGGAGCCCTGTATCCTCGAGCAAGCCCAAGATCAGGTAAAACAATAAAACATAGGGAAAGGCAATAGAGATGCCTGCTGCAAGTCCAGTCAAACTCTGGCTCAAAGCTATAGAAAGCATGGAATGTTTTAGGAATTTTAATGAAGCTGAAAGATCATTTGTAAGCTCCATAAAAAATCCCTGCACCAGATTTCCCAAATAAAGAAGCAATGCAAATATCAATAGAAGGGAAAAAAATGTTATAATGGGGCCCCATAATTTATGTAAAATAATTGAATCAAATCTCTCTTCAAACTTCTTTTTTTTCTTCGTTAAGGCTAATGAAGTTATACGGGTAACTTTTCCGGCTATAAATGAAGCTGTACCATATCTTGTTATTGCTATGTCTTCTGCGACTTTCGGGTGTTCTTTTAAGATCTCTTTTGCTCTGTTTATTATTTTTTTATCTTTTAGATATTTAAAAAAATCTTCATCCTCTTCTAAAATTCTTAAAGCTATAAATCTCACGGGAAGTTTACCGTCATTTTCAATATATGGAGTAAGTTCCTCTAATGCTTTTTCAATGTGGTCATCATATATGACCTTGAAACCAGGGTTGGTTAAGTTCTTTATGTTTATTACTTTCTCTATAAGATTGTTAACTCCCTTCCTGGTTAGAGGATTTATTGGAACTACAGGCATATAGAGTAAATCCTCCAATTTTTTGTAGTCAATTTTGATACCTTTTTTTTCTGCATCTTCCACAAAATTTATCGCTAACACAAATGGAATCTCGGCTTCTAAAATCTGCAGCGCTATATAAAGACTTCTTTCGAGAGATGTTGCATCGGCTACTACAATTGCTCCGTCTACCTTTTCCTCAAATATAGCCTTTTCAGTGACTTTTTCTTCCTCACTTTTATCTGAAATTGAGTATATTCCCGGTGTATCTATAAATCTAATTTCTGTGTCATGGATTTTTTTCCAGGCTTCCGCCACTTCAACAGTGGTCCCAGGATAATTTGACACTGTAACCCTGGAACCAACAATAGCATTAACTAAGGAAGATTTTCCTACATTAGGTTGGCCGATGAGAAGAATCTTAAGCGTTTTCATTTTTCAATACTTTTATATGACATGCTATATCCCTGTCAAGAGCAAATTTCTTATTATCAACCTCAATGATAACAGCATTTGGAATTTTTCTAATTATTCTTATCTTTTCCCCGGGATATATTCCCATACTAATGATTCGTTCAAACAATTTCCCATTGAGTTTTATATCGGTAATAAATCCTTCTCCGCTGGTATATTCAGTGATGGGAGTACCCTCTTTCTGGAAAGAAGCGAGTTTTTTTATATTATCAAGAACCTCAGAGGAAATATAATGTTCCAGAATGTTTGTCGCTTCGATTGCTTCTCTTTTATCTCTTCTTTTCTCTTTGAAGTAATTTTCGAGAACCGAATGTTTTTCTATAATGGTATCTGCTCTATTTTGTCCTTCTTCTGTAAGGTGTATGTATTTTTCACTAGCCTCTTTCCCCTGGATAATTTCCACCAGATTTTCCTCTTCAAGTTTCTCAACTGCTTTTGTCACAGTAGATTGGGAAACTGCTATTTCCGGTTTCATAATTCGGAGTAAAATTTTCCCGCCTGCTCTACCCACTACTTCTAATATATCTTCTTTTACAGTTCTTAAAAGGTCCAAATCCGTGGAATCTTTATCTTTGCTCTTCTTGCTTTTTCTGATTAGTTTCATATTTTACTCCTTCCCATAACTTTCCTTTTTATAATGTCTTGCCTTACCATTTTAAAGCTGGATTGTTGGTTATTTTTTCCATTTCTGCCAGGAATTTATCATTTTCCTCTGGAAGTCCTACAGATACCCTATAAAACCCCTCTATCCAGTCCGTGGATAAATCTTTTATCATTATTCCTCTATCCATTAAAATTGTGGAAAGTTCAGGGATATCGCATTTAATCAGTAGAAAATTTACCTCTCCTGAAAAAACAGTAACTCCTATTTTTTTTAGCCCACTCTCGAGTCGTTTTCTCTCTATTAAAATCTTTCTTATATTTTCTTCCATATATTCGGGGTTTTTTAATGCTTCCCTTGCAGCAAATAGTGTGGGAATGGGTAAAAACCTGGGAAAGTCATATATTTCCTTCAAGAAGAAATCTCCTGCTATGAGATATCCAATCCTGAGTCCTGCAAGAGAAAATGATTTGTCCATGGTTCTTACGATCCCCAGATTGGGATAACTGTCAACTAAATCAGCAAAGGTATATTTTACAAATTCATAGTAAGCTTCATCTACCAGCAGCAGTATATCTTTGTTTTTTAGAATTTCCATAACGAATTTTCTATCCAGAAGCATTTTCCCTGTGGGATTATTGGGATTATCAACAATTATTAAAGTTGGTTCGTAAAGTTCTTCCAGGATCATCTCTCTGTTTAACTCAAAATTCGGTGGCGAGAGTTGATGTTTTATAATCTTTCTGGCGTTTCTAATGGCGTGCTTTAGAGCAGGGAAAAATGTAGGATTGGTCATAATGAGTTTTCTATTTCCGGAAAATATGTTGATGAGCTCTCTTAAAAGAAATTCAGACCCTGGACTGAGTATTATTCTTTTTTCTGAGGCGTTATTATAGGAGGCCAGCGCTTCTTTTAGTTTATCTGCGTATTTCAATTCAGAGTATCTGTTGATATTATTTATGCTATCTTTTATAGCTCGAAGCACATTCTCCGAAGGAGGATAAGGATTTTCGTTCATGTGTAATCTAATCACTATTTGACCTCTATTATCATTTCTTCTTTATAGCCTGTAATCACCCTTATATGTCCTTTTAACCTTTCATCTACCTTCATATCCCCTGTATCCACTCGCAAACACTCAAGACTGGAGACTTTCTCCTGTGTTGCAACAACTATTATGTTTTTTTCTCCTACCAGCTCTAAAACTTGTGGGGTAAATTGTTTACTCCCCCTTCCGAAGATAAATCCATTTCCTCCAATGGGAGTTACTATAATTTTTGCTTTTTTGTGTTTCTTTAGAAGGTTTAACAATTCTTTTTCGTTTATATCTTTACCAACCATTTTTCCTTTATAGACTGCATCTATACCAAGGAGTGTCTTTTCGATTTTGAGCTCGTCTGCTACACTTTTTAGAGTTGTTCCCGGACCAAGAAGGTATAGAGTATCTTTTTCCATCCTTTCGGCAACGTATTTTGCGATTTCTCTCTTTCTTTTTCTTTCCGCTACAGTTAAATTTGAGGATTCCTTCCCTTGCTGAAGAAGGGATTCTATTTTTGGAACTTTTAAATATCCGTATAGTTTCGCTGCTAATTTATTATTTCTGAACGCGTCTTCGTCTATATCAAGAACTTCCTTGTCCGTAATCTCACATGGGTAAGAATCTATCATTTTAGCTGCCGCATAAGGAGAAAGAGCAAATACCGAACTGAACATCTTAACTCCCGAGGGAATTGCAACAACAGGAACCGATGTTCCTATCGCATCGTATATATCTCTTGCCGTTCCATCGCCACCGGCAAATACAAGGAGATTTATTTCTTTGCTTATCAACTCTTTTGCAATCTTTTTAGTGTCCTCTGCAGTGGTTTTCTCTTTTATTTCTCCCACAACCTCGTATTTAAAGCTAAATTCTCTAACATAATCTTCACCCATCTGCTTTTTTGCAACCAGGAAATAAATATCCTTTCTTTTAATGAGTGAAAGGGTATCCTTAACTCTTCTGGGAACTACAGGTTTGGCTCCCAGCTCTATAGCTTTTTTGTAGGCGTCCCCGTCAGTGCCTTTTAATCCTACGCTTCCTCCCATTCCGCTTATTGGATTAACTATTAATCCCACCTTTATCATTTTTTATCTCCCTTTTATATCTTTCCTCCTCTATTTCTAATATACTCTTGGATACTCTTTCCACATCCTTGCGAGCTCGTCTTTGTCTGGCTCCAGGTTTTTAAGTTCTTTCTTAGAGCCGTCCATTCTATGGATTAAAACACCAGGATGGCTTTTTTTAATTACTTTACCTGTAACCCGTGCTGAAATTCCCATATTTTTCAGGATTTTTATAACTTCATCCTCCTTTCCAGCAGGAACGGCTATAATAAGCGTTCCTGAACTTATCATCCACAGGGGATCAAACTTAAGTTTTTCCGCAAAAACAACCGTTTCCTTTTTTATAGGCATTTTTTCCTCGTATACTTCAATATAAGTTCCTGAAGCATATGCCATTTCCAGCAGAGCTTCTGCAACACCTCCCCTTGTTGCATCATGCATGGCATTGACAAGTTTAGCTTCGGTCAACTCTACAGCTTCTTTAACAACACTTACACTATAAAAATACTCCAGTGCATTTTCTATTAATTTCTTAGAGACTCCTTTTGATAGAAGAATATCTTCAAAATCGCTGGCCAGTATTGCTGTGCCCTCGAGTGCTATTCCTTTGCTTACTATAATAGAATCCCCTGGTTTAGCCATAGAAGTAAGAATTACGCTGTCTTTGTTACCTGTGCCCATTGCTGTAATGGAAACGAGGGGCCTGCTTAGCCCTGGAGCATAGCCGGTGTGTCCTCCTATTATTGATATATCAAGCTCCCTTGCTGCTCTGTCGATGTCAGATGTTATCCTATCCAGCATATCAGCGTTCCAGTCTTCAGGTAAAAGGATGAGTGACATTATCCATTTGGGTCTAATGCCTGAAGTTGCAATATCATTACATGCCACATTCACTGCCAGCCACCCAATTTTTTCTACTGCACCTACTATAGGGTCTAAATGTGATGCTAAAACTGAATTTTCGCCTATAGCTGTTATAGAAACATCTATGCCAGGTCCAGAAGGTACTATAACATCATCCCTGTTTTTTCCTAGTCTGTTGTAGACATATTTTTCCATCAATTCGTAAGGTATCTTTCCCATTAAATTACCTCCTAAAGTCCAATTCAAACATTTTTATAGTTTTATTAAGGGTCTTATTATACCGCTCTATTGAAAAAAAAGACGAATTTTTATCCGGAGTTTTCTTTAGTGATTTACTCTAAAGAAAAATAAAACGAAATTAAACCCAGTAGTATGTGTTTGTTACAAAACTCCAGCCTTCTCAGAAATTTTCTGAAGAAAGTATCTATATCCGAAAATCTTTTACTCAACCGTTCGTAGTTGCAAAGTTTGGAGGTTATCTTCTCTGTCTTATAGAGTTTCTTCTACAATGGAAAATATAAGCTTGTACAAAAAGTGGATTTTTCTATTTTAAAATTCGAATCTTTTAACCGGAATTCTTATATTTTTACTTCTTCTCTCAGCATTTTTGATGATCCGTTCTCCGACGAAACATTCCTATAATGGTTCTCCTCTTCGGGATTCCCATGCCCATTGCCATAGGTTCAAGCGCATTTATGGTGGGACTTACCGCCCTTGCAGGGCTTCTGGGACACGCAAGCATCGGACACGTAAACTGGCACACTGCTCTGCTTTTGGCTCTTCCTATCTTTATAGGGACCCAAATAGGGAGCAGGGCGTCTATTCACATAAAAATCCGGGATATTAAACACCTTTACGGATGGTTTCTGGTTCTTATTGCAGTGATTACTTTTTTTAAGAGTATGGAAGTTTATTTAGCATTTAACAGGGAATTATACTGATTCTTTTAAAATAAATGTTTTGATTTCCTCTGCAAATCTTTCAAAATCGCTTAGGTTCTCTCTAACAAGTATTAGTAGCTTTTCATTAGAAATGATCCAGTAGCGATGAACTATTGAATTTCTAAAATCAAAGAATGGTTTAAGTTTCGAGGAAAGTTCTGAAGAAATAATCCCCTCTTTTCCTGCCTTCACAATGGTATCTACATATTCCTTGAGAGGAATTCCTCTTTTGTTAGCCAGGATGTGTTGAAGGATATTTGTCATAGCTTCAGAAATTTCTATTATAGAATATTTAAGCCCTTTAATCTTTCAAATATCCTCGAGTATTTCCCGATCTGAATGGTTAAGGAGTTTTTGTATTTCGTTTTTTCTTTCAATTATTTCCCTTAAATAATTATTTAAACGTTCTATATCTAATTTCATAATATCGAAGCCTCCTTAAGAATTCCGGCACATTCCCTATATTTGGCAGATATTTTTTCTGCAAGAGCTGCTCTTTGTTCGAAGTCTCTGTCGATTATCAAAAGTCCATCGGTCATTATTTCCCCTGTAAAGTAAAATGGGGCATCATTCAGAATCCTTACATCAAATAGGTCCGGAGGATACCTGTCTTTAAGTATTTTTGAAGAAGAAATTTCTTCTTTTATTTTCACAGGGAGAACAAACGGGTTGTAATCCCCTTTTACATATATAGCAATATCTATGTCATTAAAATCTCCGCTATCAAGAAAACTTCCGAAAATATATGCAAACACAATCTCTGGAAATTTAGAAAGAGCCTCTTTTATTGCTTTTATTATCCTTTCCTTTTCCATGAAAATATTATAACAGAACAAGTTAAGGCAGTGTACAATTAGTTGTTTCAACCCCTTGAAGGAAGAGAGGCTTTTGTGTAGCCTCTCTTTAAGAATCCCTTCAAGGAGGAAACCAATGAACAAATTAATCATTGAACAATTATCAAAAGAATTCAAGAGGATGTATAAGTCCATAATAAAAAATAATGTTCTTTAATTTTGTAGTTTTTCCGGAAGAAAGGAATCACTTTCATTTAGAATAAAAACGAAGCCCTAGGAGACCCGTAAAGGCATTCTATTCTCTTTCTATAGGGTTTTTTTGTACATAAATAATTTTTCGGGCGAAATACAGGAAATTAGAGAGCACTTTTTGCGCTTATAATCTAACCTTAACATATAGTTTTCAAAAAATAGGGGCATACCACTTCACCCAGAGGTCAGCACAACTCACAGACTTAAACTCTACACCAAAATACAATCGAAGTTTCTTCATTAGTCGAATTTTGTTAGTATGATTTTCGAAATTTGACTACTT
>Ga0190334_1001484_pt1 | contig 10119 bp, 13 predicted proteins | sample 48720478_MG_FD_161270 | JGI IMG/M metagenome (GOLD analysis project Ga0190334, IMG submission 161270) | Hydrothermal vent sediment bacterial communities from Southern Trench, Guaymas Basin, Mexico - 4872-04-7-8_MG | ecosystem: Environmental > Aquatic > Marine > Hydrothermal vents > Sediment ...
AAGGGAACTGCGAAGTCCGTGTTTAAAATTTTTGTCAAGTTATTTAGAATCCGGTGGCAATGACCGTAACCTTTATCTCGCCTTTGGGCAGTTTTTCGTCTTGGATAGCTCCGAAAATTACTTTAGCTTCAGAAGAAACTTCCCTGGTAATACTCTTTGCGATTTCGTTTACTTCAGTTAAACTGATATCTTTTCCTCCAGAAACATTAAACAAAACTCCTTTCGCTCCCTTGCAGGAAATATCTAAAAGGGGCGAAGTTAAGGCTCTGCGAGCGGCTTCTATAGCCCGCTCCGGCCCCCTGGCTCTGCCTATTCCAAAAAGCGCAGTGCCAGAATTCTTCATAATTGCTTTAACATCAGCGAAATCAATATTAATTATACCCGGCAAAACAATCAAATCAGAAATTCCTTGGACTGCCTGCCTCAAAATTTCATCGCAAATCCAAAAAGCGTTCAAAACTGTTGTTTTTGGCTCTAAGATTGAAAGGAGCTTATTATTGGAAACGGTAATTAAAGTGTCAACTTTTCCCTTGAGCAATCTTCTGCTTTCTTTGGCAATTTCTTCCCTTTGAATCCCCTCAAAAGAAAAAGGCATAGTAACCACGGCCAAGGTTAAAGCTCCAGATTTTTTAGCAATCTCGGCAACAACAGGAGAAGCTCCTGAACCACATCCTCCCCCAAGCCCGCAAGTCACAAAAACCATATCAGCTCCCCTTAAAACTTCTTCTATCTCCTCTTTTTGCTCCTTGGCCGCTTCTCTGCCGATTTCCGGATTCATGCCCGTTCCTAAACCCCTAGTTAAAACCTTGCCGATCCTAACCTTCTTATGAGCCCTTGCCCTTTGCAAATCTTGAGCGTCAGCATTTATGGCAATTAATTCCACTCCTTTAATTCTACACTTCATCATCCTGGAAATAGCGTTACCCCCGGAACCTCCAACTCCCACTACTTTTATTTTAGTGTTTGAAGTCATGGAATAAACTGTCTAAAAAACTTTTTCAATTTATTTTTAAAACCCTTTCCGGAAATTAAAATATTTTCCCGAGTTTCTTCTGCCTCAATTCCTTCCAAAATCAATCCATAAAGAACAGATAGGCTTGGATCTTCCTGAAAGGTAGAAGAAATTTTTGAAGCTCCAATCCGACAGGGCAAACCCAGTTCTTTTTTGACCAGGTCTCTAATCTTCGGCAATCTTGCCCCTCCTCCTGTCAAAACAATGCCAGACGGCAGCATTCCCTGCTTGGAAATTTTTTTTAATTCTTTGTTTGCCAAATCAAGAACCTCCAAGACCCTTGCTCCAATAATATCTGTCAATTCTCTCTGCGAAAACGAAAGGGTTTCCCCCTCTCCCTCTATTTTAATTTTTTTCTTATTCTTCTTACTATTGCTAATATCGCAATTGCCAAACTCTAATTTTATCTTTTCTGCTGTGTCAATGTCTGTTCTAAGACAAATAGCAATATCTGATGTAATATGTGAGGAACCTATAGGAAGAACCGAGGCCTGAATTAAATTTCCCTCCTCAAAAACAGCCATATCAGTAGTACCGGCGCCAATATCTAAAACGCAGACCCCCAACTCTTTTTCTCTGTCTTTTAATACCGCCCTTGCCGAAGCCAAGGAAGCAGGAATTAAATCTGATACCTCTAAGCCGGCGTTTAAAATTGTCTGACTGCAATTTCTTAAATAAGGAGAAAAACCGCAGAGGACTAAAGTTTCTGCTTCCAATCTAACTCCTTCCATCCCAACAACTTCTTTAACTCCCGCTTCTCCGTCAACGATAAACTCTTTTGGAAAAACCCCTATAATCTCTTTATTTGAAGAAAGGGAAATCGCCCTGGCGGCTCTTAAAACTCTTTCTACATCTTCTTCTGATATCTTCTGGTCAGCCCTGGAAACAGAAACTAAACCCCGAGAAGAAGTGGAAAAAATATGACTTCCACCGACATTCGCAAAAACTGAATTTATTTTTCTGCCGCAATCTTGTTCAATTTTATTTTTCAAAGAAGTTATGGTTTCGGCAACACGCTGAATATCAATTACCACTCCTTTTCTAATTCCTAAAGAGGGCTCTCTGGCAAAACCCAAAATTTCGAAATCATCTCCTCCGGGTTTTTTAGAAACAACGGCCAATTTTATAAATCCAGAACCGATATCTAAAGCACTAATTATATATGGCTTTGGCATGATTTATTTTTTTTAATATTTTAATGAATTTAAATAATATTCCTGTTTCTTTTCCATCTTTTCTGCTTCTTTTTTTTCCTTCTCGTGTTCATATCCCAACAAGTGCAATATTCCATGGATTAAAACTCGAGCTAATTCTTTTTTAAAATTTGAATTAAATTTTCTGGCGTTTTTCTTTACTTCTTGAAGACAAATGACAATTTCGTTTAGACCATCTCCGAAAGAAAGAACATCTGTAACCCTGTTCTTGCCCCGATATTCCTTGTTTAACTTTTTTATTCTTGATTCTCCTACAAAAACAATAGATAGATTAAGCTCTTTTTTATTTTCGCCTTTTAAAATCTTTTTAGCAACCCCCTTTAAAAATTCTTCATCAACCCCACCGAGAGTCAAATTATTAATCTCAATCATAACAAATATAATAAGATTTCAACAATCGCTGAAATCTTACTATAGCCCTTGTTTAGTCCCTTTTGCTCTTTTAATTAATTCTTCCCGAATTTCCTCTGCTTTTTCTTTAGCTAAACCGGGCAATCTTCCCTCACTCCCTACGCCTCGCGCTCCAGCCGCTCCATAGCCGGCAGTCTGAATTTGAATATCACTTAATCCTAACAAACGAGCTATTATGCCCCGGTAGATATCCACGTTTTGAATTCTCTCGTAAGGAATGGAGATATAACGTTTCCAAATTATCCCTCTTTCTGCCTTATAGGCAGTTTCTGTAAGTTCGTATCGCCAGAAATAATAACTAAGACGAGCCCAGACATAATCAAGTATTAAAAATCCCAAAAGAATTAATATTGCCCAGAATACAAACTCTTTCAGCGTCAAGGGAAAACCGTCCCCATTAGTAAGAGCCGACAACATTCCAGCGCCCCAAAACATTAAAAACGGTACAATAAATATTTGTTTAGCTAAATATTTAAAGAAAAACATCCAAACCGCTTTGGGATGCAATTTCTGCATAAATGATTATTTTAAATAAAAAATATAAATTTAAGTTATTCGACCTTTAATAATAACTCTTTAACTATTTTATTTACCACGCTTCCGTCTGCTTTTCCCTTGACCCTTGTCATCATCTCTGCCATCACTTTGCCCATATCTTTTATACTTTTTGCTTCAACTTTTTCAATAATTTCTTTGGTTATTTTTTTTATTTCTTCTTCGGAAAGTTGCTCTGGTAAATATTTTTCTAAAACTTCCAGTTCTGCCTTTTCTTTCTCAAGGAGATCCTCTCTCCCTCCTTTTTCATATTCAGAAATCGCCTCTTTCCTCTTTTTAGCTTCAGACAAAACAACTTCAATAATTTCTTCTTCAGTAAGCTTAACTTCTTCTGATTTCTCTTTGTATTTTTTCTTTTTTTCTTTATCAAAAATAGCAGATAAAAGCATCCGTAGCGTAGAACGAACGATTTCATCGCCCTCTTTAACGCTCTTGCTAAGGTCGTTTTGAATTTTTTGCTTTAACATAAGTTTGATTTCTACTTAATCTTACCCATTTTCTCTAACTTCTCGTATTCTTTTCTTAACTGTTCTCTTCGTAAGGCCGACTTCTTTTTTAATTGACGACTTTTGGGTCGTTCCCAAAAACGAGATTTTCTGGCTTGCAACAAAATTCCGCTTTGTTTTACTCTTTTGGCAAAGCGTCGAACCAAACTTTGAGATGTTTCTTTTCCTTGTTTTTTAACTTCTAATGGCATAAAATTTATTATTTATTAGCTAATAAATGTAAATGGATATGGTCAATTATCTGACCCCCCTCTCTGCCGACATTAAAAATTAATTTATAGCCCGGCAAATTTTTGTCCTTGGCAATTTTTTTTGCGGCAAAAACCAAGCATCCCATTAGTTCCTTGTCTTGCTCTTCTATTTCTTTTATAGAGGGGATGTGTTTTTTAGGAATAATCAGCAAGTGAATCGGTGCCTTGGGATTGATATCTTTGATAGCAATAACTTTCTCGTCTTCGTAAACGAGCTCGGCTGACTGCTCCTTGTTTATAATTTGACAAAAAATACAAGAAGACATATTTTTCAACTTTATTTTTTTAATTTCTTTTTCAGTTCTGAAATTATTTTGTCTATTTTCACTACTTCTTGCTTTCCGCTTCGCATATCTCTGATTATAACAACATTCTCTAAGGCCTCTTTCTGGCCCAAAATAAGGGTATAGTCCACCTCGAATTTGTTTGCCCTGTTTAATTGCGCCTTCAAAGAATCTCTGCCAAAAGATTCTGCTACTTTTATCTTTGCTTTTCTAAAATTCTTTAAAAGCTTTAAGCTTTTTCTTTTTGCCAACTCTCCAAGCTGAGCCAAAAATATCTTGGGCTTTGTTTCTTTGGCAAATTTTACATCTTGAGATTTCATTAAATCTATTATTCTTTCAACTCCAGCCGCTGCTCCGGAAGCGGGCGTATCTTTCCCTCCCAGGACTTTTACCAATCTATCATATCTTCCCCCGCCTGCCAAGGCAATTTCCTCTTTTTCGGCAAAAATCTCAAAAACTGTCTTTGTATAATAATCAAGTCCCCTAACTAAATAAGGATTTAGGTTATAGGGAATTTCGATTTCGTCTAAAAACTCCAAAACCTCTTTAAAGTGCTTTTTGCATTCATCGCAAAGATGGTCAAGAATCTGGGGAGCGTCTGCTTTGATGGGCTGGCATTTTTCCTCTTTACAATCCAATATCCTTAAAACATTCTCCTTAAATCGCCTCCTGCAATTAGAACATAAAGAACTCTGTCTGCCCCTGAAATAATTTGCCAAAAGCTTTTTATAATAAGGCCGGCAATTATTATCCCCGATACTATTTACCGCGACAATCAAGCCCTTTAATTTAAGCTCTTGCAAAATATCGTAGAAAATTTGAATTATCTGAGCGTCTACCACAGAACCCTGTTCTCCCAAAACCTCAAAACCAAACTGCCAAAATTGACGATATCTTCCTGCCTGAGGTCTTTCGTATCTATAACAAGGTCCAAAATACCAAAGCTTTACCGGCTGAGACCAACTTGACATTCCGTTTTCAATATAAGCCCGCACAATAGGCGAAGTCCATTCCGGCCTTAAAGCCAAAGAATCCCCTCCTTTTGTCTTCAGGGTATACATTTCTTTTTTAACAATATCTGTAGAAAGACCGATTCCCTTTGAAAAAAGCTGTTCTTGCTCTACGATTGGAGTATCAATTTTTCCAAATCCATAAAAATCTGCTACATTCAAAACCACATCATAAATCTTCTGATAATATTTCTGTTCTTGGGGCAAAATATCATGCATCCCCTTTGGTCTTTGAAATTTTGGCTTTTTCGCCATAATTTAATATGTTGGTGCTTCAAACACTGCCGCTGCGGCAAAAGGCCAAGCTCTAAAAATTACCCTGCCAATAATATTTTCTTTTGACAGAGCCCCGAATCTTCTAGAATCATATGAAAAAGGCCTGTTGTCGCCCAAAACGAAATATTCGTCTCTTCCTAAAGCAATTCTTAAGTTTCCTTCAGTTGGGATGTCTGAAATATAATCTGATTCATCTAAAACCTTCTGCCCCTCTGTATTATATACCGCAACTCTCCCCCCTTTGATTTCTACGATCTCGCCAGGAAGACCAATAATTCTTTTAATAAATCTCTGGGATGGTTCTTGAGGAGGATTAAAAACTATCACCTCTCCTCTTTTGGGTTCTCTAAATCTATAGCTAATTTCGTCTATAATTAAATAATCGCCGTTTTCAAAGTTGGGATTCATTGACTGACCCCTAACAAAAAACGGCTGAAATAAAAAATATCTAATAGGCACTACTATCACCGCGGCTATTATAACTATCTTTACTACCTCCCAAATGAAAATGAAGGTCTTTTTCATAATGTTATTATTGTAGCAAAAAATTTTTGTAAATGCAATAAAATAGGGCTTGATTTATTAAACATAATCTTTTAAAACTTTGTCAGACGGATATTTTGTTTTATAATTAAAATGATGGTTATCATTGGTCTGGGCAATCCAGGAAAAAAATACACAGATACTCGCCACAATATTGGCTTTAGGGTTGTCGATGAATTCGCCAAGGAAAATAATTTCCCCAAATTTAAAATGTTAAAGAAGTATAGCGCCTTGATTTCAAAAAAGAATAATGTTCTTTTGGTCAAGCCTCAAACGTTTATGAATAATTCGGGCGTTGCCGTTAAAAAAATAATTCAAAACCAAAATTTAATTGTAATTCACGATGATATTGATTTGCTTTTTGGAAAAATCAGAATCTCCAAGAACCGCGGCTCGGCCGGCCACAAGGGCGTAAAATCAATTATTAAAGAATTAGGCTCCAAAAATTTTACCCGGCTCCGAATCGGCATTCAACCAAAACAGGGAAAACCAAAGAATGTAGAAAAATTTGTTCTTCAGAATTTCGTGAGAGAAGAAAAAAAAGTTATAAAAGAAATTATTAAAAAAAGCTTAGCCGAATTAGCTAAGCTCATTGTGGATTTTCAACAATAATTAATTCTATGCCAGAAATTTCAGCTTTCCGTTTTTTATCTACAAAAGCGGTAAACCTCTCTCCAATAATTCTCTGAATTAATCTATCCGGCGGCCTACCCGAAATCTCAATCCGAGGATTCTTCTCTCCAACAGCTATCTCTATTATCAGATTGTCGCCAAGCCCTACCTTATCTTTAAATTTGACTTCACCTTGAATGGAACGAAAAAAAGCCAACTTTCCCTGAAATTCAGAATGCTGATAGGCCCAAACGCCCAAGATCTGGGCCGCCATTTCTACTATGTCTACTCCCCTAAAAATCAACTGTCCATTAAATTCATGACCTTGACACACCTCTTCGCTTACGGTAAACTTCCCTACAATTGCTTTTTCGGAAATAGAAACTTCGTCCAAAAGAAGCATCCTCCCCCGATGAGGAAGAATATTCTCAATTTCCGACTTTTCAATAACTTTTTTTTCTTTTCTCAAAAAATTCCTTACTCCACCAATAACTTTTTTTATTCTTTCTTTTTTAACTCTTTCTTTTGTCATCGCTGTTCCCTTTCTAATCTTGTTAAGGTACCGTGGTTGTGTATAATACTAAAAAATAATAAAAATTGCAAGTTTTAATTATTTGAAATCAACCTCTTCTATCTTTTATGGAATTAATTATTGTTGAAAGCCCGACAAAATCTAAAACCCTGCAGAGATTCTTGGGCAAAGATTACAAAATTTTATCCTCTTTCGGCCACATCAGAGATTTGCCGAAAGACGATTTTGGCGTTGATATTAAAAATAATTTCAAACCAAAATACGTCGTTCCCTTAAAATCAAAAAAGGTTATTGGGGTTTTAAAAAAAGAAGTCCAAAAAACGGGCTCCGCTATTTTGGCAACTGACGAAGATAGAGAGGGAGAAGCAATCGCCTGGCATCTGTCTGAGGTTCTTGACTTAAAAAACCCAAAAAGAATCGTCTTTCATGAAATAACAAAACAAGCTATTCTTGAAGCTCTAAAAAATCCGAGAAGAATTGATATGAATTTGGTTGACAGCCAGCAAGCAAGGAGAATTTTAGATAGAATTGTTGGCTATAAACTCTCCCCCTTTCTATGGAAAAAGATAGCCCGGGGCTTATCTGCAGGAAGAGTCCAGTCCGTAGCCGTGAGGTTAGTTGTGGAAAAAGAAAAAGAAATTGAAAACTTCAAACCCCAAGAATACTGGACAATCGTTGCTTTATTCAAAAAACAAAAAACAGAAAACAAAGAACAGAAATTTGAAGCTTTGTTAGTCAAAAAGGACGGAAAAACAATTCTTAAATTCGGGGTCAAAACAAAGAAAGAGGCAAATGAAATTGTTAAAGATTTAAAGGGGGCTGAATACAAAGTAGTTAAACTAGAACAAAAAGAAACAAAAAGAAATCCTCTACCGCCCTTCACCACCAGCGCCCTACAACAAGAGGCGTGGAAAAGATTTCGCTTCCCAGCTAAATTGACAATGGGCCTCGCCCAACAACTTTATGAAAAGGGGCATATTACCTACCATCGCACTGATTCTCTGAACCTTTCTAATTTATCTTTATCAGCCGCTAAAAAATTTATTGAACAAAATTTTGGTAAAAACTATTATCGGCTTAGAAAATACAAAACAAAAGGCAAGGCCCAAGAAGCTCATGAAGCAATCAGACCAACTTTTCCCGACAAAACTCCGGAAACTATAAAGCTGGAAAAAAATCAACAAAAGCTCTACGACTTAATTTGGCGAAGATTTATTGCCTCTCAGATGAGTTCGGCCCGCTTCAATTCAACTGTCGTTGAGATTGAAACGAAAAACAAATATACATTTAAAGCAACTGGGCAAACTTTAAAATTTGATGGATTTCTTACAGTATATCCAATAAAATTTGAAGAAAATGAGTTACCCCCTCTAGAAAAAGATGAAATTTTAGAACTTATAAAACTTCTTCCTTCCCAACACTTCACTCAACCCCCTGCTCGTTATACAGAGGCCAGCTTAATCAAAGCCCTGGAACAGAATGGAATCGGTCGACCATCAACCTACGCTCCAATTTTGTCAACAATTCAGGAAAGAAATTATATTCAAAAAAATGAACAAAAAAAGTTCTTTCCAACAGAAATCGGGACCATCGTCACAAACCTTTTAATAAAACATTTTCCAAGTATTGTAGATATAAAATTTACAGCCAAAATGGAAGAGGACCTGGACGAAATTGCAAAGGGCAGAAAAAAATGGACAGAAGTCTGCCAAGAATTCTATCAGCCCTTTGAAGAAAATCTGCAAAAAAAATACCAGGAAGTTTCCAAAAAAAATATTATAAGAAACCTGCCTGCTGGCAGGCAAGCAAAAAGAAAATGCCCTAAGTGCGGTTCTTCTCTTGTTATCCGTCTGGGCAGATTTGGAAAGTTTTACGCTTGCTCCAACTTTCCAAAATGCAGATATACAGAGCCGTTAGAGAAAAAAACATTGGGTATTAAATGCCCAAAGTGTGAAAATGGAGAGATTATTGAAAAGAGAACCAAGAAAGGAAAACTTTTTTATGCCTGCAATCAGTTTCCAAAATGCGACTTCGCTTTATGGGGAAAACCCCTTCAAAATCTGCGGGGTAAACCCGAAAAATGTCCAGAATGTGGCTCTCTCTTGGTGGAAAGCGGCAGGAATAAAATTAAATGCTCAAACAAAAATTGTCAATTCCAAAAAATTATGGCAGAATAAATTATCTGCCGCGGTGCTGGAATTGGAAGACAGGACGGACTCAAAATCCGTTGTCCCAAAAGGACGTGTGGGTTCAACTCCCACCCGCGGCACATTTGTGAACAAACCAGCCAAAAAAGATTCCAATAAAAGCGCCGGCAAGAATGTCGCTGGGCCAATGGAGGCCGATAAACACTCGGGCTATAGAGATTAAAAAACTCCCTGTTAAGAATAAAAGTCCGAGTTTTTTATTATAAAGGAAAACAACCGTAGAAAGAGCAAAAAAGAAAGTGGCATGGCCGGAAGGAAAAGCCGGTTCCTTATAAAACAGAAAGGGGCGAGGCCTTGACCAAAGAAAACGAATGGGGATAATAGCTAATCTTGCCGATAGGGCCGCCAGCAAAGAAAAAACCAATCCTTTAAAAAAGTTTTTTCCTGCGAAAAGATAATATAGAAAAACCAAGAATAAACCTAAAATTAAAATATAGCCGAGATAATCTGCAAAAAATATCCCCAAAACATCAACCCAGAACCACTTTAGAAAAAATTGATTTATTAAATTAAAAATATATAAATCCATACTTAACAGATATTAGTTAAAACTAGGCTAAGCCTAGTTTTTAGTAGTTTTTAGTTTTAACTAAATTTTGTAAAAGACAGGCGACGACAACAGGACCGACGCCGCCAGGAATAGGAGTAATATAGCCCGCCTTTTGGGAAACAGATTCAAAATCAACATCACCTCCAACATCAATTA
>Ga0190334_1001490_pt1 | contig 10104 bp, 8 predicted proteins | sample 48720478_MG_FD_161270 | JGI IMG/M metagenome (GOLD analysis project Ga0190334, IMG submission 161270) | Hydrothermal vent sediment bacterial communities from Southern Trench, Guaymas Basin, Mexico - 4872-04-7-8_MG | ecosystem: Environmental > Aquatic > Marine > Hydrothermal vents > Sediment ...
AATCTCGATATGCTTGAAGAACTCAAAATAGCAGCACTGCTGCACAAATTTGCACTGAAGGACTCTACTGCAGCTCCTCTACAGCAACTGATTGACATGGCAACATCCCAGCCAGCTGAAATCCTTGGTATTAAGGCAGGCAGGATAATGCCCGGATTTCTCGCTGATATAGTAACAATACACTTGAGGAACCCGAGAGCAATTCCATTCACCAAGTCCAATATCCTATCACATATTGTTTACTCTTTAAGCGGCTCTGATGTCTCTGATGTGATTATAAATGGCGTGGTTGTTATGAAGAAAAGAAGCTTGGTTTTGCTGGATGAAACAGCCGAGCTAAAAAAAATCCAAAACTACTTTGAGGTAAAACAACTGTTTCAATAACAAAATTTATATATTTAAATACCAGAAAAAGATAAGATGATAGGAACAAAAAGGGGCCAGGAGGGAGCAAGCGGTGCAGCAGGCTTGGTGCTTTTTATCGGCTTTATTATAATAGTTTACATACTGGCTATACCGCCTGAAAATCGCAACCAGCTTCTCGAGTTTAACGAAACAAACGAGAGTGGCAGCTCCGGCAATAACATTACAGGTAACAGAACACTTCTTGAAGAGTCACCTGGCTCATTATATCCCAGCGCCCAAAAGGTCTTCAAACACAACCTCAACCAGCTGGCTTTATCTGCAAGCACAGAGGATACTGTGCTTTACAAGAGGCCCAGTGCCTATATCCTGACATCAAAGCTTGACAAGAGAACTGCAAGCATACATTTTAAGCTTGAGCAGCCAGAGAATGTTAAGGCACTGCTGCTTTCTTTTAATGTGGATAAGGCTTATGGGAGGTTGATTGTTGAGCTAAACGGCGAGGATATCTACAACAAGCAGCTCAAAGAAAGCGATACCCCTGTTATTAGGTTACCTACAGAGACAATTACCAGTGAGAATTCGATTAGGATATATGCTTCTGGTGTGCCTTGGTATGCATTCTGGCGCAAGAATGTTTATGAGCTTTCTGACATTAAGCTTATTGCCACAATCAAGAGAACAGAAACTCAGTCAGCAGTCACCACATTCAGGTTGTCTGACGCTGAAGTAGACGAGTTCAAATCTGGCTATATAAGATTTGTTACAGAATGCACAGGCAGTGTAAAGGGCTTATTAAAGACATATTTTAACGGCAGATTGATGAGCTCCACTGTGCCAAGCTGCATGGGGATTGAGAAGCTCGACCTTGTGCAGAGCGATTTAATGCCGGGCAGAAACCAGCTGAGGTTTGAATTAACAGAAGGTTTGTTGTTCATCACTGCACTAACTGTAAACATCGAGATAAAAACACCAAAGTGGCCTGTCTATTATTTTGAAGTGAACTCAAGTGTCTGGGATTGCCTGAGTAACAGAAACTGCGAGGCGTTCATCAGATTGGAGTTCGTTGAGGAAAGTGATAGCAAGCAAGCAGAGTTCACAATCAATGGCAGGAAGTTCTACATGGACACAAAGGACGACTTCTATGATAAGAAGATTACCAGCTATCTCAGGCAAGGCAGCAATTACATAAAGATAACACCTGAAACAGACCTTGAAGTTGCATCTCTCAGGGTTTACATCAAATAAAGTTCTAAAATGCCAGACGAAGAAAAACAGGCGGTAGAAACTCTTAACAGAGAAGAAGAAGAGAGGGTTAAAGAGGAAGCAGTCATAGCTGGAGAAGAAGCTCGAGAAGTAGCTACCAATGAGCAAGCAGCCAGAAACGAAACAGAAAAAGTTGAGTTACAAAAGCGCGAACTCAGTGCAGAAGTGGTAGGCAGGGAGCGTTTAAGGCATCTCATGAAAAAGCTTCACAACCAGAGCTTGCGTGCTACTGGCAAGATTGCCCACACTATGAAGGGTGTGGCTTCTAAAAGCTTGAACGCCACTAAGGGCGTAGCGTCTGCAGGTAAGAGAAAACTGGCAGACGGCTTGGCAAGAGTAAGAGGCTTCTTGAGAACAGGAAGCCCGTATGAATTCTGGGAAGTGAGAAGCACTGAGCTTATTCTTATGGGCTTATTGATATGGCTTGTCGAGATTTTCGTGTTCAACTTTGGCACTGTATCCTTGATTAACTGGCTCTTTATCGGACTGAACCTTGTAGCTGTTGCTCTCGCTGTTTTGGTATGCCACTTACCCTACAAACCAGTTATCAGTGTATTCGTCTTACAGGTCTTCGCAATTCCGTACGGTCTACCGTACATAAAGCACTGGCTCATAGGACCTACAATCAACATTGGCTCTGATATTCCTTCTGCAGTTATTAACATACTCACTCTACCAGCTGCTTATCCGCTCTGGCTTCTATATGCAGCTTCATATTCAAAGAGCAAGTGGACAGGAAGATTCTACAAGATGTACATTTTCTTCCTCGTCGGGTTACTGGCATTCGCTATAATAAAAACAACCGGCGCCGGAGCTGTACTGCCCAACGCGCCTGAAGTCACATACGACCCGCAGCTCATAAAGCGCGGTTTTCTCGAGATGTGGGAAAACCTAAGAAGCGGGTGGCACAATCTGTTACACGGCGCGTCTCAGGCATGGCGCGCTCAGATAAATTATGCAACTGGTGGCTTATATGAAGCGCGGGTTGACCAAGGACAAAAAGAGGAGCCATTAGGTGTCTCTCTTGTAAACATCAAGCCAATAAGCCCTGAGTTCACTACAAGTGAGGAAGTGGTCGTTTGGGGCGTACTGACAGCCCATCTGATGCGCATCAACTCGACAGAAGGCGAAGAATCAATAGATGTAAAGCTAAGCTGCTATGTAAAGCATGGTGATAACACAATCAATGGGACAATAATACCGGACGGAATCATAAGAATCTACAATGACCAAGAAGAGGACTTTGAGTGCCAGTTCGAACCGGGAACTTTGGAAAAGGGCACCCAGAATGTCATTATAGATGTTGAATACCCGTTCAAGACATACTCATACTTGGTCAGGTATTTCATAGACGAAGCAGAATACAGGCAAAGGTTCCATAAGGATGATGCTGAAGTGTTCAAAGCGTCTGGTATTACAGACACAAACCCAATAACACAGACAACCAGCGGCCCTGTTCTGCTAACCCTTACAACCACAAAGCCGCTTTACGGTATCTATAAAAACAGCGAGAACAATATGCCCATACACTTAACAATGCTAATAGATAAGCAATGGCTTGGAGAGATTAAAAGGGTAAAAGACATTGTGCTCAGTTTACCGCCTGGCTTGGCTGTAAAGAAGTGTTATCCGGGCATGGAAGAGACAGGCACAGACCAAAGCAGAAAGCTATACCACTTGCCAGAGCCAATTGAAGAAAATCCCAATGGTATGACCATCAACTGCGGTTTGACAGTAGAGGACGCAAGCTCTCTGCTCGGCGGTAATGAGTTCAGTTTGAGCATTGTCAGTTTGAGACTGAATGCAAGTTATGATTATCATTTCCTATCTAGCACAGAAGTCAAGATGATACCACCACCAGAAGAACAGGATACTCAACAATGAAACAAACAAAAATTGTAATTTTAGTAGCTCTGCTACTACTCGCTGCATGCAACAGAATCAACCATGGCGGTGATGGTGGGTTGCCAACAGATCGCGAGATACACTCAGGGATATTTGGTGTGAGAATAGAAGCAGGTAATATGAATGTGCTTGAGGATGAGGCATTCAAATATGTTGTGAAGCTTTACAACGAAGGCGCAACAGATGTAACCAATGCTATGCTGAAGCTCAATGTGAACAGGGATTTCTTTGAGGTTCTCGAACCAGAAAAGAACTATTTCAATTTCGACCTTGATGGTAAGTCAATCTTTAATCCCTTCGGTAGGTCAAAGATATTTGAGTTCAGAGTCAAAGCTTTAGGATTAAGCCCGGGCTTTTCTCAATCACACTCTGCAAATTTCATTATAGAGGCATGCTATTACTACAACACAGAGCTATCTATTGACGTGTGCGTTGATAAGGATGTGTATAGCACAAGCAATAACCCTAACAAAGCGTGCAGAATTACCATGGTGACACCACCAAGCAGAGGCCAGGGTGCTCCTGTAGAGATTACAAGAATAGAACCAAAGTTCATCACAGAGGATGCTGGGATAACGCCTCAGTATATCATCTATGTTCGCAATTCTGGAAGAGGTAATGTGTTCAAAAGTGGTGAGATGGAGGTGGCTTGCGGTTCTGGCGAGCTTCAAGAAGACCAAGAGGTATGGAACATAATCACTGTAAAAGCAAAGCTTGGCAACAATGAAATGGTCTGCAGTACAGAAAACGAAGGTTTTTTAAAGCTGGAGGACCACGAAGAAGGTAGCATAAAGTGCAAGCTCAACCAGCCATTACAGATAAACGAAGCGTACAAAACAGAGCTTGCAGTTAACTTGAGTTATGGCTACACTGAAACAGTATCCAGGATTGTAACCATATCAAGGGTATAAAGGTGATAGGAATGAAACACCACACTATTATTATACTATTAATATTGATTCTTGGGGGGTGTGCTACCCCTGGGAAAGGTAAAGATACAAATACGCAAACTCCGGATAGTTATGTCGTAACAGGAACACAGGGTCTTGAGCTGAATTTTGAGCCTGGCTTGCCACCTTCAAGAATACGCGGTGAAGAGCTGCCTATAAGGATAAATGTGAGGAACCTGGGTAAGATAGAAGTAACCAATGCAAAGATAGTGCTCGGTGGCTATGATCAAAACATCATCACAGGATTTACAGGCAGCAGTATCTCAGGTTCCACTATAAGGATAGACAACCTGCCCCCAAGGACATTCTTCAACCAGCAGGGCGGTTATATGACTTATACAATTACAGGCACAATTGCTCAAAATGTAATCACAGGCACTTACTCGCCCACAATAACTGCCACTGCTTGTTATACTTACAAGACAGAAGCGAGTGCAAACCTCTGCATAGACCCAAACCCCTACAACAACGAGCCCAACAAGCCGTGCAGGTTAGGCCAGGTCAACCTGCTGGATAGTGGAAACGGCCAGGGCGCCCCTGTCCAGATAACTAATGTAAATGTGGACTCTTCAACAAAAACAATGACAATAACTTTCTACATAAGGAACTCTGGTGGTGGTTCGCCTTTCGACAGTGCAAAACTGAGTGAGTGTCCTCAAGGGCTAACACCAAACAACAGAGACAAAATCAAAGTGGACTCTGTAAAGGTAGGCAGCACAGACATAACGAGCAACTGCCAACCAGGTAGAGAGCTAACATTATATCAGGGCTCTGGAGTGCTTGTCTGCACCTATGACTTGCCGAGCAGTAGCCCTGGCGCTTATATGACAGAGCTCAGCATTGTGTTGAGTTACGGCTACACAAAGTCAATAATGAGAAGGGTAGAAATAACCAAGAGCTAAAACAGTTCTGCAAAGAGTTTAGCCATAAAGCTGGAAGCTATATAAAATATTCCAATACTTAAGCATACTAGGAAAGGTATGAGCTTAATGCTTGCCTTGGCACTACCCTTTCTTATCGTGGAAACGATTATACTGGCAAAGAACGAACAGATGCTTAGCATAGTCATTGCAAATATCTTGAAATCATTAAAGCTCAAGCCAATACTTCCAAAGCTTATCGGAAAGCTTGAAGACACTGTCTTGGGTATCTCGATGTTAGAGAATATGCTTGTTATCACATTAAGAAGCTGTCCTGTCAAAGCGAAAAGCAAAGGTGCTGCAATACCAGCGCCCACAAGAATGAATATGGCGTAAGTAGAAACATTAGCAGCCATCTCGCGCTTGATTGTTTCTGTGTTCTGAATATTTAAAGCTACTTTATTGAGCAAATCTCCTATCTCGCCACCAGAGTTCACTCCCTCGATAATGAGGGCTACTGCTCGCTTCAATGTGGGCGAATTGTATCTCGATGCGAATTCTGAAAGGGCTATCTCTAGTGGTTTACCACTCATTGTCTCTTTGGATACCTTGTCTATCTCCTTTGCCAAAACTCCAAACCTGGGACGAACAGCGTGCCACAATGCCTTTTCTATTATCATACCAGCACGCACATTTGCCGAGGTTAGTTGTAAGAAGTCAGGTAGAACCGCTTCTATCCTGCGTGCCCTGTAGTAAGCCCTGATGTCCAGAACTAACACCAGCAAGAGCCACAACAAGAAAAGCATCAAAGGGAAGCCAAGCATCCATAATAGAGCAAGCACAATAAACATGTAGCTCAAGTAGAATTCCCATTCGAAAAGGAACATATATAGCAAGAAAACTGAAGCAACTGCAACAATTAGGAAGGTCAACTTAATTATGTTAAGCTTGACTTTGTCTACTGGTTTGTAGATACCTGCTATGATTAACCCCTTCTCAAGCTTTTTCTTCCAAATTGCTTGCTTCTTTTTCCTGTTACGAAGCTGCTTTTTTTTCATTTTTAGATTTCAACTGCTGGCCTCTGAGATTTTATTATGCTGTAAAACATGAATTGCAAGAACATAAAAAGCCCTGCCAAGCTCAAAAGCGCACTAAGGTCAAGCTTTATGCCAAGAAAAATGCTGACAATTACCAACATAATGGTGCCAATCGAGGGTAGAATAATGGCAACAATCATATAAAACATAGCTATGGGATTGAGCTTCCTCCCGTATTCCTTTACCTCTATCAGCTGCTCTCTAACAATCTGGTCTACAAGTGCACTCAATGCAGGCGCTATATCAGCCCCAGTAACCAAGCTGTTTAGTATCTGCACAAGCAATCGCCGCAAGTTCTGTGAGGGTGTCTTCTGTATCGCCTTGTTCAGTGCTGTTTCCAAGGGAGTTCCAAAGTCAACATCTTTAATAATATCATCAAAATACTTGCCTATAAGCTCAAAATTCTTTGCACAGCTTTTAATGGCATTGTATATGGGCACTCCTGACTGAAGCTCTATTATGATGTAACGACCTGCAAAGATAATCTCTTTGCTTATCTCTCGCTGAATCTTTATAGCACGAACAGCAGGGTATTTTAGGGTGTACCAAAAGCCAAAGAAAAAGGCAGCCATAGTTACTAAGACAATCGTTAGTGTAGAGAATTTAACAAGTGTTGTGAGGCCAAGCCCAATAAGAAAGAAACAAAAAGCAAACAGGACAGCCATATTGAGGCATCTCTTAATAAACTCCTCGGATGTCTTGTGTATCTCAGCCGCATTTAACTCTTGCTCAAGCTCAGGAAATTTTGAAGCGAGATACTTGAGCAGATTGCCTGGAATTCTAATCACCCAGCGGCTTGTTCTTCTCTACCAGCTTCATAAACTTCTCATGTTGAGTATAGTAAAATCCCATAACCTTACCAACTTCATCAACCATATTTATCCCTTGGTTCAGCATCCACAGCAAAACCTTCTCTTTCTCTTTAAGGTCAGTAACTATCTGTCTGTTGGACATTCCTGTGAATAACTCCAATTTTGAAAAAAGAGTGGATTTTGACTTAGCTCTCCTACTGCTTATCGCCTCCTTTAGCACATCGGTCTCTTCGAACTTGCCTGTTGACTGGTTGAATCTCATCAGTACTTGAGCTTCGCCCTTTTCAGTAACCTCTGCAAGCTCAAAAGTTTTTCTTATGCCAGTTCTCCTGTTCCTATACTGGACAAGGATAACTGAAATTGCAGGCAGCATGCTCTTTGGTATGTTAATGGGTGGCGAGGTCAATCTTGTAACTGCCTCTTTGGCAGTATTCGCGTGCACAGTAGCGTAAACAGAGTGGCCTGTATGCATTGCTTCAAATAGCACTTCTGCCTCTCTCTGTCTTCTTATCTCGCCCACAATAATTTTGTCAGGTCTCATTCTTAAAGAGTTTACCAACAAATCGAGCATTGTTATGCCACCCTTTCCTTCTGGGTTTGGGACGCGGGTTATCATGGGTATCCAGTGAAGGAACTTTGGCAACCTTATCTCGTGAGTATCCTCAATAGATATGATTCTTTGGTTGGGTGGAAAGAAATTTGCCACGACATTCAGCATTGAGGTCTTACCAGACGCTGTGCCGCCCGCAATTATCATGCTCAGGTCGTATTCAACACACAACCAGAGCAGGGCTGCTATCCTAACAGAAACTGTTTCGTTGGATAAGAAGTCAGTAATCGTCCATGGCTTAGAAGCAAACCTACGCAAAGTAATAGTATTGCCCTTTAGTGATATAGGTGCAAGAGTTGCATTAACCCTTTCACCTGTTGCAAGGTTTGCGTCCATCAATGGGTAAAGCAATGAGATTTGCCTATCAACTTTCCTGCCTATCATAGTTGAGAAGTGCTTGATCTGGTCTTCTGACCTTACATAAACATTTGTTTTCAACCAACCGAAGCGCCTGTGATAAATCCAAATAGGTTCTTTTGCACAGTTGATTGCAATTTCCTCAAGCTCGTGGTCGTCACGCAATATCTCAATCCTACCCATTCCCAAGCACTTCTGTATCATATAGGCAGTGAGAATATCAAGCTCCTCTTCATCGAGGTCTGGAAAATATTTTCTTATAAGAATCTCAATATTCCTCTTGAAACTTTGCTCAAGAGAGCCGTGCTTTGACTCTGAACTAATTTGAGAAACATCAACAGATAGCTCTGAAATCAGCTCGTCACGAATCTCATCCAGTATTAGCTCAGTATGCTCGCTTATTCTTGCTACAGAAACAAAATATGTGGGCACAAAATCGTTGGGAAGTTTTACTATGCTTATGTTAATCGGGATGCCGTTTGATTTGAAATTGTACTTGTGAAGAACAACTGCATCTTTTGGAAAGTTCACTAAATTATTACTTTTTGCTGACATGTTATCCCCTCTTTTTTATTCAGCAATCTTTAGCTTTAATGCTTTGAGTTTGTTTTCAAACACAACTCTTTGCTTCTTCAATTCTTCAAGTCGTTTGCTTAATGAAGCCACATGTTCGTCAGTACTTGTTTTGTCAGCAAACCTGATGGATTTGGCTTCTGAAACAAGCGAGGCTGCTGATATTTCAAGCTGTTCAAAACCAGAGCTAACCTCTGAGATTATCTTGTCTATCTTTTCATCTTTCTTGATGAGCTTTTTAAACTCGATTCTTAGCTTTTTTAGCTTATTTTTGTTAATCTTTGGCTTGTAATCTTCAAGTTTCTTTAGGAGTTCTTGCTCTTTTGTCATAATCTCTGTTTTCTTTCTCTCTAAACTCTGTAACATTGGTTCAATCTCACGCTTCTTCATCTCTAGTGTTCTTTCCAACCTTGTTGCAAAATCTTCAACCTTTCTCAACTCCTTTTTCTTTCTTTCTATATTAATGGTTGAGTCTGCTATCTTGGACTTCAAAGCTGATAACTCCTTTTGTAAGTTTTCTATACTATGATAAATCCTTGATTGTCTATCTTGAATGTGTTCGCTTTCTTGTAGCTCATTGCTCAACTCCTGTTTTATTTCAGTTAGCTCTTGCCCAAGATTTGAGAATTGCTGTTTATAGCCGGCTAACTCCTTTTTTAACCTATCAATAACATGTGCTGTTCTGTGTTGCTCTGAGGTTAACTTGCTATGTATAGAGCGCCTAAGCTGAACCAAATCTTCAAGCTCTCTGAACTGCTCCTTGTCAAGTTTCAGCTCCTTCTCAAAGTTCTGCTTGAGTTTATCGTACCTCGCCTTAAACTCGTTCAGCTCCTTCAAGCCGATTTCAAGAGTGCTGAGAAAACTCTCAGAGGTCCTGAGAAACGCCTCTCTTGCGTTATAAAACTCCTTTTTCTTTTTTTCGAGTTCTGGTTTTGAGAAACTCTTTCTTATGAGATATGGCTTTGTGAATATGAAACGGATGTCAATCACGTCGCGTTTTACGAGAAAGTTAGCCCATTCCTCAACGAGTTTCCTTGGTACGCCAAGCTGCTTGGCAGCTTCAGTGAAAGAAATTCTGCCCTTTGCCAAAACGAGCTCAACAAGCCTGTCAACACCTGTTGAAATGCTGGAGGTTTTTTTTTCCATTAAGTCGAGAGTTATTCCAGAAATATAAAAAGCTTTCTATGCTGGTATATGTGAACTTACTGTTTGTATAATGTTTTGGGAATTAAAAAAGTTACTAGGCAATTTAGGTAAAGTGTAGTGAATCCTTTTATCCGTTGGTAAATCAGAAGCACGCTTTAAAAAAAG
>Ga0190334_1001492_pt1 | contig 10098 bp, 10 predicted proteins | sample 48720478_MG_FD_161270 | JGI IMG/M metagenome (GOLD analysis project Ga0190334, IMG submission 161270) | Hydrothermal vent sediment bacterial communities from Southern Trench, Guaymas Basin, Mexico - 4872-04-7-8_MG | ecosystem: Environmental > Aquatic > Marine > Hydrothermal vents > Sediment ...
ACTTGAAGATGCTCTGGCATTTTTTCACATTATAAGAGAGATACACAAGGGTCCCGGTTTTGTAAACCTCAGGGATTTTTCCAAAAAGAAAAAGCTTTCTGAAGATGATTATTTTATTTTTCTCGGAAGAATTGTAAATCTAAAAGGGAAAAGACTTTTGGAGTTTGTTAAGGATTCAAAGGATAGTCTTTATCCTGTGGTTAAGCTAAGCGAAATTGCGCTGAAAGGCTTTTTTAGCACCAACCAAAAACCTTTCATGAATTTACTTGAAATAACATCGTACATAGCGGATGTTTTAAAAATGTATGGGATTCCTGACGGAGTAATGTCACTTGAGGATTTCTGGAAAAGGATTGACAGAAGAATTGAAAGACCCATTTTAAGAAAGGTTATTAATAAATACTTTACACCTTACACTGTTGAGGAGAGATTTTTCGTCCTTTTTCTTTTGGCAAAGGAAAAGATTCCTTCACTTGATATTTTTGATTATGCATCATTTTTTGACATCTTTTTCAGGGATACTCCCAAATCAACGAATTTCTGGAATGAGCTAATCTCGGGAAACCTCGGGATAGTAAAGGATTCAATCGTTTTTGTTGAAAAAACGGAAAGTAAATTATTTGAAGGTGATATCAGTGTAAATGAGAAACTTTTGGAGCTTTTGGATAATCCCGGGGCAATGTTAATGGCTGTGAGAAGAAAGAGAGTAGGAGGGCTTCTCTACTTGGCTGATACGAGCAAAGATGAAAAGCTGTTTTTTAGTTCAACCCTGAAAAATAATCTTGAGCTTTTGGAAAAAGCCATTACAAAGGATAATTTTGAGAGAATAAGAAAGGAGTTGAACCGCAAAGGTTTCCCCTCGGGAATAGTTGCTCTCTTTTACGGTGCCCCCGGAACGGGGAAAACAGCTTCAGTGTATTATTTGGGTAAAAAGACAGGAAGAAAGGTTTATCAGGTGGACATTGCAACAATAAAAAACAAGTGGCTTGGCGAAAGTGAAAAAAATGTCAAGAGAATTTTCAGAGAATACAGAGATTTGAGCAAAAGGGAAGAGTATACTCCCATTCTTCTTTTGAATGAAGCTGATGGTATTATTTCAAAAAGAGTTTCTATAAAACATTCGGTTGATCAAACAATGAACACAATGCAGAATATCCTTCTGGAAGAGCTTGAGGATTTTGAGGGAATCTGTATAGCTACAACAAATCTTGACATAAATATGGATGATGCTTTTTCAAGGAGATTCCTTTTTAAAATAGAATTTACATCCCCAGATTATGAGGCAAGAAAAAACATATGGGAAACAAAGCTCCCGGGTCTTTCGGAGGAGGAGTATGAGATTCTTGCCGAAAAGGAGCTTACGGGAGCTGAAATTTCCAATGTTTGCAAAAAAGTGGAGCTGAGGGAAATTATTATGGGAGAAAATATTTCAATTGAGGAAATACTCTCCTTTATTTCAGAGGAGAAAAATTACAAGGCTGAAACACAGGTGGGGTTTTATAAAAATTAAAATAAAGGAGGTTTTGATGAAAGAATTTTTTAAGAGAGGAGAAAATATTTCCGCTCTCATTCTTTTTATTGCATTCTTTCTGCCATGGGTTGATCTTGGTATAGTCTCTCTTCCCGGCTACAAATTGATTAAAGTGGGTGAGGGTCTTGCAAGTTTGGCATCTTCTCTCGGAGAGAAGGAAGCTTCTCTCCCGTCTGAGGTTTATCTTATCTATCTCATACCTGTAGTTAGTCTTATTATTATGTATATGGGGTTAAAAGGACAGAGAGCAAAACTTTTATCAGTTGTTTTCGGAGTATTGATTTTATTGGGGTTTGTGCTTTACTTTGTGGATGGTGGTTCTCTTGAGTTTTTCGGGCTCGGTTTGTACCTCACATTTTTGGGTGCTGTGGGTTCGATTTTGGGTGCTCTTGATATTTTTAAGTTGAATTTAAGTTAAATTAAATAGCTCGGCGGCAGAGCCGCCGAACCACTAAACTAAAAAAAGGAGTAAAAATGAGATTGCTTCAAATGCTTGAAGGGGTTGACGAAAAATCCCGAAAAAAGCTGAGAATGCTGAAAATGATAATTGGTAAAGACGAAAGAATCAGCTGGTATCCGAGTGCGGGTAATGACATAAGAGACCTTTTTGAATTTTCCGAAGGACAGGCAAAGTATTATGGAATGAAAAGCATCCCGAATCTCTTTGTTCACACTGACTATTACAGAGATTTTTTTGACTTGGATAAAAAAAAGGTGATTAAGGAGGTATATCCCTATCTTTACAGAAAAGATTTCAGAAGAGTCTCGGATTTTTACGATTATGTGAACAAAAGGCACAATGTTGTGCACTTTTTTATTAAGGATATTTACAAATTGAGGCTCAAGAGAAGATTTCCGGTTAGTTATGATTTTACTCCGGGAAAATACCACGGCTCCCTTACAAATTACTCCCCTGAAGAAATTTTGCTTTTTGAAATAAACTTTGCATCAAAGCACGGAAACTCAAAAGCTTATCTTCTTTACTTCTTTTTTGAAAATTTTAACTTTTTATCTGAAATACTTTTAAAGTACAATGTTAAAATTTCCCATATGGTCAAAATAAGAGAAGGCTGCGGTTTGGGAGGATGCTACAAGAGCATATCCCTTGCCTACTCTCTTTTGTCAGTTTTGGGGGTAAAATACCTTTATGCTGATTGGGAAGTTCACTTTGACCCTTACACTGATACTATTCTTTATGAGTTGGTAAGAAAACACGGAATTGATGCAAAATACTATCTTATAAAGGAAATTCACAGATTGAAGGAGTGGAGCGGATTTTCAGCCCGCCTTTTTGAAATAATCCCCACGAATATTCGGATGAATTCATTTTTGATGGCTAATATTTTAAAAAGAATAACCAATCACTTTGAGATAAGGAATGCAAGCTCGGAGGATACCTTTGTAAGAAATCCCGGAAGTGAAATATTCTCAAAAAACATATTTCAGCCGGGTGAGATTGAGTGAGCCTGTATCATTTTTGTTTTTTTCACATTTGAGATAAAATAAACTATCGGAGAGAAAAGATATGATGGAAATGAGATTGAGTTTCAAGAAAGGAAATCTGTATGCCGAAGATAATGGAAATACATTTCTCATTGCATCAGGCTCTCCGAAAAGTTTCGGAAGACTAAAGAATATTGAAATAGAGGGAAAAAGTTTTCCGATTTTAAACTCATTTATGGGGCTTGATTCCGAAAAGTTGAGTGAAGTTTACGGACTTAAAATAGATGCCGTAATAGGACTTAATATTTTAAATGAATTTGATGTTATTTTTGATTTGAAAAATCCCGAAAATGGAAAGATTGAATTTTCAAAGGAAATTTTTGAAACAGAGGGGATAAAAATTCCGATAACCGTGGAAAGAGGTGTTTTCCCGGCACTTGAAGTTTCGGTCTCAGGAGAAAGTTTTAAAATGTTTTTTGATACTGCAGCTGCAATATCATACCTTGAAGGTGTTGATTTAAAAGAGATGGGAGGAGAAAAAGAAAAAGATTACACTGACTATTACCACGGCATAGGGACATTCACAACGGAAACATACAGGCTCAAAGTGAATTTTGGTGAGCTTGAAAAACCCCTAAGATTCGGAAGATTACCAAAGACTTTGGGAGAGCACTTAAAATTCGTATTAAAAAAGGATGGGATAATAGGGAATGAATTTTTTTTGGGGAGCGAGGTTTTGTACTCTTCAGAAAGAAAATTTTTGATTTATAAAAAATAGAAAATTAAATCTTAAGAATTTTAATGGAATAATTTTAAAATTTAAAAAGGGGGAAACAATGGTAAAAAGAGAAGGGATTTTTGAAATTCCGTTTTTTATGGTAAGAAATTTAATCGGGGTAAAGGCTCTTTTGAACAGAGAAGAGAGAACCTTTATTTTTGACACGGGAGCTCAACTTCCGGTCTTAAACACAGAGTATATGGATGTGAAAAATATGCCTGCCCGGGGGGATATTGAGCCGGGACCCGGGAATATCGGTGTTTTAAGAGCTCAGGATGGTTTGATTACTTTGAGTATGGGGCAGATTACAAAAGAATATTCTCAGATTCCTGCAACAAATCTAAACTACCTGAGAGAGGAAATGCAAACGGATGAGGAAATTTACGGTTTAATGGGCTATGATTTTTTCACCGGTTATGATTTGCTCTTTGATTATGAAAATAAAAAAATCACATTCGTAAAAAATAATTTGACCGGGGAGTTTATAAAAGATGAACTTGGCGGGGGTAATCTTACCACCATACCTTTTAATTACAGACTTCACATTCCTGTAATTGAGGCAAAAATAGGAGAAAGGTCATACGAGTTTGGTGTTGACTGCGGGGCTGAGACAAATCTCTTTGACAGAAATTTATTTGAGGAATTAAGAGAGCACCTTGATAATATCACTGAGGATAATTTGGTGGGAGTTTACAATGCTCAGCCTGTTGTCAAAAGAGCTGTCTTAAGGCGACTTGAAGTTTCGGGCAAGGTGTTTGAAAATATGATAACAGTTTTCAGTGAGCTTGCCGCATTTATGCCCGGGATTAATCTTAACATAGACGGTTTCTTGGGCTACGAATTTCTCTCAAAACAAAAAACCTTTATAAGCTACAGCAGAAGGGAGATTGTGTTGGTGGAGGGGTGATAAAGCCAAAAGCAAAAAGCATCCAAGCATCAAAGCTGATTTTGTAATTTGTGTATCTGTTTTTTACGAAATTAAAATATTAAATAATAAATAACCAACCATCCGTAGAGACGGTGCCCGCCAAGGCGGGTCTACGCTTCACTCCGACAGCTACGGCTATATACACGAATAATGTTACGGATGAAATTACATAAAATCATAATCCCGATAGCCCGTAGAGACGCCCAAATTGGGCGTCTCTACACCATCAACAAACAATCAATAACAAATCAAAAACGAAAAAATCATTTGATTTAATTAAAATTTAATTGTAAAATTTTGTTATATGAGTGGTTATAGCTTTGCTTTACACAAGACAAAGCTTCAGAGCTAAAGTTGTTTTAGTCCTTCTAACTTATCTTAGTGTTGAGTTTTGTTTGACTTCCTTTAATATTTTCCTGTATATTATTATATTATGTTTTGTGTTTATTTAAACTTTAAATCAAAAGGGGAAATCAATTTGGGAGAGGCTCTGTTGTGAAGTGTGTTATAATAGAGAGTTGCAAAAAAAAATGAAAAAACTTTGGAATAAGAGAACAGAATTAGATTTTTTCAAGAAAACCCTTAAGATAACAAGCCCTGAAAGTTTATTTTATATAATTGATGAGGAAAAATATTTGGCTTATTGGCCAAAAAAATATAATGGCAAAAAGAGCACGCTTCAGAGTAGAAACGCCTTTATTGGAACTTTTACTGAAAAGTGGGTTAAGGATTTGCTTACTCCTCTTGCAAAAGAATTAAATGCGTATGCTATAAATAAAGTCGTTTGCGAAGAAATAGGGCTTGGGATAAAATCTCCGGCTGATGTTGCAATAGTTAGAACAAAAGAGCAAAATCAAAAGCCTGAAAATATACTTCTCATTATTGAAGTAAAAATGTCTCTTGTATGGAATTGGGTATATTCTCCTCGTAGTAAAAAAATTAAATGTGTCGGAGATCTGACTACCCATCAGGGTAACCCCTCTCTTTTGAGATCTGATACTATGTTAAAAGCTATCGGAAAGAGCATAAACATAAGAGTTTCGGGAAGAGAATCCTCCAAAATCCCCATAATAATTATCGGAAACACACCTATAACAAAAACCTATTTTAAAAAAGTTGATTTTCTTAAAAAAGCCGGAATTATACAGGGCTTTTATTCGGTAAATCCTTTGCCCTTTAATAATAAAAGCGATAATGAAAACAAAGAAAAGAACATAAAAAAAACTCAAGACGAAGGCTTTTTAAGAATTGACAGAGTAGAGGAATTATATGCTTCAATTAGTAATTTGATAAGAGAAGAAAGAAACTTTTTCTCTTCCATGGTTTCAAAGAGAAAGTTAGGAGAAATTATTGATATTGCAAGTAAGGAAACAACATACGAAAGAAAAGCTGAAAGATTTTTAACTTTATTAGAAGAAAACTAAAATGGATAAAAAAACGAAGGGAACAAAAACGAGTAAATTCGGAGTGGGGAGAAGAGAAAACCATGATTCAAGTGAATTTTATGCAAGTAAGATGTATGAGAATCTTCCCAAAGAAAAAAAGGTAAATTATATTGAACAGGAAGTTCCGGAGAGGATTATTAACAAAATTCTGTGTAAAAGCAGTGAAAAAATGGAAGAATTACCTGATAATAGTATTCATTTAATGATTACTTCTCCTCCGTATAATGTCGGAAAGGAGTATGACAAAAATTTGAGCCTTGATGAATACAGAGCTTTTTTGTCAAAAATTTGGAAAGAAGTCTACAGAGTACTTGTTCCCGGGGGAAGAGTCTGTATTAATATCGCGAATCTCGGAAGAAAACCTTACCTTCCTTTGCACTCCTTTGTTATTAAAGATATGTTAGAAATAGGGTTTTTGATGAGGGGAGAAATCATATGGAACAAAGCGTCAAGTTCAAGTCCTTCAACAGCTTGGGGAAGCTGGCTGTCCGCTACAAATCCGATATTGAGAGATATTCACGAATACATACTTGTTTTTTCAAAAGATAATTTCAAGAGAGAAAAATCAAAAGAAAAGGAAAATACTATTTCAAAAGAGGAATTTTTGGAATTTACGAAAAGTGTATGGACTTTTCCGGCTGTATCTGCAAAGAAAGTGAGGCATCCGGCACCATTTCCGGTTGAACTTCCTTATAGGTGTATTCAACTCTTTTCCTTTAAAGGGGATATAGTTTTAGACCCATTTATGGGAAGCGGACAAACAGCTATTGCTTCGATATTGACTGATAGATATTTTGTCGGGTATGAAATTAGTGACGACTATGTGAAACTTGCGGAAAAAAGGATAAAAGATTTTCTTTTGGAATACAAAGCGCCAAGAATTTTTGAAGTCGAGGATAAAAAAGAATTTTTTCGTAATTTTGTTTAAACCATTTGGTTTTAAACTGGTATTTTGAACAATTAAAACATCCCCCTCTTGACAAAAACTTCAAAATGTGCTTAAATAATGTATGAAACATTATAAGATATTATAATCAAAAAAAATAAATCGGGAGGTAAGGATGAGTAAAGCTAAAATAATAAGTTTTAGCAAAGATAAAAAAAGTGCCGAGGTAGTTTTCTTAGAAGACAACAAGAGTTTTACAAGACACCTTAAACTTAAATTAGTTAAATATAAAGATAAAGATAATAATGAGTGTAAAAAATATCAGTGGTTTTACTTATCTCCATCTAAAAAAGAGATTGCTTTTGAGCACAATACTCCAACCGTTCCGCCGCCGCCCTCTCCCTGTAAAAATGCTGATAAAAAAGACAGTAACAAAAACAGTGATGATAATAATTCCAAAGATAGTTAAAACCAAATTTAATCTTTAATAATTTAATAAATAATTTATCATAATAGGAGGGGATAATGAGCAAAAGACTTTTGTATTATCTTAATGGGGGTAAAAGAGGGGAGTTTTTTGAATTAATTGAGAATTTGGGAGAAAAACCGGTTATTTACTGGTATCCTTCGGCAGGAAGAGATTTTTTCCCCATTTTTACCAACAGATTTGAAACGCACGGTGATTACATAAGGGAAAATTACCCTGAGCTTAAAGAGCCTGAAATATACCTTATGTCGGATTACCACTTTTCAGAGTGGAATACGCAGGTTTTGAAAGTAGGCGACTATAAAGATTACCCGAGATTTAGAATACTTTATGTTGAGGAGCTGAGGAGTTTTCCTGATGCAAAGTATCCGGAGTTTTTGGTGGATTTCAGAAAAAAAGAGGAGAACATGCCCAGAACATTTTACATAAAAATATTAGACAAAGAGAGAGAAAAATTTTATCACTATGTTTACAGTTTTGTTGAAAATGCGTGGTTTATTTCAAAGGTTCTTCTGAAACAGAGGGCTGAGATAATGTATGTTTTAAGGAAAATATTCGGAGGAGGTTTTGCCGGCGGAAGGGCAAGGGGGGAATATCTTAAAAATGTGCTTTACTTTTTGAAAACAAAGGTGTTTATTGGAGAAATGTTTGAGGGTACCTACAATTTCGGAGATAAAATTTCACTGGAACTTTACCCTGAGATAAGGGAGAGGGGAAAGAGATTTGAGCCTGAATTTGTTGAGGATGAGAATTTGCGTGACGGAGAATGTTGGTATTATGTGAAATTTCCTTATTTGAGAAGATAAAAAATTTACTTCGGAGGTGAAACAATGTTTGAAAAAGCTTTGGAAACTGCCGAAAAATTCACCTTTCCTGTTGTGAGAAATATTAAAATAGGAAATGCTGTAAAGTCAGAGGCAGGAACCTATGTGCTTGTTAACAAAGAGGGCTGGTTTCTGACCTGTGCCCATCTTTTTGAAAAAGACCCTAATGCGGAAAAAAAGGATTTCTGGTGGGGTAAGGATGGGATTACCTTTGATAAAAACAGCCTTATAAAAGACGATGAGATTGACCTTGCAGTCGGAAGATTGCTAAATTTTAACCTGTTTTCAAATATCAATTACCCTGTTTTTGCCACTCCTGAAAAGCTGAAAAAAGGGAAACATGTCATAATCTTCGGTTATCCGTTTTTAATGCCGCAGGCAACCTATGATTCCGCAAACAATGCTTTCAGATTAAACCTCAAAGACCCTTTTTCTCTGCCTGTGGCTGGAGTTTATTACAGAGATCACGAAGTCGGAAGAGCAAAGTACATTGAGATTACTTCAAAGAGTTTGGGCGGTCAGAGCGGAGGACCTATTCTTGATGAAAGCGGAATTGTTTTGGGCATTCAGTCAAGAAACCAGCATCGCATAATTAAAGAGGATGAAGTTGACGAAAGCGGAAGGGTTCACACAAAGACAATTGATTTTCAAACAGCATTCGGAGTTCCTCCCGAGCTTATAATTGATTTTCTTAAAAAGAATAAAATTGAATTTAAAACGGAAAGATAAGGTTTTGCTGAAAAATTTAGGGGGAGGTGCCTTTTCGGGCACTCTCCTCTGATTTTATTAAAAAGGGGAGCCATGAAAATAAAAAATTTTGAAAAATTACGGAAAGAGCTTGAAAAAGCTGAATCTCCTCTCTTAGAAAACTTTTTATTTGAAAAGGACAGAATCCTTGCCACAAATAAGAGAGTTTTTCTGATAATCAGAACCAAAAATAAAGAGGAGGGCTTTTTCAGGTATGAAAATGATAAATTTGTTAAGGCGGAAGAGAAGAGCTCTGATTTTCCTTCAATCCCCGAGAGAGGAAGTGATTGCAAAAACATTGGGAATGTGTACTTTTCCGAAAGGGAAGTTTTTGCTTTCTCAATGTCCAACATTAAGAAAATCAGGGTGGAAAGAGATAATATTTACACATTCCTAAAAGGAGGGGTTGTTTTCCATAAAAAACATAATTTTAAAATAGGCAAAAGTTTTGCGATAGATTATGAGCTTTTCCTGTGGATAAAAGCTCTCGGTCTTTTTAACACCGAATTTAAAGTTTTTTTGGGAGAGGACAACATATTTTTTGAGACAGCGGACGGAATGGTTTTAATAGCAAAAATAGTGTATGAGAAGGTTGAATACATTAGTCCGGTTTTAAATTCAATTAAAAAATGCATAAAAAGAGCTGTTTTTAAAAGAAGGCTTAAAATTGACCTCTCCCAGCTTTTAAACCCTGAGCTTATTGAAAGTGCGGAAGAGAATGGGATTGAAAAGTTGGAAATAAAAGACGGCAAGGTCAGAATAGCTGATAAAATCACCTTCGGAACCTCAATTAAAAAGAATTTTCTTATTTACACAAGAGCTCTGAGATTTCTTTATGAGATAAAAGCGGAGAATTTTCTTACCGTGACAAATGTAATAATCACAGATAATATTGTCGTCTTCATAAAGCCAATATTCAAAAAGGTCTCAGGAGGGCTTGGAATAGTAATAAAAAACAAGGTGGTGATATTAAGTTGAAAATGGGGTGAATTTTTAGGGGGGAAAATAAGCCTGCTAAATTGTCAAATT
>Ga0190334_1001494_pt1 | contig 10093 bp, 6 predicted proteins | sample 48720478_MG_FD_161270 | JGI IMG/M metagenome (GOLD analysis project Ga0190334, IMG submission 161270) | Hydrothermal vent sediment bacterial communities from Southern Trench, Guaymas Basin, Mexico - 4872-04-7-8_MG | ecosystem: Environmental > Aquatic > Marine > Hydrothermal vents > Sediment ...
GACCCCCTGATGCGCACCGAGGCACGGGCCGCAGCCGGGATTGAGGACGAGCGCACCGGCGCGGACGAACGCCTCGATCAGCCCCTCGACGAGGGCGTCGAGCAGGACCTCCTGCGATGCCGGAAGGACCAGCATCCGCACCCCCTTGGCGATCTTCTTTCCTTTGAGGATGCGCGCTGCCAGGCGGAGGTCCTCGAGCCTCCCGTTGGTGCACGTACCGAGGAGTGCCTGGTCGATCTTCGTCCCTGCCACTTCTTCCACCGGGGAGACGTTGTCCACGGTGTGGGGCTTGGCGACTTGGGGGACGAGGCTTGAAGCGTCGAACTCGAGGGTCTTCTCGTACTGCGCGTCCGGATCGGGGTAGACCGGATAGTATTTGCGCACGGCGCGACCCTCGAGGAACCGGAACGTCACGTCGTCCGGTGGGATGTAGCCGTTCTTCGCCCCGCACTCGATCGCCATGTTGGAGAGGACCATGCGCGAGGCCTGGCTCATCTTTTCGACCGCCTCGCCGGTGAACTCGACCGAGCGGTAGAGCGCTCCGTCGGCCCCGATATCGCCGATGATCTTTAAGATCAGATCCTTGGAGGTGACAGCCCCCTGCAGCTCACCGTTTATGACAACCTTGAAACTCTCCGGAACCTTGAGCCAGATCTTCGATGTTGCGTACAGGACCGCCATCTCCGAGCGGCCGATCCCGGCGGAGAACGCGCCGAACGCCCCGTACGTGGTGGTGTGGGAGTCAGATCCCAAAATCAGCGTCCCGGGAAGGGCGAACCCCTTCTCCGGTAGGACCTGGTGGCAGATCCCGACCCCCCCGTCGTAGAATTGGGTGATACCCTGCTCCGCCACGAATTGGCGGATCTCCTTGTGTCCGAGGGCGTACTTCTCAGTCGAGGGGGGGACGGTGTGGTCGAGGACGATCACGAACCGCTCCGGGTCCTTCACCCTGTCAACGCCAATTTTGGCAAAGATTTTGGCGATCGCGGCGGTGTTGTCGTGCGACATGCAAAAATCGGGTGTTACCGTCACAATCTGGCCCGGTTCGACGCGATCGAGCCCCGCCTTTTCTGCCAGGATCTTCTCTGCGAACGTCATTCCCATCTAGATCACCCCGGGATCGTGTCGAAGTTCATGAAGTCGGCGAGGTGGACGATGACCGCCTCGGGGGTCCGCGGGTAGGGATCCCCCTCCTTGGAGTGGGTCCCGATGATGTGCTGCACCGCAGGCGGGATCCCGTTCTCGTCGGCGAGCGCCACACCGGAGAACGGGTGCCTTACAAGCCTTCCATCCGGGCTCTTCCGGAAGGTTCCGGCTGACTCCTCCATCTCGAGGAGCTTCCCCACATCGTGGAGGAGCGCACCGGCGAAGAGGGTGTCGCGGTCGAGCTTGAGCTTCCCCTGGTAGACCTCATCGAACGTCTCTGCCACCGCCTTGCAAATCTTGGTCACGCTCCTTACGTGCTGGGCGAAGTTGATATCGACCGGCTTTGCCAAAGTGAACGGCATCCGTGTTATGTCCTCCGGTTCCCAACCGCCGCGGAAAAGCCCGTCGGCCCAGGTCGAGACGACCTTGTCGCGCAACTTTTCATCCTCGATCCAATCGATCTCCGGGAAGATCTCCCGAAGTTTATCCTTCACTTCCATCCGACCACCCTCCTCACTGTGTCGATCACCGTTCCGTCGCGCCACTCGATCACCGCGATCACCTCGTCTCCGAAGACCGGCCTTCCCGGCGGACGGGTCAGCCGGTCGGCCTCAGCCTTGATCTCCGCCAGCTCCCGCACCGGGAGCCCGGCCTTTACGAACCGCTCCTTTAGGTCCTCCCGCCGCGGGTTCACCGCTATCCCCCGCTCTGTCACGATCGCGTCGATCACCTCGCCCGGGGTGGTCACCGTGGTCACCCGGTCGACGATCACCGGGAGCCGGCCGCGCAGCGTCGGGACGGTGATCAGGGTCAGCTTCGCTCCAGCAGCGACGTCCTGGTGCCCGCCGATCCCGTGGAGGAGCTGGCCGTCGGAATGGGTGTTCACGTTCACGTTGAAGTCGAGGTCGACCTCGGTTGCCCCGAGGAACGCGGCGTCGAGCATGTAGGTCGCGCAGCCGCGCGAATCGTAGTTGGCGTAGTGGCCCGGGTCCATCAGGACGTGGTTTTTGTCCTCGCGCAGCGAGGCGATCGCATCGGTGTCGAACGCCTGGCCGTCGAGTATCGCCCTGACGAGCCCGCGGTGGAGGATATCGACGAGGAGCTTCGTCCCGCCTCCCATTGCGAAGCTCCCCACGATCCCTTCCCTCTCCATCTCCTCCCCGACGAACTTCGTCGCGGCGAGCGAGATCCCTCCGGCTCCTCCTTGAAAGCTGAACCCGTCTTTCAGGTAGCCGGAGGCCTTCACCGCCGCAGCGGCGAGGCGCGCGATCCTAAGCCGGGTGGGCGAGCGCGTTAGGCGGAGCGTCCCGGAGGCGATGCTGGCAGGATCGCCGATCTCATCGACTACGACCACGTAGTCGGTCCAGCCCTGCTGGATCTCGAACGGATAGACGGGGTATGGCTGGAGGTCGTTCGTCACGACGACGGTCTTCTCGGCGTGCTGGGCGTCGACCGCGCAGAACGTGATCGGGCCGCACGGGGTCTTCCCCTTGATCCCGGTCGCGTTCCCGTACGGATCGGCCTGGGGGGCGGCGATGAACGCGACGTCGATGTGGACGTCGCCGGCCTCGATCGCCCGCCAGCGCCCGCCGTGGGAGCGGAGCACCGCCGGTTGTTTCAGCTTTCCGCCCTGGGAGACGAACGCCCCGACCGGCCCGTTCATCGACCCCTCGATCCGCGAGACCACTCCATTTTTTATGTGCTCGATCAGAGGTTCGTGCACCGGGAACAGGGCGGTCGGGAAGAGGCGCAGGTCGCCTATCCCCATCCGGGCGCAGGCGTCGACGACCATGTTTACGAGGTGGTCGCCGTTTCGGAACGAATGGTGAAACGAGATCGTCATCCCGGATCGAAGCCCGGTCGCCTCGATCGCCTCCTCGATCGAGCCTAAGACCTTGTTCTCACCAGGCTTTACCGTCTTCTGCGGCCGCGGCGCCTTCCTCCCGGTTGGGACCGTCTCGAACGCGCCAGAAAACGGCCGGGGGGCCCGCTCTCCGATCCTGTCAGGGATTTCACGGCCGAGGGCGTTTTTCATCTTCCTTCCTCCTCGATCTTCTCTGCGAGCCTAAGGGTCCGTTTGGCCCGCTCGAGGATAGGCCTGTCGATCATTTTCCCTCCGATCGCGATCGCCCCGCGCCCCCCTCTCTCCGCTTCCTCGGCCGCGGCGACGATCCTTCTTGCATCCTCGATCTCCTCCTCGCTCGGGGAGAAGACCGAGTGGATCGGCCCGATCTGGCGGGGGTTGATGACCCCCTTACCGGCGAACCCGAGCTCGCGGATGTGCTCTGTCTCCTCGATCAGACCCTCCTCATCGTCGATATCGGCATAGACCGTGTCCGAGGCCTGGATCGAGGCTGCGGCCGCTGCGGCGACGATCTGTGAGCGCGGGTAAAGGAGCGCATCCTGCGTCCGTCTTGCCCCGACGTCGCGGGTGTAGTCCTCCGCCCCAAATGCGATCACCGCGACGCGCTCGTCGGCGGCCGCGATCTCCTCGGCGTGGAGGACCCCCCTCCCGGTCTCGATGATCGGCATGATCAGGGTCGTCCCCTCTTCCCATCCGAGATCTGACTCGAGCCGGGAAAGCTCCTTTGCCAGGGCTCTCACATCATCGGCCGACTCCGCCTTGGGCAGGCAGATCCCGTGCAGCCGGCCGAGGATCACCTCGGCGAGGTCGTCCTTTCCGTACGTATCGAGCGGGTTTATCCGCACCCAGACCTCGGAAAAATCGATCGTCGCAAGGAGGTGCTTCACCAGGATCCGCGCCGCCCCCTTCTCCGCCGGAGGGACCGAGTCCTCGAGGTCGAGCAGCACGCAGTCGGCGCCGTGAAGCTCGATCCCGACGAGGACGCGCGGGTTGTTCCCCGGAGCGTACAGACGGGTACGGCGGAGCCTGTCCCTCTCCGACGGATCTCGCGCCACCTTAGGCCTTATCAGAGGGATGTCGGGGAAGGAGGACCGGATCGCCCCCTCGAGCCGGCCGGCGATCACGTAGTCGAGCGCGCCGTAGTCCTCGATCACGATCCCTGCTTGCGGGGGCTCAAGCTGGGAGAGGACCTCCTTCGCCACCCCCCGGATCCCGGGTTCGAACAGCCCTTTGCTCGACGTCTTGATCTCAAGCCCGCTCGAACCGGGCTTCAGCCTGATCCGGCAGTCGCCTTTGCTCTCGGTTCCGACGATTGTCTCCTCGGGCACGTTCCCTCCTTAGGACATGAGAAGGGCGAGGACCGCCTTCTGCGCGTGGAGGCGGTTCTCCGCCTGGTCGAAGATCGCGCTCCCTTCGCTCCGCGATGCCTCGTAGGTTATCTCCTCGCCGTAGTGAGCGGGGAGGCAGTGCATCACAAGCGCGTCCGGATCGGCGCGGTCGAGGAGGTCCTCGTCCACAGTGAACCCGGTGAATGCATGTTTCTTCAGCTCAGCTTTATCCTCCTCTCCCATGCTCGCCCAAACGTCGGTGTAGAGGACGTCCGCCCCGGCCGCAGCTTCCTTGGGGTCGTGGGTTATGACTACGCTCCCTCCGATCTTCCGTGCCGCGGCGACGATCCCCTCGTCCGGCTCGTACCCTGTTGGGCAGGCGATCCGGAATTCCATCCCTACTCTAGTACAACCATTGATCAGGGAATGGGCGACGTTGTTCCCGTCCCCGATGAACGCCAGCTTCAGCCCTTCCAGGGTCCTCTTCTTCTCCCAGATCGTCAAAAGGTCGCCCATGATCTGGCAGGGATGAAGGAGGTCGGAGAGGCCGTTTATCACCGGGACGGTCGCGTACTTGGCCAGGTCCTCCACGGTCTTGTGCTCGAACACCCTGGCCATGATCCCGTCGACGTAGCGGGAGAGGACGATCGCGATGTCCTCGGTCATCTCCCTCTTGCCGAGCTTGATGTCCTCCGGTCCGAGGTAGATCGCGTGCCCCCCGAGTTGGGTCATCCCGGTCTCGAACGAGACGCGGGTACGAAGCGACGGCTTCTGGAAGACCATCCCAAGGGTCTTTCCCGCGAGCATCTCGTGCTTGACCCCGGCCCGGAGCTCGAGCTTCAAGTTTCGCGCGGTCTCCAGGATCTCGTATATCTCCTCGGTAGACAGTTCGGCAAGTGAGATCAGATCCTTCACTCTCATCGGTCCATCCCTCCGTCGCGGCGGGCCGCCGGTCGGATCGGCCCGTTTTGTCGCGATGATAGTCGATCTAACCTCTTCCGACTAGCCGGCTCGAGTTGTGGCCAACGTGTAGTTAATCTGTGAGGAAAGTGTGAAGAAGGCCCGCTCGGCGTGCCCCCTGTTGACGGCTCGCCCCTTGATTCCTATACTAAGTGACTGAAATGCCTCTCCACGGAACCAGGGCGGCCAACGACAGCCGAATGTACATGGCAGAGTTGGCCGGGAGAAGAGAGCATCAGGGCGACCGAATCCGAAGTGGTAGATAGGAAGGAAGGGCGTCTTTTCGTGTTATGGGAAAGCCCCTTTGCGGGTTCCCAGCCACGAGAAGGCTAACGGGTTGGAAGTCCCGATGTGATCCAGCAAAGGATGGTGTTGGAGACCGGTTCCATCCGGTCGGAACGTCGAGCCCAACAGGGCAAGAGGTTAGGAAAGAGACGTTCTAGAAGTTAAGGAAAGGGAGGAAAAAAGTGCGAAAGCTAGTAATTCTCGCTTGCTTAATCGCGTTAGTGGTGCCCGTTGCCGCATTCGCAGCGGAGCGCCACGGGACCTGGTTCGATGAGATCGTCTTCTTCGAGGAAGAAGACCAGGCCAAGGTCCTGCAGATGATGAAGACCGGGGATGCGCAGTTCTTCGGGAATGCGTTCACGGCCGATAACTTCCCGGTGATCCAGGAGAACGGGTTCAACTACGGGTTCAGCTACGGTAGCTTCAACGGCTATCTGCTCAACGTCGCCGAGTTCAACACCGGCGTGTTCAACCCGTTCCACATCCAGAAGGTTAGGTTCGCGCTGAACAACCTGATCGACCGGAACTACATCGTGAGTGACATACTGAGCGGCCTTGGCGTTCCGCTTGTCACGACGGTTATGCCGGTCCTCCCAACGTATGCGCAGATCGCTGCAACGGCGCGCGCGGCGGAGATCATGGCCGCGTACGACGAGGATAAGGCGATCGCCATGATCGACGAGGGGATGACCGAGGCCGGAGCGGAGAAGGTCGACGGGAAGTGGTACTACAACGGCGAACCGGTCAAGGTGATCGGGATCATCCGCGTTGAGGACGAGCGTCTCCAGTTGGGTGACTATCTCGCCGATCAGCTGGAGAAGGTCGGGTTCACCGTCGATCGCCAGTACAAGACCTCGGCGCAGGCTTCCCCGATCTGGCTGCGGAGCGATCCGGCCGACGGCCAGTGGAACTACTACACCGAGGGTTGGATCATGACCGGGCTCGACCGCGAGCAGTACTCCGACCACGCGTTCATGTACACCGAGCTCGTCTGGCCGGCTCCGTACACCCGGGCGTGGAAGGACAACCTTGATCCTGAGGTCCGCCAGGCGTGCATCGACATGCTGAACGGGAACTACACGTCGATCGAGGAGCGGGAGGCCATATTCGCGAAGGCGGAGATGGGGACCTTCCTGTCCGGTTTCCACACCTGGATCAACGTCGCCGCTTCGCCATGGGCATGGCCGCAGGGCTACGATGTGACGGTCGACATCGCTGCCGGTATCTTCGCTTCCGCCTGGTGGCCGCGGACGATGCGGCTGGTCGACGCTGACGGCGCGCCGATCGCGGGTGGGACGATCCGTGTCGCCAACCCGTCGTTCCTGACCGAGCCGTGGAACCCGATCCTCGGGTCGAACTGGCTGTACGATCTCTCGATAATCGAGGGGACCCAGGATACTCCGTTCCTCATCGACCCGTTCACCGGTCTTGCTACGCCGAACTGGGCGGAGCGGGCGGATGTCGTGGTCCAGGAGGGCCTCCCCGTAAATGTCACTCACACCCACTGGTGCAACCTCTCGTTCGCTCCTGAGATCCAGGTTCCTGGTGATGCCTGGGCCGATTGGGATGCGGAGAAGCAGGAGTTCATAACGGCTGCTGAGCGGTTCCCGGACGGCGCGACGTCGCAGATCAAGCTGACCGTCTACTTCCCGGCCGATCTCTATGACCGGAAGTGGCATGACGGGAGCGACTTCTCGCTCGCCGACTGCATCATGGCGTTCATCATGAACTTCGACCGCTCGAAGCCGGAGAGCGCCATCTACGACGAGTCTTCGGTGCCTGGGTTCGAGGCGTTCATGGACACGTTCAAGGGGTTCAGGATCATCTCTGAGGACCCGCTCGTGTACGAGGTCTACTTCGACGGGCCGAGCCTCGATGCTGAGACGATCGTGGCGAATAACGCTGGGATCGCCTGGCCTGTGTACTCGCAGGGACCCGGTAAGTGGGATGCGATCGCGATCGGTATCAAGGTCGAGGCGCAGAACCTGGCGACCTTCTCTCCGGACAAGGCCGAGACCCTAGGTGTCGACCGGATGAGCTACGTCGCCGGCCCGACGCTGCAGATGCTGAACTCGGCGCTGATCGACGCTCTCTCTGAGAGCTACATCCCGTACAAGATCCTCGAGGACTACGTCACGCCGGAGGAGGCGTTCGCTCGCTACAAGAACCTCTCCGACTGGTCGGCGGCGCACGGTGGTATCCTGTGGGTCGGTACCGGTCCGATGTACGTCGACCAGGTCGACACGCTCGCTTCGATCGTCGTAGGGAAGAACTTCTCCGACTACCCGTACCCGGCCGACAAGTGGCTGATCTACGCTGAGCCGAAGTTCGGTGATCTCTCGATCAGCGGTCCGGAGACGGTTACGATCGGATCCGAGGCGACGTTCGACATCTCGGTGACGCATGAGGGCGAAGCCTACCCGATGGACGAGATCCAGGGGATCAAGTACCTCATCATCGACGCTGAGGGGAACCTCGCGTTCAGCGGCGAAGGCACGGTGATCGCCGATGGACAGGGACAGGTCATCCTCCCGGCCGACCAGACGGCGAAGCTCGTCGAAGGGTCGAGCAAGCTCGAGGTGATCTGTGTCCTGATCCCGGTCGCCAAGCCAGCGACGGGGAACGTCTCGTTCATAGCGACTCAGTAGGAAGAGGGACCTTGAGGGAGCGATAGAAGGGGAACACTAAACTGGGGGTCGTAGAGAGCTCCCCTCTGCGACCCCCGTTTTTCAGCTTTACCGTTAGAAGGTGGACGATGGAACAAGACGCATCCAGTGATGTGATGCCCCCTGAGAAGAGGAAGAAGAGATTTAGACCGCCGCGGTCGCTTCTGTCGCTCGGCCGCTACACCCTGATGCGGGGGTTCGCCCTCATTGTGGTCGTAGCGGTCGGTGTCTACCTGACCGTCATGATCGCCAACATGGGCGGATACGTCGATGAGATCCGCAAGGGCGAGATCCGTGAGCGGGTCGGGATGGAGGTGCGGGCGAACAGGGATCTGCTCCGGAAACCGGCGAGCGTGATCAACAAGTACATCGAAGAGCGGGTGGCGATCGAGGAGAGGCGGCTCGGGCTCGACAAGCCGTTCCTGGCGCGGAGCTTCGCCTACCTCGGCAACGCCCTTTCGCTCGACCTCGGCCGGGCCGAGAGGATGACGAGCGACTCGGGGTCGTCCGAGGTTAGGTTGATCATCCTCGAGCGGCTTCCGAACTCTCTCGCCCTGTTCGGATCGGCGAGCGTCCTCGTCTTCTTATTGGCGGTGTTCATGGCCCTATTCCTGTCGCGGAGGTACGGTAGCTTCCTCGATCGAGCGATAATCGCCCTTGCCCCGCTATCGGCCGCACCGCCTTGGTTCTACGGGATATTCCTGATTTTGATCTTCGCTGGGATCTTCGGAATCCTTCCGTACGGTGGGATGCTCGACGCTCCGCCGCCGGCGACGACCCTCGGCTACGTACTGAGCGTCCTGAAGCACATGGTCCTCCCCATCCTGGCTTGGCTGATCAGCGGCGTGTTCATCGCCATATACACGTGGAGGACGTTCTTCCTGATCCACTCGAGCGAGGACTACGTCGAGCTGGCGAAGGCGAAGGGGCTCGGGTCGCGGATGCTGGAGCGGAGGTACATCCTCCGACCGGCTCTACCCACCGTGGTCACGAACTTCGCCTTGATGATGATCGCTGCTTGGCAGGGAGCGATCATCACCGAGACGATCTTCAGTTGGCCGGGCCTCGGGCGGATGTACTACAACGCGATCGGGCAGTTCGACACCCCCGTCATCATCGGGCTGACCGTGATCTATGCCTATCTGCTGGCATTGACAGTTTTCTCGCTCGATATCGTCTACGCGCTGATCGACCCGCGCGTTAAGCTCGGAGCGGAGGGGAGCCAATGAGAAGACTGAGGAATGCTTTCGCGACGCTGAAGCAGTACCCATCGGCTGTCGGCGGATTGGCTGTAATCGCCTTGCTTATCGCCCTGTCGATCTATGCCGTTATCTCCATACCGCATGAGAGGGCGGTCTTCCTTTGGCGGGGGTCGGAGGACGTCTGGGCGGAGAACCCGAAATACGCACCCCCGGTGTGGATAAATCTGTTCCGCTCGGACAAACTCCCTGAGACGGTCGTGAGGGATACTGCCGACATCCCGGACAAGGAACAAGAGGCGATCTCATCGACGATTGCAAGGACGACGGCGACCCTCGAATTCGACTATCCCTACAAGTACTTCCCTAATGAGATAACCATATTCTTCGATGGCGACTATTCGACCCGTGCTCCCCAGGCTGCGCTGACGTGGATCACCCCTGATGGTCGTGAGATCCGGCTAAAGACGGTGTCGGCGACGAGGAATGGCCGCTACTCCGTCGGGACGGATCGCGAACTCCAGCGGGTGACATTCGGCGGGGTCAGGCCGGCGATCGGGCTGTTCGCCGATCCGGGGACTTTGCACGACCCCGAACCGGCCGTGCTTCAGGGCACGTATAAGCTACGGGTGCAGATGACGACGT
>Ga0190334_1001495_pt1 | contig 10089 bp, 9 predicted proteins | sample 48720478_MG_FD_161270 | JGI IMG/M metagenome (GOLD analysis project Ga0190334, IMG submission 161270) | Hydrothermal vent sediment bacterial communities from Southern Trench, Guaymas Basin, Mexico - 4872-04-7-8_MG | ecosystem: Environmental > Aquatic > Marine > Hydrothermal vents > Sediment ...
AAACCTTTATTAACATTAATAAAATAAGCGATCTTGAGCTTTTAGGAAAAGAATTTTAAGAAATAGAGCCTTCATTTTGATTATCTTTAGATTACATTTATATAATGTAAATTAAAAAAAAAAAAATAAATTTCTTTAAATTATTATCTAAAAAAATTTAAAAGATTTAATTTTAAATTAATCCCGCGGAATTAATCCCCCTATAAATCCAAGTACTGCGCCTCCTAATAGAACATATAATCCTAACCCAGCACTACCTATTGCCACGTGAAATGGTATGATTCCAGAAACCAGAGCATCACCAGCAAACCATAATATATAAATTTCAACTTCAAGAGGTAATATATTAAATAGAATTGTTATTAAAAGATATATTCCGCCTAATAAAGCAAAAATGCCACCAAAAATTGCAAGACCTCTCTTTCCAGCACCTATTAGAAGAAAAAACCCTGAAAGCAAGAATAGTACTATTAAAACGGCTGCAATATACACATACCAGGGAGCTACAGCAGTAAAAAGATCAGTAAGATTGACCCAAGCGGCTATTCCATATCCATAAGTTGAACCTAAACTATAGAATGTTAAAAGATAAGTTGACAATAAAACGATAATACCTCCTAAAATGGATAAAACTTTTCCAGCGCTCATTTTATATCACTTACTATAATATTTTTTAATTGGAAAATCGATAAAAAAATATCACTTATAAAAACAATTTACACATTTATTATATTTAATAATTTCTAAATAATTTTATATTGTGTTTGACAGAAATTATTTAAAATATAAATTCAAGAGAAATCATATTTTTAAAAAAATAGAAAATGATTAATCAGTTTAAAAACTATGAATCAAGAAAGTTTTCAATAATATTCAATGAATCCATTTCTTAGATATTTTGTAGCTTTTAATTTTTTTTGCCATAAATCTTCTGCTTTGCTTACCCATTCGGTAAATTCATCTGGAGTACTTGGATAATTTTCATAATGATTCTTTATTTCATTAGCTAAATTATTCGAATACAATAATTTTTTCATATTTTTTAAGGATAATTTTCGAATAATCAATCCTAAAATAATTTTTAAAAGAAATTTTAACATTTCTCCAAAAGTCATTGATTGTTCATACTCTTTATTTGGCTCTGGTAAAGCTCCCTTTTTACTAGTCTTATATATTAAGCCTTTTTTTAAAAAGTAGTTCCATTCTTTCTCAGAAAAATTTAATATACCAAATAATTGAACAAGTAAACCAGCAAATTTAGCACCTTGGTCCTTAAAGTACCTCTCATTTATTTTCCATAAATTTTCTTTTGTAAAATTCTTATTTTCTTTAAATATTTTCTCGATTACCTCAGCCGCAATCAAGCAAAGTATCCAAGTTGCTGTGACTCCATGACCACTGAAAGGATATGTAATTGTAGCAGCGTCTCCAATGCACAAGAAATTATCTCCTACTAAAGAATAAGGTGGACGCCTGTATGGAGTTATTCCTTTTTCTTCTTTCAATATTTCATATGGGGGCAATTTTATTCGATCAAGGAAATCATTACGCGCCATTTTAGCATTTTCATAAGAACCTGGTTGCCCAACACCTAAAATGACTTCATCATCGTTATTTGAAGGCCCTAACCATACCATCCAATATATATAAGATGTATCTTTTTCAGGATGCGGATTATTTGGATGTAACCAACGAATATATTGAAGTAATACATACATTACATCATTAGGACCTAATTTAAAAGTTTCAACTCCATAATTCTCAGGTAAGACTGTTCTTAATGCTGCCGTGGTTCCAGAAGCATCTATTATTAATTTCGCTTTATATGATTTTTTTTCTCCAGATTTATTCGCAATTACTCCAATTATCTTCCCATTATCAAATAAAAATTGTTCAAATTTACACGAAAATTGTAATTCTACATTATTAAATGATTCTAACATAGTATACATTTTAAGTAAAAAGGGAGTTAAGCGAACTATGGTTTACAATGCTCGAATTTTAATAATACAAGAAAGATCAGGAGGCACTACTTGAGAAGTATCCCTAATTTCTATGCAATCTGGTTGCCCAGGGATGAATGGGGGCAATCCTGCTTTCTCTATCCTATCTGTTTCAAAATGAATTACTTCCAAGCGTTTTCCTACATTTTCTTTTTTATCTTTTTCAATTATGAGTACTTTTAACCCTTGTTTTCCTAATAACCATCCTAAATACGTTCCAGCGGTTCCAGCGCCCACTATAATTACATCTTTATTTTGTTCCATCATATTCAACAAATTAATTTAATAAATCTAAGTTATTTTTAATATTTCAATATAGAAAAATTAAGTATGTAATAATTTTGAAGTTTAATAATTTTTTTAGATTCTTTATCATTTAAACAGGAACTTTAAAGTTAACATTTATTTATTAAAAAAAATAAGAGAATATTTATTTTAATTCAATGGTTTCATCGGGTAATTTTTTACAGATTTCTAAAAATGAAAGACCCTTTTTAAAAAGACTTCTTAGTCGAATAACATAACTGATCATAGCGATCAAATAAAAAATTGCAATCATTATAATGACATCTGGAGATTCAGCTAACATTACTATTATTGTGAAAATACTATAGAATAAATTAAAAATCACGAGATTATAGAGAAGTTTTCGATTAATTTTAAAGAAATTCTTTTTTACTAATTCTGGAAATCGTTTTTCTAAAGTAAGTGGAATATATGCTAACACAATTCCAGCAATGGACATTGTAAAAGATGTAAAAAATGATAAATCAATGATGCTTGTTTGTAAGATTAAAATGATAACGGAAACAAATGCAAAAAATGTTAAAGCGCAATGTGCGTTCCATATTTTGCATTAACCTTGGCAAAAACTTCTGGAACAACATAATCTCTCCCTGTAGAAAAAAGAACCCTTAACTAAGCTAATAAGATACAATGAATTGTTGAAATAATTGCTATTCATATCATTATTGTTAGAATTTACTTTAGAATTATTTCTGGTAAAAATAATTATTATCATCTTATTATTTTAAACTAAATTCAAAAAAATTGTCGAATGACTTTATACGAATTAAATTAAGTCAATTATGAAAGATACTTTTAAATAAAAGAAGATCAAAATAAATAATACATTTAAAATTTAACATCCAAATTAATAAAAATTCCATTAATGATGTCAAATATTAATAATAAGAAAGAAGAATCATTATCAAGAAAATATTTTAAGAAATTAGTCCTCATATTAATGTTAGTTCAAATTTTAGATACATATTCGACAATTTTTCCAGGTTCAATTCCGTCATTTATTGCTAATGAATTTTTACTAGGGTTTTCTAAAGAGGAACAAAATTCTATAATGTCATTTGCGGGATCAATCGTATCAATTGGAATGTACTTCCTGTTTTTTAATCAGTATTTGGCTGATAAATTAGGAAGAAAAAAAATGTTAGCCATTACCGTTTTTGGTATGGGAGTAGCTACTCTTGGCATGTTTCTTTCAATCAATTATATAATGTACATGTCATTTGTATTCTTTCTCTATTTCTTTTTCAGCAGTGATATTTGGTTAATATATATAAACGAAGAAGCTCCATCAAAAAAAAGGGCGTACTATTCAAACCTTCTTCTTACTGTGGGCTTAATTGGTTCGATTCTAATGGTTACTTCTAGAATTCTTTTTGTTTCTGAAGCAAATCCTTTTTGGAGGGGAATGACCTTTGTTCCGATGATTTTAGGTTTTTCATTAACTCCAATAATTCTAACAAAATTAAAAGAAAGCTCTCGATTCTTGGAAATTAAAGATGATCTGAAAAAAAGATCTCTCATTAAAGATGTTAAAGCACTTTTTAAAGTGGAAAATAAGAGATCTTTTAAGGTAATTTTAATAATGTCTTTTTGTTATGGTTTTTCTGGCGTATTCATGGGGTTATTTGAAAAATATATTGCTGATATTAAGGCTCTCCCCCAATTTTCGGTATCGATCATTTTTTTACTAACAACCTTCATGGTAATTATCGCATACATAGTTAATGGATTTCTTGGGGATCGAATCGGAAGAAAACCTCTATTATATTTATGGGCCGCTTTATTACCACTTTCGGTTACTCTTTGGACAATAGGGGCGACTATTCCGGAAAATACATTTATTATTGTACTTTTCAGTTATTCATTGACTCACATATCCTATTGGGGACTATTAGGTATTTTAAGGTTAATTACTATTGAGATATTGCCAACAGATAAAAGGGGGACTGGTATTGGGTTAAGGAGCCTTTCAGGGTCAATTGGAGGTACCGTAGGATTATTAGTTAGTAGTGGATTAATTTTAATTGTTGGATTAGGGCCTACTTTTATCATTGTTTCTTTAGCAAATTTAATATTAATTCCATTGGGAATCATTTTCATTAAAGAAACTAAAGGAGTAGATTTAAAGTTCATTAAATAAACCTTGATTTTATTTTTATTTTGTTAGGCTTTAAGAATTTGAACTAATTTATAGTTACATGAAAAATTTTAGAGAAGATATCCGAATTATAAGAAATTAGAGTAAATTAATTATTAATAAAACATCATTTTTTGATAATATAATAAGACTTTATAAAAATAATAGATTCTTTAAAATAATTGAAAAAATATTAGATAATTATCTGAGACCTAGTAAATCATAATTATAGAATAATTAGGATATTAACGATGAGAGATTTAATAATTAAAAATGGAATTGTATATGATCCATTAAATAACATTGACGGTGAAAAAATAGAAATTCACATAAAAGACGGCAAGATCGTTGATAAAGTTGATGGAGATGCAAAAGTAATAGATGCATCTGGCATGATCGTATTGCCTGGTGGCGTTGATATTCATTCTCACATTGCTGGAGCAAAAGTTAATGTAGGTCGTGCCCTACGACCAGAAGATAAAGTATCAGAATTTAATGAAGCACATACTAAATTAACTAGAGCTGGAACCGGGTATAGTGTACCATCTACTTGGGTTACAGGATATAGATATGCCAAATTAGGATTTACGACCGTTATTGAACCTGCAATGCCTTTGTTGGAAGCAAGACACACTCATGAGGAATTTTTAGAAATACCTATAATAGACAAAGCAGCATTTCCGCTTTTTGGAAACAATTGGTTTGTAATGGAATATATTCGTGAAAAAGAATTTGAAAAATTAGCTGCTTATATTAATTGGATTTTACAAGTTACCAAAGGTTATGCTATAAAAATCGTCAACCCCGGTGGAGTTGAAAATTGGACTTGGGGTAAGAATGTAAATTCTTTAGACGATCACGTGCTTCATTTTGATGTAACTCCAAGAGAAATTGTAGAAGGTCTAGCCACAGCAAATGAAATGCTTGGATTGCCTCATCCTATTCACGTCCATTGTAACAATTTAGGGCATCCGGGTAATGTTGAACATACTATTGAAACAATGAAAGCTGTTGAAAAAATTAAACCCAAGGGAGAAAGAGAAGTAGTACTGCACATTACTCACTGTCAATTTAATGCTTATGGTGGTACAAACTGGAATAATTTTGAGTCTCGTGCTCCAAAAGTAGCAGAATATCTTAATTCCCATAAACATATTTCTATTGATGTGGGACAAGTAATTTTTGGAAAATATGCCACTACCACAATGACCGCAGACGGACCTTGGGAATTTGCCTTACATCATTTGGGAGGGATGTCAGCTTGGGGTGCCAAGCCAGGAATAAAATGGGTAAACGGACAAGTTGAAGGAGAATCTGGTTCTGGGGTCGTTCCTTATTTCTTTAGTCCAAAAGTAGCTGTAAATGCCATTCAATGGGCAATTGGTCTAGAATTAGTACTTTTAATGAAAAACATGTGGCAAATCTTCTTAACTACAGATCATCCCAATGGAGGGCCATTTACATCATATCCGCAAGTCTATCGCTGGCTAATGGATAAGAAAAGTAGAGATGATGTACTTTTAAATCAATGCTCAAAGAAAGCAGCAACACAAACACAATTAAAAGATATCGACCGTGAGTTAACCATCAATGAGTTATGCATCATCACGAGAGCCGGAACAGCAAAAAGTTTAGGCTTAAAAGATAGAGGACACTTGGGAGTTGGAGCTATTGGAGATGTCTCGATATATAAGTTAGACCCAGATAAAATGGATGGCCATGCTATTGAAAAAGCTTTTACACAAGCAGCATATACAATAAAAGAAGGGCAAATCATTGTAAAGGATGGTGAAATCATGGCCACGCCTTCTGGTACTTTATTAGTAGCTAAAGGACAAATTTCTGATTCTTCAATGGAAACGATGTTAGAGGAAATTAAATTAAAGTGGAGAGACCATTATAGCATTAATTTTAACAATTATGCAGTGCAAGATGTTTATACTCCAAAAGTAAAATTGGTAAATGGTACTTAAGATAATTTTATTTATTTTTTTTATAATCGTTTAAGGAGCAGACTTATTTTTTAATTTTTGATAAAAACAAGCATGATAATTAATATTAAAACAAAAAGAAAATTAGCATGTTATGAAAAATAATGGTTTTCTTTAACTTAATTTTTTGTCTTCAACAGTAATTCCAAGCTCCCGCATTTTTTCTCTAATTGAATCACTTAAGTCGAAGATTTTCCTACGTCTTAGTTCATTTCTCATTTCATTAATGATCTCAATTAGCGAATTTATTAGCTTATCCTTTTCGGTAAATTGCTCAGATATTACTCCTTTAAGTTGTTTTTCGATATCAGGAAAAATCCCAAAGATATTTTCTAACTCTTGAATGAAGTTATCAAATTCTCTTTTAAAAATATCATTTATTTCAACTTTTTCTTCTAATATTTTCTTGTTTAATTCTCGGAATAGAGATAATATACGTGCTGTTGCTACTGGCGTGTTAAAGTCATCATCCATGGCATCAATGATATCTTTTCGAGCATTGTTTAATAAAGTAATTAAATCTTTAACTCTATTTGGTTGGGCTTTCTCATTCGTGTCTAATTCTCGAATTCTCTTTATTGTATTTAATAACCGTTGATAAGTTTTTCTTGCTTGTTCAAGGTTTTCCAATGTATAATTTATTGAACTTCTATAATGAGATGTAATTAAAAACCAGCGTATCACCATTGGATCATAATTTTTTAATATATCTGAAACCAAGAAAAAATTACCTAGGCTTTTAGACATTTTTTCATTATCTACGTTCACGAATCCATTATGTAAAAAATATCGAGCAAAGGGTTTTCCTGTATAAGACTCTGACTGAGCTATTTCATTTTTATGGTGTGGAGATTTTAGATCCTGCCCTCCACCATGAATGTCAATCGTTTCACCAAGAAAATTCAAGACCATTGCTGAACATTCAATATGCCATCCAGGTCTTCCTTTTCCCCATGGACTCTCCCAATACGGTTCTCCTTCTTTCATTTTTTTCCACAGTGCAAAATCTCGTGGATCTAATTTATCTTCTCCGTATGCAGTATCCTGATCCGTTAAATAACCTTCTTCGATTTCTTCAGTGGTTTCTTCTTTAACATTTTGAAATATAGTATCATATTTAGGGAATGATTTAACTGAAAAGTAAACAGAACCATTTCTCTCGTAAGCATGTCCCTTTTCTATTAAAACTTCAATGAACTTTATAATAAATGGAATGACTTCTGTCGCCCTTGGATTCATTGTTTCCTTTTTAACATTTAATTTTTGCATTATTTCTTCATATTCTTGGATATATTTCTCGCTCAATGTCTTGTAATCAATTCCTAGCTCATTCGATCGCTTTATAATCTTATCATCTATATCTGTATAATTTTTGACAATTCTTACATCAAATCCCTTATAAAGCAAGTATCTATGTACTAAATCAAAAGCTATAGCAGATTTAGCATGTCCCAAATGAGGACTATCATATACTGTTGGTCCACAAACGTACATTTTGACCTTGTTATCTTCCAATGGCTTGAATTCTTCTTTCTTAAAGCTAAGACTGTTATATACTATCATTTTAATCGAACTTTTTATCTAATCATTTTTTATTTGTATATATTGTTATCTCTTTATTATAATAATTATAATATTCCTCAAATCTACATGAATAAAAGATGTTATATCTTTCTTATATTTTAGCTAAAAAAATGATCTTCTGTGGGAGTTCTACAGTTAAAAACTGGTGATTCTACAAGCATATTTAAAATAATTATTAAATTCATGTGATAAATTTATTGCTTTATCAATAATCCAAAAATATCGAAAATTATATTGCAACCTAAAAACCCCATTATCAAAAAACTTTATAAGTTGAAGCCAGCGGAGGGATTTGCACCCTCGAATAACGGCTAACTACAAAAAGTTAACATTCTGCAGGCCGCCTCCTTAACTACTCGGATACGCTGGCATTTAAAATCACTATTTTTAAATGAATGAAACATGAATTTTAATTTTTATCATCTTAAATTGAATTAAAAAGAGTTTAAAAAATTCAACTTGAAAATTGATAGCTTTTGTTTTTTTAAATCTAAAAGTTAAGAGTTAGAGAAGTAAAAGCAAGAACGCTCTTGATAAACTTGAACTAACTGGAAAGCAAAAATCAAATGACTCATGATATAAAAGCTGAAACTCAATATGAATTAATTTAAACAAGATTTTTTCTAAATAGAAACTTATATTTCTATTTTAACCTAGTAAAAATCAATAAAAATAAAAAAAAATTAAAATTCAAAATTTAAATTTCAATAGGACTTAAATCATTTTTCATATTGTAGGCATGAAGAGCATTTCTCAGGTGAGAAATCGCACCTTTCATAAGTAAAATTAATTGGTAAAATTAAATCATTTACAGTATTAAAAACAATTTCTATTTGGACATCAATTATGTCTGGATCTTTCCTAAAATGAAAATTTACTAGCTTATCTAAAAAATCTAATGTTGGACTTACTACTAAAATGCTAATATTATATGTTCCACTTAGAATGAATGCATTTATCATATAAATGCATTTTTTTACTTTATTTAAGACTTCTTGAACTTTTAATGTTTGAATATCAACTCTTGCAAAAATTAAATCTACTGCTTTTAAATTAACTCCTGCTTGAAATCTCAAAACTCCAGAATGTTCTAATTTTTTAATGCGCATCCCTATTGTTGGCTGGCTTCTCTTAACCTTTTTTGCTATTTCAGTATGAGTTAATTTTGGATCTTCTTGGATGATTCTCATTATATTTTTATCAATATCATCCATTTCTAACAATTCAGAATTCATTTAAAACTCAAATCTTTAAAGTACTAAAATTTTTTTTAAAAAAAATTTGTCTTTCTTTATATCTAGATATGCCGATATTTAAATATATCGTACTAATAAAAAATTTAAAATAAATTTAAAAAGAAATAAAAGAAATAGTTTTCAAACCTAAATATCTAAAAATGAATGAATTAAAACAATTATTAATTGATTTTTTAAAAGTATTATCGGATCCTACTAGGCTAGAAATTCTTTATTATTTAAAAATGGGTAAGCGCAATTCTACAGAAATCCAACATCATTTAAATAAAAGTCAATCTACAGTGTCCCAGCATTTAAAAACTTTAATAAATTCCGATTTAATCACATTTGAAAAGAATGGAAATTTGAATTATTATTACATTAAATATGAAAAAATTTTCACTATTTTATCTGCAATAAGTTCGTTTGTTATTGAGATTAATCGTGAAAAATTTAAGGGGATTCGAGATTTAGACAGGTATGATGTATTATTGTAAACCTTGTCAAATAAATTTGAATTATTCATTATCTTTTCTTTATTAAAAAGGCGATTAAATGAAAAATAAGAATATAAAAAAGATTCTTGTTCTTGGATTGGATAACAGCGGTAAAACTTCAATCGTGAAAAGTTTAAAAGGTATTAAGAACATACATTCCTTTTGTTCAATTAATCCGACTATTGGAGTTAATTTAGAAAATTTTGAACTATTAGAATCTTCTTTCAATATATGGGATTTTGGCGGTCAGTTCTTATACAGGGCAGAATTTTTAAAAGAATTTGAAAAATATATTAAAGAGGTTGAAAAAATAATCTATGTAATTGATATTCAAGA
>Ga0190334_1001502_pt1 | contig 10056 bp, 7 predicted proteins | sample 48720478_MG_FD_161270 | JGI IMG/M metagenome (GOLD analysis project Ga0190334, IMG submission 161270) | Hydrothermal vent sediment bacterial communities from Southern Trench, Guaymas Basin, Mexico - 4872-04-7-8_MG | ecosystem: Environmental > Aquatic > Marine > Hydrothermal vents > Sediment ...
TCAGCAATGGAAAAGTGGTGTGCACTGGAACAAAGTCAGAAGAAGAAGTCCACGCTGCTCTTGACAAATTAGTTGAAACATTAAAAGCAGTTAAGTAAGAACAAGAATAAAAAAAAAGTAGTGGTTTTTTATTAATTTTTTTATTCCGCCTTGTGTGTTTTTAGTTTTTTTATGGATTTTTATTTTTTTATACTTTTGTTTTTGATATAATTAAAGGGGGTTAAAAGTGGATGTTTCAGAACAAATAAACCTGTTTTATAAGTTTATTGAAACAGAGTATCCTAAGGAATTAGTAAAACAGGTTAGCAAAGGATTTAAGTTTCTTAAAGTAGACTTTAATGCTTTATCAAAATTCAATCCTGAACTAGCAGAGCTTCTACTCGAAAAACCAGATGATACTATAAAAGCAGCTGAGCTCGCTATTGACAACTTTGATATTGAAGGGGATATAAAGAATTTTAAGATGCGCTTCTTTAACCTCCCTGAATCACAAAAGGTAAGAATAAGAGATATAAGAAGCAAACATCTTGGAAAACTAATCGAAATAGTAGGGCTTGTAAGGCAGAAGAGCGATGTTAGACCCCAAGTCACCAGCGCGCGTTTTGAGTGTCCGAGTTGCGGTAATATCATCACCGTGCTCCAGTTAGACACAAAATTCAAAGAGCCAAGCAGGTGTAGCTGTGGGAGAAGAGGAAAATTCAGATTAATCTCAAAAGAGCTTGTGGACGCCCAGAAGATTGTATTAGAGGAAGCACCAGAAGATTTGTCAGGGGGAGAACAACCTAAGAGGCTAAACATTTTCTTAAAGAGCGATCTGGTTAGTCCTCTAAGTGACAAAAAAACAAATCCTGGGAGCAAGATAACCGCGTCCGGAATTATAAAGGAAGTCCCTATTGAGATAGGCGGGGTCAGAACAACACGGTTTGACCTATTCCTAGATGTTAATAATATAGAGCCAATCCAGGAAGACTTCTATGACGTTGAGATTAGTGAAGAGGAAGAAAAACAGATTAAGGAATTAGCTAAGGATAAGAGGATCTTTGAGAAGCTCAGAGACTCATTAGCACCAAGTATTTACAGTCATGAACAAGTAAAGGAAGCTCTTCTTCTACAACTCTTCGGAGGCGTGCCTAAGAGAAGAGACAAAGGAGATGTTACAAGAGGAGACATCCACATCCTCCTCGTGGGGGACCCTGGTAGCGGGAAATCCCAGCTCTTAAAGAGGATAAGCGTTGTAGCACCGAAAAGCAGGTATGTTAGTGGGAAAGGAGCAACAGGAGCAGGTCTGACAGCAACAGTGGTTAAGGATGAATTCCTAAGAGGGTGGGCTCTTGAAGCAGGAGCCCTGGTACTAACTAACAAAGGAATCTGCTGTATTGACGAGCTTGATAAAATGAGCGTGGAAGATCAGAGCGCTATGCACGAAGGGTTAGAGCAACAAACAATAACTATTAGCAAAGCGAACATACAAGCAACGCTGAGAGCAGAAACCACTGTGCTCGCAGCAGCCAACCCAAAGTTCGGCAGGTTTGACCCTTATGAACTTATTGCAAAACAAATAGAACTCCCCACAACCTTACTTAACCGGTTTGACCTCATATTCCCTATACGGGACTTGCCTGATAAGGAGAGAGACAGCAAGCTAGCCAGCTTTATACTCCAACTACATCAGCGTGCTGAAAAAATGAAGACAGAGATTGATTCTGAAATGATAAAGAAGTACGTGTCTTATGCAAGGAGAAACGTGTTCCCCAAGCTAACAGACGCTGCGCTTAAAGAGATAAAAGATTTTTTTGTTAATATGCGTAATCTGGGTGATAAAGAAGAAGCAATAAGGACTATCTCTATTAGTCCTAGGCAACTAGAAGCGCTTATAAGGCTTAGCGAGGCAAGCGCAAGGGCGGAGTTGCGTGACAAGGTCTTAAAAAAAGACGCTAGGAAAGCGATTCAACTTGTGCATTACTGCTTGTCCCAGATAGGCCTTGACCCTGAAACAGGACGGATTGATATTGATAGGCTTGCTACAGGGATAAGTGCTGCTGAGAGGAGCGATATCGCAATAGTAAGAGAGGTTATTAATGAACTTGAAAAAGTCTTAGGAAAAACAATCCCTATAGAGGATGTTGAAAGAGAGGCAGAACTAAGGGGGGTTAATAAGGATAAAACAGATGAAATTATTGAGAAGCTCAAACGCACAGGGGACATATTTAGTCCGCGGCACGGAGTAATATCCAAGATTTGATTTTTAACATTAAAAAAAAAGCGCTAAGAAAGATGAAATAGGAAGGTTTTTTTATGGCTCAGATTAAGAGAGAAACCGCGGTTATTTGTATGATTAATGACTTGCTTAGAGGGAGTTTTATAAGAACAGAAGGCTGGAATCCGAGTTATTTCTCAACAGAGATAGGAGATGTTTCAAGGGTGAGTCTTATGGGTGTAGTGGTAAGTAAAGATGCCTCTGGAAACGTGGTTATTGATGATAGTAGCGGGCGCATACTATTAAGGAGTTTTGAGAACAATGCTTTTCACGATTTGAACATAGGCGACTTAATAATGGTTATTGGGAGGCCGCGGGTGTATAACGAGGAGAAATATGTTCTTCCAGAGATTATAAAGAAGATAGACCATAAATGGGGTGCTTATAGGCAGCTTCAGCTTAAACTCTTAAGAAAAAAGACGGGGTTAAGAAAAAAGGAGGCGCGCATCCTAGTTAAGGAGGAGAAGCAACCAATTAATCACTTTCAAAAGATTATTGAGTTTATAAAGGACCTTGATGCTGGTGAAGGCGCGGATATTGAAGAAGTAAAGAAGAGAAGCGGCGCTCCTAATGCAGAAGAACTTATTAATAAGCTTATTGAGGAAGGAGAAATATTTGAGGTGAAAGCAGGCAAGTTAAAAGTTCTTGAATAAGGCTTTACAACGCGTGATAAAATAATTAAGAAACAAGGATTAGTTAATCCGGTTCTAGAATATTGCTGGTGTAACAAAGACTTCTAAGAGGGCAGCTATGAATAAGATAGCAAAGCTCAACAGTAATAAATCCGCGGAGTCTAATAAGACATGCTCAAACTTGGTTGTGCCAAAATCGTGTTTTATAACAGCAACCCCTATGATTCCGCCCGCGAGTCCGCCTATGAAATAAGCTAATATTTCAGGTATTCCGTGAATCGAATACCTGAGCAGGCCGAGACTAATAACTTGGAAGTAATGCGCTACCTTCTCAAAGCCGACGAGCTGTGCTGCTCTTGCCAACTCGCTTCTCATAAAATTCCCTATGGCTGTGCCTATTACAGAAGCATTCCACATAAGAATAAAGATTGCTCCTGAGCCAAAAACAAAGGAGAACAAGATGCAGAAAATAAGTACTTTCACATTATTAAGAAATATTTTTGAAAAGAAAGCCATGTTAGCATTAAAACTAAAGTGCCCTACAACCCTGCTGTTAATAGCATTTATTGTAGCTGTTTGAGCTTGAAAAAGCGTGTTAATTAAGGATGAGGACAAAACCACATACCAGAAAGCAAAAGCAATAGTTGCCCCAATAAAAAGAAAAACAAAGGCTTTAAGGGCTTTGCTATGCTCCTTTAACAACCATTTCTCTTCCATCCCCTCAAGATCTTTTTCCTCTTCCATTCTAATAGTATTATAAACTAAGGGCAAGGCCGCCATGGCTGTTAGGAACACCATTATCAAGCTTGACTGCGACTTAAAAATCCACATACTAAGAAGGATGGCTACGCTACAAAAAACAGCTCCTAGAAAAAGGAGTCTTGAAGGTCTTTGTTCTGCTTTAAAAGGGCTTATCAATGATTCAAGGACCATGCCCTTATCCTCTGGTTTTCTTCTTTATAAACCTTTTGGAAGAGAGAAAGCGTGGCTAGGTGTTAAAGAAAAGCAGAGTGAAGGAGCAATAAAGAAGCTGAGATAAAACAAAGAATTTATATAAGACTGCTTTTTTCTTAGAATAACAAAAAAAAGGGCTTTATAAAAAAAACAAAAAATGGATGTTTATACTGAACTATTGGAGCGAGGAAAGAAAAAATTACCTGACACCAGGCATGATACTGAACGATTCGTAATTCCAAAAATCAAGGGGTATATCCAAGGTAATAAAACCATTCTTAGCAACTTCGTTCAGATTGCTCAGCACCTAGGAAGGAAACCGCAACACATGTTAAAGTATGTTTTAAAAGAGCTCGCCACCCCTGGAGAGATTAAGAGGCAGTTCGTCTTACTAGGAGCGAAAGTGCCTGCCAGCCGGATTAACGAGAAAATACAGAAGTACGCGGACGTTTTTGTTATTTGTAGAGAGTGCGGGAAACCAGACACAAAGATGACAAAAGAAGGAAACATTTATTTTATTAAGTGCCAAGCGTGTGGTGCGAAGTATTCTGTTTACTCAAAAATTTAAGATGAAGAGAATACGCTTCTTTGTTTCTGGAAAGGTACAAGGAGTTTGTTATAGGTATTACTCCGCAAACAAAGCACAGGAGCTCGGGCTTAAGGGTTTTGTAAGAAATATTCCTAATGGAAAAGTAGAAGTCGTAGTAGAAGGTCCTGAAGAGCGAGTCGCGGTGTTTATGAAGTATTGTAAAAACAACCCGGGTTATTCACGAGTTGAAAGAATTGAAGTGGTGGAAGAAAAAGAAGTTGAGAAGCCCCTATTCTCTGATTTCAAAATAAAATATTGATAGAGATATGATATATTAGGGGTTTTAATTAAAAGGGGTTTAAAATGTTTTTCTTATTCGAAACAAAACGTGTTCCTCAAGTATCTTTTCACATTTAGAAAGGATTAGTAAGATTTGATTAGTTTTATTTTAAGAGTTTAACCACGCGCCCAGTTCCTGCTGTCTTTCTTTTTCTTTACCAAATACGCTTTCAACTCTTTGCTTTAAGAGTTCTAGGGTTTGCTTCATATAAACAGGGACGTTATATTTCTCAGCTAGCTTCATGCTAAGCTCCAAGTATTTTATTACAAAGCCTTCTGATACTGTGAAAATGATCTTACCTCCGCACTCAGAACACTTCCCGCTTAAAGGAGGCCTCCTAAACTTCTGGTTACAATCAACACACCTAAACTCTTGTTGAGAGAACTTTCTAAGATTACCCTTGGTATCCTTCATAAAGTGTTTATCTATAACTAGCCTTGCAACATCCATTGTATCCACAGCTCTTATCTTCTCTGCTAATTCCATCTGGCCTTTTAATTTATCCTCCATACTAGGAAGAAGCTTATAAGCAGAGCAGAGTACGCCTTGATTAATATCTGTGGTGTTATGCGTAAAGCCCAGCCCTGAATACTGATGAGGTGTTCCTAGGACGTGCGCTACTTGTTTCACCCTTACTTCCCATGGCATTTTATATTTTCTACAAGCCTCGTAGAATTCTAGAGGATACTTCCAAGCAACATCCATATTAAAAACCATATCATCTACCTCTGCGGGGTTAAGTAAGTATGTTAGTACAAGAGGGGCGTCCATAGTGCTACCTCTGCTACTAGGAAGGTATTTCTTTGAAAAATTAAGCAAAGCATCCATTAAAAGAAGTAAACATCCCTCGTCCCCGTCACAGTCCCTTCGCATGGCTGCATGCACATAAGGATGTGCAACAAAGCCCTGTGTTCTAGAAAAACCTATAATCCGACAAAGGATGCCTGCAGAAGTATGAGGCGCAAGACCTATAACTAAGTGTCCTACAAGCTCTTCTTTTGTTCTTAGATTATAGTATGGTTTTAGCCCGTAAAACTTTTCTAGTAATTCATCCACAAAGCAGGCTGTTCTGAACAAGACCTCGTCTGCTGGTTCTTCCGGAGATACACGACTACAAGGCAGGAGTATATCTTGTGGTTTTAACTCTAGGACTTGTTCATCAGAGTTAAGCTCCTCTCCATTAATATCGTGTGTGTAACCTAATTGTCTTAGTTTTTCCACACCCACCCCGATCTCCCTTGGCTTAAAATGGGTTAGAGGTATTTCTGAGCAGTCGTATCTTATTGTTCCGTCTTTATTAACATGTATTTTGTGCTTTGCTCTTAGAATTCCCTTTATAAGGTGTTCAGGTATGTGCTCTTTATTACTAGTCCCCCGAACCCCTTTAATTAAGTCAGGAAAAATATTTGTTCCTATCTTCTTAAGAAGTAAGGGAAAACTCTCTTTTATGTTAAACACCATTGTCTTATAAGGAAGCGGTTCGTGAGGACAATCCTTCACTAAACCACATTCTTTGCAGAATCGCATCTTCTCAGCAGGCCTATCACATACTTCACAAATACTAAAAACAGTTTCTCTTCGGCAATGCTTACAATAATACGGAGCAAAGTGGGCTGTGAGTTGACCTTTTTCAAGAGCTGCCTGGAAGGCTCTGAATTTTCCACCCTCTCTTCCCACAGGGAATAATACGTGGGGGCTCCCGGTTAGTTTCCTCATCTTTGCCTTCTCAGGTCTTCCCATCCTCGCACCTATGAAGGTGCCGCATTTATCTCTAATAAGCACACATGAAAGCAGATTTATTAATTCAAGTGTGGTGTGGTGTTTTTCCTTTTTTTTAAGGCATTCCCTCAACAAAGCCTCTTTATTTTTGAAATCATTTTTTTCTTTAACCCCTAAATTGCCAAGAAAAGCTTTTGCAACCTCGCCTTCAATTACAACATATTCCTTATTAACAAAGGCATGAGGCAAGCCTATTAGTTCTAAAATTCTTTTTTGCTCGCCTTTAGGAATTATTATTTTGACATTTCTTTCTCCTTGTTTAAGCTCTGCTTTTTCTTTAAGCCATTCAAGCAGATGGAGGAGTTGAGCAGGGGTGATGCTGTTCCAGAAAAAAATGTGTTGCGGGTGAAGAGGGATGCCTAGGCGTGTACTTAATTGATGGGCTGCACTAAAAGAAATCTTGGTTGTTAATGGTTTTTGAAATAACAAAACCAGTTTTTCCTTAGCAATATCAATTAACTCGGTTAGCTTATCAAGGTCAAAGGTGCCGAATAAACGTAGGCATTCCCTTTCAAGTTCAAGAACCCATTCCTCAGGCACATAACCCGCAGGAACAAGAGGGTGGGCTCTGTCAAAAAAATCGCCGTAATTAATAAGAACATCACCTAAATATAGGATTTCCTTAATCTCATTCTTGAGTTGTTTGGCTTGTTTCTCTGTTCCAAGATAAACCACAGATTCATCTTTTAACTTTACAATGGGCCCCTCAATAGTATCGCACGAAGTAAAAGCAGCGGCTTTCCCAGGTCTCTCTACTTTTAGCTGGGTTGCTATTGCTATAAAATCATTAAGAATCTGCATCGTCGCTGGATGAATGCTCTGGGCAGAATAACCTGAGGTTCTTGAACGCCCATACCTTAACCGAAAAGCTCCGTTTGCCAGAGGGTGTCCAAACACAGGTCTTCCAGCAACAAGATCAGAGATGTATGTAAAATCAGGTTTTATCTTTAAGCAAGCGTTCTTATCCTTCTCACTTTCCTTTTTATCCTTTTTACTCCTATCTTCCATCCCACCTGTAAGTTCCCTTGCTTTAACCTTTTTCTGTAGTTCAAGAAACTCTTCAAAAAAAGACCAGTGATCTAAGTCAAACTCAGACGCCCATTTACTAAGCTTAGCCCATACTTTCGGTGCTTTTAAAGGAAGACCCGCACTATATACCAAACAATAACCACTCCTAATCCTATTAGTGTTAACTCTAGGCAAATCTTTTAAGGTTACGTTTGATATCTCGTACTTCTCAGAAGGATCTCCTGATATCTCAACAGGCACATGAGAAACCAAGAACTCTGCTTCTTCTCTAGAAGGATAATACTGGAGATTAGTTATATACTCATGGTAATCAGAGAGTTCTGCATGACACCTCTTTATTTCCTTCTCTGTTGGGTCATACTCCGCGTACCCCATTTTTTTTCTAACATAATCCGCTATAAGAACACAAACAACAGCCGCTGTTCCTCCTGCTGCTCGTATGGGTCCTGAGAAGTTAAGGCAGAAATAGTCTCCTTTACCATCCATTCTCTTCTTTATCTCAAGTTTTGTGAAGCCTTCAAGAGGGGCTGAGACTGCGCCGAGCGTAACATAGGCAAAGCCTGTTCTTATTCCCACCTCCATAGCTTCTCTTTTATCTCTGAATTTACAAAATTTTTCTTGTGCTATTTCAAGCGCTATTTGAAAAGCAACCCTCCAATCTAAGATACCATACTTCTTCTCTAACTCACCTATTCTCTTTATAGCACCAGAGCCTTGTAGTTGAGGCGCAACAACGCTTATCAGACCGATGACTCTCTCCGCCAGGTTCTTTGCTAGGACGACTTCTGGCTTAGTATCAGGGTCATAACCCTTGCTCCTCGCCTTTGAGGCTATTTTATAAGCAGCAAGGGTTTCTCTTTCTAACTCTTCAAAATACTCTTTCATTTTGAAAAATTAATTATTTTAACCTCTCTTGTCTTAAGATTAATCAAAGGTACTCGTGCAGGTTGAGGTTGTAAGCCTCTCTTTTCCATATCCTCTGTTATATCCGTCCAGCACGAACAATTAATGAGAGTTATGTTCTTATAGTTATTTACGCTGACCCGGTGAATGTGTCCTGTGATAAAGAAATCCGGAATCTTATTTATGACTAAAGGGTCATACTCTGTATCCGGCATATAAAGATTAGAGGTGTGGGTGGGGGCGAGGTGTCTTCTTTGAAGCAGGAATCTCATAATCAAATCAGCTCTTTTTTGTCCGCCTTGTGACCTTATACTCCCAACATTATCAGCATAATAAATTAAAGAGTAGCCATGATATAATAAGAAGTCAAAGCCAGGGAAGTCCTCTGTCGCCCCTATATTAATGAAACTTGGATTACTAAGAAGAAGCACATTAGGGAGTTTTTGCAGGCTCTCAGTATACTTGTGAAGAAGAGGTGGTTGAGGCTCTGATATTCTCCCTGCGTCATGATTGCCTGGACAAATAATGATTGTAATATTTGAAGGTATTTTTTTAAGGTATTCTGCGAATAAATCGTATTGCTCTTTGATATCTTTTACTTCTAAATCCTTCTCCTGACCGGGATAAACACCGACTCCTTCAACCAAGTCGCCTATTATTATTAAATACTTTACTTTAGAAGCGATTTCTCTTTGCTCTTGACTTCCTTTTCTTTGATTAATCCATTCTATAAAGTCCCCAAATTCTTTTTTAAGAAAAGCATTTGACCCGAAATGAGGGTCCCCTATCAGAGTTACGTACACCTCTTCCTGGCTTTTTTTTAGTTCTTTTACAAGAGGCACGTCAGGAATAAATATTTGGTTTACAAAAACAAAATTTTTTGAAACAACACCTTCCACACCTATAACTTCATCAAAAACAATATCTTTGGCTGTTTCAAAGAGCTCTTTTTTCTTATCACTTATAAAAACATTGATTTTCCCTGAAGGATCTTCCAATGTTAAGATAATATTATTGTTCTTAGTTATTGTTTTATCAAAAACCATTCCAATAAACACAACTTTTTCTTTATCTCGCATACTCCTAAGCCGATTAATACTGGTAACGCCTTGTAATTCCTGTCTTTGCCTTAGAATGGAAGATAAAGCTTCAAATCGTCTATTAAAATAAGCAACAAAATCATTAACAGTTATCTTTTTTGGTTCTTTCTTATAGGAGAATAAAACCTTAACATCATTGATTTGTCCCGTCTCTTCTTTTCTTTTCACCACACTCTCTTTCTCTTTCCCGTCTTCGTCATCCAGTAGCAAACCTTTTTTTTTAAGGAAGTTCTTATCAATTATAAGACCGGCTTCTAAATCCTCTCCTTCTAGTTGTGAAAGTTTTTCTAAAAAAAAAGGGTTTTTGATTATTTCAGGGCTTAATAAAATTCCTTTTTTCAAAAAAGAGGTTATTACATCCATTTTATTACATTAATTATTATTTTGTTTTAATCATATGTGAATTATGTGTTTAATTCGTGTTTGTTTTTGAAGGTAAAGATAAGATGATTCTTAACCAAACAAATCATCTTCCAATATTTTTTTGATTTTTAATTCAATAGAAAGGGGTAGGATAAGGGTAATATCTCTTG
>Ga0190334_1001506_pt1 | contig 10038 bp, 10 predicted proteins | sample 48720478_MG_FD_161270 | JGI IMG/M metagenome (GOLD analysis project Ga0190334, IMG submission 161270) | Hydrothermal vent sediment bacterial communities from Southern Trench, Guaymas Basin, Mexico - 4872-04-7-8_MG | ecosystem: Environmental > Aquatic > Marine > Hydrothermal vents > Sediment ...
TTCCGAAAAGATTAGCCGAAATTTATGTTTATCTTAATAGAATTATTGCTAATATAGCCAATGAATTCAAATTATTGGATAAATTATTAATTTCTCATCCATTAAATTATTTTAATCTTGATGAATATTTAAATTCTATTCATGATAAATATATTAAAAATATTCATCCATATGCAAAAGAAAATTTAATATATTATTTATCTTATGATGATGAATTTTGTTATAATCCATTATCTAAAATGTTGATTAAAATTATCAAAAAAAATATATATTAAATGTTATATTATCTTCTTCAAGTGTTTATTTTAATAAATTATATATTATTTTATATTCTTCATTCTTAAATTTTTTATAAAGTTCCTTTATCTTCTCAATGATATTTTTATAATTATTTGATTCGTTAAATCTCTCAATGTGATATTTTTGAATTATTAAAGTATTTATTAAACTATCATTGTTATAAATATTATTTTTTTTAATATCATAATATACCATAAAAATCATAAAAATAACTTTATATTTTTCTTCTGATGTTAAATATTCATCATAAACTCGATCGGTTTTTAAATAAACATTCATTAAATTAATAATTGCTTCTTTAACTTCTTTATTTTCAAATATTTTTTTATCACATTTATTATAATAATCTGATTTAAATATTTCTTTCATGTCTTCGACATTGTCAAAGGTTTTGCAAATTAATTCATTCGTTATTATATCATATATATCCTGTAATGCTCCCAATAAAACATATTTAATATAATAATCATCAACATATTTTTTAAGATATTGAAACAATCCATATAACTTATCTATTTCATAATTATGATAAATATCATATTCTATTTTGATTAATTTAAAATAATCTTTATCCGCGATGGCTTTAATTATATCTTCATAAGATTTTTTATATTCATCTGTTATTTTATTTTCTAATGTCAAAATAATAGAAAAAGCTGATTCTAATATATTAATATGAATTTTATTATAATTTTTATCATCTAAATAATCAATCATAAAACTCATTTTTATCGATTAATCAAGAATGAAAAATAAAACGATATCGGAAATGTGATTAAGATAAAAGGGATATAAATGGATAATGGAAATAAATAATATCAAATTCTAATTATATGAAATACTAAATATTAAATATTAAAAAAAAATAATTAATTGTTTCAATAATAATTTTTTTTATTTTTTTTGATTGATTAATTTATAAATCTTCTACGGACCAATTTTTTAAACTAAAATGAAACCTTCTAAAATAATGAGCATAAACCCATATATCGTATGTTCCAGTAACAGGACCAATAACTTCTTTTGTTGTTATAGCAGAATCAGGATGCTCTATAGTCGTTCCGTCATCCATCTGGTGGGGAATCATATATATAGGTTTTTCATTTCCTAACTCAGCATTATCTGATATTGTAACTGTGGCAGTAGAGGAAAGGGGTCCGCTTAATGTTGTTGATGGGCTGCCATATTTCCATTTAAATAATTCATCATCTATCTCTGTTTTAATATTCGCAGCAGTTTCATTATAAGCCATATATTTCGAACTTCTCCCATCATATTCTAATTTATAATATCCTGTTGTATTTGTGTTGGCTAGCGTTATAGTATGAACTTGGCCCGTTGCAGCAGTTCCAAAAGTTATATTTAACTGATAATTACTATGTTCCTGATGATAATAACCATCGTTCATCTGGCCATTAATTGCATTACGAATATTATCACTTAAAGGAATGCAATAAATAAAACATCCTTTAGGTAATTCAGTATTAAACATCTCAGGCCAGACATAATTTTTTAAATAATCTGCTCTAATTCCTTGACCGCTTGATATAATGGAATCTCCTGAAGATGTGCGATAATCAACTAATGAATTGCCTAATGCTCTAAATCTTAAAATAGTTTGGGAGTTTGTGGTAAAATCACCACTTGTAATTAATAATGTTAAAAAGGCTAATTTTTTATTATCTGTTTCTTGCATATTTAATGTAATGCTTCCACTAATAGAGCTAACTGTTAATTCTTCTGTGATTCTTATTGTATCTAAATAATTCCATTGTACTAAACCATGAGATTTCATTATATCTTTTTTTATTAATTTTTGCTTTTCATGTTCATCTAAGGAATGAATCATAAAGGTTAAATTTTGTATTGAAATTGTTCCAGTTCCTGCAACTATTGGGGTAGCTCTCCAATATACAACCATTTCAAGAGAATTATTTAATTCTTGTAGATTTAAATCAAATAAATTCGTTGCTTGATAAAATGCACTAAATAAGGGAATATAATAGGTTTTTTCTTCATTTGCTGCAAGCTCGGCCCCATTTTTTGAAATCCATCCACTTGGTTGAATTCCAATTAATCGACTTAAAGCCTTTCTTTCTTCATCAGATAACATTAAGAAATAATATAATAATTGTTCAGCGTAAATTGTTTGAATCTTCTCCTTACCTAATATGTTAAAATCAATATGATCGATCCACAGGAATGGATTAATTAATTCAATGGATGAAGTTAAACATTTAATTGTTAATCGAAGTGTAATATTTTTTAAACATCCACTTAACTGACCAGGTTTAAAATGTTGTACATGTCTGACGATAGAACCACCTAAAATATTACTGTAAGAATTTGAAGGTTGTATTTCTTCAATATTATAATGTTCATGAGCGTGTAAATGGTGTTGTAGGGCAATTAATGCTTTATGTCCTCTATGTTTTCCAGGAATAGGCTTTTTATGACTAATTAAATTATGAATTCGGTGATAAGTTTCCAGTTTTTGATTTATATGAGCCATTATTTTATTAAATCAATAATTTTAACAAATATAAGATTTATGAAGAAATTGATTATAAGATTTATATTAATTCGATTGGTTTAATTAACAATATCGAAGATAATAAGACAATCGAGGTCGACAAAAATAATAATATATTATATTATAAAAATAATAATTTTAATTTTAAAATTAAAAATATAAATTTCAATTCAAATATATAAAAGAAATTTATTATTAAAAATTAAAATGTCTGTATCAAACCAAAAAAGAATTAATTGCAGTGCTTTTAACTTATCAGGAAAAGAAGTTTATAATATACATGATTCTGTTGATTTAAAAGAAAATGATAATGATGCTTTAGCAACTCAAAAAAGTATAAAAGCTTATATTGATGGTACAGCTGCCGGAAAAGATGAATTTATAGAATTAAATGATACCTTTAGCACCTATACAAAAAACAATGCTTTAATTAAAGTGAATTATACCTTAACTGGAATAGAAGAAACAGGGGTAAGACTAACAGAAATTTCTGATTCAGAATTTAAATTAAAATCTAATGATGACAGCACAATATTGGATGTATCTAATAGCTGTAATATTGATCAAAATTTAAGCCAGTCCAGTAATGTTAAATTTAATAAAGTTACGACTGGATATATCGAGTATAACCCTAGCATTAGCACAAACATATTAACTAAATGTAATATATTCGCTATACAAAGCTCATCAGAGCCCAGTGAATTCGTCTTAAATGATTTATTAAATTCAACTAACGATAATGACAATTGGGGTAAAATAAGATGGATTAGGAATGATTTAGGAACATATTCCAATACTGGCGGATTAATTGAAGTTAGAAAGGTAGGCACGGCAACAAATTCAAAATGTAAAATGAATTTTCAAGTTTCTGATGGATCTGCGATGAATACATTTTTAACTATACATCCAGATAATGGAATTTTAGTTCCTCATAGTAGCGGTGTGAAAATAGATAATATATATGAAAATAGTACTGGTGTAGGTACTCGTTTTCATGATAAAATTATATGTGAAGTTATTCAGTCTCCTGATCCTGCAACAGGATATTTAACATTTTGCATGAACAAATTAAGATTATGCAGCGAATCAAATAGTGCTTTATTTGAGGCTATTAACCACGAAAGTAACGCTTATGATGATAATACAACAATTGGCAAATTTATGTTTAAAGCGGCTAATACTAATATGACAACTTTAAACCATATTTTTCAAATAAGAGCCGTTAAGGTGGGAAATGGAAGCCCTGGAGTTGATTCAGTTGGTAAAGCACTTTTTTCAATCGTTAAAAGCGGAACATCATTAAGCAATATATTAGAATTGCATCCAACAGATGGAATTAAATGTTATGAAAAAATACAAGTTGATAATATTGAAGAAAAAAGTACAGGAAATGGCGTAACGATAGAACAAAATTTATTAAAAGATAATAAAATTAAAACACAAAATTTATCGATTAATACAACAGCAAACACATACCCGATTAATATAAACACATTACCATCATCTAACAATGCGATTAATATCCAATACCAATTATCCGGCAAAGCCTCAAATATAGGAGTTTATTCCGATGGTAATCCATATATTGAATGTAAAACAAATTATATAGATTTTATCAATTCAAATGATGAAGAAGTATATTTAACGACATATAGAAGAGATAACACTTTAACTGATAATACCGATCATGGAGGTATATTATGCAGTATTAATAATAATTCAGTTTCAAAAAATGTAGGCTCTATAAGATTTTTAAGCGATGGGTCGGGAAGCTCTGACATTAGTAATCCTACAAAAATAGTTTTTAAAAATGTGACTAGTGGGATGGATGAAAGCACGGCTTTAATTATTGATAAAAATGCAATTATCGACTTAACGCAACGAGCTACATCAGGAATAAAATTTTATGGTGATGGAACAAGACAACATTTATTAAATACTTATATGCATTCTTCTTCATCCCATTCGTTTACATCAGATATATGGGCTTCAAATCATTCCATAAATTATAACTATGTGAGAATAGGCAATCAGGTTACTTTACATTTTGAAGAATGTATATTTACTACAAATGGAACAGGATCAGATTATATTAAATCATCTAGCGCTTTATATGACTGGCTAAAGCCTAAAGATAACGGTTTTTATTCAGTTCAACGTGTTAAAGGCATAACTGGCGCAAAATATGGAGTTGTTTTTATTGGAACTGATGGAATAATTAAAATATATTCAACTGCTGTTTTAGATAATTTTGGATGTGATGGCTCTACGGCCGGATTTTATCCTTTTACACTTACGTATGTCGGTAAAGATTTAGCATAAATAAATAAATAATTATTTTTTTAATAATTAAAATATAATTTCATTAATATAATTTTATTTTACTGTAATTGCAGACATTGTATAACAAATTAAAAAAAAAACAATAAAATGGCTTCTGAAAAAGAACCAAAAAAGAAAAAAACTATTAAAAGGAAACCCGCCACAGAACAAGCAAAGAAAAAAACTATTAAAAGGAAACCTGCCACGGAACAACCAAAAAAGAAAACTATTAAAAGAAAAACAACCAAAGGAAAAGGAAAGAAAGGGAAACCTTTAGAAGAATTAGAGAAATTAACAAATGATGAAATGATTAAACAACTAGAAAATAAAAAATTTATTCGTTTGACTATGCATGATAAGAGATTGATGGGGAGAATGTTAGATAAAAATTATCCAATTAGTTTGATAGAATTTTTAAAGAATTTACCTAAAAGAAAACTTGAAGAAGTTTATAAAAGAAATTATAAATTTATTTCTCGAAAAAATCCTTTATTTAAAGTTATGTATAATATTAATCCTGATTTAGCAGAAGAATTAATGAAAAGAATAAGAAGAAAAAGAAAATATTATTCAGCTTGTAAAAGAGTGAAAAAAGAACCACCATACTTAAAAAAACACGCTCCGAGAAAGAAAGAAGAAGCTAAAGAGGAAAAAGAAAATAAATAAATTTAAAAATATTTTATATTTGATATAATTTTATAAATTTTTATCTATATTTCTTATCCTATCTCATAACATCAAACTATAAAAAAATAATAAAATGCCTTACAAAATCGGTAAAAAAACCAAAACCAAAGGATATCCGATTATGCGTTTTAAAGATGGAAAATGGCAAGTTGTTGGCCATTCTAAGACAAAAAAATTAGCTAAAACATCAATAGAAATAAGGAAAAGAAAAGAGAAATAAAAGATAAATAATATGTAAATATTTTATTCTTAATTTAATCTTCTTTTTTTATTTATTTTTTTTTATTTATTTTTTTTAATTTCTTTTATATATCTTGAATTTTTATTTTATAATTTCATTTCAAGATTTCAATATTTTCCACCTGTATTGAAATTATACACATAATATAACGGATTCTGTTAGATAAATCATATCAAAAAAAAATATAAAATTTATGGATTCCAGATTATTGAGATTGAATATATATAAAATAAAAAATAATAAAAATTATTTATTTATTCCTGTTCCGATTTTGGGATATAAAAAATTTCCATATTATTTAAATAAATATTTCGAAAATGATATAAATAAATATTTTTTCTTAACCATTAAAAATTATATCAATAAATATGATAATGAATATATCGAAAACATAAATAAAAAATTCATTAATACCGATATAGATAATTATTATGATAAATTAAATAATATTTTGAATGAATTATATGAGAATGATACATTAAAAAAATTAATGAAAATAGAATATGATTTATATTTTAATAAATCATTAATAGAAAAATTATTAATTGATATTATCAATGATAAGGAAAATAAAATAATTAATAACGAAATTGATCAATTGAATAATAAATATGATTTATTTATATTTTTCCTATTCATTTCCTTAATTAATAATGATTGCAATAAATATATTTATTATTTGAAATATATAGAATTTGATTTAATAAAATATTATTCCAATTATGCATTAAAATGGTTTATAAATAAAAATCATCCATTTGATTTAAAAGATATTCAATTAAATTATGATTATTATTTTAATTGTGAATATAAATATTATTATTATAAAGAAATTCAAAACTCTATAATAATGAATGCTGAATATATTAAATTAAAAGAAATTCATAAACAATTAAAAAAATATAAAAATTATATGTTAAATAGATTGATTAAAAGAGTTTACTATAAATATGAAAATATTAAGAATTCGGAAAAAATTAAGATTACAATAATAAAAAAACATGAATATTTAAATAAAGTATTAGCGAATATAATTATAAATTCATCAAAAAAATTACATTAAAGAATGATAATATTAATTTCAAACAATTATTTAATATTATATTCTTTTTTTCTTCTAATTGTTAAAAATCTATGTTTTTTATGTTTATGTTTATGTGAATGTTTATTTTTATGTTGTTCTTGTATATTATTTTGATCATCTTCCGTGTAATGAATTTGTTGAATTTCTTCGACTACTTGAGTTGAAGGAACAGGCTTTTTAATTTCGTTAATATTTTTTTTGTCTATATTTCTTATTTCAAACTGCTTATTATTAATACTAATAAATTCGTCATTTATGCGCTTTTGTATAACTTCCCTGCTTAATGAATTACTTAAACGGAAACTCTTTAATAATTCATATTCTTCCTTATTTTTACAAATAATATCCTTTAATCTAATTCCTTGATCATATTGATATATAATTTTATTATATCTGGTTAATAATGCTTCTAATACTTTTATTCTTTCTTGATTTATCAGAGGAAAATTATTTAAATTATCTGTTTGGATTTCTTCAATATTTGTTTTATCCAAATCAGACGAATTATTATTTACAATTTCATTTAATGGAGGTTTTATATAATGTTCCATTGCTACAATTTCAACAGAATTATTAATATCTTCATCGTTTGATTGGTTGTTTTCATAAATATCCATTTTTTTAAAAAAATAATAATATATATTATAGATATAAATATAATTAAAATTTTTTTTAATCGTATATTTTAGCATAGTAATTTAAAATAATTTCTTTTTCTGTATCTAAATATTTATTAGTGAATTGAACATAAAAACAATTTTTTTCAATGGCACATAAATTCATAATAATATTATTATCTTTATCATCACATTGATAATTTAAAAACAGATAAGGAGGTTTTTTAAATGAATTTTTGAATGTTATTTTAAATGTCATTGAAGAATTTCTATTTAAAATTAATCTATTTTTTTTATATTCTTTTTTGACATAAATACCTTTATCCAATTTTAAATTATTAGCATTTTTAAACACTTCAATGATTTCAATATTATTATTTTCTTTTGTTGTTGTGGTTTGTTTTGGAGGAGGTTGAGGCGTTGGGTTTTGTTGTTGTTGTTGATTATTTTGGTTGGTTGGCGGAGGCATTATTTAAATATATATATAAAAAAAGATAATTTTAATTAATATTTAAATTTAATCACAAATCTCAAAAAATCCACATGATTTTTTATTTTCTTTAATTGGTTCTTTAATTAATTCTTTAATTGGTTCTTTAATTAATTCTTTAACTTGCCTTTTAGGATTTTCTTTAATAATTTCTTTTTCTTTTTCTTTGGGAACATTAACATTTTTTTTAATAATTCTCTTTCTATTTGGTTTTTTTTTATTAATCCTTTTCTTTATCTTTTCTGGTTCTAATCTTATAACTTGACTATTATAAACCTTTCTGGTTGGTTTTTCTATTGGTTTAATTTCTTGTTTTATCTCTTCTTTCTTTTCTTCTTTTGCTTCTTTTAGTTCTTCTTTAATTTCTTGTTTTGCTTCTTTTATCTCTTCTTTTATCTCTTCTTTCTTTTTTTCCTTTGGTTCTTTTTCTTCAATTGTCTTTGTTTCACTGTAATAATCTCCCGTTAAAGATTTATCTATTTTTTCAAGAGAATTTTTAGTTTTATTAATATAATCTTGAATGGATTTAAAAACATCGGTAAAAATTCGGGTGTATAAATGGATATTGCTTAAATTCAATTCTTTAATAAAAGTTTCTCTGATTTGATTAAAATCCAGCTGTAGTTTTGTATAATGATCAATAGCGATAATCAAATGAGCATGTAGGCAATTGCATTGAGCACCCAACTCAATAGAATAAACAATTTTATAACTTCTTATATCTCTTTCTTCATTAAAATTATCATCTTTAATGATTAAATAATTATTTAGCAAATTTTTCCATGTAAAAATATTATTAATAACATTTTCAAATTTCTTTTTAAATTCTTTAAATTTTTCATCATTCTCATCCGTAAATCTTTGATTTGGGTTTATAGTTATGAAAAAATTACTATGTCTTAACCTGATAGATAAAGTTTTATAATTTTTTAAATTATTCATCTTGAAATGGTTTATATATATTAAAAAAAATTAATTTTAAATTATTAAAATATTTTTTATTAATTCATCAATTAATTTAATTATTTTCTCATTATGGTAAAAAACACAATTCCACCTATAGCCACAGCTATCCAAACAATTGGACTACTTAAAGCACTAGATATATCCCCTGTTATTTTTGTTACATCCTTTCCAAGACTTTGAACTGTTTCGCCACCAACACTTATTAACTTTTGTGGTGTTTGTACAACAGTTTTACCAATATCTCCAACTGAATGAACTGCCTCTTTTGTCGTTCCCATAACATCATGATATACTGTACTTACTACATTTGAACCATTTTTTAAAATAGATTTTCCGACATTTAAAACGCCTTTTCCTAGTTTCTCAAAAAATCCACCTTTAGAAAATAAACCCATTTTTTGATTTTATATTGATTTGATGGAAATATTAACAATATTGGCAAATATAAAAAAATACAATAGTGAAATTATTAGAAAAATTTTATTAAATATATATCAAAAAAAATAAAATTTAATTTTGTTTATTTAATCAATTACGGAACTAATTCAAATAATAAACTCCAAGGAATGGAATGCAGTGAAATTAATCGATGGTTTTGATTATATAACTGACATTTTATTTTCCTTATTGCTTTAACATGTTGAATATCAATTTTTACATTATTAACATATGTAGCAGCTTCCCAAGATGTATTTTTTTCTAAATAATATTTATTAATTGGAAGCATTAAAGTATATTGATAATTTTCATTTCCATCGACAATATCAATTAAATCATTAAATATATCATTAATAAATA
>Ga0190334_1001507_pt1 | contig 10036 bp, 9 predicted proteins | sample 48720478_MG_FD_161270 | JGI IMG/M metagenome (GOLD analysis project Ga0190334, IMG submission 161270) | Hydrothermal vent sediment bacterial communities from Southern Trench, Guaymas Basin, Mexico - 4872-04-7-8_MG | ecosystem: Environmental > Aquatic > Marine > Hydrothermal vents > Sediment ...
TGGATGGGGCGCATGATTGAGGGTGGGCCTCTCATCTTCAGCGTAGAGCGGGCCACCCGAGTCGATCGGCCTTCCCAGACCATCAAGGATTCGGCCAAGCAGAGACCGCCCGACGGGGACGAGAAAGCTCCTCCGAAGCGGCAACACGGGATGGCCAGGCTGGAGCCCTTGCATCTCACCCAGAGGCATCAGCATGGCACGCTCTCCCGAGAAACCGACTACCTCCGCCAGCATCCGCTGTCCGCTCTCCAGCGGGATGCTGCAAATCTCTCCGATTTTGCAATCGATCCCCTTGGCCTCGATCGTCAGTCCAACTACACGCTGAACCCGCCCGCTGGCCTCCGTGCAGTGGACGACATCCAGCAATCGCAAATAGCCGCCCAGGTCAATGGCATCCGGGGGAATCCTCATGTGCCTTTCTCCACCTCGCTGTATCCCAGCTGCAAGGCCTCGACGAGTCGGGCGATCTTGGTATCCACACGGGCGTCCACTTCACCAAATTCCCCCACGATACGGCATCCACCAGGCAATATCTGATCGCTGGCCACAAGCTCGATGGCCTGCCCGCGCAGCTTGCTTTGTGTTTCAACCCAGGCTTCCCCAATCCGGCTTTTATCTTGCGGGTTCACCAGTACACGCAGGCTTCCGCAGGTCTTGGCTTCATCGAGCGCACTCTCGTAGACTTCAGCCAGCGCGCGTGGGTCAAGCCGGATGCCATTTCCAAAGAGCTTCTGCGCAATTCGGATGATGAGAGCAACGACCTGATCGCTACTCTCCGCCATTACCCGCTCTCGCCAAGCGATCGTCTCAGCCAGAATGGACTGAGCGGACTGGATCAGATCCTTGCTCTCCTGCTCAGCCTTCGCAGCAGCCTCTCTCCTTGCCCGCTCGAAAATCTGCATCGCCTTACGCTGCAGCTCTTCAGGATCCAGGCCCTCTTTCTCATCAACAGTCTGGGCTGCGTTATTGTCCGCATGAGCAGGTTTGCGATCGGCCTCACCAACAGTCTGGGCTGCGTCATTGTCCGCATAAGCAGATTGGGGGTCGGCGGTTCTTGCATTGCCGACTGGAGACAGCGAAAAATCAAGCGGCCTCCATGCAGCTACATTCCTCTGGCAGCGACCCTGCTTCAGGATCTTGGCCGGGAGAGGCTCGAGGGCTGTCTTCACCGTTGAGGCAAGATCATCGAACAGCCAATCGTTGGGAGTCATAAGGGAAGCCCACTCCCCCGATTCATTCATCACGCTGCGGATCTCGCCTGGGGCGACTCCATTCTTGGGGCTAATAGATGATCTCATTACCCACTCCGCTACCTGCGATGATGATCTCTTCTCTTTGCTCCAAATCGCGAACTACCTCAACAATCCTGCGCTGCGCTTCGTAAACATTCTTCGCCAACTGCGGCCCCAGGATTTCCAATTCCTCCTTCAGGTTCTCCCGCGCACGTTCGGAGAGGTTTCGATAAATCAGCTCGCGTATAGTCTCCGGCGCCCCTTTCAGCGCCAGAACAAGATCCTGCTTGTTTACGTCCTGCAAGACGCGCTGGACAGCCTTGTCATCCAATTTCGCCAGATCGTCGAATGTGAACAGATTGGCGCGGATTTCCTCTGCCAGATTGGGGTTGCTCGCCTCAAGCTCATCGAAGATCTTGTTCTGTACGTCTCTATCGATCTGGTTCAGAACTTTCACCAGGAAATCCACCCCCCCGGTCGCCATGAACGCCGCTTCGCTGAAGACCGTGGCCAGCTTCTGCTTCAGCCCCTCCTCAACCACCTTCACAACCTGGGGTGTGATGTTATCCATCTGGGCCAACCGCAAGGTGACGTCGGTTTGAATCTCCGGCGGCATCTTTGAGAGGATGTCCGCTGCAAGCTTCGCATCCAAATAGGAGAGCACGACGGCAATAGTTTGGGGATGTTCCTCTTGGAGAAGAGATGCAACCTGAGCCGGATCCGCATTGCGAACGATCTCGAATGAAGAAAGCTTTTGCACAGCAGAGATGCGTTCCAGAATTTCGGCGCCACGACGTGGGCCCACCAATCGCGTAAGGAGCTGACGAGCGAATTCAAGACCGCCGGTCTTGATCTCGCCTCCACCCAAGGCGGCCAGCTCGCAGGTCTCCTTCAGGACTTCCTCCCGCACCCTAGCTGGAATGGGGTTGGCTTCGCTGCAAGCAAGCAGGACCCGCTCGAGTTCATCCTCGTTGAGGAATTGCAGCACCGCGGATGAGTAGTCAATACCCACAGAGAGTAATAGCGCGGCAGCCTTCTGGAGCCCGCTGACCTGAGTAACATTCATTTGGCTCACGCTAGGATGTATCCTCGCTCAGCCATAGATGGATGATCTTTGCGACGTTGGCAGGGTCGATGGATGCAACTTCTTGAGCCAGGCGTTCTACTTCTCGATCGGCCTCCGATGCCGGTTGAGCCATCTGGCGCGCTGTGGCCTTACGCATGATGGCGGCGTGTTCCTCCATTGCGTCCTCTTGCTCGTTATCTTGCTCTCCGAGGTCTTTGGAGGCGGGAGGGCTGGCCAATGCGAGCTCACTGGCCGGTTTCATGATGGGTGTCCAGGCCTCCGCCGATGCAAGCCGAAGATTGGAAAGCAGCCGTTGGATATACCAGAGCAACGCCGCCAGGAGAACGAAGGCCGCCGCGATGATTCCAATGCGCACATAGAGATCGGTTTTCTTAAGCTCATCGAGCTCTTGAGCCTGATCTTCGTAATAGCTGCGATCAAAACTCAGTGAATCGACGGCGATGGTGTCGCCACGGGTTTCATCGATGCCCGCCGCGGCCACAATGGCAGTCTGAAGCGTCTTCAACTGTTCCGGATCTGTCACCCCATCTATTAGGACCGAGAGAGAGACACGCTTGATCTGGCCGGCAGGGATTGTCTCTCTTGATTCGGTCTGCGTGATCTCGTAGTTCACGATCTCTTCGGTGCGCAGGTATCCGCCGAAGTTGCCAGATGCGGTTTCCGTCGGCAACGCTGGTGGAAGATTGGTTTCAGCCCCCGGCACACCCCCCGCCTCAGCATCGGTTTCCCCGTAACGCTCTGTGATTGCCTGCGAGCTGCGCACGACAGACTGTGCGGGATCATAGGATTGTGTCGCTTTCTCCCGCTCGGTCCAATCCATAGCAATGCTGGCTTTCACAACCGAGCGATTCGGGCCGAGCACCTTGTCGAGCAAGCCTCGCACTTTAGACTCGATCTCAGCAGCGTAGGCGAGCTCGGCAGCCAATCGCTCATCCGTTTGCGTGTCCAGGCCACCATCCTCCTCCCCCGCGCTTCCCGCTGCGAGCAAGTTCCCGCGCACATCCACCAAGACAACGTTTTCTGGTCGCAGCCCCTCCACGCTGGATGCCACCAGATGCGTAATAGCGCGGACCGTCCCCGCATCCAGCGACGCACCCGCTCTGGGCATGATGGTGACAGATGCCGTGGCCGGGGGTTGATCGCCCGCCAGCAATCTGTGTTCAGGAGTGACGATATGGACGCGGACCGCTTCCACGGACGTCATGCTACCAATTGTGCGCTCAAGCTCACCCTCCAGTGCACGCCGGTAATTCACACGCTGGCTGAATTCCGTCATCCCCAACGTAGATCCACTAAACAACTCAAAGCCCACCGTATCGCCTTGTGGCAATCCCTGTCGCGCCATTGTCAAGCGCACTTCGTGCACTTTGTCGTTAGGAACCAGAATCGTCCCCGCACCCCGCAGCTGGTAAGGAGTGCCCTCTTCGTCGAGCAACTCCACAATCCTTCCAGCGTCTGCCTCACTCAGACCGCTGAAGGCCACAGCGTAGGTGGGACTGTTCGCCCAGGTGATGAAGATGACTGACAGAACTACTGCGGCCACGATTAAGGCGAGAATGGCCGCACGCTGTCCAAGGCTCTGGGACCTCCAGAATGAAAGCCCTTGATGCCGCAACTGTGTAAGCATGCGCTACATACCCTGGGGCGCATGCCAGCTAAACTGACATACGCATAATCTCGCGATAGGCTTCAACAAGCCGATCTCTGATGCCGAGTGCGATGCGGAAGCTGATGTCCGTCTCCTCCAGGTTGATCATCACCTGGTGGATATCGACATCGTCTCCAGCAGCGAGTTGGCTGAGCATGCTATCGCTGCGGCGCTCCATTTCGCTCAGAGATTGGAGCGCGCGCGCAAACGATGCACCGATAGTTTCTGATTTCGCTCCTGAGGAGAGCCTCTCGCCGGGCCGCATTTGATCGAGTGCATTCTGGCCGCTCAAACGATCAATCTTCATGTCGCTCATTCCTTCTCATCTCTCTTTCCAAAGCATCAGCGACCGATCTCGAGCGCCTTTAGCGCAAGCCGCTTCGCCGCCTCTATCACCGAGAGGTTGGCTTCATAGGAGCGCGTCGCTGAGATCATGTTCGTCATCTCAACGACGATATTGACATTGGGGTAGGTCACATAGCCCTCCTCATCTGCATCCGGATGAGAGGGGTCATAGATGCGGGGGCCGGGTTCGCTATCGCGGACAATCTTCTCCACGCGCACGCCGCCCACTGGGCCTGTGACCCGGCGCGGATCACCAGACCGGGAGGGCATTAAGACTGAGGCGAAAGGCCCCCCCTCCTCACGGAAGATGACGTCGGAGCGCTGATAGGGCCCGCCATCATCGCTACGCGTCGTCTCTACGTTTGCGACGTTGTTTGCAATGAGATCGAGGCGCAACCTCTGCGCCCGCAGGCCGGAAGAACTAATCCGCAGAACGCTCCAGAAACTCATCTCATTGTCCTCCCGCCTTCCATCACAGCTGAGGGCATTCTGCCCGACTCCCACAGCGCTGCGTCGGAATCAAGGTGATGGACAACCCCGATCCGCGTGAGCGCACCGTCATCCTAGCATTCGTATTTCGCTACGACTGTAAACAGCGAGTGAAGCGCCGATAAAATCGGCGTGAAGATTGATCACCCGCTGCTGAATGCGGGTGATCAACACTCGAAACTCTACGGGCCGAAAGCCGCCCAGGGCTTTATGGAGGACGAACAAGAGACGTCTTGATGCTTGAATGCTACGCCGCCTGCGCAACCCTTGGCACTTCCACATATGAGGTCCCAGACCGGGCGACAGGCGAATTCATTCGATCCACTTCCTCCCATACTTCTCCGAGCGCTCGGAGGACCTGCAGCGCATCCTGGTACTTATCTTTGCGAACGCACTCCAAGCACCATTGATACAGGGCGAACAGCTTTACGGCGATCTCGCCCTGATCAAAATCAAGTGCGTCCCGAAGCAGGCTGATTGCCTGAGTTGCGCGTTCAAAATCCTCCTGCTCGCAGGCCTTGATGGCCACATCGTAGGTAAGGAGGATCAGGCGAAGCGGGCTCGCGCCCAGGACATCGTGCTGACGATACTCATGAGTCTGGAAGGATGTTGCGATCACGTTACCTCTCCTCATATGTGCGCTTTCGAAGGTTGATTTCAATATCGGCCGTTAAGACGGATCCTTGAATCAAAATGGGCAAAGGCCAGATGAATCATCCTGATGGTCACTCATCGCAGAGAACGGCTATCCGCATTAACCGTAGCTTATGTGTCTATCCTGACACACAGATGCACCATGAAACACGTCTCGCATCGGCGCCCTCGCTCAAGTGAGCATCTGAATCAACTCTCCCTCACTAAGGCGATCGAACTCCTCGGGCGGAATCGTGCGAATGACTTTTCGAGAGACCCGGTCAACCACCACAATCGTGACGTCGCTGGTCTGCGGATCCACCTGGAAAAGCAGACGCACATCCGAGCTCATCCGCGGAGTCGCCCGGGGGATCTCATCGCGAGGCTTTTCCCCTTTAGAAGGGGAAAGATCCCGCTGTGAAGAAGGTGTCTGCCCCTGAGGATCGATTTGCCTCGCTTCCAATTTGCCCATCGAAATTGGATTCTGAATCGACACGGTGTCCTCCTTGATGCGGCCTTCAACCTCCTTGTCTGGTTCCCTGCCTTCTCACTTGGCCTTCCTTCCACATGATTCTCACGTGCAGGGAACCCCTTATCTCAGCACGCTGAAGTTCCCATACAAGCTCGTGAACTGCGACTGCGCATAAGCCTGGCCGAGGATTTGGGCCTGCAGCTCAGCGTACTGAAGCGTCAAGAACTCTTCCCGCTCCGCGAGGCTATCCTCCAATCGGCTGATGTCGCTGGCCAGGCTGGAAATCCTCGACTCGGTTGACTCGATCACTGCCGCAAGATAACCATCATTCGATGAGGTGAAGCGGTCCAAGACTGCATCCATCTCCTCCATGACGACATCGAAGAGTGCGCTCACATCATCGAGATCCTCCGTCAGCGCTTGGGTTAGCTTGTCACTGTCAGATATCGAAAGTTGCAGACCATCCGTCAATGACAAGCCGATCTCCCGCAGACTCGAATATTTCCCCGACGCGGATACATTATCGATTGCCAGTGCAAAGAGGTCCGAGCGAAGATTGCGAATCGCGTAGTCGTCCGCCAGCGCTGCGCGCGTGTAAGTCGTTCCATCGCCGCTCGAGACGACGGCGGTCTTTTCCTCGATGTATCGCAATGTGCCGTTGAAACTCTCCAGGAAGGATGAAATCCGCGTCTCAATTGGATTGGCATCAGCAGAGACAGTCAGCCGGGCGCTGGCGCCCTCAGCATCGGGCGCCAGATTGAGAGTGACCCCATGGATCACATCCGTGAGGGACTCATTGCTCGATCGTGTGAATTCGATCCCATTCACAGAGAAGGTCGCATCTTGTGCCGCCTGCAAGTCGGCCCCGAAGCCCAATCCACCCTGATCCAAGGCATCACTGAAGATCATGGTGTGGTTCGTTCCGGTGTTGACCGCCGTCAGAACGAGCTGATTGCCGACGATCGTGGCCGCCAGATCGCGACCCTCCGGCTGGGCGGCTTCATTGATGGCCGCGGCGATGTCGAGCAGCGTATCACTGGGGTTCACCGCCACACCTGTTCCAGCGGCAGTGTAATGGATGCTTGTCTCTTGAACGGTGCCGTCACCCGTAAAGGTGATCGATAAACCCCGACCCGTGTCGTATGATCCAGAAGACAGAGCCTGCCAGCTTGTCGTCGTCTCCCCTTCGGCCCCATCGACATCCTGGATCGCGACGCTCTTGCCATCCGCATCTACCAGCCTGAATTCGAGTTGGCCCTCGTTATCGCGAATCTGGAGGCTGTAGTCGCCGGCTCCAAGCTCACGCAGATCCGAGTGCACACTTGCGACTTCCACGCTTGAGATGCTGCTGTTGGGAGTAGCGGAAGCCCCGGCTGTGCCTGTGCCTCCGAGCCAAAAAGTTCCGCTGTATCCCAGCGCCACATCGATTCCACTTTGCACTGCTGAGGCTTTGCGCTGCGCCCGCGCCAGGTTTACGACAGAAATGTCGTAGTCGCCGATCTCGGCCGACGTACTCGCCGTTGCGATCAAGACCTCCTGATCAGGGTCGGAAGACACGACCTCCACCTTGCGGCTCTCCTTCAGCACGGTGAAGGGATCAGAGGAGATCAGCGATTGCACATAATCCTGAAGATCCGACAGGTTCTCCGAGAGATCAAGGTAGACCGCTTTGCGTTCGCTGAGGGATTCCTTCTCCTGCTCGAGGCGTTCCACAGGCTGCCGCTCGACCAGCATCAGGTCCGAGATGAGATTTGTGAAGTATGATTGCAGTGATCCTATTTCCATCACCATACCTATAGACGCTGTTTATTGATCCCACTTTGCGAGAAGAGCCCTGGCCCGGCCCCGGGGGGCGCCGGATTGCGCCCCCCTCCGGGGCCGGTCAATTGGTTTCGCCGTGCCTCTCCTTCGAGCTACCGGAAAAGAGAAAGCACGAACTGAGGCGACATGTTGGCCTGCGCCAGCATCGCCGTCGCCGTCTGCTGCAGGATCAGCAGCTTGCTGGCCTCGACCTGCTCTTCTGCCATGTTGGCGTTCATGATCCGGCTGTAGGCGGCCTCCGTGTTGGCGTGGGCGACCGTGAGGGCCTCCTCCTTGAAAGTCAACCGGGCAGTAAACGCACCCACCGCGGAAATACCGGTTTTGACAGTGTCAATGGCAGATGATATTTTCGTCAGCGCGTCGTCGACGTCCGAGGTTACATCGATAGATGCGAGGTCCAGACCGTCCGTGCCGGATGCAGAGACCCCGAATCCCTGTCCGAGGCTGAATGTGGTCGTGCCTCCATCAGCATCGGTCAGGAACGTGAGGGCGCTCGCCGCGGCGCCAGCGGAACCGCTCGTTCCGATCAGGTTGTTGCCGTTCCACTGGGTTTGATCGACAATGGCGTCAATCTCGTTGCGGAAGGCCTCGATCTGATCCTGAATGGCCTGCTTCTCTGAGGCGCCGATCGTGTCACCTTTTGCTTCGAGGGCCTTGTCTTTCATTTTAACCAGGATGTCCTGGATCTTCTTCAACCCGCCTTCGGCCGAGGCCATGAGGTTCTTCGAATCGCCGATCGCTTTGAGTACAGTGCGCATGTTGCGACGTCGGACGTCAAAGGTCGTGGCCATGTTCATGCCGGCCGGATCATCGGCGGCCTCCAGCAATTGACGGCCGGTGGAAAGCCGTGCCTGATGGATCGCCAAGCGCGCGTTGATGTCATTCAACGAATTGAGGGCGTTTAGAGCCTGAATGTTGCCGGCAATCCGGGTGATGTCTACGCTTGCCATGAAAACCTCCTTGTTTATCGTGCTGCAGGGTTCCTTCCCTGAGATTCTCAGGGCTCAAGTGCCCTCACCGACAGCGGCCGAGCCCCGGAACCGCCGTCTCCGCAGTCCTATCCTTGATTTGCTCGATACACACCTCCCTCGCGATCCGATTGCATTTCATCGCACTTCTTCAGCTCCATGATGGTTATCGTCAGGATCCACGGAATCTTGAATCATCATGATCCTTATATTCATTTCCAATCGGCGTGGAGAGTAGATTCCGAGGAAAGTTCGGCCTCAGCCAGAGCAAGGCGCCACCTGGATCCGGCAACCTCCGGCAGCCGGACTATCTAAGAGGCGCTATCCAAGGCAGCAAACTGCTGAAGGCCCACCCTATGCCTGGCCTCCACAGATTTAATCCGACATCTGCATGGGTCCATGGCTCTTCATGAACGAATCGCAGACGGCGCCTTCCAGGAGGCGCCGTTTACGGATGCGTAGATGATCGAAGGAGGGGCAGGTCACTATCCGGTCATGACTTGCTCGTCAGGCAACTTGTCCTTTGCTCGCAGAGGGCCAAAGCCGCATTCTTCTGCGATGTCTTCGAACACATCAAGGATACTCTCCACATTCGCATCTACCGACTGGCTGATCCCGAAGACGTATGGGGCACCTGCGGCTTCCTGCTTGTAGGCCTCAAGATGATCAACCATATCGAGCAGGATTCTGAGCCAGGCGTTGCTATCGTTATCAACCAGCCAGCCATAGCGCCCCAGCTCTCGGTAGGGCGCTCCGTTGCTCGCAACCCAAGGGATCTTCATCACCATGTATTCCAATACCTTTATCCAGCTGCGACGCTGATCATACGCACCGTGCAAAGGGGCAATGCCGATGTCGAAATCGGCGAGCGCCTGCGGCCACCGGTGAAAGGGAACCCAAGGCCGCAGGATCTTCTGACGTTTCGGAATGGGCAATTTATCATAGACCCTTTTATCCCCCTGGATGACGATCCTGACATTCGGTCGCTCCTTGCACAACGCCCGCAGCGCACGCGCCACCCCATCCTCATGGAAACTCTGTACATGAGATAGGCTACCGCCCCAGCCGATGTATATCCCTTCATGCGCCGCAGGATGCACACTGGAGTAGTGCTCGAGATCGATATAATTCGGCAAGTAATGCATATTGGCCACAGCCGAAAAATCCTCGCAGAGCAACTTCGAGGGTGCTGTCGCACCATGCACCATGCGCAGACCAAATTCGAACTGCTTTAAGGGATGGGGCTCAATCTTCCGCCATTTCCCTGCCCCTCCCTGATGTTGCTCCCAAACCAACCCCTGCCGCCAGAAGCTGTAATTTTTAGCCGTCGAGGGGATGAGA